>JACCDL010210809.1_pt1 | contig 12202 bp, 9 predicted proteins | sample 7441931 | NCBI WGS metagenome assembly JACCDL01 (sample SAMN15323437, study PRJNA562643) | freshwater metagenome | isolation source: river surface water | place: USA:Blue River Watershed | collected 2017-08-16 | reverse complement strand
GCTTCCGCTCCCGACGGGCTGCGTGAGCGCCGGTCACCTGGTGCAGCAGGCGGTCCAGGGGTTTCCCTTCCGCAACGCGATCGAGCGAGACTGCGTGCAAGTCCACGTGCGCCGAGACTTTGCTTTCCGGGGCTCTGAGGTGCTCTTCACACAAGTCATCGACAACCTTCTGAAGAACGCGCTGCGCGCGCTAGCCGCAATGCCCAACCCCCCCCAGGCAGGCGATCTCCAACTGGAGGTGGACGTCACACCAGCAGGCCCCCAGCCTGGGCGCATCGCGGTGACCGACCGGGGACACGGGATCGACGTGGAGATGCAGACCCGCCTGTTCCAGCCCTTTGTATCGACGCACCAGGGCACCGGTCATGGTCTGGGTCTGGCCTTCTGCCACCGCGTGGTCCACGCATCGGGCGGAATCATCCGGGTCGAATCCGCACCCGGATGCGGGGCACGTTTCATCCTCCAACTACCGGTCCACGCATGAGCTTTCCCCTGTTTCATCGACCTGGCACCTTGGTGCTCCTGGATGATGACCCCGATTACCTGGACGCACTCGCCATGGTTCTTCCACTCGAGTGGCATGTGCGTATGTTCCTGCGACCGACCCGCTGCGTCTATTACATGCACCGCCAGCCCCAGCTCTGGGAGCAAGATCGACGCCGGCAGCAGACGATGGTGGACCTATGGCGTCAGGGCAAGCCCCTGATCCCGCAGATCCTTCATTACTGGGCAGACACGCCCGAGCGGTACGCCCTCCCCCACGTCTGCGTCGTGGATTTCTCCATGCCAGGCATGGATGGACTTCAAGTGCTGAGCGAGCTCGTCGACTGGCCTGGAGCGCGCATCCTCCTGACCGGGCAGGCCGATGAACGGGTCGCGGTTGGCGCTTTCAACCGGGGCCTGATCGACCAGTACATCCCCAAGCAGGCCGCCGATGTAGCCAAGCAATTGGTGCAGGCCATCACGAGCCTGTATGACCGGGCGTATCAAGAGCACAACGCAATCTGGCGAGCGACTTTGCGGCCAGAACAACTGGCACTGCTCGCCATTCCCGAAGTTCATGCCGGTCTGAAGGCGTTTGTGGCCCAGCATTGGGTCGATTACGTGTTGATCGGTCAACCCTTTGGCGTTCTCGGGGCAGACGCCAGCGGCCGTGCCAGTTGGTTACAGCTGGAGACGCCTGAAGGCCTGGCGGGGATCGCCGAGCTCGCTGAGCTGCATGGGATCAGCAGGCACAACCTGCAGGACATCCGCAACGGCCGGCGCCTGACCTCGCTGGAGCTACGCCAGTCCCTGTCCTTGCAAGGCTGCGGCGAGCCGGTGCCTGCGTTCTCGCCCGCAGGCACCGGGGCGCTCGTGCTGGCCGCCCTCCACGAGCTGCCAGCCTCAGCGCTTCCAGCGCCCCTCATGGGGCACCACGAGTGGCTCTCACGCCAGGCACCGCGCGAAATCAGCGACTGACGACGACACGCATCCCGCCGGCGCACGCTGCCGCCGGGCAATGGGCCACGTCCACGGCTGCACCTGCGGTGCGATCTCCGCAGCCACGTCCTCCAAGTGCGACAGTTCGGCGTCGGTCAAGGCGGCGTTGAGGGTCAGTCGCACCATGGAGCGATTGCGTGCGGTAGCGGGGGCCGCAAAGACCGCACCAAAAATTCCGCGCGATTCCAGAGCATCACGCAGGGCCAGTGTCTGGATTTCCGGGCCGGCTTCCAAGGCGACGATCTGCTCGGAGCCGTGTGCAATGGGATAGCCCAGGGCAGACAGCGCCTCGCGCACCCGCCGCGTATGGCGTCGCAATTGCACACGCGCCGCCTCGCTGGCGCGCAATACCTCGAGTGTCGCCGCCAGGCCTGCAACCTCATGGGGCAGCAGGCTGGAGCTGAAGATGGTGGGAAAGCTCTCGGACATGATGAAGCAACGAAATTCATCCGGCATGGTGAAAAAGCCCGCGCGTCCTGCAAAGGCTTTGGCCAGGCTGGCGGTGATGAAATGAACCTGGTCACTCAAACCCCATTGGGCGCACAGGCCACTGCCACCGGGTCCGTGTGTCCCCAACGAGTGAGATTCATCCACCAGGATCATGCAATCGTGCGTGTGCGCCACATCGACCATGTCGGGCAGGGGGCACAACGCGCCGGTGGTGCTATAGACGGAATCAACGACCACCAGACCCGGCCCATGGCGCTGAATCATCCGCGCCAGGTGACCGGGATCGTTGTGACGAAAGGCGTGCATCGGCGCGCGCGCGGCGCGCACGCCCTCCCACAAGGACATGTGCGCCAGGCTGTCGATGTAGACCGGCGTCTCCGGGTCGGCGATCACCTGCAGCAGGCCCAAGTTGGCGGCGTAACCGGACTGACACAGGAGCGCGCCATCCGCCCCCACCCAATCGGCCAGGGCCTGCTCGAAGTGCTGGGTGGGTGAGCCCGTTAACTGAAACACGCTCGATTGAACGACGACATTCTGGTTGCAACGCAGGCTGTCGATCTGCGCCTGCACGATATGCGGATGGCCAGTCACGGCCAGGTAGTCGTTGCCATCGAGCCGCACGGCATCCGCACCGGGGACCTGCCCCTGGGTCAGAGGCTTGCCGCCCCATTCGTCACGCCAGCGCGCTTGGAAATCATGCGCCATGCGTTGATACAGGCGGGGCGACAGACGGGGTCCACGCCCGGACCGCATAGGCGGAAGACGAGCCGGTAGATCAGCGATCGGAGACACGCCTGTAGGAGTGCGTCCTGCGGTGGCGGCGACAGAGTCGATGTTTCGGATAGGTGAAAGAGTCGTCATGTGTGTAGCTCCCTGTTGAACACCTCCTAATTGAAGAGCCTGTCACCTACGCGTCACCCACAAATCCCTGTCAGCCTTGACAGGAGTCGTTACAAAAAATCCACTGAAAGGCGCTTTTTTTTGAGTACGCAAGAGATGCGTAGCTCAAGCGTGAGGATTCACGCCACGGCGCGAGCGCGCATGCGTACACCGGCGCCCCACACGGTGGTGGGGCGAGCCGTGGCAGGCGCTTGAACGGGAGAAGCGGCGCTCAGCTCACTGGAGCCGGCCGTGACACTGCTTGAACTTCTTGCCGCTGCCGCAGGGGCAGGGTTCGTTGCGGCCCACGCGCGGCATGGCCTCGGATGCACGCGTGGTCGTGGTATCGACCAAGGACTCCGGCTCGCCGGTCTCGGTAGGCGCGGTGTAGGTCACGTTGGCGATGCGCTCGGCACGGCCCTCGATGTCCTGGGCCGCCTGATCGAGCTGCGCGGACGATTCCACGCGCAGGGTCATGAGGGTGCGCGTGACCTCGTTCTTCACGGAGTCGAGCAACTGGCCAAAGAGCTCGAAGGCTTCGCGCTTGTATTCCTGCTTCGGTTGCTTTTGCGCATAGCCACGCAGGTGAATGCCCTGGCGCAGGTAATCGAGGGCCGACAGGTGCTCGCGCCAGTGCGTGTCGATGCTTTGCAGCAAGACCATGCGCTCAAACTGCGTGAAGTTAGCCTCGCCCACCTCTTGCACCTTGACCTTGAACGCGGCGTGGGCGGCGACGACGACTTCTTCGACGATGTCTTCGTCGGTGACGCTGTCGGCCACCTGCACCTTTTCGCGCAGCGGAACCTGTAGGCCCCATTCATCGACCAGCGCCTTCTCCAGGGCCGCGAGGTCCCATTGCTCCTCGACCGATTCGATCGGCACATGCTGGCGCACGAGGTCGGTGAAGCAGCCCTCGCGCAGGCTCTCGATCTGGGCCGAGAGGCTGGTGGCATCCAGGATGTCGTTGCGCTGCTGGTAGATCACCTTGCGCTGGTCGTTGGCGACGTCGTCGTACTCGAGCAGCTGCTTGCGCATGTCGAAGTTGCGCGCCTCGACCTTGCGCTGTGCGCTTTCGATGCTGCGGGTGACGATGCCGGCTTCGATGGCCTCGCCCTCGGGCATCTTCAGGCGGTCCATGATGGACTTGACGCGCTCGCCGGCGAAGATCCGCATCAGCGGATCGTCCAGGCTCAGATAAAAACGCGAAGAACCCGGATCGCCCTGGCGACCCGAGCGTCCGCGCAGCTGGTTGTCAATGCGACGCGACTCGTGACGCTCGGTGGCGATGATGCGCAGGCCGCCTTGGGCGACGACCAGGGCGTGGTCCTGGTCCCACTGCGCGCGCAGCTCGGCGATGCGGGCCGACTTGGCGCCTTCGTCCAGGGCCTGGTCGGCCTCGACCGCCTGGATCGCTTTTTCGACGTTGCCCCCCAGCACGATGTCGGTGCCGCGGCCCGCCATGTTGGTGGCGATGGTGATCATCTTCGGGCGGCCCGCCTGGGCCACGATGTCGGCCTCGCGCGCATGCTGCTTGGCATTGAGCACCTGGTGGGGCAGGCCCACTTTTGTCAGCAGCTGGTCGATGATCTCGGAGTTCTCGATCGAGGTGGTGCCCACCAGCACGGGCTGCCCGCGCTCGTGGCAGTCGCGGATATCCTGGATCGCGGCGTCGTACTTTTCCTTCGTGGTCTTGTAGACGCGATCGAGCTGGTCGTCGCGGCGGCTGGGCCGATTGGGCGGCACCACCACAGTCTCGAGGCCGTAGATCTCCTGGAATTCGTAGGCCTCGGTGTCGGCCGTTCCCGTCATGCCGGCGAGCTTTCCGTACAGACGGAAGTAATTCTGGAAGGTGATCGAGGCCATGGTCTGGTTCTCGGGCTGGATCGGCACACCTTCCTTGGATTCGACCGCCTGGTGCAGGCCGTCACTCCAGCGTCGGCCCGCCATCAGGCGGCCGGTGAATTCGTCAACGATCACCACCTCGGGCGTACCGCCCTCGCCGGCCTGCACCACATAGTGTTGGTCGCGGAAGTACAGGTGGTTGGCCCGCAGCGCCGCGTACAGGTGGTGCATCAGCGAGATGTTGGCCGGGTCATACAGGCTGGCGCCCTCGGCAATCAGGCCCAGGCCCTGTAGCAGGCTCTCGGCGGTCTCGTGCCCGCGCTCGGTGAGAAAGACCTGGCGGCTTTTCTCGTCGATCGTGAAGTCACCGGGCTTGATCACGCCCTCGCCCGTGCGCGGGTCAGCCTCGCCCTCCTGGCGCGTGAGCTGCGGCACGATGCGGTTCATGGCCACATACAGGTCGGTCTGGTCCTCGGCTTGGCCGCTGATGATCAGGGGCGTGCGGGCCTCGTCGATCAGGATGGAGTCGACCTCGTCGACGATGGCGTAGGTCAGGGTTCGCTGCACGCGGTCAGCCACCTCGTAGACCATGTTGTCACGCAGGTAATCGAAGCCGAACTCGTTGTTGGTGCCGTAGGTGATGTCGCTGCGATAGGCCGCCTGCTTTTGCTCACGCGGCATCTGCGGCAGGTTCACGCCCACCGTCATGCCCAGGAAGTTGTACAGGCGCCCCATCCACTGCGCGTCGCGATTGGCCAGGTAGTCGTTGACCGTGACCACATGCACACCCTGGCCGGCCAGGGCGTTGAGGTAAACCGGCAGCGTGGCGGTGAGGGTCTTGCCCTCGCCGGTGCGCATCTCGGCGATCTTGCCGAAGTGCAGGGCCATGCCACCGAGCATCTGCACGTCGAAGTGGCGCATTTTCATGACGCGCTTGGAGCCCTCACGCACGACGGCGAAGGCTTCGGGCAGCAAGGCATCGAGCGATTCGCCCGCGGCGACGCGGTCACGGAATTCCTGGGTCTTGGCGCGTAGGGCCTCGTCGCTGAGGGCCTCGAACTGCGGCTCGAGCGCGTTGATGCGATCCACGGTCTTGCGGTATTGCTTCAACAAGCGGTCGTTGCGCGAACCGAAGATCTGGGAGAGGAAGTTCTTGGCCATGGACATGGGCGTCTGCGTCGGCCCCAAGGCCGCACCGGCGACGCCATCCTTTACGAGTTGAGCAGGGAGGCAAAGACAGCCTGGCCGGAGGGCCGGGCAGTCAAACCGGGCATTTTACCCACCGGCAGGGCCCGAATGCGCCCTGGACGGGGGCCTGCCGGATAATGCCCACACACCCGGTGCGCCCTCCATGTCCACCCCCCCTGCCCGCCGTCTCCACCCCATCACGCTGCAGCAAGCCGCCGAGGCATCGCCTACCCTGGCGGCCCTGGCCAGCCTGGCGCGGGAGTCCAGCGAGCGCCTGCAGGCGGTGCAATCGCTGATCCCGCCGGCGCTGCGGCCAGCGGTGAAGGCTGGGCCGATTGAGGGCACCGATTGGTGCCTGCTGGTGCAAGGCAATGCCGCCGCCGCCAAGCTGCGCCAGTTGCTGCCGATGCTGGCAACCCGGCTGCGCGAGCAGGGCTGGGCGGTCGAGGTGATCAGGCTGAAGGTGCAGGCCTGAGGCCTGCCTCAGGACGTCGGCTTACTGGGCGACCCAGCCGCCGTCCATGTTCCAGGCGGCGCCGCGCACGTTGATAGCGGCATCCGAGCACAGAAAAACTGCCAGCGCGCCCAGTTGATCGGGCGTGGTGAATTGCAAGGACGGCTGCTTGTCGCCCAGGAGGGCGGCAGCGGCCTGTTCGACGGGAATACCCTGGGCGCGGGCGCGGTCATCGATCTGCTTTTGCACCAGGGGCGTGAGCACCCAGCCCGGGCAGATGGCGTTGACGGTGACGCCGGTGGTGGCGGTCTCCAGGGCAGCCGCCTTGGTCAGGCCCACCAGGCCGTGCTTGGCCGCCACATAGGCCGACTTCTGGGCCGAAGCCACCAAGCCATGGGTGGACGCGATGTTGACGATGCGGCCCCAGTTTTTCTGGCGCATCGCAGGCAGGGCCAGGCGCATGGTGTGGAAAGCGCTGGACAGGTTGATGGCGAGAATGGCGTCCCATTTTTCGACCGGGAAATCCTCGACGGCGGCCACATGCTGGATACCGGCGTTGTTCACGAGGATGTCCACGCCCCCGAATTCGCGCTCGGCGGCGCGCATCATGTCTTCGATCTCGGCCGGCTTGGACATGTCGGCGCCGTGGTGGCTGGCCTTGGCGCCGAGGGCGCGCACACGCTCGAGCGCGCCCTGCACATCGCCAAAGCCATTGAGCATCAAGTGGGCGCCGGCGCGGGCCAGGGCCTCGGCAACGCCCAGGCCAATGCCGCTGGTGGAGCCGGTGACGAGAGCAATCTTTCCTTGAATCATGGGTGCGCTCCGGGTATCCCGAAAATTATAGAAAGCGGACTCGCGCGATGGGATACGCGGGCTAGAGGTAGATCTTCTGCAGCAGCGTCATGAGCGTCTTGCGCTCGCGCTCGGTCAGGCGCTGGGACACGTCTTTCTCTAACTCGGTGGCGGTGCATTCGGCCTGCGCCATAAGGGTCTGACCGGGATCGGTCAGATGCAGGCCCTGGGCACGGCCGTCCAGCGGATGGGGCCGCCGCATCAGCAGACCGCGCTTTTCGAAGCGATGGATCATGCCCACCAGGTTAGGCGGCAAGATGCCCAGAGCGCCGCATAGCTGGCGCGAGGTGATGCCCGGGTTGTGGCGAATCAAAGACAGCGCGGAAAAATCCACGGGCCGAAGGTCGTAGACGGCCATGCGTTCAAGAAAAACATCGATCACCGCCAAAGCCGCACGGCGCGCGTTGTAGCCGATCAGACTTTCCAGAAAGCGGCTGTCCACACGCTCGATCGCCAAGGGCGTTTCGGAGGGCGTCGCGGCGGGTGTCGTGTCGGCGGGCCGGCTTGCCTTGGGGCGGCGGGCGGCAGCGGTGGCGGGCGTGGGCATCAGGCCACCGCGCTTTCGCGAAGGTTGGCGCATCGCGCCTCGATGATCTGCAGCCGCATGTCGAACTCGGGCAGCACATGACGACCCAGCGCGCGATGCGGATCCTGCCAACGGGGTGTGGCGGCGCCCGGCGTCGCAGCGATGCGGGCCCAGGCCCAATCGAGCAGCACCAGGGCGACCGCGCGCAGGTAATCATCGGCGACCTCAAAGGCCAGGGACGCGTCGCCGGGCGCAGCCTGGACCAAGGCGGTGGTGAGAGCGGTGAGCCGCTCAATGCGCGCATGACCCGCATGGTCTGCGGGCAGTTGGGTGGCCAGATCGGCCAGCAAGGCCGCCAGACCCTGACCGCCATCGGCCAGCACCTTGCGCACCAGCAGGTCGATGGCCTGGATCTCGTTGGTGCCTTCGTAGATCATGGCCACGCGCGCATCGCGCACGATCTGCTCGATGCCCCACTCGCTCACATAGCCGTGACCGCCCAGCACCTGCAGGCAGGCGCTGCCCCCGAAAAACGCCTGCTCGGTCCAGGCCGACTTGAGCACCGGCGTGACCAGGCTGCACCAGCGCTGCGCGCGGGCGGCGGCCTCCGGATCGGTGACGGCCAGGTGCTTGGCCTGGTCCAACTCCAAGGCGGTGCGGTAGGCGAGCACGCGACCGCCGTCGATCCAGGCGCGCTGCGTGTCCAGAATGCGGCGCATGGCCGGATGCTCGGCGATCAAATCCGCCTCGGCCGCCGATTTGCTGCGCCCCGGCGCGCGCATCTGACGACGCTCCAGGGAATAGGCCTGGGCCTTTTGCCAAGCGGCCTCGAGCAGGCCGATGCCTTGCAAGCCCACATGCAAGCGGGCCGCATTCATCATCACGAACATCGCCCCCAGACCGCGTCCGGGCTCGCCCACCATCCAGCAGGTGGCCTCGTCAAATCGCATCACGCACGTGGGGCTGCCATGCAGGCCCATTTTTTCTTCGATGCGATCGCAGTGCACCGCGCTGCGCGATCCATCGGGCATGAACTTGGGCACCAGGAACAGCGACAGGCCCTTCGGACCCGGCGGTGCATCGGGCAAGCGGGCCAGCACCAGGTGGACGATGTTGTCGGACAGATCGTGCTCGCCGCCGGAGATAAAGATCTTGGTGCCCGAGAGACGATAGGTGCCGTCGGCCTGCGGCACTGCGCGCGTGCGCGCCAGGCCCAGGTCGCTGCCCGCATGCGGCTCGGTCAGGCACATGGTGGCCAGCCATTCGCCCGTCGCGACCTTTTCCAGATAGCGCGCCTTCAGGTCCTCGCTGGCGTGGTGCTTGATGCATTCGTAGGCGCCATGCAACAAACCGGGCGCCATGGTCCAGCCGTGATTGGCGGCACTGAGCATCTCGTACAGGACCGCCTCGAGCAGGGCGGGCAGGCCCTGGCCGCCGTCTTCGGGCGCACTGGAAAGTGCTGGCCAACCCGCCTTCCAGAAGGCCTGGTAGGCGTCGCGAAAACCGGGGGGCGTGATGACGCGCCCCTGCTCGTAGCGGCACCCCACGCGATCCCCCACCGCCTGCAGGGGCGCGACCACCTCGCCGACAAACTTGCCCGCTTCCTCCAGGACCTGGGCCATGAGGTCGCGGTCCACCTCGCCGAAGGCGGGCAGGGTCGTGAGCGCGCGGTCAGCCTGCAGCACCTCGAAGGCGATGAACTGGCTGTCTGGCAGGGGCGGCTGGTAGCTCATGTCGGTCAAGACCCGGGACGGACTCAGGCGGCCTTGCGGGCCGCGCCGAGGTAGGTATCGATCACGCGCGGATCGCGCGCCAGGTCGGCGGCGGGTCCATGCAGGCCCAGCTCGCCCATCTCGAGCACATAGCCGTAGTCGGCGACCTCGAGGGCGGCGCGCGCGTTCTGTTCCACCAGCAGGATGGTCACGCCCGTACCGGACAGACGCTCGATGGTCTTGAAGATGTCACGCACCACCAACGGCGCCAGACCCAGACTGGGTTCATCGAGCATCAGCAGCTGCGGCTGCGACATCAGCGCACGGCCCACGGCCAGCATCTGGCGCTCGCCGCCGGAGAGCGTTCCGGCTTCCTGGGCGCGCCGCTCCTGCAGGCGGGGGAAGAGGTCGTAGACCACCTGCATCTGTTCGCGCCAGTCGCGGTTGCCGCGACGCAGCTGGCGAAAGCCCCCGAGCACGAGGTTGTCTTCGACGCTCATGGACCCGAACAGCTCGCGCCGCTCGGGCACGAGGGCGATACCGAGCATCACGCGCTCTTCGAGAGAAAGCGTGGCGATGTCCTGGCCCTGGTACTGCAAGCCACCGCGCATCGGCAGCACGCCCATGAGGGCATTGAGCAGCGTGGACTTGCCCGCACCGTTGGGGCCGATGACCGTGATCACGCTGCCCTGGGCCGCCTGTAGATCGATGCCGTGCAGCACTTCAGCCTTGCCGTAACCAGCCTTCAGGCCCTGCACCTGCAGCAGGGGCGTTGTGGAGTTCGAGGAGGAAACCATGGTGCGGGTCTCAGTGTTCGGTGCCGAGGTAGGCGGCGCGCACGGCGGGACTTTGCTGGACCTCGGCGGGCGTGCCCTCCATCAGGTGGGTGCCGAATTCCATGACGACCATGCGGTCGCAGACATCCATCACCAGGTCCATATCGTGTTCGACCAGCAGGATGCTCATGCCCTCACCGCGCAATTGGCGCAGGACGGCAGCCAGGGCCTGCTTCTCCTTGTGACGCAGACCGGCGGCGGGTTCGTCCAGCAGCAAGAGGGCCGGGTCGCTGCACAGGGCGCGCGCGATCTCCAGCAGGCGCTGCGGGCCCATGGCCAGGTTGCCCGCCAGTTCGTGCATGGACTCTTTCATGCCCACGCGTTCGAGCTGAATCGCGGCCTCGCGCAGCAGTCGCTGCTCTTCGCCACGCTCCAGGCGCAGCATCGCCGCCACGCCGCCTTGCGTGCCGCGCAGGTGGGCGCCCAGGGCGACGTTCTCCAGCACGGTCATGTCAGGGATCATCTTCACGTGCTGGAAGGTGCGCGAGATGCCACGCATCGCGATCTCACGCGAGGACAGGCCGGTGATCGCCTCGCCGCGAAACTGGACCTGGCCTGAAGTGAGTTCGAGTAGGCCGGTAATCAGGTTGAAGGTGGTGGACTTGCCCGCGCCATTGGGGCCGATCAAGCCCATGATCTGGCCCGCGTGCACCTGAAAGCTGATGTCGTTGACTGCCACCAGCCCGCCAAACTCCTTGCGCACCGCCTGCACCTGCAGCACGCAATCGCCCCGCGCGGGCCGGGTGCGCTCGGGCAGAGGCTGGGCCGACGACCAGTCGGTGTCGGTGCGACGCTTGCGGGGCCAGCGCTGGTCGATGAAAGACCACAGACCATCGGGCATGAACTTGAGCACCAGCACCAGCACGATGCCAAAGACGATGGTCTCGTAGCTGCCGCTGGTGCCGATCAACTTGGGCAGCAGCACCTGCAACTGGTCTTCGAGCAACTTGGTCAGAAGCGCGCCGCCGATAGCCCCCCAGATGTGAGCTGCGCCTCCGAGCACCGCCATGAACAGGTACTCGATGCCCATTTTCAAGCCGAAGGGCGAAGGATTGACGGTGCGCTGAAAGTGCGCGAACAGCCACCCCGACACGCAGGCAAAGAGTGCTGCGACCACGAAGATGCCGATCTTGTAACGCAGCGTGTTCACGCCCATGGCCTCGGCCATTTGCGCGCCAGTGCGCAGCGAGCGGATGGCGCGGCCCGTGCGCGAGTCCAGCAGGTTCAACAAACCAAAGGCCCCGAGCAGCACCATCGCCCAACACAGGATGAAGAAGGGACGACCGCCGCTGAGATTGAGGTCGCCGATCGTCAGCGGCGGCACCCCCAGCAGGCCGTCGTACTTGCCCAGCGCATCGAGGTTGCCCAGGAGGTAATACAGCGACAGGCCCCAGGCGATGGTGGCCAGCGGCAGGTAGTGCCCCGACATGCGCAGGGTGATCCACCCCAGAACCAGAGCGCTCAGGCCGGTGAGCGCCAGGCCCACGAACACGGTGAGCCAGGGCGAGAAGCCCGCCTGCAGCGAGAGGTAAGCCGAGGTGTAGGCACCGATGCCCACGAAGGCCGCCTGACCGAAGGAGGTGAGCCCACCCACCCCCGTCAGGAGGACCAGGCCCATGACGACCAGGCTGTACAGGCCGATGTAATTGAGCTGCGTGATCCAGAAATCGGGCAGTGGCAGCAAAGCCACCCCCGGCAGCACGGCCAGCAACGCAAGACGAGTCTTGAAGGAGGCCTGCATGTCAGTGCTCCTCGCTGTGGCCACCGGCGAGCGATCGCCACAGCAGCACCGGCAGGATCAGGGTGAAGACGATCACCTCCTTGAAGGCGCTCGCCCAGAAGGAGCCGAAGGACTCGACCAGGCCGACAAAGATCGCGCCCACTGCCGCCACCGGGTAGCTGGCCAGGCCACCGATCACCGCCGCGACGAAGCCCTTGAGGCCAATCAGGAAGCCCGAGTCGTAAAAGATGGTGGTGGTCG
>JACCDL010323544.1_pt1 | contig 12205 bp, 32 predicted proteins | sample 7441931 | NCBI WGS metagenome assembly JACCDL01 (sample SAMN15323437, study PRJNA562643) | freshwater metagenome | isolation source: river surface water | place: USA:Blue River Watershed | collected 2017-08-16 | reverse complement strand
TATTCTACAACCTGAAGAATATTGTCTGCCAGGGTAACCGTAAATCGGTTGCCGTAACAACATAAAAATAAGGAGGTAGCAATGAATAAAAAATTTGCTGCTGCAAGTATGGTGTCTTTAATGATAGTATCACTTGCAACCTGTTCTGGCAGTCCTGCTGCTGGAGCTGAACAACTTAATAAAGATACGGTAATTTCTCAAATAACCTATAAGGAACATGCTGGGGCAAGTCTAAAAGAATTGCTTGATCGTACAAACGAACTAAAAAAACAGCATCTTGCTAAACTAAAAATAACAGAGAATACTGAAAAACTAAACAACACAATTGAAAAATTAAAGTCACATGTAAACAAAACATGGTATGTCTTTGGCGGATCTAGTCCTCGTGGCTGGGACTGTTCTGGACTTGTAAGATGGACATACGAACAACTAAATATTGAACTATACCACGGTGCTGGCTCTCAGAAGAATGCTGGCAACTTTGTTAAAGCATCTGAAGCCAAGCCAGGCGACATTGTTGCTTTTGGCTGGAAAGGCTGGAAGGGTGCTGGACATGTTGGTATTTATATTGGCAATGGAAAGATGATTCACTCCCCTGCTCCTGGAAGACGGACAACAATTCAAACTGTTGAATCATTTGCCAAATATTACTCTAAAGTTACGTATACACGATTAGTGGAAACAAACTAAGAATACCCCCAGTGAAATATCTGGGGGTATTTTTTATGTCTCTAGTGAAACCCATCCACCAGAAGTATACTTTTTAATATTTTGAACAGACCTGTAACCATTTTCATCTGCTCCAGACCCACCAATACCAACATATATTTTTGCAGTAACTATTGGAGTTGTTGTGCTTGTGTTTGTAAACCTATATCCATATGCAGATATAAATTGTGCAACAGAGACTGTGCCATCTGGAGATGGTCCAACAGCACTAATTGCAATAATTCTAAACTTATAAGTTGCAGCAATTGTCAACCCAGTTAAATTTTTATATGTTTGTGTGACGTTGCTTTCGATAACAGACCAACTATTTCCATCATCAGTTGTTGCCTCAATCACATAGTAAATAATTGGAGACCCATTTATTCCTGGCGGAGTCCAGGAAAGAGTTAGGCTTGTGGTAGATACATTTGAAATTGTAGGTGCAGAGACCGCAAATGGTACACCATAAATTGTTACCGTTGAAGATTGCACAGTGCTACCGTCAAAGGTGGACTTGATGTATGCGTATGCGTAATCTGTAGAAATTCCAGAAACTGTTATAGGTGTAGTTGACCCTACGTTTACGTATGCACTACCATTTTTACTAACCCATGTACTAAATGTCTGATCTGCTCCAGTACTAGAAGTTGGAGAATTTCTTGATATAACAAAATCTGTTCCAGAACGTGTAATTGTTGGTGTTGCTGCTACTGCAGAAATGCTGTAATCTGTAAGGGTAAAAGTTTTTCTTGATGAGCTAGAGCCAATCGCTGCTGTCCCCAGGTTACCCTGAGAGTCTGTAGCACCTGCATATACAAGCAACTGCCCTCTACCATCTGGTCCATGGTTGACAATAAAAGATCCGCTACCAATTGTTTTAGTTTGATTTCCAGATGCCGTAAAGTCGTATTCCCAATTCATTGTTGGGCTCATGTCGTATGGTGGGTCTTTTACCACCAAAGATTGACCAGGAACATTGGCAGAGTCGAATGTAAATGTTACAAACGCTGTAGCTGTTGGGTCATAAAGGAATGATGGCTGGCTTGCAGTTTCTACAGCCTTTAGCGACCAGTGAATTGTTGATTGGTTTGCTGCCTGATTTACAGTTTCGGTAACCGTTAGCTGTAAGCTAATATTAGATCTACCAGAAAAGGCATCAGTCCATACTGTCATGTGCTACCACATCCAAATGTCGCCAATTTCAGGACTTGCTGGGGCAACACTTCCTACGTAAATTCTGTTCAACGGTGTTGATGGGTATGTTGAGCTTGCTGCAGAATAAGCAACAGCCTTAGTAGCTGAAGTAGCAGTAGAAGCATTACCATTTAGAGTTGCTGTAATTGTACCTGCAGTAAAGTTACCAGATCCATCCCGAGCAACAATTGCAGAGGCAGTATTTAGGCTTGTTGCTGTAGTTGCAGCGTTCGACACCTTAAGCGGAGTTGATATTGTCGCAAGCTTAGTATCAGCAATAGCAGCATTGGTTGCAATATCAGAGTTGGTAATTGATGTTCCAAGATTTAGCTTGGAATATGCGATGGCTGCATTTGATGCAATGTGTGTATTAGAAATCTGAGTCCATGTTGGTGTAGTTCCGCTTGAGCCAAGAATCTGTGAAGATGTTCCAGGTGCAAGGTTTTCTGTTGTGTTGTATGTGGAGTTGTAAAGAATTGAGTTTGCAACGAAACCAGTTTGATCAAACAGGATGTCACCTGCAGATGATGTTGTCAGATCGATGCTTCCACCAAGTGCAACCTGAGTTCCATTAATTGAGATTACGCTGTTTGATAGTTTGCTGTTTGCAATTGAGCCAGCAAGCATTGTATTTGTTACTGTTGCTGTGTCTCCAGTTGTAACCATTGTTCCAGTTGTTGCTGGAATTGTAATTGTGTTAGAACCTGCGGTTGCTGATGCAATCAGGCTTACAGTACCAGATGTGGAACCATTGAACTTAGCACCTGTACCACCAATGGTTGGCAGGGTAAGGGTCAGACCAGCAATAGTGGCAGCAGTGTTACCCAATGTAACAGATGTGCTACCAATTGTAACTGATGAAGCTGCAAGCTTTGATACTGCAATAGCAGCAGATGAACTAATGTCAGCATTAACCAATGTGCCATCAACAATGTTGGCTGAGGTAATGAATGCTGATGGCAAAGACACAGTAGCTCCAGATAGGTCTACAGTTCCTGTAAAAGTAGGACTTGCCAGAGGAGCCTTTGCTGTGTTAAGATCATTTAGATGTTTTGCAATACCACCAGCGATAGCACCAGTGTTTGCAGGGATTGTTGTTGAGCCATAGTGCAGCAACTTAAATGCTGCTTGAATGTCAGCAGGTTCATCATAATCAGGAATTGTGATTGGATATGCGGATAGACCAATGGTTGTGCTCATACAAAAATTATACCATACACTCATTAACAAGATATGCAAGAATACAGCTCGGCGGAAAGTTCGGCGTGATATAGAGGTTTCTAAGCACAAACATCCAATGTTACAAAATCGTTACAAAAGATTTACATAAAAACCTCTTGACAAGTTTTCCATATGTGCTATTATATATAAATATGGGGGTAGGGGGCAAAGGACTATATATAAATATATAAGATATATAGATATAAGATATATAATTTATATATTATAAATAATAATAATAAATAATAATCGGGGTTCTACTTTTTGTTCTGATTGGAAACGTACTCTACAAACATCTGAGTAAGATGGTCTATTTTATTATCTAATCTAAGATGAGCTTCTTCTCCTCTGACATTTTCTGATTTGATATCGCAAATGTCTTGTTCCATTCTGTTTACCTGATCTTTTAGTGATTTACCACTATTAGGCTTAAGCTCATGTTTGATTTCATCGAAGTAATGCTTGACTAGCCATCTGATTCCAAGGGATGCTGAAGATATCACAGTAGTCAAACTAACTACTATAGCGATGATGGCTTCGGCTGCAGTCATAATATAACAATTATAACAGATTATTTACTTTCTGATTATAAAGACGGCGGTAAAAAGGCGGCGTGAAATAGAGAACCCCATATCCAAACAAGAGTGTAAACACTCCATATGGATAAACTAAACTACCATTTACGCATAGTCTACACTACCTTTTACGCATCCACAAACGACCCCCTAAAACTTCCACAAATGTCCCCCTATAAAAACATAGCCCAGGAAGCCCCAGAATGCCCCTAGAAACGATTTTCCCCCTATGCCCCTAATCCAAGTATGGTCTCAAATCGCATATAGTGTTTTATACCGAACTTTATAGTAACGTTAGGCGTTATTAGTGACCAATCAAGAGAGGCTGTGCCTCTTGTGTACCCCAAAATTTTATGCTATACTTGTAATCTACCATTGGAGAGACGTGGAATTTATCTTTGTACTGCTTTTAGCATTCTTTTTTATCGTTTTGTATGTAATACCTGTAGCCCTAGGCGTTGTGTTACTGTATTTTGTCGTATCTTTTGTTGTAGATAAGTTTTCTTCGTATGGAGACCCAAATGATGTTGAGGAGTATGACCATGATCCGTAAAATTCGTTATGTTCTAATAGCTGTGTTATCTGCTATTGGGTTTATGAGTCTTTTTATGTCTACCGTCAAATTTTTACTAGGAGAATAATGAAACAGTTTGGAACCACACACATGAAGCAAAGATTTTGTAGGTGTTGTGTCCCTATGGATAGTCCTAGAGCTAAGGTCAAAGCAGAGACTCAGAAGCTGATCAAAGAGGATCAGGATGAAGTTGTTTATCTTGGACATACCCTGGCAAAATCTGAGATGCAAGACTACTGTGGAGTTTGTGGAGATTATAAGAATGAAAGTTGTAGGACAGAATGTTAGCATTACTTTTTATTAAGCACTACCTTGCCGATTTTGTGTTTCAGACAAATACTATGGCAAAAAATAAGCAAAAATATCTTTACCTAGAACATTCTCTTATTCATATGGTGCTTACGTTCTTTGTTGCAGCATTCTTTGTTGATTTTAATATCGCTGCATCTTTAGCTTGTTTGGATTTTGCTATCCATCACAATGTAGACTACATCAAGACAAAGTTGTCAAAGAATCTAACTCAGGCAGATCGTATGTATTGGATTTACTTTGGTGCAGATCAATTGCTCCATGCGTTAACGTATTTGCTAATTTTGTACCTGGCAAAAATCTGAAAAAATTTTCAAATTGACAAAAATCTGAATATTTTGAACAGATGTACGATGCACGAAAAAATAAACAATAAACAAAAACTATAGTCCGCACACATGCATACCCACTACACGCCACCCCTTGTTATCAAAATGTTATCATTCTATCGGCGTGTCGGCTTGACAATGTCGTTAGTCTATGCTTAGATAGATATATAACGAAAGGAAAACAAATGACCATTGAGCAGAAACTTAGAATGAAAGAACTGATGTGGATTGCTAAGGATGGCGACTATATGTCGAATGCCGAGTTTGAAGAGTTGGCTATGCTTATCAAACTAAACAACTACAAATAAATGTCGGACCCCTACTGTATAATTGAACTAACAAGAAAAGGAAAACAAATGACCAAAGACATCAAGAACATGCTTCTTATCTATGTGTTGCCTATCATCGTGCTATCGCTTGTCATGGTATTCATTGCCCCTGCTGTATTCTCTCAGGTTATCTTAGGCATGATTAGTGGCACTGCCCTTATCTGTGTAGGTATGGCATTCCTTATTGACTACTTTGACAAGAAGGGCTAACGTGGAGTACAGTATCTTAGTAATAGGTATAGGACTGGCACTGTATATGCTACTGTTGCAATAGTACCCCCTCCATACCCCCCCCTTGTAGAGACCCCCTGTATAGAGATCCCCTATATGGGGGGTACTTGACAAACAGCTAAAAAAGTGCGCCCCCAAATGTAACGATTTGGTAACAAAGGGTGTTTTGCTATTGACAAATAAAAGAATGTGTGTTTAGATAGTAATAGATAGAAAGAAGGAAATAAATGGCTAACGGAATTGAATGGGTAGTAACAGGTAGAACCGCTGAGGGCGTTGTGTATCGTGGCGTTCAGGTTGCTATGTATGGACACCCTGCTATGGATTTCTTTGCTAAAAAGAATGGTGTAAAGTTTGTTTCTGCTATGGCAGAGAAAAAGGTTCACTTTGACCGCTTCCTAGCAGAGGGACACCGCAAGCCCCTATAATGTCTGTGGTGTAATCTATAATAGTAATAACAAGAAAAGAAAAGGAAAACAAAATGGGTCTAGCAATCGGTCTACTAATCAAGGGTATCAAAATGCGTAAGGCTATCCCTACCTTTATTGAGGTATTCACCTGTAAGGAATGCTACACACTAGCCTCTGTTAGTGTAGTAAATGGCAAAATCAAGGTAACTACTTGCAACTGCAAGTAAGGAAAGGAAACAAAATGCAAATTGAGGTAATTCTAAAAGACGGCTCTTCTATCTACCCTATCTATGACCCTGCCTCTGTTAGCAGGGACCAATTGCGAGAGTTTTACTCTGCTCGTTTTGCTGAGGGTTTGATTACTGGTTGGGGATTTGTAGACTAACCACCTACCCCAAAAACCAGGGGCGCACAAAATCGATCAAAAATCAAGCTAGAAAAATAACGATTTTGTTATAAATAAAATGCCAAATAAACTAATAAATGTCGGTGGTTCGTGTTAGACTAATCGTAGAAAGAAAGGAAATAAAATGAACAAAGTTGAGAAAATCCAAAAGGCAAACGGCTTCACTGCCCTAAACTGCGAGGATGGCTTCCGCAAGGATAACCGCCTATGGTTTGGTGAGTGTAGCGAGTGTGGTGAGCGTATCACCAACTCTGCCCTAAAAGGTGTTTGGGAACACACAATCTACTTTGAGCGTGGTTGGTTCTCTAACCAAGAATGGTTTGAGAAAAGAATAATGCCAAACTACTCTTCTTCCAAGAATGTAGACTACTGCCCAAAGGTAGAGGGTAAAGAGGTTATCCCTACTGATTGGATAATGGTTGACGGAGAAAAAGTCTACGCCTAATAAGCGTTAGACTTGACTTTTGTCAAAAAATCTGCGCCCAGCGTTATCATTTTGTTATAAAAAACTTGCTAAATGTGCTTGATAAATGTCTAACCCTGATGTTAGACTGATACCAAGAAGAAAGGAAATCAAATGATTGTAACTCTAGGCACAGGACACCAGATTCCACTACACTGGAATGACCGTTTCTATGAGGGAGATTGCCCAATCTGCCAGACGGAAATCTGGGAGCGTTCTACTCAAGACTGGGTATCTTCTCTAATAGACCACTGGGAGCGTGAAGCCCACTAAGGTGTGTCTAACTTGACATACCGCCAAAAGGTGGTGCGCCGATTGTAACGAAATGGTAACAATGCGTAATAAATGCCTAAAATGTGCCTAAAATGTCGGTGGTCTATGGTTATAATATAGGTAGAACGAAAGGAAAAAAATGTTCAAAGGTCTAGGACTAAACCCATTCATCAACCGCAACTCTTCGCTTGCCGAGATTGAGGAAGAACTAACTGCTTGCCTCGCTCGTGCCGAAGAACTTGATTGGGACATCAAGCCAAGTGAAGAGCAAGCCCTAATTGCTCTCACCAAACTAGCAAAAGCAAAAGGCTCAACTAAGCGTTGGTAAAATGTCTGTGGCTACTGCTAAACTCAAACTAACGAAAGGAAACCAAATGACTTTGGAACAGAAAATGCGATACAAGGAACTCATGTGGATTGCCAAAGAGGGTGACTACATGAGCCAAGCGGAGTTTGACGAACTCTCAATGCTTATCAAACTAAACGGCTACAAGTAAAGGAAAACATGAACGAAAAGATCGAAATGCTAACAAGGGAACTTGAGCGACACAACATCATTGGAGAGTTGCTAACAAGTATTCGAACCTGTAATGAAGACAAAGATAAAGAGTGTGATGTTTGCGTAGGTCTTCGCTATGCTATCAACATCGTCACTAGGAGACTTGAGAACGAATAGCCTGGTGCTACTTGACATTCCCCGAAAAATGTGGCGCAGCCTGTGGATAACTCTGTGGATAAGTTTTTTGCTAGATCGGCGTGTCGCTACCGTAAAATGTCGGTGGTCACCCTTATAATGGAAGAAGAAGAAAGGAAAACAGAATGTATCCAGACAACGAATTGACCCCTTGCGTAGAGTGTGGCTCGCTTGGAATGGTTGCCCCTAACATCTGGGGAAAGAGTGAGTTTGTTCACAAAGTCCCTAGCCCTAGACTTGAGGGATACTTCACATTCCAGAGTGAATGCGTTACCAAATCGTAATAAAAAGTTTTGACTTTATCGGCGTGTCGTGTTGATAAATGTCGTAGGTCACCTGTATAATATAGGTATAAAGAAAAACAAAACAGAGATACTGAATGAGCCTAGAGGTGTGAGCCTCACTAGAGCAAATAAAACCCCTAGCAAATAAGTCAGTATCAACCCCTAATAGAAAGAAGAAAAGAATGAACCTCATTGGAATGACTATCAAGACTCACGACAACAAGTTTGTTGGCAAGGTTGTTGAGCAGGAAGATGCCCCTGTTGGCATCAAGGCTCGTCTGGGTCAGGGTATCCAGCCTAACGAAGCCTATGTTGGCTACGCTGTTCGCCTTGAGGGTGGAAAAGATGACTGGTCGCAGATTATCGCTCGCCCTGACGAGGTTGCTTCCAAGTATGTAGTAGCCTAGTGGCTAATGGGGGGGTAGTTATCCACACTGCCCCCCAAGTTATCCACAGGGGGCGCACACAATTTTGTTGCGTCTTTTGCAAAGATCCGCTATTTTAGTAGTTTCGTGGGGGTGGTCAATGTTAGAATGTAGACATAGAGAAAAGAGATAGAAATGACTAACACAGTAGAAACCCTCAAAGCACAGTTTACCGAACTCGTGATGAACCGTGAGGTCGCAGACCTTGCTACCGTCAAGGCTCTCTATGAAGAGGCTCTCGCCCTTGTACCTGAGCGTTTGCTCCCTTGGGTAAACCCTCGTTTCACAGGTACTATCGAAAGCGTAACTGCTAAGAGTGATGAATACAATGCCTATGTCACAGTAGGTTACCGTATCACTCACCTTATCACAGATACCCTCGGACTCCGTGACTAGGAGCTGTTGATAACTTATCCCCAGGTGCGCCCCGTCGAACAAATGTTCGAATGTAACGAATTGGTAACAAAATGCCAAATAGTCTTGATAAATGTCGTAGGTATCAGTTATAATGTAAGTAGAAAGAAAAGGAAACTAATGAGCGAATACACCCTCTATGAATACGACTTCAACGGCAAGAAAGTTATTTCGGCTATCCACTGGCGAGACGCTTTCGCATTCCGTCAGGAACACCCTGAAGCAAAAGCCATTCGCTAAAATGTCGTAGGCTAATGCTAAACTAATCTTAGAAAGAAAAGGAAAACAATGAACGAAAAGCAACTGAAAGCAATGATGGCTCAAATTGTTAGGGCTAATGCTCAAAAGTTAGAAGCCGAAAAGAAAGAGGCTAAGTAATGGAAAAGGTTTCAATTCCAAAGGAAAGTCTTGAACGACTTTTGGCAGATGCCCTTGAAGACCAAAAAGACTGGGAGTCTAAGGGAGTAGAGTCTATGGCTAACTGGCACGAAGGCAGGGCTTCAATGGCTAAAATGCTTTTGGATGTGTATGCCGAATGAGCGAATTAGTTTGTGTCTTTTGTGAAAACACTTATCCACAGGATACTATCGTATGTCCTGAGTGTAACGATTACAAGGGGATGATGACCATTACGGAGGCATCAGAAACCTACGACTTTTTAGAATACCTAGCCGAAGGGATTAAGTAGTGAACGAAATTATTTTCTACAACGGATTCAACCTAATGGTTGATATTATATTGGTTGCGATTACGTATCGAATTGCTAAGGGCATTGGATTCCGTCAGGGTTACTGGCAAGCCGAAGACGATAACATTCCGTTCTAGCCCTACCGCCCAGAAATGGGTGCGCCCGCCCAGCTCCGATCCAGTTACGATACGAACCTATAATGTCGTAGGTCTGTTGTATAATTATCTTGTTAGCGAAAGGAAACCCAATGACCGAATTCATTCACGAAGCCTGTGGCGAGCAGTTTGCTTACTGCGGTTGCCAGAACGACCAGCCTACCGCAGAGATGCTGGCTGAGGAATGCTCTGCCCTGATGGACGAGATGGAAGCCGTCCTCAAAGGTGGCAACGCAGATAGCGAAGACCCTAACGCTGACCCTCGTATAGTTCGCATTAGCGAAATTGCTACCCTGCTCTCCTACTTCCGCCCTGACCTGCTTGACCCACGCTTCTCCTAGAAAGGAACACAATGGAAATCTCATTTGGCAAACTTGAGGAAATCGCTGACTACGAAACTCTTGCTAAGGCTTTCTTTGCTATCGCAACACCTGAACAGGTTGAGCGAGTAGCCAAGTCTGTTGAGTAGGCAGCCCCTTCGGGGGCGCAGCCTGTGGATAACTTTGGTTACGACACAGCGTTTAAGATGCCTAAAATGTCGGTGGCTTGATGTATAATAGGACTATGAAGAAAAGAAAGAAACCACTAGGCAAGGCAAACGAGGCTACTCGCAAGGCTCACTCTAAGGAGTTGTTCAAGAGCCTATTGCTCACTAAGCACACTGTCGTTACACCTGAACACCGCAAGGGTAGTCGTTCAGCAAACATTCGCAAGGCAATCAAGGAGAGTTACTAATGGTATCAGTAAGCAAACTAATCGAACTAGGCGTTATGCGTAAGTCTATGTTCAACAACGGTAACGAAGACTGGTATGTTATCTATACCGAAAATGGTCCTGTGGATGTTTCACTCTCAGACCTTACCGCCGAATAAATGTCATACCCTCACGCTATAATTGAACCCTAAAGAAAAGGAAAACTGATGAAAGCAATTATCGAAAGCAACTGTGTCTGTGGCGAAGACGAAGATGGCGTTGAACTCAACTGCTATGGCGACTGCTGGGACTGGCAGAAAGAAGATGTGTCATGGCTAATTGGTGAATGGCAGACCAAGAATAACCTTGACGACGACACTCCAATTCTTATCACTGGCACTAACATGAACTGGAACCATGTTTCAGGCTGGGCAGAGGCAACGCCTAAGACTATCCTTGACAAACTTATTTTGAATGGTGACTTCAGCCTTGAATTTGACTTTGACCCTGAAGAAAACACTTTCAATGTTGTTCGCCGTTCGCATGACGAAATGGGAGCGTTGTTTACCTTTGTAGAATTGCCAGTACAGGAAGAGGAATAGAATGGACGAAGCATACATTCAGGAATTGTTCGACCAAGCAGCCAAGGGAGAGATTAGTTATCTTGAGTTGCAAGACTATCTTGATGACGCTAGGTTTGATGGCGACATAATCGACTACCTCTAGCCCGAAAGGGCTGGGCGCACCCGATCTGGGACCTAGTTACGATTAAGTTAAATGTCGGTGGGTCACTGTATAATTGAAACATAAAGAAAAGGAACCCTATGTCACTCACTCGCTCTAAAGACCGTAAAGTTGCTAACGCTGTAAATAAGTCTGGCACTCAAGCAACTATCGCTAACACTTTTGGGCTACCCTCTGGAAAAGCGTATTCCTGCCCTGGGGCTACCTCTGTCTGTGAGACTATCTGCTACGCTGGCAAACTTGAAAAGGTGTTCAAGGGTGTTCGTCAAGTATTGGTTAGCAACTATGAGCAACTACTGGCTACTGATACTCTCGGAATGATTGCTCTGATTGACGAGATGATTCAAGAATTCAAGGCAGACTGCGAAAAGCGTAATGCGGATAAGTTATTCCGTATCCACTGGGATGGCGACTTCTTTAGTGAGGACTACGCTAGGGCTTGGGCATTTGTTATCCGTCTAAACCCTGATGTTCAATTCTGGGTATACACTCGCTCTGATTTTGCTGTGCCTATCTTGGTAAACATTCCTAACCTTGCCCTTTACTTCTCTGCTGATTCTGCCAACAAGACTTTGGCTTGGGAATTGAAGCGTGAGTATGGTATCAAACTTGCTTATCTTGCTAAAGACTTTGCTACAGGTAAATCTGACTTCAACGAGCAACAGGAAAAGTCTGCTGTCCCTTGCCCTGAAAACAACAAGAAGATTCCGATGATTAGCGAAAAGGGTTCGGCTTGCGTGATGTGTTCGCAGTGTGTGTTTGCTCGTAACGACATTCTGTTTAGTGCTAGTAAAAAGTAGCTGTTAGGCTACCCCCAAGGGGGTGCGCCCCAGATTTTCGATTGCTATAATGTCGTAGGGTGCTTGTATAATGGTAGTATCAAGAAAGGAAAATAATGTTTGATAATGTAATCAACGAAGAAGCAATCAACGAACTAACCCCAGAGCAGATTGACCAACTACTTTCTGTTCTAGAAAAGGCAGGATACTAATGTATGATTTTCACAGCCGTAAGGCATACGTTTCGGCAGATGGTTCTTGGTCTGCCTGTGAGGATACTATCACCTTTGATACTGATGCCCTGACC
>JACCDL011190678.1_pt1 | contig 12212 bp, 10 predicted proteins | sample 7441931 | NCBI WGS metagenome assembly JACCDL01 (sample SAMN15323437, study PRJNA562643) | freshwater metagenome | isolation source: river surface water | place: USA:Blue River Watershed | collected 2017-08-16 | reverse complement strand
GGAAGTGATAGAAAAAGTGGCGCGTGATACGGGTGTTGCAGTTGAAAATTTAACTTTCATTCTGACACCTACACGCAGCTTGGCTGGCACAGTACAAATTGTGGCGCGTGTTTTAGAAGTGGCTATGCACAAAATTCATACCTTGCATTTCCCGTTGGACCACGTGGTAGACGGCATGGCTAGCGCACCAGTCCCGCCGCCTGCGCCAGATTTCTTAATTGGCATGGGTCGCACCAATGATGCGATTTTATTTGGTGGTCATGCACATCTGTTTGTAAAAGGTTCGGATGATGCAGCTGCTAAATTGGCGAAAGAATTGCCAAGTAATTCATCGCGTCATTATGGCCGTCCTTTTGCGGAAGTGTTCAAAGCAGTGAATATGGATTTTTATAAAATTGATCCTATGTTGTTTAGTCCAGCAGCTGTGACAGTAACAGCACTTGAGTCTGGCAACACCTTCACAGGCGGCAAATTAGATGCAGCCCTGATTGACCAATCTTTTGGCTATAAAGCTTAGGTTTAATGACAAAAATCCCCGTCTTTACTGACGATCCTGGTTGGCATGGTAAGCGCTTAAAAGAAGCGTTTGCTATGCGTGGCTATCAAGCGGTTTTTATCTCTCTTAAAGACTGTTACTTTAATCTTATCGAAGGCCACGCTGGCATCGTGATTCCTGGTTTTGATGAGCTGCCTCCAATTGCTTTTGTTCGCGGCGTGCCAGGTGGCTCATTACAACAAGTGATTACAAGACTAGATGTTCTACATGCTTTGGAAGCACTTGGCGTTAAAGTGTATAACGATGGTCGTGCAGTCGAGCGGACCGTGGATAAGGCCATGACCAGTTTTTTATTGCATCAACATGGTATTGCAACACCGCAAACTTGGGTGTGCGAGTCACGGCATGTCGCCCAATCCATCATCGAACGTGAAGCCACTAAACAACCTTTAGTCATCAAGCCGTTGTTTGGTTCTCAAGGGCAAGGGGTGCGTTTAATTAAGCAAGGGGATGCTTTCCCGGTGCCGATGGAGCGCCATATCGATGGTTTGTATTATTTACAAACTTACATTGATAGTGGTGAAGGTGCTTGGCATGATCACCGTGTATTTGTGATTCATGGTAAAGCTGTTGCAGCGATGGTGCGGCATGGCGTCAGTTGGGTCAATAACGTCGCCTTAGGTGGGCGCTGTGAAGCAGTTACGCATAACGGCGAGCTTGGTGCTTTAGCAGAAGCTGCATCTCGCGCTGTTGATATTGATTACTGCGGGGTTGATATTATTCGCGATGCCCAAGGCAAATTGTACGTGCTGGAAGTGAATAGCATTCCTGCTTGGAAAGGTTTGCAAGCTGTAACGGAATTGGATATTGCACAAGCTTTGGTTGACGATTGTTTGGAGCAATGTCGTGCTTGAGCAATTGCTAATGGAAAAATATCGCGATGCTTGCATGGCGGAATTAACAGCCATTAAGCCTGGCAACGTGCATATGTTTGCAGATGGTCACGGTATGGTAGTGCAGGATTTTATTCAAAGCGCAAATGCCTCTGCCCCTGTGATTTCTAAATCTGGGTTAACTGTGGGGCAACGAATTCTTAATGCCACACAGGCCACATGGAGTGAGGTAGGCTGCAACACTAATTTGGGCATCGTTTTGTTGACGGCACCCATGATTCAAGCAGCTTATGCCGATGAAGGATTTAACCAAAAAACGTTACAAGCAGTATTAAATGCTTTAGCCATTCAGGATGCAATTGATGCTTACAAGGCCATTGCGATGGCTAATCCAGGGGGTTTAGGCGCTGCCGCCGAGCACGATGTGCAAGATATGCCGCAAGTAAGCTTGCTAGAAGGAATGCAAGCTGCTGCAGGTCGCGATTTAATTGCTCAGCAATATAGTGATGGCTATCAAGCGGTTTTTAATGCATTAGCGCTCTATAAAACTCATCTTGCGTTATGGGGGCGAGAGGCTTGGGCAGTGACTGCTGTTTATCTTCATTTTTTAGCTGAATTTGAAGATAGTCATATCGCTCGTAAGCATGGTATTGAAATGGCTCAAGCTATTCAGTTGGAAGCAAAAAATCACTTTCAACATTTTACTGCTCAAGAAAACCCTAAACTTTATCAAGCAGTTCTGTTGGATTGGGATTCAGACCTCAAAAAACGTGGGATTAATCCAGGTACTTCTGCAGATTTGACAGTTGCCTGTTTGCTTGCTTTGAATCTCCTTCATTAGTGCATTATATTGATCCAATCAATTCGGCTGCAAATCCGTGATTTGAAGCCATTTTAATATGCTTAAAAACCATGTGATTTGTGGTGCTTAATCATGTTAAAATCACGTCTTTATTCCACGTTTAAGCCAATAGAACACTATGGATCAATTCGCAAAAGAAACCCTCCCGATTAGTCTTGAAGATGAGATGCGTCGTTCCTACCTCGATTACGCAATGAGTGTGATTGTTGGTCGTGCGTTACCGGATGTACGTGACGGTCTAAAACCAGTCCATAGACGCGTTTTATTCGCGATGCATGAGTTGTCTAACGATTGGAATAAGCCATACAAGAAATCTGCTCGTATTGTCGGTGACGTTATCGGTAAATACCATCCTCATGGTGACACGGCTGTTTATGACACGATTGTTCGTATGGCGCAGGACTTTTCTTTGCGATACATGTTGGTGGATGGTCAAGGTAACTTCGGTTCTGTGGACGGTGATAATGCGGCAGCGATGCGTTATACGGAAATTCGTATGGCACGTATTGCACATGAATTGTTAGCGGATATCGATAAAGAAACAGTGGACTTTGGCCCTAACTATGATGGCTCAGAGCATGAGCCGTTGATCATGCCTGCGCGTATTCCTAACTTACTGATTAATGGTAGTTCAGGTATTGCTGTGGGGATGGCGACGAATATTCCGCCACATAATTTAAATGAAGTGCTAGATGCATGTTTGGCTTTATTGCAAAACCCTGACATGACGATCGATGAGTTGATTGATATTGTGCCTGCGCCTGACTTCCCAACAGCTGGGATTATCTACGGCACGGTGGGTGTTAAAGAGGGTTACCGTACAGGCCGTGGTCGCGTAGTGATGCGTGGTCGTACCCATGTGGAAGATTTGGAACGTGGTGGTCGCCAAGCGCTTATCGTTGATGAGCTTCCATACCAAGTCAATAAAAAGACTTTCGTTGAGAAAATCGCTGAGTTAGTTAACGAGAAGAAAATCGAAGGTATTTCTGATCTGCGCGATGAGTCTGATAAATCAGGCATGCGTGTGGTGATTGAGCTTAAGCGTGGTGAAGTGCCAGAAGTTGTATTGAACAACTTATACAAACAAACCCAATTGCAAGATACTTTTGGTATGAACATGGTGGCCTTATTAGATGGTCAGCCTCGCTTACTTAACCTCAAGCAAATGTTGGAAGCGTTTTTACGCCATCGTCGTGAAGTGATTAACCGCCGTACCGTATTCGAGCTTCGTAAAGCTCGTGAACGTGGGCATGTCTTAGAAGGTTTGGCTGTGGCTTTAGCTAACGTCGATGACATGATTGCCATCATTAAAGCGGCACCAACACCACCAGAAGCGAAAAAAGCGTTGATGGAGAAACTCTGGAAATCGCCTGTTGTTGAGGAAATGCTCAAACGTGCTGCTATGGAAGCTTCACGTCCAGATGGCTTGTCAGTGGACTTTGGCTTAACGCCAAACGGTTACCGTTTATCAGAAGTGCAAGCACAAGAAATTCTACAAATGCGTTTACAACGCTTGACTGGCCTTGAGCAAGATAAGATTGTGAATGAATACAAAGAGGTGATGGATCTTATCGCTGATTTGCTTGATATTTTGGCAACACCTGGTCGTGTGACTCAAATGATTATTGATGAGTTGGCTGCGATTCGTCAGCAGTTTGCTGATAAACGTCGCAGTGAAATCGTGCATAACGCACAAGATTTATCACTTGAAGATTTAATTACTCCGCAAGACGTTGTGGTTACCTTGTCTCACACTGGATATATTAAATCTCAACCTTTAGAAGAGTATCGCTCACAACGTCGTGGTGGCCGTGGTAAACAAGCTGCTGCAACGAAAGAGGATGACTTTATTGATAAGATGTTTGTTGCTAATACGCATGATTACATCTTGTGCTTCTCTAGCTTAGGTCAAGTCTATTGGTTGAAAGTTTATGAAGTGCCTCAAGGTGGTCGTGCAAGTCGCGGTAAACCAATTATCAACTTGTTCCCGCTCAAAGAAGGCGAGAAAATTAATGCCATCTTGCCAGTGAAAGAGTTTGACGAAAATCATTATATTTTCATGGCAACCGCATTAGGTACCGTGAAGAAAACACCATTGATTGATTTCTCTAATCCACGTAAATCAGGGATTATTGCGATTAACCTAGATGACGGCGATTACTTAATTGGTGCTGAAGTGACCAATGGTGCGCAAGATATCGTCTTGGTCTCTGATGGTGGTAAAGCCGTTTGGTTTGATGAAGAAGATGTGCGTGGAACAGGCCGTAATACGCGTGGTGTTCGCGGTATGAAGATTGCTGCGGGTCAGCAAGTATTGTCATTGTTAGTTGCTGAGAATGATCAGCAAACAGTATTGGTTGCGACTGAAAATGGTTACGGTAAACGTACTGTTCTAGCTGACTTCCGTCACTCTGGACGTGGCACTCAAGGCGTTAAAGCCATTGCAATTAGTGATCGTAACGGCAAGGTGGTTGCAGCACGTCTAGTGAATGATGAAGATGAAATTATGTTGATTACGACTGGTGGCGTTTTGATCCGTACACGTGTGAAAGAGATTCGTGAATTAGGTCGTGCAACACAAGGTGTGACGCTTATTAATCTTGGTGAAGGTGAAAAATTATCTGGCCTAGAAAAAGTCGTTGAGACCGATGATGATGCAGACGAAGGCGAAGAAGTCGCTGCAGAGTAATTCATGACGCAAATTTTTAATTTTTCAGCAGGTCCAGCAGTGCTTCCTAAGGATGTCTTAGCGCAAGCACGTGATGAGATGATGGATTGGCATGACTCAGGCATGTCCGTGATGGAAATGAGTCATCGCGGTAAAGAGTTCATGAGTATTGCTGCCGAAGCAGAAGCTGACTTGCGTGAGCTAATGAACATCCCAAGCAATTACAAAGTATTGTTCTTGCAAGGTGGCGCCCATTCTCAATTTTCTATGGTTCCAATGAATTTGCTTCGTGGCAAAACAAGCGCTGATTATTTGGATGCTGGTATTTGGTCTAAAAAAGCGATTGATGAAGCGGCTCGTTATTGTGAGGTGAACATCGTTGCATCAAGTAAAGATAAAAACTATACCTATGCACCTGAGCAAAATACTTGGAAGCTGAATAAAGACGCAGCTTATTTGCACTTCACATCAAACGAGACAATTGGTGGTGTTGAAATGTTTTGGACGCCAAAAACTGGTGATGTGCCTTTAGTGTGTGACATGTCTTCGCACATTCTTTCACGTCCAGTTGATGTCAGCCAATATGGCATTATTTATGCGGGTGCTCAGAAAAATATTGGCCCTGCTGGATTAACGATTGTCATCGTACGTGATGATTTAATCGGAACAACGATTGCTGGCACGCCAACCATGTTCGATTACAAAGTGCATGCGGATAATGACTCGATGTATAACACGCCAGCAACTTACGGTATTTATATGGCGGGCCTGGTGTTTAAGTGGCTTAAAGCCAAAGGTGGCTTGGCTGCCATGGAGAAAATTAATATTGCTAAATCAGCGCTTCTTTATGACTATTTAGATGCTTCTGATTTTTATCATTCGCCGATTGCTGTTGAAAATCGTTCACGTATGAATATTCCATTCACACTTAAAGATGCATCTTTGGATGAGGCTTTTCTTAAGCAAGCGCAACAAAATGGCTTGTTGCAGTTAAAAGGGCATAAGTTAGTAGGGGGTATGAGAGCTTCTTTATATAACGCAATGCCTATAGAAGGTGTGCAAGTCTTGATCTCATTTATGAAACAGTTTGAGCAAGCAAACTCTTAATTCGACTTGTAAAAATCGGACCTTGATATGACGGATATTCTTAAACAACATCGTGACCAAATTGATGCGATTGATGAACAGCTTTTAAAGCTTGTGAATGAGCGTGCAAGTCACGCACGTCAGATTGGTGAGTTAAAGGGTGAAGGCCCTATCTATCGTCCAGAACGTGAAGCTCAGGTGCTACGCCGATTACTCGACCTAAATACAGGTCCATTACCAGGTGAGGCAGTTACAGCGATTTTCAGAAGTGTGATGTCAAATTGCCGCGCTTTGGAAAGAGCGCTTACGGTTGCTTTCTTGGGGCCTTTGGGCACATTCAGTGAAGAAGCGGCAAACAAACAATTCGGTGGTTTAAGTTCACCTATGCAATGCGCTTCAATTGATGAAGTATTCCGCATGGTGGAGTCTGGCAAAGCCAACTATGGTGTAGTGCCAGTAGAGAATTCAACAGAAGGTGCAATTGGCCGTACTTTAGATTTGTTGATGGAAACACGTCTCAATATTTGCGGTGAAATTGAGTTGCCTGTGCATCATAATCTTTTAAGTAAAGCATCAGATTTAAATGCGGTGCATAAAGTTTATTCGCATGCTCAATCCTTAGCGCAGTGTCATGAATGGCTCAATCGTTATCTACCTAATGCAGAGCGTCAAGCCGTTGCTAGCAACGCGGAGGCAGCGCGTTTATGTGCTTCTGAGCCTGGCGCAGCAGCGATTGCAAGCTTACGTGCTGCCGAGCTATTTAGTTTGCAAGATTTAGCGAACAACATTGAAGATGATCCTAAAAATACAACTCGATTCCTGGTCTTGGCAGATCATGACGTTGCAGCATCAGGAAAAGATAAAACCTCACTAGTGATTGCGACTAAGAACGTTCCTGGTGCGATGGTGTCCATGCTTGAGCCTTTATCTAAGAATAAAGTGAGTATGACGAAATTAGAATCACGTCCCGCCAAAATGGGCTTATGGGAATATGTGTTTTTTGTAGATGTTGAAGGGCATCACCAAGATGCTGGATTGCAAAATGCCATTGCTGAAATTGAGCAGCGTGCTTCATTCGTCAAAGTTTTGGGTTCTTACCCAGTTGCCGTTATTTAAGGTTTAAACCGTGTCTGAAATTGCAAAATTAGCACCATCATATATTCGCTCTATTGCCCCTTATGTTGGCGGCAAACCAATTAGTGATTTAGCTCGAGAAATGGGATTAGACCCAACTCAAATCGTTAAATTGGCTTCTAATGAAAATCCTTTAGGTGTAAGTCCTAATGCGCATATGGCGATGATGGATGCAGTGGATGACATCGCCCGTTACCCAGATGGTAATAGCGTTGAGCTTCGGCAAGCTGTTTCAGAAAAGTTTAAAGTAGCGCCTGAACAACTAGTATTTGGTAACGGTTCTAATGATATTTTAGAGCTAGCTGCACGTGCATTTTTAGCGCCTACGGATGAGGTTGTTTATTCTCAGCATGCATTCGCTGTATATAGCTTAGTTACACAAGCGGTTGGAGCTAAAGGGGTTGTTGTTCCAGCTAAAGATTTTGGCCACGACTTAAACGCAATGTCTGCTGCGATCACTCCAAAAACTCGAGTAGTGTTTGTGGCAAATCCGAATAACCCAACAGGTACTTTATTAGGTAAAGCTGAGTTAAAAGCATTTATTGCTAGGGTTCCTCAACACACTTTAGTGGTGTTAGATGAAGCTTACGATGAGTATTTGAGTGATGCGGATAAAGCCGAATCTATTGCTTGGTTGTCTGAATTCGACAACCTAATTATTTCGCGTACCTTCTCAAAAGCTTATGGTTTGGCAGGCTTGCGGGTTGGTTTTGGTTTAACTTCCGCTTCTATTGCAGATTTAATGAACCGTGTACGTCAGCCATTTAATGTGAATAGTATTGCGCAAGCAGCAGCAGTTGCCTCGCTTGCCGATGAAGAGTTTGTTGAGCGTACACGCGCACTTAATAATGCAGGTATGGTGCAAATCACCCAAGGCTTGAAAGAGTTGAGCTTAGACTATATTCCATCTTTTGCTAACTTTGTGAGCTTTAAAGTTGCTAATGCAGCAGCGGTTAATCAACGCTTATTGGCGCAGGGCATTATTGTTCGTCCAATTGCCAACTACGAAATGCCTGAATACCTCCGCGTTTCAATTGGTCTATTTTCTGAAAACGCTAAATTCTTAGCAGCGCTTAAGTTAGCACTTTCAAAGTAAGATAAGCTTTAAGACGGCTTTGCTGACGTCCTTTATTCTCCGCGTATTGGTTATTTATCGCAATTTAATATCTTCTGTCATGAAAATCATTAGCGTAGTTTCCGTGTTTTTACGCTGTTGATAGACTCACCTGTAGCGCATGATTCATACCACGTTGCATGCAGGTGAAAACAGGCGAGCACGTATTTTTTTAAACTTATAACTAGGAGAAACATTATGTGGACTAAACCAGCTGCTACTGAAATGCGTTTCGGTTTTGAAGTAACAATGTACGTTTGCAATCGCTAAGATTGTTATACAGTACATGTAGTTTTTAAGACTACAATAACTGGGCTACTCAGGTAGCCCAGTTTTACATTGAAGCAATCATTTTTAAATAATTAAAGAGAAATATATGCACATTCATGTTTTAGGCGCTGCTGCAGGTGGTGGTTTTCCACAGTGGAATTGTAATTGTCATAATTGCGATGGACTGCGTAAAGGTACTATCAAGGCAACTAAACGTACACAATCTTCAATTTGTGTAAGTGGTGACGGTGTTAATTGGGTGTTATTTAATGCTTCTCCAGATGTACTTCAACAAATTCAATCTTTTGGCCCCCTTCAGCCTGGCCGTGCAATTCGTGATAGCGGTATTGTTGGAATTGTCTTAATTGATGCGCAGATTGACCACACGACAGGTTTGTTAATGTTGCGTGAAGGTCAAGTGAAGCGTGAAATCTACTGTACTGATATGGTTTATCAAGATTTAACGACTGGTAACCCATTATTAAATATCCTTGGTCATTATTGTGGCATCAATCATCATGAAGTTGCTACAGACGGTAAAACAACTTTTGAAGTTAAGGGTGCCAACAATCTTCGCTTTACAGCAGTTGCATTGAAGAGTGCGGCACCTCCTTATTCGCCTCATCGTAATGACCCGCACCCTGGCGACACCATCGGTGTATTAATCGAAGAAATTAGCACCGGTAAAAAATGCTGGTATTCACCAGGCCTTGCAGAAATTGAACCGCATTTGCCAGAGCTTATGAATCAAGCTGATTGCATTATGGTTGATGGCACTTTCTGGACGAATACAGAAATGATTGATATGGGTTTGATGACTAAAACAGCGCGTAGCATTGGTCATAATCCACAATCAGGCGAAGGTGGAATGATTGAAAAACTTGATGAATTTGATGCATCTCGCAAAGTTTTGATTCATATCAATAATACTAATCCAATTTTGCGTGAGGATTCTGCGGAGCGTGCTGAGCTCACTAAGCATGGTATTGAAGTCGCTTATGACGGCATGGACATTATTCTTTAGGAGAACACTATGAACGCAGTAGCTAATAATAATTTACCTTGGACACGAGAAGAATTTGAAGAAAAACTTCGTACCAAAGGTCAGGGTTATCATATTTATCATCCATTCCACGTGGCGATGTATGAAGGTAAGTTAAGCAAAGAACAGTTGCAATCTTGGGTAGCCAATCGTTTTTACTATCAAATTGGTATTCCGCAAAAAGACGCGGCTATTCTATCTAATTGCCCTGATAAAGAAGTACGTAAAGAATGGATTGTACGTATTACTGACCATGATGGTGTGGATGGACAAGTCGGTGGTATTGAAGCTTGGATACAATTAGGCGAAGCGGTCGGTTTAACGCGTGAGCAAGTGACTTCACTTGAAATGGTCAGTCCAGGTGTGCGATTTGCAGTTGACGCATATATTAATTTTGCACGTCAACGCCCATGGCAAGAATCTGTGTGTTCATCACTCACAGAACTTTTTGCTCCACATATTCACCAACAACGTATCAGCTCATGGCCAACCATGTATCCATGGATTAAAGAAGAAGGTTTGAGTTATTTCAAAAAACGCTTAACAGAAGCGCGTCGTGATGTTGAGCAAGGCTTGAGTGTAACATTGGATTACTTTGGTAAGAGCCGTGAAATGCAAGAGCGTGCTTTGCAAATTTTACAATTTAAACTTGATGTACTTTGGGTGATTGCGGATTCTATTATGTTGGCATCTACTGATGTTACAACTGATGGTGTGCCATATTTACGTCAACCAGTTTATTAATTAAGAATTCGGATATTGATTATGAGTGTTCAACAAACTGACGTTTACGCAATTGCTTTGCATCATCGCTTTCAATGGGAAGAAGCACAAAATTGTTACGTGATCTTATTTCCAGAGGGCATGGTCAAACTTAATGGTGGTGCAGGTGAAGTATTGAATCAGATTGATGGCCAAAGAACCGTAGCTGATATCGTTACAATTTTAAAAGCTAAATTTCCAGATGTGCCAGATTTAGATAAAGACATTATCGGAATGATAGAGCTCGCGCTTGAAAAAGCTTGGTTACGCCAAGTTAATTAAGTCAAAACAGGAGTATTAAACAAATGACACAAGCATCATTAGGTCAATCAGTCGTACAAAAAGAAATTCAGGCTCAAAACAATGGCGTTGCTGCAAATATTACACACACGCAGCCATTATGGTTGTTGGCTGAGGTGACCTACAGATGCCCATTACATTGTGCATTTTGTTACAACCCAACAGATTATGATAAACATACGCAAAACGAGTTAAGCACAGAGCAGTGGATACAAGCATTACGTGATGCCCGAAAATTAGGTGCGTTGCAGTTAGGTATTTCGGGTGGTGAGCCTTTGTTGCGTGATGATATTGAAGATATCGTCATCGAAGCTAAAAAACTTGGTTATTACAGTAATCTCATTACCTCTGGCGTCGGTTTAACTGAAAAACGTATCCAAGCTTTTAAGGATGGTGGTTTAGATCATATTCAATTGTCGATGCATGACATTACTGAAGAGATTAATAACTTCATTACAAATACTAAGACGTTCGAGCTTAAGAAAAAAGTGGCAGCGATGATCAAAAATCATGGCTACCCAATGGTGCTTAACGTGGTAATTCATCGTTATAACATTGGCCATATGCGACAAATTTTAGAGATGGCAGAAGCCCTTGGTGCTGATTACATTGAGCTTGCAAACACCCAGTATTACGGCTGGTCTTTGGTGAATCGTAGTCAATTGATGCCGACTAAAGAACAAATTGATGAAGCTGAAAAAATCACCAATGAGTTCCGTGAAAAACAAGGCAGCAATATGAAGGTGTTCTTTGTGGTGCCTGACTACTTCTCAGACCGTCCTAAGAAATGTATGAACGGTTGGGGTGAGGTATTCATGATAGTCACCGCTAACGGTGATGTATTGCCATGTCATTCAGCACGCGTGTTGCCTAATATGGAATTTCCAAATGTACGTGATAAAGGTCTAGCTTACGCTTGGAATGATTCACCAGCATTTAACAAATATCGTGGCGATAGCTGGATGAAAGAACCATGCCGCACTTGCCCAGAAAAAGAAAAAGATTTGGCAGGTTGTCGATGCCAAGCATTTATGTTAACAGGTGATGCTGAAGGGGCGGATCCTGTGTGTAGCTTGTCACCTAATCATCATGTCATTACTAAAGCGATCGAAGATTCTCGTAATCCTGTAATTGCTGCACAACCGATTATCTTCCGTAACGATAAAAACTCAAAAGCGATTATCGCTGGCGAGATGGATGATCGTGTTAAGGAATTCCACGCTCTGCCTTAATTTCTTGAAGCAGTTATTTTGTGCTTAAATGAATGCGCCAGTGAATTTTCACTGGCGCTTTTTTATTAAAAGTCTGATTCTTAAAAGTAGATACATAAATTAAATCAATGACTAAACTATCCCCATTATTCTTATCAGTCGTGCTTGCATCGCTCGCTGCATTAGCGCCTTTTGCGATTGACACTTATCTGCCAGCCTTTACAGCACTTAAAACAGATTTAGCTGCACAGCCAGTTGCTTTACAGCAAAGTCTTACTTTCTATTTATTACCTTATGCCATCATGACACTTTGGCATGGTGCCATATCAGACTCCATCGGTCGTATCACTACCATTAAATGGGGCTTGGGTATT
>JACCDL011271861.1_pt1 | contig 12213 bp, 13 predicted proteins | sample 7441931 | NCBI WGS metagenome assembly JACCDL01 (sample SAMN15323437, study PRJNA562643) | freshwater metagenome | isolation source: river surface water | place: USA:Blue River Watershed | collected 2017-08-16 | reverse complement strand
GCTCCCGAGAATCGCCTTTTCGTCACGGGCATCAGCAACGACGAACTTGGCATTCGTCAGACCCTCTCGGTCCGCAGTCGATCTCGCAATGTCGATGAAGGTCTCACTGATGTCGATCCCCGTCACCGGGAATCCTCGGCGCGCGAGTTCGAGGCTGTGTCGCCCCGGTCCACAACCGACGTCAAGGATCGACGTCGACGACGTGAGCCCGAGTTCATCGACCAAGAAGTCGACTTCCTGAACCGTTCCCTTGGTGAACGAGTAACGCAGGTAAGCCTCACCCATGTGGTCGGCAAGTTCCTCGAACCAGTGGTGTGGTTCAGACATGTCGAGCTACGACTTGGCTGACGCCCACGAGTCGCCCCACGCGGCGTTGATCTCGAGTGGCACACGCAGCGAAGCGGCCTCGCGCATCGAACCGAGGACAATCTCTTCGACTGCCTGTGACTCCGATTTCTTCGCCTCGACGATGACTTCGTCGTGGACCTGTAGAACGATTCGACCAGAGGTCTTGGAGGCCATCAGCTTCGCATCGATCGACACGAGCGCGATCTTGAAGATGTCTGCGGCGAGACCTTGGATCGCGGCGTTCATGGCCTGACGCTCCCCGATCTGACGAATTCGGAAATTCGGATTGTTCAATTCGGGGATGAATCGACGACGCCCGAACAACGTCACGGTGAATCCACGCTTCTTGGCCGTCTCGACTGCGTCGTCCATGTACCGCTTCACGTTGGGGAACGCGGAGAAATAGGCGTCCAAGATCTCTGCCGCTTCGTCAACTCCGATCCCGAGTCGCTGGCTCAGGCCGTACGCCTCCATGCCATATGCGAGGCCATACGACACCATCTTCGCCTTCGATCGCATCTCCCCCGTCACCTTCGACGCTGCGACTCCGAAGACTCGGGCTGCGGTACTCGTGTGGATGTCCTCGCCCTTCGTGAATGCCTCGATGAGCCCGGGATCGTTCGCAAGGTGTGCGATGCAGCGAAGTTCGATCTGGTTGTAGTCGGCTACGAGGAACTGCGAACCCTTGGCAGGGACGAACGCAGTTCTGAACACCTTGCCCTCGTCACTGCGCACCGGGATGTTGTGCAAGTTCGGGTTTTCGCTGCTGAGGCGACCGGTTCGCGCAACCATCTGATTGAACGTTGCGTGGATACGACCATCCGCTGCGACGACCTCGCGAAGCCCTTCGCCGTACGTCCCCCGCAGTTTGTCGAGTTCGCGAAACTCCATCAATGCATCGATGAAGTCCGGCCATTGGTCGCGAATCTTCTCCAACGTCGCGGCGTCGGTACTGAAACCGGTCTTGGTCTTCTTTCCCGGTTGCAGTTTCTTTTCCTCGAACAGAATGACACGCAGTTGAGCTGGGGAGTTGATGTTGAACTCCTTGCCCGCAAGTCCGTGCAACCTCTTCGTCAGTTCGGCAACACGACTCTCGAGATGCGCCGCGATGCGATCGAGAGCCGAACGGTCGACACCAATTCCCAGATGCTCCATCCGAGCAAGGACTGCGATCAACGGCATCTCGACTTCCTCGGCAAGCTTCAACATCTCCTGGGCTGTCAAACCAGCACGTAGCGGCTCGACGACGCGCGCGACCGCGAGCGCCTCGACACAGGTCTTCCTCACGATGTCCGAATCAGATTCAGTGAAGGAGAGCTGCCCACTCGGTGCCTGATTGGAGGATTCAATCGTGATTCCGAGGTGGGCGGCAGCCAGGTCGGCGACACTTCGTTCACCGTCGGCAGGGTCGAGCAAGTAGCCAGCAATGGCGACATCGAACACGTTCGGAAGACGATCAACCCCGTGTGACAACAACCAGCGATGCAATCGCTTTGCGTCGTGGGTCACGACCATCTGCAACTTCGACAACGACTCCACAGCTGCAGCTGGGTCGTCAATCCACGTCACGCCTGACTCCGACACATCGGAGACGACCGCAAGACCACTCGGTGTATCACCGAGTGCGTTCCCGGGACCCCAGCCCGCCAAGACGACCACTTCACCTTTGGTCTTCGATGGGAACTGTGACCCATTCGTGATCTTCGCCTCAAGCGATGCGCCGACACTCGCGCTCGCCGAGTCGCCTTCCGATGCAATCACCTCTTCGCCGACGAAGGCAGAGAATGCGTCTTTGACACGAGCCAACATGTTCTTGAACTCGAGCGTGGCGAACATCTTCGTGGTGCGCGCGAGATCTGGTCGCGGGACGTAGGAGCGATAGTCGATCTCGATCGGGACGTCACGTCGCAATCGCATCAACTCCGAATTGCGCACGACTCGATCGGCATGCTCGACGATTGCCGCCTTCAGTTTCGGGGTCTGCTCGCCAGCTGCAGCGATGACTGCCTGGAGTGACCCGTATTGATTGAGCAGCTTCGCGGCGGTCTTCTCTCCCACTCCGGGAAGGCCGTCGAGGTTGTCGCTCGGGTCACCGCGCAGTGCGGCATAGTCCACGTATTGCGCAGGTGTCACTCCGGTGCGTTCGAAGATCCCCTTTTCGTCATACAGCGCATAGTCGCTCACCCCTCGCTTGTTGTACAGAACCCGCACGTGTGGATCGTGAACGAGTTGATAGCTGTCGCGATCCCCGGTCACGATCACGACATCGTTGCCATCACGTTCGCAACGGTCGACGATGGTGGCAATCAGGTCGTCACCTTCGAAGCCTTGGTAGTCGAGCGTCGCCACACCAAGAGCGTCCAGAAGTTCGCGCACGATCTCGAGCTGCTGGTACAAGATGTCGGGCTGCTTCTCTCGTTGCGCCTTGTACTCGGGCGCAGCTTCGTGCCGGAAAGTCGGCTCCTTACGATCGAACACGACGACGACACCGTCAGGACGCTGGTCCTTCATCAGCGTCGTGAGCATCGACGTGAAGCCGTACACGGCGTTCGTCACCTGACCCGAAGCCGTCGCCATGTCGGTGGGCAATGCAAAGAACGCCCGGTACGTGAGGGAGTTGCCGTCGAGAGCCAGCAGTTTCATCGAGTCCTCACCGCGACCAACGATAATCGCAGCGAACGAAGTCAGTCGTTCGGCGTGATCGAGCGATCGAGGACACCCTCGGCGACTTGCTGCATCTTCAAACGACGACTCATCGCCGTCTTCTGGATGAAGTTGAATGCGTCCTGTTCGCTCATCTGATGTTCGTCGATGAGAATGCCCTTGGCTCGATCGAGGAGCTTGCGCAGTTCGAGTTGCTGTCCGAAATGGTCACGTTCACCTGCAATCGCCTTCATTTCGGCGAATCGTCCGATCGCCAATTCGATGGCAGGGACAAGGTCGGTCTTCTGAAATGGCTTGACGAGGTATGCGAGCGCTCCGGCGTCGCGTGCTTGTTCGATCACCTGTCGCTGGCTGAAGGCAGTCAGCATCACGACCGGACAGATCTTTTCGTCCGCGACCATCCGAGCAGCTTCGAGGCCGTCGAGTCCCGGCATCTTGATGTCAAAGATGGCGACGTCTGGTTGGTGTTCGCGCACGAGTTCGACCGCCGTATCACCACGGCCGGTGTCTGCGACGACGACGTAACCCTCTTCGGCGAGCGTCTCCACCAGGTCGAGCCGAATGATTGCCTCGTCTTCGGCGACGACGATGCGAACCGGAGACGTCACCGCGAACCGGACTTCTTGTTCAACCCGTCGAGCAGCTCGTCTTGACGAACTTCGAGTTCGCGGATGTCCTCCATGAGCTCCGCCCGACGCCGACGCACGAACTCGAGGTGACGAGCAGCGTCGCGGTGCTCATGGGCTGCGGATGCAGTCTCCGACACGAGTGCGCGAATCTCCTTGTCATTGGCGTCGTCTTCGAAGTGTGCGAGTTGCTCGTCGCAGATCACGAGCTCTGCGCGCATCGCTGCGAGCGACTGCGAAACGGTGCGCAGGCGACGTTCGATGAGCCGCGTGCCGAACACGTCCGTAACTGTAGGAGTTTCCATCTGGTGCCCGAGGTGGGACTTGAACCCACACGCCCTTTCGAACAACGGATTTTGAGTCCGTCGCGTCTGCCATTCCGCCACTCGGGCCTGAGTATCGGACCAATTCGGCGCATGCCGAGCGATGTATCGTACCGAGCCGATCAGGGACCTACGCTGTGTGGGTCATGTTGGCCTTTACCTTTCCGGGGCAGGGCTCACAGCGCCCCGGCATGGGTCGCCCGTGGGTTGACCACGAGAGCTGGGAACTCGTTGCCGAAGCATCCGAGGTCGCCGGCCGCGACGTCGCACAACTGCTCTTGGATGCCGATGCCGACGAGTTGAAGGACACGCGCAATGCGCAGTTGACCACTTTCGTCTCTTCGCTCATGGTCTTGGACGCCGTCGAACGTCTCGGTATCGAACCCACGTACTGCGCCGGCCACAGCCTCGGCGAATACACCGCACTCACCGCGACTGGCGCGCTCGGTTTTGACGACGGGGTACGACTCGTCAGCGAACGATCTGCGGCTATGCACGATGCCGGTCTCGCGTCACCCGGAACGATGGCCGCCGTCCTCGGGCTGGACGATGAAGACGTGGAAGTCGCCTGTCGTCGAGCCGACGCAGACGTGTGGGTGGCGAACTTCAATGCACCTGGACAGGTTGTCATCGCTGGTTCCCCGGCAGGAGTCGCAAAGGCGGGTGAACACGCCAAGGAGCTCGGTGCAAAGCGAATCATGCCTCTCGCCGTTTCCGGTGCGTTCCACACTCCGTACATGACGTCTGCGCGGGATCGACTGCGCGACGCGATCGCGGCGGCCAAACCACGAGACACGGAAGTGCCCGTGGTGTCGAACGTGGACGCGCGTGCTCACGCCGCTGGCGATGAGTGGGCCTCGTTGCTCTCCGCGCAGCTCTCGAGCCCGGTGCGATGGAAGCACGTTCTCCTCGAGCTCTCACAGCTCGGCATCACGGGATTCATCGAGCTCGGACCCGGTGGCGTTCTGACTGGAATGGTGAAGCGCACGATCGAAGACTCACGAAACATCAGCGTCGCGACCCCCGATGACCTCGACAAGCTCATCGATTGGCTCGACACGTTCGACCACGCGGCAACGATTCCCGAGACGGCCCGCCACGAAGGTGAACACCTCTTCGCCGTCGAGCGACTCGTTGTCTCCCCCGGTGCGGGAGTCTTCACACGTCGAGCAGATCTCTCGAACCAGACACTCGTGGAGGTCGGCACGGTGCTCGGACATGTCGGCGACATCGAGGTGCGTTCACCCTTTGCAGGGATGTTGCAGAGTTTCATCGCCGTAGACGGTGAGCGTCTCACGCCACATCAACCAGTTGCGTGGCTGCGCAGTCGATAGGCGCACCCATTTCAACGATTAGGGTTTGATCGATGCCGAAGGTTCCCGCAACTGCGCGCGGCGCACGATTCACCGGCTGGGGCCTCGCGCTTCCCGAGCGCGTCATCACCAACGACGAGCTTTCCAAGACAATGGAGACCTCGGATGAATGGATCCGCGAGCGCACCGGAATCCATCGCCGGCACGTGGGCGGCTCCACGATGTCACTCAGCGTCGACAGTGCCCGCAAGGCGATTGCGATGGCTGGTCTGCAGCCATCCGACATCGATGCGCTGGTCCTCGCCACCACCACCCCCGATCGTCAAGTTCCGGCCACCTCTGCCGCCGTTGCCCGCGAGCTCGGACTGTCGTGCGGCGCCTTCGACATCAATGCCGCCTGCTCGGGTTTCGTCTATGCGCTCGCCGTCGCGCACGGCCTCATCGCCATCGGTTCGCAGAAGGTGCTCCTGATCGGCACCGACACCTTGTCGCGCATCACCGATTGGACCGATCGGAATACCGCAGTCCTGTTTGCCGATGGTTCGGGCGCCGCGGTGCTCGAAGCCGTCGATGGACCGGGACATCTCCTGGCCTGGGATCTCGATGCCGACGGATCGGCCGAGGATCTTCTCTACGCAGAAATCGGCGGCAACATTCAGATGGACGGCAAGGAAGTATTCCGCCGAGCGGTGCGCATCATGGTCGACTCTGCCCAGAAGTCCCTCGCCATCGCCGGCGTCAGCGGCGACGACATTGCACTCGTCGTGCCGCACCAGGCGAACACTCGCATCATCGATGCGGCCTGCGACCGACTCGGCATCCCCGCTGAACGCACTGCGGTCGTCCTCCACGAGACCGGCAACACGTCATCTGCATCGATCCCGCTCGCACTGTTCGACGCTGCGACGGATGGAGCCATGAGCGGGCGACATCTCCGCGACGGCGATCTCGTCCTCATGGTTGGATTCGGTGCAGGCATGACGGCCGCGAGCGCGATCATTCGTTGGTCTTCGAAGGGAGCATCTCGATGACATCTACTCCACGAACCGTCCTCATCACCGGAGGATCCAAAGGCATCGGGCTCGCCACTGCACGCGCATTCGCAGCACTCGGCGACAACGTCGCGGTCACGTACAACTCCTCGCCGCCACCCGGGGAATTCTTCGCCGTCAAGTGCGACGTGACGAACGCAGCCGACGTCGATGCAGCGTTTGCTGCAGTCGAGGAAAAGTTCGGTCCTGTCGGTGTGCTCGTCTCGAATGCCGGAATCACGCGTGACGGACTGTTGCTTCGGATGAGCGAGTCGGACTTCGCCGATGTCGTCGATGCCAACCTCACCGCCGCCTATCGGGTGTGCAAACGAGCAGCGCAAGGCATGATTCGCACGCGAACCGGACGCATCATCCTGGTCTCCAGCGTCGTCGCGATGCTTGGCTCCGCAGGGCAGGCGAATTATGCGGCGTCCAAGGCCGGACTCATCGGGCTTGCTCGTTCGCTCGCACGTGAACTCGGATCGCGCAACGTCTGCGTGAACGTTGTCGCACCGGGCCCAGTCGACACCGACATGACCGCCGTCCTCGGCGACAAACGCATGGAGGAACTGCGGGCGGCCGTGCCACTCGGTAGAACTGCACAACCGAACGAGATTGCCGATGTCATCGCGTTCCTTGCAAGCCCTTCCGCGGCGTACATCACGGGTGCAGTAATACCCGTCGATGGTGGCCTCGGCATGGGTCACTAACGGCGGCGAACTCGCCACCCCGACTACTATTGACGTGTGCTTGGTGACAGGCACACCTCGCAACACCAAGGAGATCTCGTGAGCCAAGAACTGTTCGACCGATTCAAGAAGTGCGCCGTCGACGTATTGTCCGTCGACCCGTCCAAGATCACCCCAGAGGCGAGCTTCGGTGACGACCTCGACGCCGACAGCCTCGACCTCGTCGAGCTCGTGATGGCACTCGAGGAAGAGTTCGGCATCGAGGTTCCCGAAAGCGATCTCGAGGGCGTCGACACGGTCGGCAAGGCCTTCGCGCTCGTCACCTCCAAAGTCAAGTAGCCACTGCACGTTCATGCGGGGCGCTGGACATCGCGTCGCGATCACGGGCTACGGCGTCGTCGCGCCGTGCGGTATCGGTAAGGAAAATTTCTGGGCGGGCCTTCTCGGTCCCGGCTTCAGTGGCGCGCGATCGATCGAAATCCCTGACTGGGATCCATCGCCATATTTCGACTCACCGAAGGACGCGCGTCGAAGCGACCGGTGCGAACAATTCGCCCTCGCGGCAGCACACGAAGCACTGACGCAATCTGGTTCCCTTCCGTACGACCCCACCCGCATTGGCACGATCTTCGGGACTGGCATTGGTGGATTGCGCACACTCGAAGAACAAGTGATCGTGCGGGTCGAAAAGGGCGAACGTCGAGTGTCACCGTTCCTCGTTCCGATGATGATGTCCAACGCCTCGGGCGCGGCGATCTCCATGCGCTACGGCTTCCAGGGACCAGCTGAGACGATTTGCACGGCATGCGCAGCGGCCACCCACGCCATCGGCGCCGCTGCTCGTCAGATCGCCTGGGGTCAGTGCGATTCGGTGGTCACGGGCGGAGCCGAATCTGCAGCGACCATCACCGCCCTGGCAGGTTTCGCCAACATGACCGCACTCTCCACCACCCTCGTGAGCAAGCCTTTCGATGCAACGCGAGACGGCTTCATCATGGGCGAAGGTGCAGCGGTGTTCGTCCTCGAGCGATACGACTTGGCGGTCGAACGTGGCGCGACGATCCTCGCCGAAATCGTCGGTGCGGCAAGCAACGCGGATGCCCACCACATCACCGCCCCCTCACCCGGCGGCGCGGGAGCCGTTCGTTGCATGCAACTTGCACTCGATGACGCGGGCCTCAAGCCCGGAGACATCAAACAGATCAATGCTCACGGCACGAGCACGCCGCTCAATGACGCCGCCGAGTCCGAGGCAATCGCGAAGCTCTTCGGTGATTCGCGACCACCGGTCGTGTCGATCAAGGGTGTGACGGGTCATCCACTCGGCGCCGCAGGCGCGCTCGAGGCCGCAGCCGTGCTGCTGAGCATGGAGAAGAAGTTGATCCCACCAACTCGAGGCACGACGCAGATCGATCCGGCGATGTCGATCGACGTCGTCATCGGCGAACCTCGCTCATGGACCCCCGGGCCGACCATTTCGAACAACTTCGGCTTCGGTGGACACAACGGTTCGGTGATCATCTCCCCCGTCGGGTGAGATCAGGCGTCGACGACGACGAACAGCAAGTCACACTCGCAGGCAACTTCACCGTTCACGAGGACGCGACCCGAGCCTTTTCCTGCCCGAGCGGACATCTTGCCCATGGTCGCCTCGAGCGTGAGGGTGTCGCCGGGACCAGCCTGACGCCTGAAGCGCGCTCCATCGAGACCACCAAAGAGCGGAAGCTTTCCCTTGTAGCGCTCGTCAGCGAGGATCGCTAACGCCCCGGTCTGCGCGATCGCCTCGCACATCAGCACTCCTGGCAACGTCGGCCTTCCGGGAAAGTGACCTTCGAAGAACCATTCCTTACCGGTCAAGGTCCATGTTGCGGTCGCGGACACGCCCGGCTCGAGGCTCGTGATCGCATCGACGAAGAGAAACGGTGGACGATGTGGCAGGAGTGCCGATGGTTCAGGGAACGACGTCACTTGCCGAGCGCTTCCAACAATCGTGCAGGTGTGTCCTTCGGGGAGATCTTGTACCAGGCATGCGTGATCACACCGTTTGCGTCGATGAGGAATGCCGATCGTTCGATCCCCATGTACTTGCGTCCGTACATCGACTTTTCCTTCCACACCTTGAAGGCCTTTGCAACGACATGTTCCTCGTCACTTAGGAGTGGAAATCCGAGCGAATACTTGTCGTCGAACTTCTTCTGCTTGGCAGGCGAATCAGGGCTGATGCCCACGATTGCGGTGCGGCCAATCTCGCCGGCAATGTCGCGCAGCAAGCACGACTGTTGCGTGCAACCAGGGGTGTCGGCCTTGGGATAGAAGTACACCAGCACCTTCTTCTTGCCGAACGATGCAAGCGTTGTTCGTTTGCCGTTCTGGTCGAGCAAGTCGATCTTCGGTGCCTTGGATCCAGCCTTCAGCATGCGACAAACCTAGTTCGTCGAGTGTGCGTGATCGAGGGCGCGCCGCACTTCGGCGACGTACTCGCCCACCGCGTCGGGGCCGTTCTCGAGCATGCGACGCATCACCGACGCGCCTTGGATCACACCGTCCGCCACACGCGATGCTTCGACGGCCTGTTCGGCGTTCGACACGCCGACGCCGACCAGAACCGGCTTGTCGGTGAGCGCCTTGAGTCGGCCAGCAAGCGCGACAGCGGTGGAGGCGAGCTCATCTCGTTCACCGGTGACGCCAAGGAGACCAACGGCATACACGAACCCGCGCGCACGCTCGATGATCCGCGGCAAGCGCTCGTCGGGAGCGGTCGGAGCAGCCAGCATGACGGTCTCGACACCAGCTGCATCTGCTGCGGCGCACCACGGGGCGGACTCTTCGAGTGGCAGATCCGGCACGATGGCGGCACTGATCCCCGCATCGGCAAGCATGCTCGCGAAACGCTCGTGACCTGCATTGTGCACGGTGTTGTAATAACACATCCCCGCTAGCGGCACCTCCACGTCGACGGTGCGAATCTCTTGCAGGATCGACACTGGTGTCGCGCCGTTACGCAACGCGACCTCCGACGCCTGCTGAATGACTGGACCATCCATCACGGGATCCGAAAATGGGATACCAATTTCGATGGCGTCTGCTCCTTGCGCTGCGGCGGCACGAATTGCATCCAGCCAGCCCGGCAATCCGCCGGTTACGTACGGGACGAGGATCTTGCGCCCGGACTCGCGGCGCGCGCGAAGGTGCGATTCGAGCGACCGGGTCACAGCGTCGGACCGAGGATGTCCATCATTTGGGCCACGTCTTTGTCTCCGCGACCCGAAAGGTTCATGAGCACCGTCTTGCCCTGCATCTTCGGAGCCTCGCGGGAGATCCATGCCACGGCATGCGCGCATTCGAGGGCCGGGATGATGCCCTCGGTGCGCGACAACAGCTGGAAACCTTCGATCACTTCCTCGTCGGTCACCGATGGATATTCGGCTCGACCGATCGAGGACAGGTGCGAATGCTCGGGGCCGACACCGGGATAGTCCAGACCAGCACTGATCGAGTGTGCCTCCTGCACTTGTCCGTATTCGTCTTGCATGAGATAGGAGCGCATTCCGTGCACGACACCGGGAACGCCTCGACCCACTGCCGCTCCACCTGCAGGCTCGACACCGACGAGACGAGCGCTCGTGTCGACGAAACCCGAAAAGATGCCGATCGCATTGCTGCCGCCACCGACACAGGCGACGACAACGTCGGGATCTTCTCCATTGAGCAGATCGCGGCACTGCACGCGCGCCTCGTCACCGATCACGGACTGGAAGGTACGGACGATCCACGGATACGGATGCGGTCCCATCACCGAACCGATTGCGTAATACGTCGACTCCACGGAAGCGACCCAGTCGCGCATGGCCTCGTTGACTGCGTCTTTCAGGGTGCGACTCCCGGACATCGCGGGCACGACTTCTGCGCCGAGCAAACGCATCCTGAACACGTTCAACGCTTGACGCTTAACGTCGACTTCGCCCATGTACACCTTGCATTCGAGTCCGAGCAGTGCCGCCGCGGTTGCCGATGCCACGCCGTGCTGACCCGCGCCTGTTTCTGCGACTATGCGCTTCTTGCCCATGCGCTTTGCCAGCAACACCTGTCCGAGGACGTTGTTGATCTTGTGCGAGCCGGTGTGATTCAGGTCTTCACGCTTGAGCAGCAAGCGAATACCGAGTTGCGCTCCGAGGTTGTGGCACTCCGTGATGATCGAGGGTCGACCGACGTAGTCCCTCAACAAATCGTTCAGCTCCGTGCGGAAGAGCGAATCGGCCCACGCGTCCTTGAAGGCCGCCTCGAGTTCCATGCACGCCGGAACCAGCGTCTCGGGAACGAATCGTCCGCCGAATTCACCGAAGCGTCCGTCTGTGGAGGGGTCTTGGAGCACGACCTCAGGGTATCGGTGCGACCGAACTGGGGTGCTGTCGAGCAGGCGATCTAATCGATGAGGTCGTCGCCGAGGACCGCCTGAGCGTCTCGTGCAGCCGTGATGAACTGGCGCATCTTGACCGCGTCCTTCACACCTGGGGAACGCTCGACTCCACTGCTGACATCGACCCCCCATGGTTGCGTCGACAAGATGGCTCCCCGCACGTTGTCCGGGCTCAGACCGCCCGACAACATCACGCGCAATCCCTTCGGCAACTCATCGAGCAAGGACCAGTCGAATGCCTCACCGGAACCAGGACGCGCGTTGTCGACGAGGACCGCATCCGTACCGAACTCATCGGCTCTGCGCGCAGCATCCGAACCGGCAACGACCGCCTTGATCGCAAAGCGCACCTCTTGCGTCACGAGACGAACCGCCTCGAGCGGCTCATTGCCGTGAAGCTGCACGCCCTTCAGCCTCGACGCACGAGCGATCTCGAGCACGCGCTTGGGATGTTCGTCGCGAAACACCCCAACGGTGATCACGTCCGATGGCAATCGCTTGACGATGTCGAGGGCTTTCGTTGGTGCGATCTGACGGGGTGACGGGGCGAACACGAATCCGATGGCGTCGGCGCCGAGCGCGACCGCGAGGAACGCGTCTTCTTCGCTCGTGATGCCGCAAATCTTGATGAACACGACCCAACCGTAGTTCGGGGGTCGTTCGACCTTGGCGACTTATTTCACGCGCAGATCGGCAAGCGCGGAACTCGGCGAGTCAGAGACAAGCAGCGACTCGCCCACGAGAACCGCATCGAATCCGGCCCGACGCAGGTCTTCGGCGTCGCCTCGGTGACGCACTCCAG
>JACCDL010821704.1_pt1 | contig 12214 bp, 3 predicted proteins | sample 7441931 | NCBI WGS metagenome assembly JACCDL01 (sample SAMN15323437, study PRJNA562643) | freshwater metagenome | isolation source: river surface water | place: USA:Blue River Watershed | collected 2017-08-16 | reverse complement strand
CAAGTCTACTATTGGTTCCATCAAGCATTGCATGATAGCCTGTATACACGTCATTTTCAGATTCAATAGCAGTGATCACTTGATTGATGCTGACTTGAGACGTTCTAAATACAAGACCTTTATTTCCCGCAAAATCTACTGCCACTTTAGATCCGATATGCTTAAAACGACCATCAAATACAATTTGAGGTTGAACAGAATTTAATTCTTGTAGCATATCATTTCTTCTACCTGATTGATCATACCACTTATATACAAAAGCATTACCAGTACCAACAAAATTTAATAATGCCGTAGTATCAAGTACACCACTTGGCAAGAATCCAATATCTAAAAGTGTATCATCAGAACTACGTCTAACTTTTATTGCTTTTCCATTATAGCAAGAACTCAATTTTCTAACAGAATATGCAACCACAGATTGCACTGAATTTGGAATGCCAGCTAAATCTAATTGTTTAGTTAATATTGTTGTAAGTCCAGATGCGTTAGTAGCTAAATTACAACCCAAACTTGATAATACTCCATAATAATAATATTCTCCTGCTACATCAGGAATATATGAATTGGTCGTAGCTCCGGTTATTTCAATACCATCCGTGTTACCATTTGTTAATGTGTAATACCACTTATAAGTAATATCTGTTCCAGTTGCAACAACAGTTAATGGGTTGGCATTTCCGCATTGTGGTACTGATTGTATTGCACCAGAAGGTTGAGATGTGATATTTATAGATAAAGCATTTGTATTTATAGCCCCCGAAACATTACTTGTAACATCTGGTCCTGCAGACCCACTTACTACTACATAGTAATACTTGACACCTGGTGTTGTAGATGATGGAACGTAACTAGCAGATGTTTCGCCAGCAATTGGTGTACCACCAACATTTGATTTTGTGTTATTACTATACCATTGATATCTTAATTGTAACCCTTTAGCTACAACAGTTAACGCGGTAGGCGTACTAGCTACACAATTTACTTGTACCGCTGTGTCAGGATGTGAAATAATACCTGTAGAAAGACCATAATAAACTGCCATGTTGGCTTCAATAGCTGATCTATGATTTGCAGCTAATTCCGTAGAGAATCCTATGGCTTCTGCTTCTTTTGCAGCACCACCGCCGCCGCCGCCATCATAGTTACCAATACAAAGACCATTCACCATATCGGTATAGGTATTGTATGAATAAATGATAGGCTGTTTAACTGGACTAAGTGTACTATTGGTAGCAATGCTTGTACCGTTTCTCCAGAGACTTAATGGATGTCGATTACCATGAAATATAGTATTTCCAGCTTCTAATAATCCACCCAATCTGCTATTGGTACCATCAAGGATTGCATGATAGCTGTTGTAGTAATCATTTTCAGATTCAACTATTGCTAGAACACTATTTAGCTTTACTTGATTAGAATTATTAAAGAACACTCCTTTGTTATTATTAAAATCGAGCGTTGGACGAGTTCCAATATATTTCATATTACCATCAAAAGTAATTTGAGGCTGCCAATAAGTTTGTTGCTGCGTTAAATCACGACCATTTCCAGATTGGTCATACCATGTTGTTATATATGCATTTTCGCCAATTAATGGCGCAGAAACTGTAAAAGCCTCACCATATTTAGTAACACCCTCACCGTTCCCTAGTTTGCCGTAAATATTAACAAGTTCATTTGTCGTTGTAACTTCTGATGCAAATTTATTTACCCCGGTTCTTGTATTTCCAGAATTACTTCCACTTGCGTTGACAAATATTTTTAATGCAGTCGTATCTAGATTACCATTCGCATCAAAGCCAATATTTATTTCTTGGTTATCAGAATTTCTTCGAACTCGAATAGCACTTCCAGTGTAACAAGAGCTTAACTGTCTAAGTGAATAAGCATAATCTGCGCTAATTGTTGCACCAGACTTATCTAATAATGTTCCAACTGCAATGTTGCCAGATACATTACTATTCACAGAGCAACCATTAGCATTTGATATTACTACATAATAGTAATAACTAGCACCATTTACATTGGTAGCTGGCGAATATGTAGAAGCAGTAGCACCAACAATTGCATCACCATTAAAATTGCGTGATACCAAAGATTTATACCACTGATAAGTTAAGCCAGTTCCAGTGGCAACAACTTCTAATGGTGTAACTGATGCTCCAGTACATATAATTTGATTTGCTGGATTTGGCTGTGTAGAAATAATTGGTGCCTGCGTATTATTAATTGAAATTTTACCGGACAAACCACTTGTTATAGTTGCATCAGATCCAGTTACAATAACATAATAATAATAATCTCCGGCAACGGTTTCAATTGGGCTATAGTATGATTGGGTAGCACCATTAATTAAAGTAGCACCTGCGGTAGTAGGATTGGTATTTTTATACCACTGATAACGTAAATTACTACCATTTGCAACAATATAAAGTGGATTTGGACTCCCTCCCAAACATGCTGTCTGATTTTCAGTACTTGGTTGCAGAGCTATTCTTGTACCTGTAGTGCTAACTGATAAGTTGTAATATGCAGCCATATTACTTTCAACTTGTTCTCTGTCAGCCACTGAAAGAAGTTCGTCAAACATTATAACTTCAGGAATTTTCCCTTCAAAAAATTCACCACCAACAGTTTTAAATAATGTATTATTAGCGGCTGTATTATTTAGTCCAGTAGAGCCGTCACCATTTTTAAATACGCCACCATCATAAAACTTACGCCCAACAGCATTGTTGTAAGTATGAGACATAATTCTGAGAGTACCTCTTAATCCAGAAACATCTGTATATAAATCATTTGCCCACCAATAATTAATCATTTGATTATTACCATTGGTTCTAATAGCAATTACTCGATTTCCTGCACCATAGTCTCCAGAGCCAATGATTCCAAAATTACCAGGATTACCTGTAACATTTATGGCGTAAGTAAATGTATAGTTGCTATTGCCAACAGGTACAGTACCGTTTGGTAAATCAATATGTTGGGAACCAAGACCAGCAATTGCTGGTCTATTTCCATACATATCAATTACACCAGCGCTAACAATTCTTAATTGACTACCAGTATTGGCTTGAACTCCATCTTTGCCTTTTCCACTTTGATCATACCATTTTGTGATGAAACCATCATTAACACCAACAAATGTTTTAAGTGCTGTTGTGTCTAAATCACCAGCAGATGTAAATCCAATATTTTGTGTTGCATTATCAGAACTTCTTCTTACTTGAATTGCAAAACCTGCATAACAACTACTCAATTTACGCAATGAATAAGCTGCTGCAGCTGTTTTACTAATACCCGCTCTATCTAATAAATAATTAGCGCCACTGTAAGGTAATACAGTGTAAGAATTACTTACCCAGTTTGAACTGGTCCCAGACAAAGCAAAATTAGTTAGGGTTCCGTTATGACCTTGGCCGCTGTTATCAGTTAAAACTGAACCCGATGCACTATTGAAATTATAATAAGCTAAAAGATTAGATTCAGAACCATTTAAAGGTGCTGTACCAATAGATTGAATTTCATATGAGTTGAAGGTTTTACTCCAGAAGCTCATTTCATCAATTGATCCAGAAAAATAACAACAATCAGAACTAGATTGTTTTCCGATCCTGAATGAGTTTAAACTATTGGCAATAGATGTAGAATTAAATGTAAATGAGATAACACCATCAATGTAAACACTAACTACAGGATTATTGTAAACCAGTGTTACTTTTTTCCATTGATTTGCAGATATTGTTCCACCAGATCCAGAGCCACCAGGCGTCCAAACTTCAATCATATTATTACATACACAAATTTCTAAATTTGAGGAGGAAAATACTTTGTTATTTGAAGTTACAGCTGGATTAATTAAGAAATTTAATGAAAAATTATTAGTTCCCGCAATGTTATTAGAAACGACAATATGATCATTAACTCCGTCAAACTTAAGCGCATTGCCAAATGTCGAAGGCGTATTAGTTACAGATGGGGATACATTAACTGCGCCAGATAATGCACTTAATGATTTACAACCTGCGCTATTTGTAACAATAACATAATAGTATTTTGTCTCTGATGATGTTGGTGTAAAAGCTGCTGATGTAGCCCCTGTAATTAGAGATCCACCTACATAATTATTATTTGAGTTTTGGTACCATTGATATGTTAGACCTGTTCCTGAAGCAGTAATTTGTAAAGGTGTTACTAGACTTGGATTACAAGCTATTTGAGTTGCAGCCGAAGGTTGCACAGAAATTGTAGCAGCCTGCACTGATGTTGTAATTATTGCTCCAGATACATTACTTGTTTGTATTCCATTTGTCCCTGTTGCAACAACGTAATAAAACTTAGTTCCCGCAGTAGTAATCACTGGTGTATAACTAGATCCGTTTGCACCCTCAATAACTGTACCTCCAGAATTTGAAGCTGTTGTATTTTGATACCATTGATATGAGATATTCAAACCTGTTGCTGTCGCAGTCAACGGCTCAGCAAATCCTCCAGTACAAATAGTTTGTGAACTTGTGCTAGGATGTACAGTAAATGTTGTACGAGAAGATGTTACATTAATACTATAATAATTTCCCTGATTTAATTCAATATTTTCCCTATTAACAACACCTAATGGGCTTGAAAAAGTAACATATTCAGACATCCATCCATTCAAACGTGTACCTCTGTCTTCCCTAGTAGCAAGAGTTAATGAAGAAACTCGATCACCATAAGAGTTTGGTGTTTGTGGTGCAAGATTTACTGTACCATTTCTATATGCAAAAACTGTTGAAGGACTTCCAGCATATGTCCATTGAGAAAAACCAGCAGCTTCATTTATACCAACTACTGGATTCCAGTTAGCATAATTATTTCCAGATCCAACCATAAAATTATTATCATAATAATCTATTGGATGAGCGATATTGTTATTTGTTTTTGCGCCAAAAGTAACACCTCCTGTATTTACTTTTACACCTCCAACTATATTAAGCATGAAGCCTGCATTATATCCTCGGAATGGTGCAGTAATTAAATTTTTACTATCGAAATAAATTGTTGGTTTGCCATTTTTTGTTTCAATCACGCCAGCATCAACAATACGAGGCTGTTGATTAACATCAGCCTGTTCAGCATCTCTTCCGAAACCACTTTGATCATACCAAATTGAAACATAACCAGTATTGTAACCAACAAAGTTCAATAAAGCAGCTTCATCTAAATTGCCAGAATTAGTAAACCCAATATCCATCGTTGCGTCGTCATTACTTCTTCTAACCTGAATCGCTGGTCCTGAATAAGTAGAACTTAGCAAACGAAGTGAATAAGCAGCAGCAGAGTTTGTTGAAGGTAAATCAACTTTATCCATCGCATTTTCTACAACTACTAATACTTTCTTGACACCAATACAACCTCGACTGTCAGTATAAAGGACATTCGTGTACCCTTTATTCAATGCCGTTAATACTCCACTAGCATCAATTGTTGCTTTATTTGGATCACTAGATTGCCAAACTAAACTTGAAGCAGGAGTACCTGAACCTGTATAGGTTGTTGTTAAACCATTATAGATACTTGAAACACCTGTAACAACAGCTGCTTCTCTCACAAGTATGTTTATATTTTGGGTATTTGGAACGCCTCTAGAAGTTAATGTAATTTGATATGTGACTGTAATTGGAGCAGAAGTGGTGTTAATTAAAACCTCATTAATGGTTGCTCCAACACCTGATTTTGTAATATTTGATATTCCATTAACCGATGGTCTTGTCCATGTATAAGTAGTATTGGGACTTAAGCTTGTTGCTGTATAACTAAATGTATTTGACCCACAAATAGCGGTTGGCGCCAGTGTAGAGCTTAATACTGCAAGTGGCGAGAGAGGAAGCGTACATCCACCTGTAAAAACAATGCCAGTATTGCCACCTAAATTTTCACTATGTGTTAAAACACCACCATTAAATGTAGCGCCACCAGTACCCGTTAAATTTTGGATTTTTACAAAATCCATACATACTGTTCCAGAAGCTTTAGAAAGTGTAGCAGCTGTTCCACCATTAGACCTTAATATGATTGGGAAACTTCCTGTACCTACAGCAATCATTTCGCCATTGATAATTTGAGTAGCATTTGCTTCAAAAGTATTTGTTGTACCTGGGAAAAATACAAGGTCATTAAAGGTGTTATTGCCATTAATTGTTGCGTTTTTACCAAATGAAACATTGTTGTAAGTATGATTGCCGTATAAAGTACCTTCTTTAGCAAAAATAATATCATGGAATGTGGTTCCATTATCGCCAATGATTTGAGCGTTTTCAGTAAAGCTAATGTCGTTGTAATTGTAATTTCCACCATAAAATGCTCCACCGCCACAACTAAATTTTGCACCGTTTGAAATATATGTAAGATTGGCTCCTCTAATATCCCAGGGTTGACCATACCACAATGTTACTTTTGAAGAACCTATGTTTAGAGTTCTAACATTGTTATTATTTGAAGAAAAATAATAAACAGTAAACGCTTTATTATTTGTATTTAAAACACCGTTGTTTAGAAATACACCTTCGCCTGCATAAAAATCATCTTGTAGGGTCCATCCTCCTCCAACACCTTCAAAGTAACCCCACATAATACGCTGATTAGCCATGGTAATTGTTTTACCAGTAGCTGTGGCTCTAAAAAATGTTGGTACACTAAATTCTGTGGTCATACCCGCCGTAAACTTTAGTGAACCATAAATATTTAAGCCATCATTCCACGAATTGTTTACGCGTAACTTAGGAACAAATTTTACACCTGTCCAGTCCATATTATTACAGTCACCTTTAACATTAACAGTAACAATTTGACCTAAAGCGTTAAATGAATTTGCATCAAAGAATACATTATCTAGTGAGTTAGGTATACAGTTAATTGCTGGACCTCCACTTGTTAATGACCAGTGAGATCCATCTCCCCAATTTCCAGTACCGCCAATCCAATATAAATTCCTAGGTGTAGACCCAGTGATAGTCCATCCTGCATTTGTACCAAAAGATTGAGCAAATGTTGCCGTAAATGTTGCACCGCCAGCACCAGTAATATTATTTAATGTTACATAACTTAAAGCAACGTTCCCAGCTGCTTTACTAATAATAGCTGGAGTGCTATTGGTTGAAGCAATATTTGAAATACCAGTACAAGAACTACTAGAAATAAATGACCCAGTAATTGTTTGTGTTGTACCACCTTCTAAATTTGTATTTGCGCTCCCGCCTAGTGTTAAGCTACCAAATGTATTGCTTCCATAGATATTAGCATGCCTTCCAAATGTTACGCTATTGAATGTATGATTACCATAAATGGCGCCATCCCTTTCGAAAATGACATTATTGAAAGTCGTTCCATTGTCGGTATAAATACTTCCATTTTCAGTAAATGAAATATTATTATAATTGTAGTTACCGCCATAAAAGCCACCATCTCTACAACTAAAATTTGCTCCATTAGAAATATACGTAAGGTTTGTTCCACGAATATCCCAAGGTTGTCCATACCATAAAGTAACCAAAGATGAACCAATGTTTAGTGTTCTTACGTTATTATTATTCGAATTAAAATAATAAGCACTAAAGGCTTTATTGTTTGTATTTAAAGTACCATTATTTAGAAACACACCTTCTCCAGCATAAAAATCATCTTGGAAAGTCCAACCCCCTCCTACACCTTCAAAATAAGCCCACATAATACGCTTTCCGGACATTGTAATTGTTTTCCCAGTAGCAGTAGACCTAAAATAAGTTGGTACACTAAACTCTGTAGTCATGTCTTCAATGAAAGTGAGGGAGCTATATATGTTTAAGCCGTCATTAAATGAGTTATTAACCCGAAATTTTGGTGTATTGGTTGCGCCAGTCCAATCCATATTATTGCAACTTGCCTTGACATTGACAGTCACAATTTGTCCAGCAGCTGTGAAAGAATTTGCATCAAAAAATACATTATCCAAGGAAATTGGTATACAATTTACAGCGGCTCCACCACTTGACAATGACCAATGTGCTCCATCACCCCAATTACCAGTACCACCAATCCAATATAAATTTCTTCCAACAGCTGGAGTAACTGACCAACCAGCATTAGTTCCAGAATTCAATGCATTGTTAACAGAAAAGCTTGCGCCACCAGTTGCTGTAATGTTATTAATACTTGCATAGTTTAAAGATACAGACCCTGATGCTTTGCTAATTGTTGCTGGAACAGAACTGCTACTAGATGAAATCGTAGTGAATGCAACACAAGAACTTGATGTTACTAAATTACCAGTTACTGTTTGAGTTGTAGAAGCCGCTAGTGTATTAGTCGAACCTGCACCAAAAGTTAAATTAGAGATAGTATTTGTTCCATTAATCGTGGCATTTTTACCAAAAGTAAGATTATTGAATGTATGGTTCCCATTGACTGTTCCGTCTTTTGTAAACACTACATTATTAAACGTCGTTCCATTATTAGTTTCAATTGTACCGTTTTCACTAAAACTTATATCGTTATAATTATAATTTCCGCCATAAAATGTTCCATTTGTACAAGTGAAGTTTGCACCATTAGAAATATACGTAAGGTTGTTTCCTCGAATATCCCATGGCTGTCCATACCATAACGTAACAGCAGAAGACCCAAGGTTTAAAGTTCTTACATTATTATTATTAGAACTAAAATAATAAGCGGCAAAGGCTTTGTTGTTTGTAACCAATGTTCCATTATTTAAAAACACACCTTCTCCAGCATAAAAATCATCTTGAAAAGTCCACTCACCTCCAATACCTTCAAAATAAGCCCACATTATACGCTTACCTGCCATAGTAATTGTCTTACCGCTTGCGGTAGATCTAAAATATGTAGGAACACTAAATTCTGTAGTCATTCCTGTTACAAATGTGAGAGACCCGTATATATTTAAGCCATCATTCCAACTATTATTTACACGAAGTTTTGGTGTATTTGTAACACCTGTCCAATTCATATTATTACACTCCGCCTTAACATTGATGGTCAAAATTTGATTTGATGCACTAAATGAGTTGGCATCAAAAATTACATTATCTGTAGTCCTCGGCAATACAGAATGGAAAACATTACCTCCAGAAGTTGTAGCCCAATGGGTTGAAACATCAGACCAGTTACCTGTACCTCCTACCCAATAATAATTATTTTGGGCATACGTAGTTGCACTTAATATAAGTAATATAAAAATTCTAATGATATGTCTCATCTAAAATAAATTCATTGAAATGATAAGTTGTCTGTGCAGATATCGAATACTAGTTATCTAAATAACTGTAGTCAAATTGTACACGATCTCCAGCCACTAAACTGTGTGAACCATTGTTATTCGCATCAAATGTTAATGCAGTTCCTGAAAAGCTATAAGCTGCATTTGGAATACGAATCCCATTAACAAACATGCTAACTTTACTTGCAGGAATATGATTTAGCGTAAAAGAGGTTTGGCCCGCACTTGCTGTAAATTCATCGGTTGCTAAAGCAGTTGGTCTTGGCGCAGGAATTGCTGCGATTATTGAATCCACATAGTCTTTAACAGACTTTACAGAAGGGTATTTTATAATTGAAGCCCCATCCGCTGAAACACTATTACTTTTATTGGCAAGTATTTCTTTTAAAGCAAGTGCTGCAGATACATCCGCTGCTACTGCAAGTGCAGATAAATCCTGATCACCTGTATTTGTTCCAGTTATAGCTGCAAGTTTTGTTTTTTCTGCAGTCGTAAAGTCGTTTGTTGACAACGCTTTGCCAGATACTTTATCAACTTTTAAATCAAGTGCAGTTGTAACATCAGCAGCGTTTGCTTTTAATGCAAGCGCGGTAGTAACATCTATTGCGTTTGCTTTTAAATCAAGCGCAGCTTGTGTAGCTGTTGATACTGGTTTATTTACATCAGCTGTGTTGTCTACGTTACCAAGGCCTACCATGGCTTTGGTGATACCAGATACCGTTCCTGTAAAGGTTGGTGATTCGATATTTGCTTTTAAGTTAATCGAGGTAAAATATGGTTTAAGCATAGCTGCAGTATCTGATGTGTTTAGTTTTCCATCAGCACCTTTTACATTACCTGCATACAGTGCATACGGTACACTCCAAAACTGTGAAGTACCTAAGTCTACGTATTCGTTGTTAACATTCCAACTTGCAGTAGGTACGGTTGGCTCTACTGCTATTTTAAGGTTTAAAAAGAAAGGTCCGTTTGCCCAGTCAATATTTGCAATACTGCTCACACCACTTGCGTAAGTTCCTTTACCAAGTACGATGGTAAATATACCAGCAGATGACGCAGTTACTTTAAATGTTTCCGAGTACACAATAGTACCTGTAGGCGTTTTTGCAACAATGGCATCTTTAACATAGATCACTCTACCTGCGGCAGGGTGTCCATTAGCATCGGTGGCTAAGGCTTGGAACTGTATCCCTTCTGGAGATTGACCAATTTGGGCATACGTGGTTGCGGTTGTACATAATACAACAAGTAGTAACGCTGTTTGAATAAATTTCTTTAACATAAACTTTGTCATTAGTGGGTATTGCTTAATTAACTTTAATGAATTTTAGTTCACCTGTTTGGGTGATAGATTTGTAGCGGATATAGTATACACCTGCTGCTTTATTTGCAACATTGATGGCATATCCTGCACTTAGTTGTGCTCCACTTGTCTTGTATGCTCCTACTGTTTTACCGTCTGCGCCAACAAGTGCAAGACTTACTGTGGCAGATGTCTCTACAACAGGCTCAGCCGTTTTAACCCATAACGTTGTGGTTACAGGGTTAGGATAACAAATGAGCTTTAAAGGAGTATTTGAAAATGCCGGAACGATGCAACTGCTAACAAAAAGTCCAGCGGCTGTAGCATTATACGTGCCAAGCCCACTAGATAGTTTAATACAAGCAGCAGCATCAATGACCACCGGGCCAGAAAAACTAGGCGTGGCAGATCCAGTACTACCAACAGCACCAATACTAAATACAGTGCTGATAGGATTAACGTTTTGTGCACTTAGGCCTTTACAGCATAGTAGCACAACAACAAAACTAATTACCCGCAGTGTAAACCGCTGTGATTGGTGTGCCATTATAATCGTGTAAAATGATGAGATTAGTAGCTGTGATTGAAACAATCTTATAATATTGTGTGGCAGGTGTGCCTGATGGGTAGTTAACGTAGCGCTCAATAAGCTGCTCCGTACCTGGCATATCCCATGAACCTACAAATCCATCGCTGTCTTTGTAAAGGTTATTGGCTCCATAGGTTTTGTAGTAACGCTTTTGGGCATAGTTTAACGGAAGCACTGTAGCCGTAGATACGTAGCTTGTTAAATACCACTTAGTGGGTGTACTACCAGTACCAGTTAAGAAAATTTTGTTTTGTATTAAAGGAGAAACAGATTCTTCTTTGGTGCAGCTTGCAAACAACAAAACAAAAAAAAATGAAATAAATGAAACCTTTCTAAAGGTGAAATTAAATTGCCTCATAATTGTATCTAAATAAATTGTACACACAATTTGATGCGTATTGTGTTGTATTACAAATTATAGAAGTAAATCTAAATATAAAGGGGTAAATATTTACGTTAACCTGATTATCAATTACTTATAGAATTAATAAAATCAGAAGGTGTTCCTCCATGAAACTTCTTAAATGGCTTATAGAGGTGATGTCGCGAGTTGAAACCAGCTTCTTTTGCTAATGCATCAATAGAGTAATTCTTGAATTTCGGCGATTTTGCAAGCTCTATGAAATAGTCTATCCTTGACTTATTCACTAAATTGCCAAAACTCATATTGTATTTAATTACAATTTGATCTTGTAGATTTTCGGTGGCATTAATCCCATTTAAATTACAAAAATGCTCTAAAGTTGCATCTTCATTTAAATAATACTGATTTAGAAAAAAAGGGGTATAAAAATTAGTATCAGTTAATGCAAAAGCTGGGTTTCTGTTAAAATTAGCAAGCAGTGATAGTTTTGAGCTTTGGCTATTTAAAAAACGGGGTCTATACAATACGAGAATTAATATGAAATAACCCATAAAAATTAGCATTGTACTACCAACATCAAATGAAAAAAAAGTTGAATTCATAATACCAAAAACACTAACGCTTACCACCTCAAGCACAATAAAAGTTCTAGTCCAATTCTTAATTTTATCGTAATAAATGTTTGCCGAATTTGATTTT
>JACCDL011256794.1_pt1 | contig 12229 bp, 13 predicted proteins | sample 7441931 | NCBI WGS metagenome assembly JACCDL01 (sample SAMN15323437, study PRJNA562643) | freshwater metagenome | isolation source: river surface water | place: USA:Blue River Watershed | collected 2017-08-16 | reverse complement strand
AGGGATTGATTTAACCAATACAAGGGCTGGAAGTTTAAGGGATATTACAAATACAACGGGCGCAGTGAATACACCGATGATGCATACCGGAGTTCTAAGAAGTTTACGTGCCGTAATCAATCATTATAATACGATTAATTTGAACCCCAGAAATACAAACCTTGATCCTAGATTAAGACCAGGCGGAAATGGGCAAAATTTAAATGCGACAGAAGCGGAAATTGCTGCTGTAGTTGCTTTTATGCAAACCCTTGGTGGCACCAATGTATATGTAAACAAAAAATGGAGTAACCCATTTTTGATTAAATAATTGTTGCTTAAAAAATTAAAGGGCTTATTTTAAAACTTCTTGAAGGGACTTTTTAGACCATTTTTTTGATATAGTAATCCAGTCTGAAGTATGACTTTTTATATTGCTTAAAATATCCCATGCTTCTAGCATCAACCCTTTTTTAGGTGCTGGATCCTTTTTGTCTTTATCCATTTCTATTTTGCCAATAATTTCACCATTTAATAAGTAGGCAGTTTGGTCTATTATTTTTCCGATTACTTTATTGTCATTTCCAAAAAAACAATCCCCAATTAATAAACCAATCACTTTTTCTCGCTTTTTATTCAAGATCATCATATTTTGGATATAGGCTACTGTTTCTTTCTCTTGATTTATGATCTTATACATAGTTAAATGGTTTTTGATTTTGAGTTGCTTGTATTTGTGCAATTTGGATTAAATAGGCTACAATAGCGCTTGTTGAGTGCGTGAGCTCAAGTTTTATTGGTTGACAGTTATTAATCCAGTCTGAAAAAATTGTATTAAAATGATGATCGATTTGCTTGATTACTTTTACGCCAAGGCCTTCTAAAGCCGCAGCATTACAACCTTGCTCATAGTGTTTAGCAATAGGAATGCTTAGTACTTTTTTATTCAAGTACATCGCTTCCGCAGGTGTTTCAAAGCCACCTCCAGTAATCACCGCATGCGAGCGTATCATACTCTTTGTGAATCCAGTATTACTAATAGGAAAGTAAATAATGTTTTTATAATTACGTATTGCTTTCACTTCTGCACTAAAAACTTCAAAATGAAGCGATGATTGTTCTAGCAAAAAGGGTTCTAGATACTTAATTGAATAATGAGGAAGATAGACAGATATATGCCCGTCATCAATTGGCGTAGCTTCTATAATTTCTTGTTTGATGATAGGATTAAACACATTTTGATCATAGGATTTAAAATGCAAACCAATAAAATGGGTACTATGAACAAAATATTTCAAAATAAATTCGCCAACGAGGTTTTTTCTTTTCGGACGAGGTGTTTTATTGCTTTGAAAACTAGCTTGATGCCCAAATTGAACACTTTTTTTATTTTTTAAAAAGCAAGCCAATGAGGTTACAAAATCAAAATCGTTAATAACAAGGTCATACTTCTCTACTGGCAGTCTATATGCGTCTAAGAATATTTTAAAAGAAAACGATTTCAAAATTTTTAGGTAGTCCAACCCCCCATTTGATTTGTAAAAAAGGCTTATTCCTTTACTTCGACCTATTACAGGCAAGTCAGTTTTTAGCGCAGAATTAGACCCGCTTATGAAAAAATCAACATTTCCATATTCTTTCAAAAATGGATAAAGCTGAATCGCGCGACTAATATGGCCATTCCCCGTTCCTTGTACAGCGTATAAAATATTCATTAGATAGAGACTTGAAATGCCACTTCGTTTGTTAATACGGTTAATTCTTCTTGCAAATGAACAATCTTAATCTTCTTTTTATTATCAATATGTTCAAAGTTTTTTGGATCATACTGATAGAGGCTCCAATTTTTATCAGCATATTCTAACGCAGTTAAATTTTCTATCCAATCTCCGCTATTTAAATAAGTAACTGACCCTTTAGCAGTAGTTACAACACGAAATTGCGGTTGGTGTATGTGACCACATATGACATATTTATACCCATTTTCTATAGCTAATTCTGCTGCTGTTTGTTCAAAATTATTTATCCATGAAACAGCTTTTTTTACACCATTTTTAACTTTTTTACTTAAACTCATTTTCTCTCGACCAAATAACTGACAAACAAAATTCACAACGCTATTCATCAAAATCAATAAATCATAGCCATAGCCACCAAGTTTGGCCAATAACTTAGCACTTCCTTTTGTCGTTCTGTCAAAAACGTCTCCATGAAAAACCCAGTTTTTCTCGCCATTGATCTCAAAAACAATTTTATCAGTTAACTGTATGTTACCCATTTCAAAATGGCCATATTTACGTAACGCTTCATCATGATTGCCAGTGATATAAACAACCCTTGTTCCCTTACTGGCCATACTGAATATCTGCTTTATTACAGCCATATGACTTGCTGGAAAGAAGCGTTTATTAAACTGCCATATATCAATAATATCGCCGTTTAAAATCAAAGTCTTAGGCTCAATGCTTTTCAAATAATTTAATACTTCTTGTGCGTGGCAACCAAATGTACCTAAATGGATATCGCTGAGCACGCATACATCTAATGGACGTTTATTCATTGGGTTAGTTTGAGTAAAGTACGCAGTTGTGTATTACCTGAATATGTCCTTATTGTTAACTTAACATTAATTCTATTTTAGACATATAAAATAGCTTGTAATAAATAATATATTTACTCATTAACAATCAAGCCATTATGAAGGGGAAATATATACCAAGAGATATAAGCTGGTTAAGCTTTAATGCAAGGGTGTTACAAGAAGCGAATGATATTACCGTGCCGTTACAAGAAAGAATTCGTTTTTTAGGAATTTTTTCAAATAATCTTGATGAATTCTTTAGAGTAAGGGTTGCTACCTTAAAAAGGATGGTTGAATTTATAGATAAAAAAAAGAAGGGGAACATTGAAATTATTTCATCCCCACAGGTTATACTAGACGAGATTCAAAGAGTTGTATTAAGACAGCAGAATGAATTCAATAGAATTTGGCAGAATATTTTAAAAGAACTTAAAACCAAAAAGGTTTTAATTGTTGATAATAAACAGTTAAATGCAGAACAAAAAGAATTTGTTAAAACCTATTTTGACAACGAGGTAAGGCACGACATTATACCATTAATGATTGAGAATCTACCACAGCTGCCCTATTTGAGAGACAAGAGTTTATACCTGGCAATTGTGATGGGCAATAAAAGCGATGCCTATCAGCAAAAGTTTGCTTTAATCGAAGTGCCTTCAAGATCGGTTGGAAGGTTTATTATCCTTCCTTCAAAAAATGGAAACACAACTGTGATGCTATTGGAAGATTTAATTGAATTTAATTTACCAATTATCTTTTCACATTTTAAATTCAATCAATTTGATGCACATGTATTTAAAATAACCAAAGACGCGGAAATAGATTTAGACCAAGAAGTGGGTATGAATTTTATTGATAAGATATCAAAAGGAATAAAAAATAGAAGAAAGGGTAAGCCAGTTCGTTTTGTATACGAAAAAGATATGAATCCAGAAATGTTGGAGTTCTTAATTAAAAAATTAGGACTCAACAGAAAAAGCAGTATCATACCTGGAGGTCATATTCATAATTTTAGACATTTTATGGACTTCCCAAATATCATAAAAGATACTAGTTATGTAAGGCCTCAACCTTTTATACATCCTGCATTTAAGAAAAAGGTGATGGTTTTTGACATGGTCATGCAAAAGGATATCATGTTGCATTTTCCATACCACTCTTATGACCCTGTGATAGACATGTTAAGAGAGGCGGCGATGGATGATACAGTCTTGTCTATTAAAATTACTGCCTATAGGCTTGCTTCTAATTCTAAAGTGATTAATGCCTTGATTAATGCAGCTAGAAACGGGAAAAAAGTAACTGTATTTCTGGAATTAAAGGCAAGGTTTGATGAAGAAGCAAATTTAGAATGGAAAACCATTATGGAGGAAGAAGGTATTACTGTTTTGGTCGGTATTCCAAACATGAAAGTGCACGCAAAATTATGTGTGATTCAAAAAAGGGTAAAAAACAAATTGGTACAATATGGATTCATTAGTACCGGAAATTTAAATGAAAAAACAGCTAAAATATATGCAGACCATTGTTTGATTACAAAGAATGTGACTGTGATGAATGAAGCCAACCGTATTTTTAACTATTTAACCAATTGGCAACAGGGCGATAAGCCAATTGCTAAAATGAGAAACTTATTGATTTCGCCAATCAATATGCGATCTACATTTATTCAATTAATTGAAAATGAAATCGGATTTGCAAAAAAAGGATTTGAAGCAAGTATTACGGTTAAATTAAATGCATTAACAGATCCAATATTATTAGAAGCATTGTACAAAGCAGCTAAATCCGGTGTTAATGTAAGATTAATTATAAGAGGCATTTTAACGTTAAAACATACAAACGAAAAAAGATCAGAAAAAATAAATGCAATTAGTATTGTAGATCAATACCTAGAACATGCAAGAGTAATTCTATTTCATAATAAAGGAAACCATAAAGTATTTATTTCAAGTGCAGATTGGATGGTTCGAAATCTAGATCATCGAATAGAAGTGGCTGTACCAATCACTGATCCTATAATTAAAAAAGAATTGATTGACATCATTGGGATTCAACTAAAAGACAATCAGAAAGCGAGAATCCTTGACAATGAATTAAGCAATAAATATGTATCTTCGGCCAAGTCAGGTGCTTTTAAATCACAAGAAGAAACTTATAAATTTTTAAAAGGTAAAAGATAATTAAATTGATTTTAGCTGCTATAGATATTGGAAGTAACGCTGCAAGATTGCTCATTTGTGAAGTAATAATAACAGGCTCTAAAACAGAATTAAATAAATTGAATTTAATTCGCATTCCACTAAGATTGGGTTTTGATGTGTTTGAGAAAGGCTATATCGGATTTAGAAAAAAGAAAATGCTAATCAATACAATTGATGCATTTAGTGCACTAATGAAAGTATATGAAGTAGACCATTATATTGCATGTGCAACAAGTGCCATGAGAGACGCTAGCAATTCTAAAGAAATTATAAAAGAAATTAAAGCAGATACAGGTATTAAAATTGATGTGATCAGTGGTGATTTAGAAGCAGAAATTATATACGAAAACCATATTGCAGAATTATTAGACCCTAATAAGAGTTACCTGTATATGGACGTTGGCGGCGGTAGTACCGAAATAACATTGTTCCATAAAAACGAAGTGGCATTTCAAAAATCCTTTGATATAGGCACAGTTAGACTTTTAACGAATAAAGTAACTGATGAAACATGGGAAGATCTTAAACAGTCCCTAAAAGAATTGGCTAAAAAATACAATAAGTTGACTGCCATAGGTTCTGGCGGAAATATAAATAAGGTATTTTCAATGGTGAATTCTAAAACACTAAAAAGCCTCCCTATAGAAGTCATAAGAGAGTTTTATCGAGTATTAGAACCTATGTCTGTCGAAGAAAGAATGGATGTCTACAAGCTAAAGAAAGATAGAGCCGATGTGATTGTGCCTGCACTAAAGATCTATGCAAATGCTATGAAATGGGCAAACATAGAAGAAATACATGTACCTAAAATCGGCCTTGCAGACGGTTTAATCAACCACTTGTATGAACAAGTTAAATAAGATTTAGCCCAGCATTGCTTTAAATACTTTTAAAAGCTTCCATCATTTCAATCGCAGTTATAGCAAATTCATTCCCCTTGTTCATTTTATCTAATGCTGCTCTTTCATATGCAAGCTCTTCGTTCTGAGTCGTTAAAATACCAAAAATAACAGGCGTTGTATAATTTGCTGCAATTGTTGCAAAACCTTGTGTTACATATTGGCATACGTATTCATAATGATCTGTATCGCCTTTTATAATAGCACCAATGACTATAATGCTGTCATATTTTTTTGATTGGATTAATTTATTAGAATATACAACTGTCTCCACAGCACCCGCGCATTCGAAAACATCAAAAGACTGCTTTTTACTTTCTAGTGTATCCACACAACCAGCTAATAATAAGTCGGTGATGTGCGCATTAAAATTGGCTTTAATTATAGCAATCATTTTAAAATTTTAATTGGTGATTTGCGATTCGAATTTTATCTTCTAAATATTTTTTATTCTCTGCGGTGACGAAAGCAGGAGTGGTGATTGTTTCAAAAACAAATCCAGCATTATCTAGGGCCGCAATTTTATCAGGATTATTAGAAATAAATTTAAAATCGTTAATAGACAAAAATTTAAGAATATCAATCGCATCTACATAGCTTCTGCTTTCTTCGGGTAATCCGAGACTAGTATTTGCCTGATAAGTATTCTCTCCTTGATCTTGTAAGGCATAAGCTGCAATTTTGTTCCCAATGCCAATGCCTCGACCTTCATGTCCTTTTAGATAGACAAGGTACCCATGTCCATTCTCGGCTATTTTTTTAAGGGCATCATTCAATTGTGCCTTGCAGTCACATTTTACACTACCAAACACATCTCCCGTTAAACACTCACTATGAAAACGTACAAACGGTTTATTGAATTGACTTGTCGCCATGAACAATACAACATGCTCAATATTAGAATTGTTATTTTTAAATACTTTAATTTCAAATAACCCGAATTCGGTTGGCAAGGTGGCCGAGGAAATTAATTCAATAGCGTTATGGTTATTGCTTTCCTTTATTTTGACCTCGCCGTTAAGGCCGTTTTCTGTTTTTGGAATTTCAGGAGTATTTGGAAAATTAGTTGTACGATAATCAACCAATTGCTGAATTGTAATCATTTTCAATTGATGCTTTTGGGCAAACAATTTCAAACCATCACGTCTTAACATGTCTCCAGCTTCATCCATGATCTCGCAAATAATTGCAGCAGGTGGCAGCGCTGTCAATAAACATAGATCAACTGCAGCTTCGGTATGTCCTTTTCTAACTAATAGGCCTCCGTTTTTTGCTACAACAGGAAATAAATGACCCGGTTTAATAAAATCAGCTGCTGATGCATTTTCCGCAACTACCTGTTGCGCTGTAATAGCTCTTTCTTTTGCAGAAATGCCTGTAGTAATACCAAATGCTGGAACTGCGTCAATTGAATCGTGAAAGGCTGTATGAAAAGGATCAGCATGGTTGGTTGGTACCGGCTGGATGCCTATTTTATGAGCGATTTGAGCCCCCATTGCAATGCACACTAAGCCTCTTGCATAGGTAGCACAAAAATTGATTTTGTCTTGCGTCGCCAAGGAGGCAGGGAAAACAATATCTCCTTCATTCTCTCTATCTTCATCGTCCACCACAATAATGGGTGTTCCTAATTTAAATGCATCAAGTGCATCTAACACTGTATCAAACATTACACATTTCTTTTTAATAACACTTGCTCGGTATATTTAGCTAGTATATCAAATTCGATATTAACTAAAGTACCGGCAGACAATTCTTTGATATTTGTTTTGTCTAAAGTCGTAGGAATAATGCAAAGCTCAATTATATGCTCCTTTACTTCATTAATTGTAAGGCTTATCCCATTGATTGCAATAGACCCTTTATAAACAATATATTTGACGAATTGTTCAGGTACTGCTATACTAATGAACCATGCAGTAGGGGTGATATTTATATTTTCTACTACTGCTGTTGCATCTACATGTCCTAAAACATAATGCCCTCCTAAATAGCCATTTGGCTGCATTGGCAATTCTACATTCACCTCATGACCTACTTTGTAATGACTGATAATTGTCTTTGCAATTGACTCAGTTGAGACGAAAAAATGCATTTTATCTTCATCCACTTTAGTGACTGTTAAACAGGCCCCATCCACAGCCACACTGTCTCCTAATTGTACAATTTTTGCAAATACAGGCATTTCTACTACCAATTCCCAGCCCTCCTCATTTGGATGAATTGCTTGAATTTTTCCTTTTTGTACAATACCTGTAAACATATGATATGGTTTGAGTAATTTTGAACCGCAAAGATAAACGAATGACCAAGAAAGAGGCAATTGAATACACGATTAATTTAGCGAAAAGCGTAAAAGAAAACGATATTCGTCCTAACCCATTTGTGGGCGCTGTAATTCTTGACTCAAATAGTGAAGTTATTGGCAAAGGTTTTCATCAAAAAATAGGAGGAGCGCACGCAGAAGTTTTTGCAATAAACGAGGCGCTAACAAAAATGAAAGATTTGTCTAAAACAACCTTGTATGTTAGCCTTGAGCCTTGTTCCCATTATGGCAAAACGCCGCCTTGTTGTGATTTAATCATAAAACACAAAATAAAAAAAGTAGTAATTGCAAGCCTAGATCCGAATCCAAAAGTTGAAAGTGTTGCGCAATTAAAAAAGGCTGGAATTGAAGTTGAAGTATTGAACGAGCCTTCTGCGATAACATTAAACAGAAGATTTTTTACACAGCATCTTTTAAAAAGGCCTTACTTTATTTTAAAAAGCGCTAGTACGATTGATGGAAAAATTGCCGACAGAAACAATAATAGTAAATGGATAAGCAATGAAGTTTCAAGACAGTTTGTACATGCAGAACTTAGGTCAAATGCAGATGCGATTTTAACAACCTATAAGACAATAATAGAGGATAAGGCCAGTTTAACAATTCGGATAAATGGGACTCCAATTAAGGAAACCAATGTGATTATTATTGACAAAAATCTTGAATTATTAAAAGAAAGCAATAAAGCCCTGCCCATCTTTTAGAAAAGATCAAATACAAAAATTTATTTTATTACAACCAAGTCCAGCAATCCAATTATTGATAAAAACATTGAATTTATAGAAGGTGAATTCAATGCTGATGGATTGGTTTTTAAGTCTGTGGCAACTGAATTACTCAATAAGGGCTTGTATACGATTCTCACTGAAGCTGGGCAAAAATTAAATTCCAGTCTCATTGATCAACATACAGCTGATGAACTATATTGGTTCATTGCTCCTAAGATTTTAAATGACCAAGTAGGTGTGGCACTTTTAGGAAATGATAAAGAAAATAACATCAATGATACGTTCAACTTGGAACTTGCAAATATTCAAAAATTCGAAGACGACGTACTATTACACTATTATTTTAAGCAAAGTTTTTGCTAATTTAAGCTTATAACTGCATCGGCAGTTCCATCAACAATACCTCGGCATTGGGTGTTAATGCCTTCAATTCAAATTGAGTAAAGTCTGTAATACCTAATGCGTCACGCTCATTTAATTTTTGACCAGCAATTTCAAATGCACCATACAATACAAAAGCGTACATGCCATTACCTGCTTTTTTAATATTGTAAGATACTTGAGCATCTTGATCAAATTTCCCAATATGAAACCAAGCATCTTGATGAATCCATACGCCAGCGTCTTCTGGATTCGGCGAAAGCACTTGTTGTAATTTATTAATTCGATCTTTTGGATCTAAAGTGATTTGATCGTAACGTGGTGTGACATCTTTTTTGTTCGGAATCACCCAGATTTGTAAGAACTTAACAGGCTTATCTTTATTTTTGTTGTATTCACTATGCTTGATGCCAGTGCCAGCGCTCATCACTTGAATATCACCATGTTGAATCACTGTGTTATTCCCCATGCTATCCTGCTGTTCTAAATCACCTTCCAATGGAATGGAAATGATTTCCATATTATCGTGTGGATGCAAGCCAAAGCCCATACCTGCAGCTACAAAGTCATCATTTAATACACGTAAGACACCAAAATGTATTTTTTCTGGATTGTAATAATTGGCAAAACTAAAACTGTGTTTGCTATGTAACCAACCATGGTTTGCGTCTCCTCTTGAATCTGATGTATGTAATATTGTTTGCATAATAAATTGTTTTAATCTTCTAGTTGTCCAAACTTACCGTCATTAAAATCATTGAAAGCTTGAACTAATTCATCTCTCGTATTCATTACAAAAGGACCATGTGCAGCAATTGGCTCACCAATGGGTTCGCCGCTTGCAACCAATACTTTTGCATTTTCTAAAGCCTCAATGATAAAAGTAGTGCCTTTTTTATCCATCTCCACAAAATGGTCCACAGGTATGGATGCACCATCGTTTACTTTGATACTACCTTCAATCACAATTAAAAAAGTATTCTGTGTTGCAAGAAAATCAAAATCAACTTTTATACCTTTTTCTAAAATTGCATTTTGTAAGTGCACTTCTGTAAAGGTATTTGCAGGACCTTTACCACCTTTATAATTGCCTGCAATCACTTCTACATAACTCTTACCATCTTCTAAAACTACTTTATGCATTTGGTTATTTGTGATAGCTTGGTATTTAGGGGCTGACATTTTATCCTTAGCTGGAAGATTGACCCAAAGCTGTACCATTTGAAACTCACCACCTCTTTTGGCAAAAGATTCCGCATGGTATTCTTTATGCAATAAACCAGATGCTGCTGTCATCCATTGCACATCCCCTTCATTTATAATACCTGAATTACCAAAACTATCATGGTGTGCCATTTGACCCTTATAAGCAATCGTAACGGTTTCAAAACCTCTATGTGGATGAACGCCTACACCTTTAGGGGCCGGACTAGGAGGAAACACAAATTTTGAGCCATAATCTAGCATGATAAAGGGATCCATTCTTTGCATAGACAATGCAGGAAAAGAAGGGATAAAATTATGTACCCTAAATCCATCTCCCACCATATGTGGGGCAGGTGGCGCATATATTTTAGCGATGTTTTTCATTTTCAATGTTTGAACATCAAAATTAGACGTTTTCTATGATAAAAACAATTGCTCCGGTAATAAACCCTATAAAAGCAACCCAGCTGATATTTTTTAAGTACCAGAAAAAATCAACTTTTTCTATGCCCATCACAGCGACACCAGCTGCGGAGCCAATAATTAATACTGAACCTCCGGTTCCAGCTGTATAAGCTAGTAATTCCCAAAAATAGTGGTCTGTTGGGTAGACATTTAAACTATACATGCTTTGTAATGCTGCTACCATGGGCACATTGTCCACAACCGAAGAAAGCAAGCCAATTACAATAGCAATAATCTTAATGTCTCCAAATTGGAGATCTAAATAATTGGCAAGTTGCGTTAATAAACTAGCTTGTTCTAAAGCTGCAATGCTCATTAAAATACCTAAAAAGAATAAAATACTCGGGGTGTCGATTTTTCTAAGGGCATGGCTTACAGATAAAGTACCTTTTTCATCCGTTTTCTTTTTGTAATGGATTAACTCAGTCAAAACCCACATGACACCTAAGCTAAACAACATGCCCATATAGGGTGGCAATTGAGTAATCGCTTTAAAGAAAGGCACAAAAAGCATACATATTACACCAATAAAAAAAACTAAATTTCGATCAAATGAATTTGAAATGGCATTTTGATTGATCGGTGTCTGTTCTACTAAATCGATCGTCCCATTGATTCTGTAATTAATGATTAAAGTTGGAACGACCATACATGTTAAGCTTGCCAAAAATGTTTCTTTAATAATATTTAAAGGTGTCATTTGATGTCCAATCCATAACATAGTCGTTGTCACATCCCCTATTGGACTCCAAGCCCCACCTGCATTTGCTGAAATTATGACAAGACCCAATAAATGCCATTTAACATACTTTTCTTTCACTAATTTATTAATGATTGACATCATTACTATTGTGCTCGTTAAATTATCAAGTACTGCAGAAAGGAAAAATGTAAAGATGGCAATGGTCCAAATAAATTTAGTCTTATTAGTCGTTTTTATTTTCTCAGTAATGTTTTGAAAACCATCATGAGCATCAATCAACTCAACAATGGTCATGGCACCAAGTAAGAAAAAAACAATTTCTGCTATACTTGTTAAATGATGTCCTAATGCACTTAATGCTTCTTGTTTAAATCCAGGACTTAATACTAAAATTGTCCAACAAATAACCGCTGTGATAAGAGCTATAGCAGCTTTATTTATGTGTATTGAATGCTCTAAAGTAATTAACAAATATCCTAAAGCAAAAACGAGTAATAACAACGCAATCATGAGCTTTTAAAAAAGGGTTAAAAGAACACTAAAATACCCTGAAAAAGCCAAAAAATATGATATTTGGGTTGTTTAGTCCATTCAGAATTAGAATTTACTTTAATCGTAAATATATTAACAAAAAATGACCTTGATTTGAGGGTTTAATCGAAGCAAATGGAAAAAATAAATATATCAAAATCGCTGTTAAAGCTATTTGGCTTAATCAGACTCGAAAAGAAAGAAATTACAGCTTTGTACCTACTTT
>JACCDL011072380.1_pt1 | contig 12231 bp, 10 predicted proteins | sample 7441931 | NCBI WGS metagenome assembly JACCDL01 (sample SAMN15323437, study PRJNA562643) | freshwater metagenome | isolation source: river surface water | place: USA:Blue River Watershed | collected 2017-08-16 | reverse complement strand
CAGTTAATCACATAGAACTTAAGAATTTACTTGGTATATCCAACAATCCACAAGACCTTAGAATACCATTTCAAATAAATTCTAGCTATTTCATTGAAGCAAACAATGATAATAACACTAAGTTCAGAAGGTTAAAAACACTTTTAACAAAATTTAATTTAGAAGATGATTTATTGATAAATTTTTCAAATAAGGATTTTGAAGATAATGATTCAGAGAACTGTGATAGAACATTTTGGGAAGAAAAATCAACTAACTCTACCCTTCCAATTGTAGATAAATGCTTTGAACTCCTAAACGAACTTAATATAGAATTAAAACCTCATTATACTCAAGCATATATTGGTATTAAAATGAATAATAAAGTTGAAAACTTCGTTATCTTTTTAACACAACACGGATTTGTTAGAGCAGCAATCAGAGTTAAGGATGTAGATAAATGGATTAAAATTCTAGAGGATAATAATTTTCAAATTGTTGGAATTGGGAAGAATTCAGTTAAGGAATCTAAGAGAATTAAATTCCGAATCACACAGGATAATATCGAAAAAAATAATTCAACAATAAAAGAAATATTAGAAACTGCTTATAATGAATGGTATTAGCAGTTAACAATTATAACACTAAATAAACTGAATTTTCAATTTTACCTATTCAAACTATAATCTAGGTTAGGAAAAGGAACAGTAGTATTGTTTACTCGATTCTGCTTTTTTATTGAAGTTGAAGTTTTAGCATTAGTTCCCAACTTCTTAGATTGAGAGTATTTATCTTTTTTCAACACATCAAGTCCTTTATTCTCAATAACCTTAAATCCATCCTTTATATAGACAATCCTTTTGCAATTCTTAATGGTTTCATACCCACTCTCAATTAGGAAATCGTTTAAAACATCATTTAATGATTGTCGTATCCCATCAGTAAAATTAGATGGTGTCAATTTTAGGGTTTTATCTGAATTATGGACCCTACAAATCTTTTCTATTTTCTTTAAATCAGTCCCCAAACTACACTTCTTTCTCAACCCTATCCAATGGATATCCAATCTGTATGAATTCCTATCTTTTTCTACAAATAAATCAGATAAAGAATAACCACTAGGAAGGTTCTTAATTACTGGGTGAATTTTGACAACCTTCTTCTTTAATCTCTTAATTAGTGAATTTGCTTCCCTAATCTCTTTATTTGCTTTTTTAACAAATCTGTTCCTTTCTGCAATAATCTTATTCAAAGAAAGAAACTCAATAATCTTACTACGAACATCTTCGTCCAAAAGGGTCATTTTCTCCTCATTTTTAACAAGTTCTGAAAGGTTGGGTATGAACCACTTAGACATTTTTGCCATATATCTGAATTTATAGCAATATACCAAATTCGGGAACATTTTTAAAATCCTCTTTACCCCGAATAACTTCTAGGTTATTAATTGTATGTGAGGTTGAGATAGTTCTTTTAATGACAAGAAATGGGTTAAAACGGGAATAAAAAATCAAATGATTTCACCCCGAATAACTTCTAGGTTATTAATTGTATGTGAGGTTGAGATAGTTAATTAATTAAAAAAAGGAGGTTAATAAAAATGAGAAAAACCAACGTTAAAATCCTAATCACATCCCTTGGTTGAGTTGGTTAAGTGATTAGAGTTATCAGATAGAAAGAGAATCTAAAACCACATATCTGATGATTTATTTGAGTGGAGAAAGTGGGTGAATCTAACTACCAATAATTAAGTGTTAGAAAAATTAAACCTTATGGTGTATAGGATAACCAAACAAAATAAAATGGTTAATCAATTTAAAATTTCAATTGAACAACACATTACTAACATGTATAATGATACATTAGCTGATTATTATAAAGCAGTTAGTAATTTAAATGAATCACCTCGTTCACATTCAGCTAAAACCGAATGGAGTAAATTTCTAAACGCAAAACAAATATTAGAATCCTTATTACTTCACATTGAGGACGGTAGTTATGATAGTGAGGAGTATTATACAAAGTATCTAAACCCAAAAACTCGTTTTAAAGATCTAGAAACATTGTTAAACAAATAATTTAAATTTTAAAAAATGAGAAATTATCTTTCTGAAAAACAAATACGAAGGTTGAATGTATATTTAAATTTACTAAAAGATGTTTATGTAATATATAAAGATATACCCGTTTTTAAAGATAAAGGAGAGAAAAGACTTTTTCAAGAAGTAGAATTCATAAACTCTATTTTAACAAAAGGATACTATTTAATTAGTGAGAAAAAAACTCTTATAAGTTATGAAAATAGGTATCAGAACTATTTAAAAGATTAATTTATACTTTTTATGAAACCAAAGAAATAAACCCTATCATTGAAAAATCAGATAGGGTTTTTCTTTTAACTTAAATTCAACATCATTACTCCTTTGTAATTATCTACATCATCCCCTTTCTCATTCTTCACATAATCAGAAAAGGTCTCTTTGACTTTCAGTTGCTTCATACTTAGCAGAATCTTATTTTCTAAATCCATCATTACCTCTATAAGTAACCCTAGTTTACTATCAGGTATATTCCCAAAGTCATTCTCAATAGTGCTATAAATTTTATTATAGAGATTAATCTGATTATTCAGTATCAAATCAGATATCTCATTAGATGTTCTTTTCATATGGTATATCTATATATATTTTTCTGGTGAGAAAATTTCTGTTCTCGATATTTGAAAGGGGTCACTACCCTTTTTATAAAAAATGTATTTCCTCAGTTCCACGAAACCTAAACCCCATTCTATTGTATATACTTAGTATATATTCTACTTATAATCTCTATCAAAATGTGGTTTCATTTATTTCCATTTGCTTATTGATAGTGTTTGTATCTCTTAATACACCTAAGTTTATCAAATAACTTTTCACCTCATCAGTCCTCCAGTAATTTTTACCAAGAAATTTATAAGGTTTCAAATCTCCTTTAATACATAATCTATAAATCGTGTTTTGAGAAGTTCCAAGTGTTTCAGTTAAATCGTTTATCTTAATAAACTCTCTATCATTTAAGTTTTCAATTTTAATCATATTTTATAATATTGTTTTGTTTGTAATAAGTATTGCTTTCAAGGTATAGTAACAAACCATCACCCACCCAGTGTAAGTTTATTTATGAATTGATGTATCCTATTTCAGATACCGACCAATGGTTTAAAAGTCTCAATTGTGGGTATGGATTTGTTTCATTGGAAACTTACAAAGATTGAGGTTAAACTATTGGATTTACTTTACCTGGTCCAACCAGTGGTATTCTGGAAGTATAGTAGTGATTTCAAAGGTTTTCTACCCCCACCTTTATATTGTATCCGTATATAAGTATTATCAAGTTTTACCAAAACATCATTTTTCACCATCTTTTTTTAAATTTTTATCCAAAATGTTCGATATTATAATAAACGAATAAGGACCATATTGATAATCAATGAGTTAGTTTTTGATAAATTAATAAATATTCATTTATGAGAATATTTTGCTATTATCGAATATGTCTGTAGGTTTGTATGTCATCAAAATATTGAACATATGACAACCAGTAGAAACAAGACATCAGATTATCTTACAACTGATGAAATTCTTAGGTTAATCAGATACTTTAAAAAGATGGGTAACCATAGAATGGTCCTACTAATAGAATTCGGAATTAAGACCCTACTTCGTTACTCTGATATTAGTAGAATCACATGGTCAGATATATTAGGTAAAGAAACCCTGATATTAAACGAAAAGAAGACAAAAAAGAGAAGGGAAATAACAATTGGAAGAACATTAAGGGAAAGTATTATAACCTCCTATAATGAACTAAAACATCCGAATAAAGAAGAATTGATTTTCCAATATACCCTTCAACATACCAATCTACTATTAAAGGAGGGGGGAAAAGATATGAAGATTAGAAATAAGAACATATCTACCCATTCTCTTCGTAAAAGTGGAAGTAGATTCATATGGGAAAATAACGGTCACTCTGATGAGTATTTAATAAAACTATCCTCTATCCTCAATCATAGTTCAACCTCCATCACAAGAAGATACTTAGGAATTAGCAGAGAAGAGATAAAAGATATCTATCAAAGTTTTGATGAGATGATGTAAAAACAAATTGAATTATCCTTTCGATATATTAGTTAAAAAGCTAAATTGAGCAATAAAATTTAATAAAAACTTCACTTTATATATAATTTTTTTTATATATAAAATTAGCAATAAATATTTTCTTACCAAGTATTGATAATCATACTTAAAAAGAAAAAAACGATTATGTCTAAAAATAAAGAAAGTCATTGGATACCATTAGCAGACTTAATGACTGTATTAATGATTATGTTTTTGTTTGTTTCAATTTCTTTTATGATCAATTTAAAGAAACAAAATGAAAAAAATCAAAGTGTTATAAGTGAATTTCAAAAATCAAAAAAAGAACTATTAAAAGAATTGAATATTGAATTTAAAGAAGATTTTAAATCAACAAAATGGAATGCTATAATTGATTCAAATAATTTATCAATAAGATTTGTGAATGAAGCAGTAATGTTTGATAATAACGAAAGTGAATTGAAAGAAGAATTCAAAAATATTCTTAATGATTTCTTTCCAAGATACTTAAGGATAATACTACAAAATAAATATGTAGATAAAATTGCTGAGGTAAGAATTGAAGGTCATACAAGTGAAGTTGGAGGTTATGATTTAAACTTAAGATTATCACAGGAAAGAACAATTAAAGTAGTAACATATTTAAGAAGTTTAAATGCTTATAAATCCTTAAATAAAGAACAAACAGAAAGGATGTTATATTGGTTAACAGCTAATGGACTTTCGTCAGGTAGAACAATCGATAAAAACGGGGAATATACTTATATAACAAAGTTAAATCCGGACGAAGTAAAATGTAGAAGAGTAGAATTTAGAATAGTAACTGCTAGTGATAAAATAATAAATAAATTTTCAAAATAAGATAATATGTCAATAGAAATTATAATAGGTTTTATAGTAATAATTGCATTTGCAATTTGGTCTTTTATTTATTTGAAAAAGAAAAGTGATATTAATGTTAGTCTATTCGAATTGATACCAAATATATTTCCAAGTATTGGAATTTTAGGAACTTTTGTAGGTATTGCAATTGGTCTAAGCAATTTTGACTTACAAGAACCAGATAAAAGTATTTCTGTTTTGTTAGAAGGACTAAAAACAGCATTTTTTGTTTCAATTCTTGGAGTGTTACTATTGATTATTTTTTCTATATACTCGACAATACAAAAAAAGAAAAACAATGTTTTAAGTGAAGAAACTGAAGCTATAAATGAACTCAAAAATGTTTTAATTGAAATAAAAGAAAATTTAACACAAATTGATGAGAATAATAATAAAGTAAAATTATCTAACATTATCAGAGATACTTTTAAAGAATCAAAAAAACAAACCGAATTATTACAGGTTTTCTCGGCAGATTTAGCAATGAAAATAGAAGCAGGTTTTGAAAAAATATTAAATAACCCAAATGAAGGTGTGACACATGAGTTGAAAAAATTAAAAACTTCAATTGATAATTTAGGAAATAAATTGCAAGACCCAGCTACAGAAATGACACAAAATGTAGTTAATGAATTAAGAGACTCGATGTCTAAAATGGTTGACGAATTTAAAAATTCAATGAGTGGTAATACGAAAAATGAGTTAGAAAAACTTTCAACACTAATGACTACTGCTGGAGATTCGTTGAGTAATTTCCCTGATAGATTCCAATCTATGATGAATTCAATGAATGAAAATTTCAAAGGGATTCAAAATGTATTTGAACAAATTTCAAATCAAACAATAACTCAATCAGAATTATCAACAGAAACAATGAAAAATCAGATTACTGAAATCAGTGATATTGTAAAAAATAGAGTTGGAGATTTGCAAATTGGACAAGAAAAACTTATTTCCCAACAAACTCAAAATATAAATGTCTCCGAACAATTGGTAGAAAAGTATAATTTGAGTGTAGATAGAATGGGTGTATTGACAAAAACAATGAATGATACATTAGAAATAATTTTACAAACCCAATCAGAATTAAAAATAATCACCAACAACTTAAGATCATCTTCAGAACTGAGTAATAGTTCAATAAAGACTCTATCGGACTCTCAAACAAAAATCATTCAATATTCTAATGATTTTATATTAAAAAATAATGATACAATTAATGAAATTAATAACTCACTAGAATTATCTAAACAAGTTTCTACTGATTATTCATCAAAGTTTTCAACCATACAAAATGGTTTACAAAATATATTTTCAGAAATACAAAATGGTCTTGACATGTATAGAACTTCAATTTCTACAAGCACAGAAGACTATTTAGGAAAATACACTGATGTATTAACAAAAACAATACAAATGTTGAATAATACATTAACTAATCAAAAAGAGATATTAGAAGAATTGAGTATTCAAATAGAAACATTAAATAAAAATAAAAATTAATATGAATGTTTCAGAGTTACTAAAGATTAATTTTCGGAAAGAAAATTTCATATCAAATGCATCTATTTCAGATACATTACATAGAACTCTAGACTCTAAAATAAAAATAATTGAGAAAATAAAAAAAGAAGCAGACTCCAGTAATTACTCAAATAAATTTAGTGATACATCTGAACAACTATATAATAAATTTATAGATGAAAAAAATGAAGAAAAATATACCTCAAGAGAATTAAGAGATTTATCTTTTGTAATTGGACAGAATAACATAGGTATAAAGGAAATAAATATACTTTCTAGCTCCACATTGACTCAAAAATATTTAAAAATATTGGAGAGTGGATGGAATGACAGATTTCTATTTGGATTATTTCATGGTTTAATAAAAAATTGGAATCACCCTAATAAATTGAATTTAGAGAAATTATGGAATTTCATAAATGAAAAATTTGAAAATTACTCTGATGAAAAACCAAGTTTAATATCAATAAAAAAAAATTTAAAATATTATAACATAAATAATGGAGGAATAATTTTAGGAAATGAACTTTATGTAAAAAAAATTAATCTTGACAAAATATTTGATTTTATAAGTATTCCTGAAAGTTGGTTCACTTATGAATACTTTTCAGAAGTATTAGTTACCTACTTTGAAAAATCTCGTGAAAATATTGGTGAAATCATTAATGAAGTATCTGAGATACTTACCAAACACAATAATAGTATTACAACAAAAAAGATTTTATCTAGAATCATCACATATATTGATAAAAATTCAAATAAAACTAATCAAGATTTAATAATTACATTAACATTTAAACATATTGGTGATCCAGCTAAAATAAATTTATGGAACTCCCCTATTGAATTTAATGATAATGATAAAGAAATCTTAAAGAAAGCAAGAATAATAATGAATGAGTGGCTAACGAAACAATTCATTAGTGTGTTTTTTGAAAAATGTATTAACAAAATAGATAGAAAAAAATATTGGTTACGTTATGTTAAACACATAAGTCAATTTTTAGTGGTTGGACCAGGAAATATATTGTATACACTTCAAAGAGATGAAAGAATTAAAGATGTTGTTTTAAATCGTTTTTCAAAAGTAAGAGTAGACAAAGATAATGCTGCTTTGATGTTTATTATAAAAGATAGATTATTTGTAGAATTTAGTGATGATGGTGCTTTTTACGTATACAAACTATCTAACCCAAATTGTCCTTCAATTGATGAACCATCTTTCTATTCAACTAGAAATTTGAAACAAATTCATATGGAACAATTAGTTTATAGAACAGGAAGTTATATATCAAAAACAAATTCAGAGGGCAAAATGCCACATAGCAATGCTACAGTATCATGGCAAGAAGTGGTTGATAAATGGTTTAAACTTGAACTTAATATAAATGCTTAGTTATAAATTTGAAAATCAAAATTTCGTATTCTACTTTTCTAATGAAAATGGAATAATTGATATTGATAATATAAATGATAGTATGAAAGAGGAATATTTTTCTCAAATCATACTATTAAAAGAATTTCTGGACAATGGATTTGCAAAATCAACTAATGGTAAAATAGAAATTGAAGAAGATTATATTTTAAATTTAGAATACATAGATAAAAAATTACTATTCTTACCAGATTCATATAATTATTCTATATACATTGAATCAGTTGGAAGTATAAACCAAACTGAATACCATTTAGATTATACATTTTGTGATTTTTATCCAAATGGGAATATTTTCAATATTGAAAAAAAGGGTCCAATACTTTTAATAAATGGAGAATACTCTATTCTATCTAAGAATCAATATAAAATAATTAAGTTAATAGACCAATTTAAGGTTAATTCAAATCATAATAAATCAACTTATTCAAAATATAAATTAATATCTGACATAAAGGAATTAGCAGAAAGTAATGAAATAGAATTAGAAGATTATTTAAATAATCTAAAAATTATAATTCCAGAAAAATTAAAATTAGATATACAACTTTCAAAAAATAAGTTAGAAATAAAACCTTGCATTATTAATGAAAATGATTCCTTTGTTAACTCTTTTGATATGTTTCAAAACATAAAAGAAGAGTATACAATGACAGATCAAAATAATCAAAGAGTAAAAGTAATTTTCAACGAAGAACAAAGAAATGATTTAAAAGTTGTAAAAGAAAAAAGAGAAATAACAAATAAAAAAGTTATTAATGAAATTATTGAAAATCCTGAATCAATCTTCAATAATGACGTTATTGATCTTGAATATTTTAGTAATAGAGTGAAAGAAATAGGATACTATAAACCTAAATTCTACTCTTTTGTTTGTCCATATAGAGATAACATATGGATACCGGGTATTTCTATAAAAGATAAAATACAAGGTGAGAAAAGAATTAGATTCAAAACAAGAGAATCATTATACGAATTTGAAGACATAGTTAATGAAACAAAAAATAATAATCTGCCAAGTTTTAAATGGAAGAATACAGATATAGAAATTAAAGATGCTGAAAAATTTATAAAAATTGCGAAAAGTCAATTTGATAAACCTTCGCAACCATATAAAAGTGATGATAAAGACGAAGATCTAGTATTGATTATTAAAGAAAATGCAGAAGTTTTAGAATATTTTGATAATATAGAATTTGTAAATGAACTTAATCATACTATAAACTATATTGACACACTTCATGATAACTTTAAGTTAAAAACACACCAAATAGAGGGAATTTCATGGTTGCAATCTTTATATAATAAAAATTTAAACGGATGCTTACTTGCAGACGATATGGGTCTTGGAAAGACTCTTCAAGTTTTATATTTTATAGAATGGCATTCTAAACATAAAAATTCAAATAATTCCCCATACTTAATTGTTTGCCCAATCTCATTAATTGAAAATTGGGAAATGGAATATAAAAAATATTTCAAAGAATGTAATCTAAATGTGGAGGTATTAAATAGTCAAAATTTATCTAAACAATTCAACCCAGATCAAATAAATAAATTACAACAAAAAAAATTATACCTTATAAATTATGAGACAGTTAGAGCATGTCAATTTAATTTATGTGCGGTAGATTTTGCTGTAGTTGTATTAGATGAAGCACAAAAAATTAAAACCCCTGGTATTGGAGTAACAAGTGCGTGTAAGGCATTGAAATCAGATTTTAATATTGCAATAACAGGAACCCCAGTAGAAAACTCGTTTGTAGATTTATGGTGCATAATGGATTTCACAGTTCCCGGATTACTCGGAATTGGAAAAGACTTTGCATCAAAATATCAGAACCCTCTAAGAGATTCAGATACAGACATACAAAATATTGGAGAAAACGTAAGAAATGAAATTGGTTTTTTTATAAAAAGACGATTTAAAAAGGATGTATTAAAAGAATTGCCTCCGATTTTTGATAATGACAAATCAAAAATAAAAAAAGTAATGCCTCAAATTCAATATGAAAGATATAAACATCAAATTGAATTAGCACAAGACGTTAATTTAATTGGCATTAATAGAAGAAATCAAATTTTAAAATCTTTACAAAATATAAGAGATATTTCAGATCACCCATACTTAGTTGGAAGTCAGGTTATGAATTATTCAGTAAATGAGTTAATTGAATCATCTGCAAAAGTTCAATCTATGCTGGAAATCATTGATAACATTTTAAGTTTAAATGAGAAAGTTATCATTTTTTCAGATAAGAAGAAAACTCAACAAATGATTCAAAAAATTGTTTCAGAAGTTTATAAAATACAACCTCCAACTATTATTAATGGAGATACTCCAATAAGGTCATCAGATATTGATGAAAATAAAATTAGCAGACAAAGATCAATTGATAGATTTCAGGAATCAAACGGATTTAATATTATCATTATGTCACAGCTAGCAGCAGGAGTTGGATTGAATGTGACTGGTGCAAATCATGTTATCCATTTTTCCAGACCATGGAATCCAGCAAAAGAAGAACAAGCTACTGCAAGAGCATATAGAATTGGGCAAACAAAGGATGTTTATGTTTACTACCCTATGTCTATTTTCCCAGAAGAAAGTAGTGAAACTTCTTTTGATTTAATTTTAGATAAATTATTAGAGCAAAAAAAATCGTTATCAACATACTCTTTATTTCCAACAGAGAAGGTTAATGTTGAACAATCAGAAATAATTGATACAATCTTTTCATTTGAAACAAAAAGTGAAAATAAACCAATAAAAACTAGTGATATAGATAATTTAAATCCTGATTTATTTGAAGCACTAATTGCTTGTATTTATCAAAAGTTAGGAAATAAAGTTATTCTAACCCCATTCTCAAATGATAAAGGAGCAGATGTTGTTGTATTCGGAAATAATAAAAATTATTTGATTCAAGTAAAGCAATCTAGATCTCAAATTGGTAACGATGCAATCAAAGAAATTTATACATGTCAAAAATACTATGAACAAAAATTTAATGTTAAGTTCGAATTAATGGTTATGACAAATAATGATTATACAAATTCTTCTGAATTATTAGCACAATCAAATAATATAATTTTAAAAAATAGGAACGAGTTGATTAATCTATTAAATCAATCTAAGGTTACATTTTTAGACTTATACAGAATTGAACAATTAAGAGAGAGTAGAATTTAAATTTTGCTTAGAATTTGAGTTCTTTTACTCTCATATTCACTTAGAGTTATTAACTCCTCATCTAAAAGTGATTTCAGTTCTAAAAGACTCTCTTTTACGGATTTAGAAGTTTTCTCTACTTCTTTAACTAGAACTTCCTTTTCATTCTTCTTCCCCCTCTTTCTAGGTCCAATAATATCATCTTTATCCACTACAAATGACCCCATGGAATGAAATTCCTCTTTTGCTTCATCTCTCATCGTATTCACATAGTGTTTCATTATCTTTTCATTGGAGTGTCCAGTCACCTTTGCTATATCAATAGATGAAATCTTTTCTGAGAAAGCAAAACTGATGAAAGTCTTTCTTCCCATATGGGTATGTAATTTGGTGTAAAGAGGAACTTCTTTCTCAGTTCCCTCTTTAACCCCACTACCTGCTCTCACCTCTATGTTTACCATATTACTCAACTTGTCCTTTAAATGTTCCCCTATCACTTTTAATCCATCATTACAATTCTGATTGGTAAAGAAGTTATCACCTTTTACTCTTGGGAAGAGATAATGTGTTGGTCTGGGTCTACCATCTATTGTCTTATAATGTTTATCCTTGCAATACTTCATCCAAATTCTTCTTGACATATCATTCATTGGAATCATAACTGGGGTTGAAGTCTTTTTACGAATCAAGATGAAACAATCTTTATCGTAATCGAAATCGGTAATCTTTAAATTAGCAGCATCAATATATGCAAGTGATGTAGCACATAGAAATACAAAGAAATCCTTATACACTTCCAATGAGGAATATGTTTTTACTTTTTCAGTATCATCATATAAATCTATACTATCCCCAATATACTTTCTGTATGTGAATCTATCCTCTACGATAAAGTATCTATCATTTTTATCCTTGTATTGAAAACAATCAACATTCTGAGTCCCATCTTCATTTAAGTAATTGAATTTATCGAACGATGCAATATGTTTCAATTGTGAAGGAGATAATGCTAAGATTGAACGATTAGATACTTCTTGTAAGTTTGGAGAATCAAACCTACTAACATCTATATTATGATAATCCTTATTGTATGACCATCT
>JACCDL010289581.1_pt1 | contig 12232 bp, 10 predicted proteins | sample 7441931 | NCBI WGS metagenome assembly JACCDL01 (sample SAMN15323437, study PRJNA562643) | freshwater metagenome | isolation source: river surface water | place: USA:Blue River Watershed | collected 2017-08-16 | reverse complement strand
TAGGGGCAGGCCCACGCGCAGTACTTGCAACCGATGCACTTGTCGTAGTCCACCAGCACGATGCCGTCCTCGGCACGCTTGTAGCTGGCGCCGGTCGGGCAGACCGGCACGCAGGGCGGGTCTTCGCCGTGCAGGCAGCTTTTGGGGAAATGAATCGTGTCGGTAGACGGAAACTCGCCGGCCTCATAGGTCTGCACCCGGTTGAAGAAGGTGCCGCTCGGGTTGGCGTCGTAGGGGTTGAGGTCGGACAGCGGCCCGGCGCTGCCCGAAGCGTTCCACTGCTTGCAGGAAGTGACGCAGGCATGGCAGCCCACGCACACGTTCAGGTCGATCACCAGGGCCAACTGCTTGGCCAGGGTCTCGCCCGGCTGGGCGCGGGCGCTGCGGCCGGCGCTGGCCGCAGGTGTACCCGACGAAGAGGCACCCGCGGGGGTGCGGGCCTGCAGCTGCGGCTGCAACAGGTCTTGGAGCCACTGGATCATGGTGTCTTGCGTCCTGCGAAATAGGTCAGCACCTGCACCGCCTTGCCCAGCACCCCCGGCACCGAGGGCATGGTGGCCATCTGCGGGTAGGTTTCCTGGGCCTCGTCCGGATCGGCCGGGCGGATGCGCACCCGCACGTCGTACCAGCCGGCCTGGCCGGTGATGGGATCGGAGTTGCTGATGGTGCCGCTGGCGGTGTTGAACGGCAGTTCTTCACTGATCAAGTGATTGAGCAGGAAGCCCTTGCGCGCTTCGTCGGCGCCCGGGGCCAGCTGCCAGGCGCCGTCGGCCTTGCCGATCGCGTTCCAGGTCCAGACGGTGCCGGGCTCCACCGCTTCGCTGTGCCGGATCATGCAGCGCACCTGGCCCCACTGGCTTTCCACCCACGCCCAGCCACCATCGGCGATCCCGGCAGCGCGCGCAGTCTGCGGGTTGACGTGCAGGTAGTTGTGACTATGGATCTGACGCAGCCAGGCGTTTTGCGAATCCCAGGAGTGGTACATCGCCATCGGGCGCTGCGTGATCGCGTTGAGCGGATAGGTCGCCAGGTCGGTGGCGGCCTCTTCGAGCGGGGGATACCAGAAAGGCAACGGGTCGAAGTAGGTGTCGATGCGCGCGCGCAGATGGTCGGGCGGTTGGCGGCCCTCGGTCTGGCCCCGGGCGGCCAGTCGGAAAGACTGCAGCGTGTCAGAGTAGATCGCCAGCTGCACCGGGTCGTTCTTCTGGCGCCAGCCCTTGTCCTTGGCAAAGTCCAGATAGGGTCGGTTCCAGTTACGCATGAACTGCATGTTCTCGGGCAGCGGGTAATGGAACACGCAGTTGTTTTTCTCGTAGGCCTCCCACTGCTTCGGATTGGGCTCGCCGCGCAGGTGCTGGTCGCCGTTGGCGCCGCGCCACCCCATGAGAAAGCCGATGCCGGGCTGGGGCTGGAAGTTCACCACGAAGTCGGCGTAGCCCTTGAACTTGCGCTCGCCCTCGGGCGTGGTGAAGGCCGGGAATTTCAGGCGCGAGGCCAGCTCGATCAGCACCTCCTGGAAAGGCCGGCACTCCCCCATCGGCTCCACCACCGGAATGCGCACCGAGTCCACCGGGCCGTCGAATTCGGAGATGGGGCGGTCCAGCATGCCCATCACGTCATGACGCTCCAGGTAAGTGGTGTCGGGCAGGACCAGGTCGGCAAAGGCCACGGTCTCGCTCTGGAAGGCGTCGCACACCACCAGGAAGGGAATCAGGTACTCGCCCGCTTCGTCCTTGCGATTGAGCATCTCGCGCACGCCCTGGGTGTTCATGGTGCTGTTCCAGGCCATATTGGCCATGAACATCAGGAGCGTGTCGATGCGGTAGGGGTCGCCGCGTACCGCGTTGGTGATGACGTTGTGCATCATCCCGTGCGCGGACAGCGGATGCTCCCAGGAGTAGGCATGGTCGATGCGCAGCGGCGAGCCGTCGGGGTGGATGGCCAGTTCGTCCGGGTGCGCCGGGAAACCCAGGGGCGCCGCATTGAGCGGGGTGTTGGGTTGGATCATGGCCGGGTCGTTGAAGGCCCGGTAATTGGGAACGATGTGGCGCGGGTACGGCGCCTTGTGGCGGAAACCACCGGGCGCATCGATGGTGCCCAGCACACTCATGAGGACGGCCAGGGCGCGCACGGTCTGAAAGCCGTTGGAGTGGGCGGCCAGTCCGCGCATCGCGTGAAACGCCAGGGGGCGCGCCTGGGTGGTGGGGTGCTCCTTGCCCCAGGCGTCGGTCCAGGCAATGGGCAATTCGAACGCCTGTTGCAAGGCGGCATGACCCATCTCGTGGGCCAGCTGCTCGATGCGCGCAGCCGGGATGCCCGTCAGGGCGCTGGCCCATGCGGGCGTGCAGGTGGCGGCGCGATCGCGCAGCAGCTGGAAGGCCGGCGTGACGCGGGTGCCGTCGTCCAGCGTGTAGTGGCCCTCGGGCGGCGCTTCGAGCGCGGGGTCGCAGCCGTCGGCGATGCCCTCGGGGTAGGCGTTCAGGATGCGGCCACTGGCCTTGTCGAACACCAGCTTGTTGTGCGGGTTGCGGCCGTCGCCCGGCGGGCCCTTGGCGGGATCGGGGTCGAAGGCGAACAGGCCTTCGCGCAGGCCGGCGTCAAGCACCACCAGCTGCGGCGCATTGGTGAAGCGCTTGAGGAAGGCATGGTCGATCAGGTCATCGCGCAGCAGCACATGCAAGAGCGCCATGAGCAGCGCCCCGTCGGTGCCGGGCTTGATGGGGATCCACTCGTCGGCGATGGCCGAATACCCGGTGCGAATCGGATTGATGGAGATGAAGCGCCCGCCCGATCGCTTGAACTTCGAGATGGCGATCTTCATCGGGTTGCTGTGATGGTCTTCGGCCGTCCCCAGCATGACGAAGAGCTTGGAGCGCTCCAGGTCCGGTCCGCCAAATTCCCAGAAGCTGCCGCCGACGGTGTAGATCATGCCGGCGGCCATGTTGACCGAGCAGAAGCCGCCGTGCGCCGCGTAGTTGGGCGTGCCGAACTGGCGCGCGAACAGGCCGGTCAGCGCCTGCATCTGGTCGCGTCCGGTGAACAAGGCGAACTTCTTGGGATCGGTCGCGCGGATCTTGCCGAGTCGCTCGGTGAGCAGCCCGTAGGCGCGCTCCCAGGAGATCGGCTCGAATTCGGCCGCGCCGCGCTCGGACCCGGGCTTGCGCAGCAGCGGCTGCGTGAGGCGCGCCGGCGAGTACTGCTTCATGATGCCCGACGAGCCCTTGGCGCAGATCACGCCCTGATTGAGCGGATGCTCCGGGTTGCCGTCGATGTAGCGCACCTGGGGGCCGTCCGGCCCGGGGGCCAGGTGCACCCGGATGCCGCAGCGGCAGGCGCACATGTAGCAGGTGGTGCACTTGACCGTGGTGTCCTGCGTGGGCGTGGGCGCGGCCAGTGGGTCGTGCAGCGGCTCGGGGGAGAGAAATTTCAGCACCATGTCGTCCTCGGGGTCAGGGGCCGCGCCACCGATTGCGTTCAGGCCGGCCGGATCAGGGCGTCAATCGCCTGGATCGTCGCATCAGGCACCTCCAGGCCCTGGGCCTGGGCCGCCTGCACGCCCCGGTAGCGGCGCTGGCCCGGAATCCGCACGCCTTCGTCCACCAGCATCGCGTCGAGCAAGGCCTGCACGCGCTGGGCATACACCGCCGAGCCGGCCAGGGCGCCGGGATCGATGACGATGAACGCCTGACCCAGACGCGGCTGGTTGCCTTCCGCGACGAAAAAGGAACTGGCTTCGGCGCCGAAGTGCGCGCCGGTCAGGGTGGTCACGAGCAGTTCCACCATCAGGGCCAGCACCGCGCCCTTGGCGCCGCCCATGGGCAGCATCGAGCCGGCCAGACCCTGCTTCGGATCGGTGGTGGGCTCGCCCTGCGCGTCCAGCGCCCAACCGAGAGGGATGGACTGCCCCTTCTCGGCGGCCACCATCAACTTGCCGCGCGCCACCTCGGACAAGGACAGGTCCAGGCTCACCGGCAGCTGCCCGGGCCGGGGGAACACCGCCGCAATCGGGTTGGTGCCAAAGAGCGCATGCTTGCCACCCGCCGCCGGCATCGCCGCCGGGGAATTGCCACAGGCGATGCCCACCATCCCGGCTTCGGCGACCGGGTCCAGGTGATAGGCCGCCATCCCGAAGTGATGGCTGTTGGTGATGGCTGCGATCGCGATGCCGTTCTGGCGCGCCCGCGCGATCGCTTCCTCGATGGCCAGGGCGCAGGCGGGAAACGCGAAGCCGTTGGCGGCATCGATCAGGACCGCGCCCGGCTTGGACGCGATGACGCGGGGGACCGCGTCGCCAACCACACGGTGGTGGCGCAAGTGGGAGACATACATCGGCACGCGCGACAGCCCGTGCGAGGGCATGCCGCTGGCCTGCGCCATCACCAGCGCCCGTGCCGTGCTACCCGCCTGCAGGGGCGTAGCCCCGTGCGCGGTCAGCGCCGCTTCGACCCGGGCCTGGAGCGCTTCAAGTGTGTGCAGCATCAGTGCTTCGCCTTCAAAACCTTGGACACCTCGGTGGCGATCATCGTGGACACCCGCACGTTGGCCTGGGCGCTCAAGCCCGCCACATGCGGGGTGAGGATCAGGCGCGGACAGTCCGTCCAGGGATGGTCGGGGCCGAAGGGTTCGTTTTCAAACACATCGAGCGCCGCGCCGCCCAGGCGGGACGCGCGCAAGGCGGCCGCTACCGCCGCTTCATCCACGATGCCCCCGCGCGAGGTGTTGATCAGGATGGCATCGGGCTTCATCCGGGCCAGGGCTGACGCCGACATCAGTCCTGCCGTGCCGGGGAGCAAGGGAACATGCAGGCTGATGACGTCGGCCTGGGCCAGGACGTCCTCGAACGAGGCGCAACGCACGCCCGACTGCGCCCAGACCGCATGGTCTGGCGCCAGCATCGGGTCATGGGCGATCACCTGCATGCCCAGGGCCTGCGCGAGCTGCGCGGTCCGCTGGCCGATGAAGCCAAAGCCGATCAACCCCAGACACTGGCCCGCGATCTCGCGGCCCGACGACAGGGCCACCCGGGGCCACTGGCACGCGACCATCGCGCCGGTGGACTGGTAGGCACCCCGCAGCAGGGTCATGGCGGTACAGACCACGTATTCGGCCACGGCCTGCGCATTCGCGCCGGCCGCGGGAATCACCGGGATCGCGCGCGCCTGGCAGGCCGCCAGGTCGATGTTGTCCAGGCCCACCCCCAGGCGCCCCACCACGCGCAGCCGCGCACCGGCCGCGAGCAAAGGCCCGCGCACCTGGGTGCGGTTGCGAACGATCAGGGCGTCGGCGTCGGCCAGCTGCGCGTGCAGCACCTCGGGGTGATCGACACCCGCGGGGTCGTACACCACTTCGAATTCACGGCGAAGCGACGCCACCGCCACTTCGTCCATGAACTCGCTGATGACGATCTTCATCGCGCTTAGGCGCTTTCGAACAGGCGGGTGAGGACGAACTCGCGGTGGCCCAGCGACTCGGCCGCCGTCAGTCGCCCGTTGGCGGTCCGCAGCATGCATTCGAGCAGCTTGTCACCGGCCTGGTCCAGCGTGATTTCCCGCTGCAGGAGACCGGAGCTGTCCACGTCGATGTGCTCGCTCATGAGACGCACCGTACGCGGGTTCGCGCAGATCTTGATGACGGGCAGGATGGGGTTGCCGATCACGTTGCCCTGGCCAGTGGGGAAGAAATGCACCGCATAGCCAGAAGCGGCACACAGCGTCACCATCTCGGCGGCCGCGGACGAGGAGTCCATGAACCACAGGCCCGGATGCGTCGGCATTTCGGCTTTGTCGATCACGCCGTCGACCGTGCACTTCTTGCCGATCTTCTGGATGTTGCCCAGGGCCTTTTCCTCGATGGTGGTCAGACCCCCGGCGATGTTGCCCTTGGTGGGCTGGCTCTCGGACAGGTCGGTGGTCTTGTGGCGGTTGATCATGTCCTGGTAGCGGTTGAACATGAACATGAACTGTTCGGCCACCTCGGGCGTCTTGCAGCGTTCCACCACGATCTTCTCGCCGCCGGTGATCTCGCTGGTCTCGCCAAAGCACAGGTAGTTGCCCAGGGGGTGCAGCTTGTCGAAGGCGTTGCCGACCGTCGGGTTGGCGCCGCAGCCGCTGGTGGTGTCGCTCTCACCGCACTTGGTGGAGACCCACAGATCGCTGATCGGGCAGACCTCGCGCTGCTTCTCGCTGGCCCACTGCACGTACTCGCGGGCCCCCTTGCTGGCCTTCCTGATGGTGGCGTGGTCGCCATGGCCCTCGATGCCGAAGCCGGTGACGGGCTTGCCGGTAGTGGCGATGCCGTCGACCACTTTCTTGGTCCAGCCATCTTCGATGCCGATCACGACCACCGCCGCCACGTTGGGGTTGCAGCCGGTGCCGATCAGGGTACGAAAGTGCAGATCCAGGTCAGCGCCGAATTGCAGGCGGCCATAGGGGTGCGGGATGGCCATCGCGCCCTTGATGTTGTGGGCGACGGCTTCGGCGGCGGCGTTGGACAGATCGTCCAGCGGCAGGATGATGACGTGGTTGCGCACGCCCACGCGGCCGTTCTCGCGGCGGTAGCCGAGGAAGGTGGTGTCTTTGGAAATCACAGACATGATGCAGTCCTTGAAAGTGTGTGGTGAAGGCGGGGGCAGGCCGGGTCGGCTCTCACCAGCGCTTGGTCTTGATGTTGTGGACGTGGGCGTGCTCGCCCGCGGTGATCGGAGCCACGACACGGCCCATGTCGATCCCGTACTTCCAGACCGTGTCGCCCACGGCCATGTCCTTGAGGGCGACCTTGTGACCGATCGGAATGTCGGCCTTGGCCACGACTTCCGTCATCCGGTCTTCGTCCATGATCCAGCCCTTGAGGGCCTGGCCGCTACGGATACCCTCGACCACCACCACCGCCACGGTGTCGCGTGCGTCGTGCAAAACAAAATGAATCATTGCTGCTCCTTGTCGATAGAACGAACCTGACTGTGCGGGCACACGCCCGGGAGCGTCAATCAAGTCATTTAAATGACTTGATTGAATCGGATGAAGTCTTTTATGCTCGTGCCATGCGCACCCCGCCACCCTCCCCCCTGGAACGCCTGGGCCAAGGCAGCGGGGCGCTGTACCTGCAGGTCAAGCGCGCCCTGCTCGCCCGCATCGAATCCCAGATGTGGCCCCCCGGCGAGTGCCTGCCCAGCGAAACCGTCATCGCGGGCGACCTGGGGGTGAGCATCGGCACGCTGCGCCGTGCGGTCGACGAGCTGGTGCACGAGCAGGTGCTGGTGCGGCGCCAGGGCAAGGGCACCTTCGTGGCCCTGCATTCGCGTGACCGCTACCTGTTCCAGTTCTTCCGGGTGGAGCCGCGCGCCGACCGCTTTGGCGGCAGCGCCCCGGGCCCCAGGGAGTACCCCCAGGTGGAGTGCCTGTCCTTCGAGCGGCAGCGGGCCGACGAGGCCGCCGCCGACGCGCTGCGGCTGCGCGTCGGCGACCCGGTGTACACGATCCACAACCGCCTGAGCCTGCAGCGGCGGCCGGTGGTGCTGGACCAGATCGTCATCTCGGCCACCCTGTTCAAGGGGCTGAACGAAAAGCGCTATCTGGAGCGCAGCAGCACGATCTACAACTTCTACCAGACCGAATTCGGCATCACGGTGCTGCACGCGCGCGAGCGGGCCCGGGCGGTGGTGGCCTCGCGCGAGGTCATGCGGCGCCTGGGCCTACCCGCCGGCTCGCCCCTGATCGAGGTACAACGCCTGGCCTGCTCCTTCGGGCAGCGGCCGGTGGAGTGGCGCACCTCCTTGATCCACACGCAGCAGCATGACTATGTCTCCGACGTCTCGGCCCCCCGCTGATTCAGCGCAGGACCTGGCCGCCTGGCGCGAGGCGGCCCAGGCGCTGGCCCAGGAGGCCGCGCGGATGATCCGTGAGGCGATCCCGTCCGAGTCCTGGATCGAAAAAGCGCCTGGCGACTGGTGCAGCGCACTGGACGCCGCCGTCGAACAGCACCTGCGCCAGCGGCTGGCCGAGCGTTTTCCGGACCATGGCTTTTTCGGTGAGGAGGGGCATGCGCAGCCCTTTGCGCCGGACAACGCGCACACCCCGGTGTGGGTGGTCGACCCGATCGACGGCAGCGCGAATTTCATCCACGGCTACCCGCAGTACGCGATCTCGATCGCTGCGGTTCGAGGGGGCGAGCCGGTCGCCGGTTGCATCCTGGACCCGGTGCGCGGCGAGTGTTTCAGTGCGGCCCTTGGGCAGGGCGCCGACTGCAATGGCCAGCCCCTGGCGGTGAGCCGCACCCCGGCGCTGCTTCAGGGTCTGGCGGGCACCGTGTTCCCCAAGCCCGGTTCGCCGCTGATGGCGCCCTACCTGCGCGAGCTCGAATCGGCGCTGCGCCAGTGCGGCGGCGTGCGGCGTTCGGGCAGCATGGCCCTGGAGCTGGCCTACCTGGCCGCCGGTCGGCTCGATGTGTTCTGGGAACGCGGGATGGGCCCCTGGGACGCGGCCGCCGGCCTCTTGCTGGTGCGCGAAGCGGGCGGTGAGGTCTGGGCCCTGGACGGACTGCCCTGGTGGCGCTCGCAAGCCCTCGCCGCCGCCACGCCCACGCTGCGTGCGGATTGGGGCGCGATGTGGCCGGGTGACCCTAAGCCGGCCTGACCCCGTGCGCTCGCTGTATGTAGGCACCTCGGCCTTGGCCGATCACGAGGTGTATTGCTGCGGCGCGTCGACGATGGTGACCGCCACGCGCCAGGCCTGCGTCGAGTCGCACGGGCTGGACGCGCGCAATTTCTTCAGCTATAGCTTCGTCCCCGGGCCCGCTCACGTGGACCGCGCACGGGAATGATTTTTTGATTCACGCGCCGGTCTTCATGGGCGTTCTATCCGCTGCTGCCACCGAGATGGCAGCAGATCGATCAAACCGGTAGCTTCTGTGCGCAAGGCGGAGATACCGATGGGGGCGTCCTGTCTGGGGGCGAGTGAGGTGATATCCAGGTCGCCGAGTTGCCGCATCCAGGTCGGGTCGAGTGTGCCGTCTGGCGTCGTCCGCGAGTAAATCAGCGTCAACATGCGTCGGGCCGCTGCACTGCCTTCGAAATCGGCCTGGCGGTACAGACGTATCGCCTCCGCGTAATTGATGGAAACGCCGTCGCCGCGGTGGTAGTCACGCGCCGCCTTGAAGGTTGCTTGCGCGAATGATGCCGGTGGGGACCCCGCAAGAGGCGTGGGTGAGGGGCTGCGTGACAGCGCAATGTGCTGACCTATCCATGCGGCGTTCTCGCGGGCCACCGTGGACTGCGGCGCGGCGCGCTCGAACAGTGCCAATGCCGCGTCCAGATTAAGGTCTTGGGCATTCAAGATCCCCAAAGCGATCAGCGCGTGCACGTGGCCCGCAGCGACCGCCTTATCCAGCCACTGCCGCCCAATGGCGGATTGACTGCGTAGGCCCTCGCTGGCCGCAGGGCTCAAGGGGTGCAATTGACGTTCGATCAGCCACTGAAAGTAGGCCGCCCGTGCTGGATCGTCCGGTGCAAGACGCTGTATCCAGTACTGAGCTTGCACCAGATTCGGCACGGTCTGACATCCTTCCAGGGCGCACCACGCCATGGCGGCCGGCGCCCTGGACTCACCGTGATGCAGGCTGAGCGTGAACCACTGCCTGGCCTTGGCAGGGTGGGGATTCACACCGGCGCCGTGCAAATAGATCAGCCCCAGTAACCATGCCGCTTGCCCCGCTTTTTCACGTTGCGCCGTATTGCTTGGTACAGCGAGCGCTTGATCGCGTAAGGCCGCGAGTTCGCGCACCGCTTGTTCGTCCAGGGGGATCGCCGAGCGCTCACTGTGATCCGGTTCAAGAGCTTCGCGCAGGGAATCGAGCAAGGGGATCCTGTCTGGTAGCGATTGACTCAAGGTGACGGGATGCTCCGCTGTCGCCAAGCCTGAAAGTGGCACGCCCAGAGCGCTAGCCAGTCCCCAGCCCAGCATCCCATGCACGGGCCTCACGGCGACTTCCCGGGCGAGACGGGCGCGGCTCGGGCGGAGGCCACCTTCCATTCCAAGGTGGCGTGAGAAAACTCTTGGGCTTGCAAGTGCTCTTGGTAGATCTGAGCGACATTCTTCAAGCCGGAGATGCCGATGAGCGGCGTGAACGCGGGCCCGCGCAGCGTGGCAGGCAGGCGAGCGCTGAGATCGTCGTCGGTGGCGACGCACATCACCGCTTCGATGCCAGCGCCCGCCGTTTCAATCACATAGCCGGGATTAGGAATCATCCAGTCAGGCAAGCGCAGTGCTTGATTGGCGGCGAGATAGCTACGTGACAGCAGGTTGGGAATGAGTCGAATGACCGCGCCAGTAGCATTGGCGAGGTAGCACGCCACATAGGCATTGCGTGACACCGTGGCAGATACAAAAACCTGCTCGCCGATTTCAAACTGCGTTCGCCCATTCATCACATTCTCGATTTGAAGATCGATTGTGCGTGCGAGCGGCGACATGCCAAGCGTCGCCTGTGATCGGGGTGCGGGGATCGTATCCAGTGGCGGCATGGAAACAGGTTCGATCTGGGTGGACCGCCAGCCATATCGAACCAGTGCGCCCTTGTCGTCCAGCGCGACGAAGTCACGTAATGCGCGCTCGTAGGTGGCGAAGTCGATCACACCTGTCACCACCACGCCTTGGTCCGCCTGAAAGCGTGCGATGGCCTCTCGCAAGACGGCGGTGGGGTTATGCCCGGGGATGGTGCGAACGCCTAGATAGCCTTTGGCGAGCAGCGATCGCCTCACCAGCCCTTGGTGGATACCCTCCGATCCCTCGTCATACCAATCGCGAAGCTGGCGTTGGAAGTTGGGGTGTGTTTGCTCCATCGTCAGGCACTGCCAATAAGGCACGCGTGCCCATTTGCCAGCCAACTCGATGACCGCCAGCTCGACGAGCGTACGCACCGCTGCACCTGCACCTTGCGCATAGTCTTTGCCCACGTTGAATTGCCAGCCGTATTCGCCGATACGGCCCGCCAGATCCAGGCCCTCGCCGCCATTTCCAATGATCACTTCGTTAGCCGAGTCCATCCCGGGGATGAGAGTGCGGGTGCGGAAGTCACCCAGATGAAGTTCAAGGGCTAGCACGGTGGCGTTTCGGTTCCGGCTGTAGCCTGTCTCCAAACGATCCGCAGAGGTGCCCACATTGCCTCGGTTGTTCAAGACGTTCTGGTCCACATACGAAATTGCACCGGAGAAGTAAAGCGACGGGCGTTGCAACTGGATCTGGTTGTTATTCAATAGAATGTTCGTCAGGTTCTGCACCGTGTCTTGGCGCACCAGATCGACTTCGTAGTCCACATACCGAAACACATTGCTCGTTCGGGACATCTGCAAGAGTGCGGTCACGATCATTTCTTTGGTGGCGACCGGTGCGCGGGTAGAGAAATCCGGAATCTGCTTGCTGGTCACCAGCGTGGTCGGCACTTGCGCTTCACGCATCAATTGGTCCATGCACTGAAGCGAATCCGAAAAGCTGGACATCGCCCGTACCGGCCGCACGCCCGGCCGATCCGATGCCGCTGCATAACTTTGAAAAGTGGCATCGCGCCGTGCGTCCATCGGCGTGCTGCAGGCAGACAAGAACACGGCTGCCAGCGACCACAAGCGAGCGTGGTGTCGGTATTTATCGATAAGGCGAAAGGGAATAGGACCAAGAGACGGCATGGTGAAACCTCAGATCGCAAGCCGGCTTAGCGGCAAATATTGACCAAATCCCCACGCAGCACGACGACCTGTGCGTCGGCTTTTGGGCCATATCGATTGAAAGCGCCACTGCCGCTGCCTGCGCTGTTACTGGCGATTTCCTGCGTGCAGACCTTGCGCACGCCCTCTTGCCCGGTGCGGGTTATGACGTCTTCATCAGTCAACACGCCGGTGGTGTCTGTCGCAAAAGCCTTGGCCTGAAACCGGGCTAGCTTGGCATCCATCCAAGCGGGCAAGTCACGAAAAGTGGGAGGGGCAGACGACGTTCCGGTTGGAAGCGGAACCATCGTGCGTTGGACCTTCTGATTCAACACCATAGGATCCTCGCCCGGCGCAGGCTGCGCGATGCACACACTGCCTGCACACCAACTGATGCATATTGGCCCCAGAATTTTTTGAAGGCGCACACGCTTCCCCTAAAAGTTCAAGGGGGCTCATGCGATTGCATCAGCCCCCAGATGGCAACGCTTTACTGGCAGGTCAGGCAGTTGCTGTTGGAGGACAGGTTCTGCAAGGCCT
>JACCDL010942918.1_pt1 | contig 12233 bp, 6 predicted proteins | sample 7441931 | NCBI WGS metagenome assembly JACCDL01 (sample SAMN15323437, study PRJNA562643) | freshwater metagenome | isolation source: river surface water | place: USA:Blue River Watershed | collected 2017-08-16 | reverse complement strand
CCTACAGCTGGTGATGCAATAGTGCTAGCATCCGTTGCACTTGACAAAGTTACCCGTGGTGGCAAAAAACCTTTATTAGTAGCACTAACATCAAGTTTAGCAGAGGCATGAGGAGTAGTTGTTCCAATCCCTGTTTGTGCTATTATTTGTATTGAAAATAATAAACCAGCAATAAATAAAATTCTTCTAATCATTTCCCAATTTTCTACATTCATTAAAATTAAATTATGTGCTTGACATAATTGTTAACTATTAAAACGGGAAAAAAATCCCGAAAACATTTGATTTACCCAATTCTAAGTCTCTCGAGTGACAGTTCAAATAAATTTTTACAAAAGTCTTTCGATGGAAATGAAATTATTTATATAAGAAGGCATTATAATTAAAGTAACTCGATATAATCTACCATTATCTGCATCTGTCAAATGATAAATGATCGTATCACCTGATGAATAAAATCCCCATCCAAATGGGGAACCACTTGGAGTTGTTGTATAAGTAACAGGACTAGCAGTTCTTGTTCCTGCTATACCACCATTATTAAATCTTCCTTCTACATATAAGTTTACCGAGCCTGAAACTGTAGCTATAGAAAGACCTCTTGGATCAACAGTAGTAACTGAAAATCTTAAATTGTCGAAATCAACAAAAGTTCCAGCGGTAAATCTAGTAGTTAGTTTAGTAGATACACTTCCTGTAGGATCAGTAACATTTAATTTACCTGTCACATTCACATTTCCACTGTTATCAATTCGTAATCTTTCTGTTCCTGCGGTTCGCATAACAATGTTACTACTCATATCAGGAACTGAAGCAGAAAATCCAGATAAATCTATTGAAGATTGTTGATTAGCATTTGTTCCACCACCCGCAGATAGCCTCAAAAAACCGTCATCCTGTCCATCATTTTGAGGATTACCGCCTCCAACTCCCCTTATTTCGTAATTTCCAATATTACTAGTATTTATGGACGGTCTAGCAGAAGTATTCCCCAATCCCGAAGCAATTCTAATACCACCACCAGCGATATTTAATTTTGAAGTTGGATTACTTGTACCAATTCCTAATCTTCCATTTGTATTATCCCAAAAAAGACCTGAGTTATTTTGTACCAAATTAGTACCATTGCTAAATATAACCGACCCTGCTGTGTAACTAGAACTTCCAGTACCTCCTTTACTTACTGGCATTGTGCCAGCACTCCATGCTCCTAATTCAAGTAAAGTCATTTGATTGCCGTCCGCCTCTCCAAATTGATATGCACCACCGCCTATAGATGTAATTCTTACAGAATAAGTATAGGTTCCTGCTGTAGGATTATCAATAAAGTTTAAACAATAAGGTACATTTTCATTCGATGAAGAAGATTCTGCTTGAATTTTTTTACCAATAGCAGTTCCATCTCTAAAAATTTGAAGTTGAACCCAAGCTCCATTAACTTGAGGATTTGCATCACCAGTTGCAATGATTTGAACAGGTCTTCCAGAGGTTGTAATGGATTGACTTACAATTATATCCCCAACAGTATTTCTTGTAACTGAACTAGCATTTGATTGAGCATAATTTGGCACAAAGCCACTGAATGCATTAAGCGAACTTTGATCCACCAATCCATTCCACTTGCTTCCATCCCAATAGTAATAACCTGGTAATACATTATTAGGTGTTGCGCCTGCTGTTGCTGTATTATAAATTACCAATCCAGTAGCAGGCGAAGCAATAGTTGATACATCCAGTATTCCCGTCAATGCAATGCGAGGCGGTAAAAATCCCCTGTTGGTAGCACTAACCTCCAGCTTTGCAGAAGCATGTGGGGTGTTAGTCCCAATGCCTGTTTGTGCAAATACTTTACAAAATAGAAATAAAAAGAAGATTAGTTTTTTCAATTTATAAGATTTAATTGCCTAAATAAATAAATTGAATCCAATTTGATAAAGTTGATGCTGGTGTAGCACTTAATACATAGTTACGATTGTTATCTGTTCTTATGGCAATACTACCAACCACCGAACTACTTAAAGCCAACATTGCTGCTTCACTTGCTACAACACTTGCGCTTTGAAAAGATACAGACGGGATTTGAGTTGAGGGTATTTTACCATCGTTACCAAGCGTTGCAACACCATTGTTAGCCCCCTTTTCTGTAGATGCAATTACACCTAAATTAGTTCTGGCATCAGCAGCGGTTGTTGCACCGGTACCTCCATTTGCAACTGCAATAGCAGTTCCACTCCAAGTACCACCATTAATCGCACCTGTTAAATTGATAGATCCGTTAAAATAATTTGCGGTAATGGAAGGGTTCCCAATTGTAACTGTATTTGATCCATTTCCAATAACATCTTGCCCAATTACTATTTCATTTGTTGAAGTATTTGTACCCGCCCTAGTACCCGATCCTATAAATAAGCTTTGATTGGAATTTGTTAGACTAACACCAGTTCCAGATCCAGCTAATTTTCCTGCTTCAAAACCTATGGCTAAATTATTAGTACCTCCTGACATATTATATAGAGAAGAATTTCCAATAGCAACATTTCTAGCACCTGTCGTATTTGAATACAAAGAACTATTTCCTAAGGCGGTGTTGAAACTACCTGTGGTATTATAATATGCTGCGTAAGCACCTATACCTACATTGGAAGATCCCGTGGTATTTTTTTCAAGTGATCTTATACCTAAACCAGCATTAACACCACCTGTAGTATTTGATTTAAGACTATTGTATCCTACAGCCGTATTTGAATAACCTGTCGTATTGTTATAAAGTGCATAATAACCAATAGCTGTTTGTGCAGTTCCCCAACCACTTGAATTATTATTAAAAGCCAATACACCAGCACCAATTGCTGTATTAGTTACCTCTGCACTATTTCCTAACCCTATTTTTAAACCATTAACAGTCAAATCGTATGCTCCTAAATTAACAGCTCCTGTAGCGCCAGTATAAGGTACAAAATTACCTGTCACTCCAGATGCTGAAGTCCATGTATAAGTTCCTGACCCAGTTGATGTCAAAAACTGATTGACACCTCCAACAGGAATCATACTAGTGGTTCCAGAAGAAGTCTGATATGGAATATTTCCAGCAACACCTCCTGATATATTAGTTGCTGAAGTTGCATTTCCTAAAAAGTTAGGCGCAGTTACATTTTGTGTAAATCTAGCGTCTCCTTGTACATCAAATTGATAGGTAGTGGGTGAATAGTTTGCACCGATTGCAAATCTTCCATTATCATCAATACGCAAACGAGCACAACATCCCCCTTGAATTAACTGTAAACCAGTTGAGTTTGCTGCACCACCCATTTCCCAAATTGCAGTTCCATTATTAAAAGAAGCTCCTGGAATAATAATTGAATTATTAAATGTTTTTGCACCAGCAATAGTTTGTGCACCTGTCGAAATTAAACCAGGATTTGTTGCATCAGCAGCAGCTAATGTTAGTGATGTTCCACTAATTGTTCCGCCTGCAGCATATGAAGTAGTTGAAGTATAATTCAATGAATTAACACCAGCTATAATTCCTACTGTTCCTGCTGAGGTAATCCTTCCCTTACTATCTACGGTTAATGTAGGAATTGCGGTTGATGATCCATATGAACCAGCAGTAACACCACTATTACTTAATGTAGTTGTAAAAGTTCCCGAACCAGTTCCTGTTACATCACCCGTTAATGTTGTGGTAGCATTTGCTGCCATTACATCTGTTCCAATAGTTAAACCTAAATTAGTTCTTGCATCAGCTGCATTAGGAGCACCTGTACCTCCATTTGCAATAGCAATTGTGGTGCCGCTCCATGTACCACTTGTGATAGTACCAACTGTATTTAAATTAGGTAAAGAAGTTAATGTAGTATTTGAAGTTGCAGTAATATTACCAGCTGTAGTTGCGGTTGTTGCATTACCAGTTAAATCACCAACAAAATTAGGAGCAGTGACATTTGCATTAAATGTTTTTGCACCAGCAATGGTTTGAGCACCACTTGTTAAAACACCACCATTGGTAGCATCCGCAGGAGTTAAAATTAACTCCGTTGTTCCACTAATTGTAGCTCCTTTTACATTAGAAGTTCCAGAAATATTTCCAATACTACTAATGCCAGCATTCGCTGCAGTAATAGAATTCTTCACATACTCTGTTGTTGCAACTTTTGTAGAATTATCACTCGTTGCTGGTGTAGGCGCAGTAGGTGTTCCTGTAAACGCAGGAGAGTTAATTGGAGCTTTAGTTAAAATATTTGCTGTATTTGTAGTAATACTAGATGTATTTGAAGTTATTCTAGTGTCAAATGTTGAAATAGTATTTGAACTAACCCCTCCTACACTATTTATAGTAGTTGCAATTGTTCCATTACCAGAACCTGCAACATCACCCGTTAATGTAGTGGTTGCAGTTGCAGACATTACATCTGTACCAATTACCAATCCTAAATTAGTTCTTGCATCAGCTGCGTTTGTTGCACCTGTACCACCTTTTGCAATTGCTATGGTGCCATTTATTTTATTTGAAGTAATGCTATTATCAGCAACGCCTGCATTAGCACTTTGCTGGTCTACATAATCTTTTATAGCTTTTACAGAAGGATATTTTGTTGTTGATTGTGCATCGTTTGCAATATTGTTGCTTTTATTTGTTAGCACTTCTACTCCATTTATATCTGTAGCTGTTACAACAACGTTAGGGCCAGCAAATCCATTTACAGAAGTAACCGATGATGGTGTAGCAAGTTCAATCCAATTGGCAAGCGTTGAAGATGGTAGTGAACTTAAAACATAGTTTTTATTATTATCCGTTCTAATGGCAATACTTCCTACCACTGCGTTGCTTAATGCAAGCATTGCAGCCTGACTTGAAACTACAGTTGCACTCTGAAAAGAAACAGCAGGAATTTGCGCAGAAGGTATTTTACCATCATTACCAAGTGTAGCAACTCCGTTATTTGCACCTTTTTCTGTTGTTGCCACAAAATCGTTTGTATTATTATTTGCAGCAGATCCAAATGTTCTTTGCGCTAGTACATCCGTACCAATTACAAGACCTAAATTAGTTCTTGCACCAGCAGCAGTTGTTGCACCAGTTCCACCGTTAGCTAATGCTACAGTTCCAGTTAATTTAGAACCAGCTACAGCATTAATTTTAGCATCTGTTACCGCACCATCTGCAATTTTTGAAGTCGTAATTGCATTAGCAGCAACTACTGGTTGCGCAGCAGTACCAGTTAAATCTCCAGCTAACTGAACAATACCTTTAGAAGTTGAAGTTGCATCTGTAGGATTACTTCCAGTTGCAATCGTAATATTTGATGAACCATCAAACGCTACACCGTTAATTGTTCGTGGTGTGGCAAGTTTGGTAGCATTTGCAGCTAGTGTTGCAGTTGCAGCATTACCCGCAATATCTCCAGTAACTTTAGCTCCAGCAACCGAGGTGATTTTTGCATCTGTTACAGCACCATCAGAAATTTTTGAAGTCGTAATTGCATTAGCAGCAACTACTGGTTGGGCTGCAGTACCAGCTAAGTCTCCAGCTAACTGAACAATACCTTTTGTAGTAGCATTTGCATCCGTAACAGTACTACCGGTTGCAATCGTAATATTTGAAGTACCATCAAACGCTACACCGTTAATTGTTCTTGGTGTGGCAAGTTTGGTGGCATTGGTTGCGTTAACTGCATTTGTAGCATTGACAGCATTTGTTGCATTTGTAGCAAGCGTTGCCGTTGCTGCATTACCTGCAATATCTCCTGTAACTTTAGAACCAGAAACAGAAGTAATTTTAGCATCCGTTACAGCACCATTAGCAATTTTTGCAGCAGTAACTGAACCATCCGCAAGTACAAAATTTGAAAATTGTAAATCCACATAACTCTTAATAGCTCTTACACTTGGATATTTTGTATCTGAAGTTGCGTCAGTTGTAACATTTAATGATTTATTGGCAATTACCTCTCTTTCACTCAATCGGTTGTAAATAGCTGTTGTATCAAATTTAACAGCTCTTAATTGTGTTGGTGTTACATAAATAGTTGTACTATCTGCAACATTTACTTTTAAACCTAAATTGGTATTTGTTTGCTGAAGTGCATTAGCCTTAGCGTATGGCATTAGCATGGCAGCAGTGTCAGAAGTTTTAACAACATCCTTAACGCCGGCTGAACTACCAGAATAATATGCATAAGGTACAGTTCCAAATGATGAAGCACCTAAATCTATAAGCTCCTTGGTATAATCCCAGTTTGTAACTGGCGATAAAGGCTTTATCGCAATTTTTAAGCCTAAAAAGTAGGGTCCATTGGCCCAATCTACTTTATCAAGACCACTAAGAGTACCACCAATACGCTGGCCGCTACCAATGTTTATACTAAAAACACCCAATCCATCTGTGGTGGTTTGATGAAGTTCCGTTAACACTTTGGTTCCATTGGCCGTAAACTGTAAAATACTGGACTCTACAAAAACAACACGGTCTTTGGCAGGATTGGAGAAATTGTCTCTTGCTACCGCCTGAAAAAAGATTCCATAATTTGGAATAGTATTTTGTGCAAGGGCACTTGTTACCCAGCTAACGTTTAGTAAAATCACTAAGACACAAAATAATTTACGCATACCTTTTTAGATTTAAGGCCGCGAAAATAGATATATGTCGAATATTAGACTAAAATCGATAATAACAACATGTCCAATTTTCTAAAATAGGACATGTTTATTTAATTTAATATTGATTAACAATATTTTAGAATTTAAATGTGTTTATAATTTGTAAAAAAAAGGACATAGACATTTATCTAAATTGAAACAAAATTGGAAGACCAAAAGTCACAAACGCTGTCCAAATAAAATATAATGGCAGAAATAAGGCGATACTAGATTCTAATTTTTCAATACTTACTTGCCCTTTCACTACTTTAAACAAGTTAAAAGAAACAATTAACAGATTTAATAAAATTAATATATCACCACCTAAAACAGCAAATCTGTTTGGAGTAATACCAAAATCGCTTATTCGGAATAAAATTGAACCCAGGGCTATACAATTCACAATAATTGCCAAAACCGACAAAACAAATAAGATGATCTGATTGAACTTTTGCTGGGAATTTTTCGCTATTTCTGACAAAGAAAATAATATAAGTGCCATTACTACAATAAGAAGCACATTAAAAAGAATCAAATAGTCACGATTACCAGTTGGATACGTCCCTGTAATAAAAATAGTCACTAAATATATAAGTAATGTTATAGTAGCGAGTGGCGTAAATATGCGGGCTATAACTGGAGATACTTTATGTACTAGGTGCCCATTGTTTTCAATTAAAAAAGATGCAAAAAGTGGCACAATTGACAAGCCAACTGCTACAAAATAATTGAAATAAATAGTTAAAATATTAATCTTTAAAACCTCAAATAAATTTATAGTGATAGCGGTAAATAAACCACCAGCTATCAACATAAGCCCACTAAGCACCAACAAATCTCCATTAAACCTTAAAAAGTTTATTTTTTTTCCAGTTGCACTAACATCTCCTCCTATGTATACGTACCCGAAAATTGCCCAATAAAATAAAGGCAAATGAAAAAAGGCCTGACTTACCGAATCACTTTTTAATGGTGTTGGAAGTAAATTGACATACAGTAATGATATAATTGAAATAACAAGTGGCGCAATCAATTTATTAAGCGGTTGATTCTGTTTCCAAACAAAATATACCATTAGTGCAGGGAACACAATAAATCCTGCATTTTTAGCATAATAAACATCTTGCTCTACTGCAATAAAATTAGGCACTAGTGCAATAAAAGCTACAAGTGTTGAAAGTAATGCTACAACTTTCCATTCATTATTAATTCCCCAACTTATATCCGACTGTTTGTAATTAAGTCTTTCATACCAAGCTTTTGCCAATAACTCGTCTTTAACTGTTGGATAGGCTTCTGCAAATGCTTGCTTGAATGCAGCACCATCATTACGATAAGCATTTTCTAAAAATTCAGGATTTTTTATTTGTTCAATAATTACATTTTTCATACCTATTTTTTTGTTTGTATTAATTGTTCGAGGGCTTGAATATGTTTTGTAAAAGCTTCTTTACCGGCTATTGTGGCAGCATAAGAAGTATTTGGTTTTTTACCAAAAAATTGTTTGGTAACAGATACATAACCTAGTTTTTCTAGTCCACTAATATGACTTGCAATGTTTCCATCGGTAATTTGTAAAAGTTCTTTAAGCATGGTAAATTCTACCTTATCATTTACCATGAGTATCGACATTATACCAAGCCTGATCCTACTCTCAAAAGCCTTATTTAAAGTGTCAATAAAATTTTTCACTTCTCGTATTTAGTATAAATGATAAAACCGTAAATGATGTGTAGTAATCCAAAGCCAAATACCCAGCACCACATACCATATTGAGTAATTGTTGCAGCAATAAGACCTGCAACAATTTCTAAATAGCCTAAATTCTTTATCGTATCTAAAGAAAACTTACTGGCATGTACTAGAGCAAAGCCATAAAATATAAGCATCATTGCCGGTATATACTCTACTTGATTATGACAAGCAAAAATCAAACACAAAATTCCACCCACAAATAAGGGTATAAAAAACTGAACCAAAAAACGCTTAGCAGTTGTATCAAAAATAGCAGCCCCTTCCTTTTTTGCTTTAGCAATGGACAAATAAAGTCCAATACTTAAGGCCACTAATAATGTTCCTACCATAACAACAAACATTGATTTAAAACTCGTTACATCAAACCAATGTATACCGGCAAATACAATAACAGCAAGTAAACCAACTACTATTCCAGCTTTTCCGCTAATAGATGAAAATTTGGTAGACCGTTCCATCATTGTTTTTATTTCCTGAATGGCCTGTAAATGCTCTTTATCTTGACTCATAATAAATATTTAAAAGTACTTTGAATTACAAAGTTAATATATAATTTAATTCCAACCAAATAATTTGGATAGAAATTAATTTACAATGTTTTACGGGAATTTATAAAAGTGCCTCAAGTAAAATTTCTACAGGATGAAGGGCATTTTCACCTGTTCCATCCTTAATTTGGTGCCTGCAACTGGTTCCAGGAGCGGCCACGGTGCAAGTAGATGCATTTTTACGAACACTTGGGAACAGCACCAACTCTCCTATTTTCATAGAAACATCATAATGTTCCTTCTCGTAACCAAAGGATCCCGCCATACCACAACAGCCAGAAGGTATGGTTTGTACGGTATAATTTGCTGGAATCGAAAGAGCTGTAATAGAATCTGTTAGTGAACCAACTGCTTTTTGCTGACAATGTCCATGCAAAACAATGGCTTTAGCATCTGTAGTAAAAACTTCTTTTTTGATATTGCCATCAGCAATTTCTTTGGCAATAAATTCATCGATATAAAAACTATTGCGCGATAAATTTTCAGCAGATTCTACATTTTGATCGCTAGCTAAATCAGGATATTCATCTCTAAAAGTTAAAATAGCAGAAGGTTCAATACCTATTAAAGGGCACTTATCAGAAACCACTGTACTTAACAATTCAATATTTTTATTGGCAATAATTTTTGCTTTTCTAACAAGCCCCTTCGACAACCAAGTTCTCCCACTCTCTTCATGAACCGGTATCACTACATCATAACCTAATGCAGTTAATAATTGTACCGCTTTAATGCCAATATGCGCATCGTTGTAATTGGTAAACTCGTCGCAAAATAAATACACACGCTTTATAGGATGTTGCGGTGCAATATAGTTTTTACGGTACCATGCCATTAGTGTTTGCTTTGATATTGCAGGCATAGAACGCTCCACCGCAAAGCCCACCGCTCTTTTTATGATGCCACCCAATATCTTATTTTGCATCAAAAAATTATAGATGCCAGGTGCAATTGATCCAAGCTTTGCTGATGCCGTAAAATTGGCTATTAGTGTTGATCTAAACGGCACACCATTGGCGTCATAATAATGCTGTAAAAACTCTGCCTTTAATTTAGCCATGTCTACATTGGAAGGACATTCACTTTTACAAGCTTTGCAACTTAAACACAGGCTCATAACATCATAAATTTCTTTATGGTTAAAGCGGTTTTGCTGTGTGGAGTGTGTTAAAAATTCACGTAAAATATTAGCCCTTGCTCTAGTAGTATCTTTTTCGTCGCGCGTTGCCATATACGAAGGGCACATGGTGCCTCCCGACAAATGCGTTTTTCGACAATCACCTGATCCATTGCACTGCTCGGCGTGTTGTAAAATATCTTGTTTATGAAATCTAAAAATGGTTTCAAATGCCGGTGTACTTTGTCCGGGCTCATACCTGAGCATACTATTCATGGAAGGTGTATCCACAATTTTGTTGGGGTTAAATATCCCTTTTGGATCCCAAGTGTATTTAACTTCTTTAAGTAATCTATAATTTTTTTCACCCACCATTTGCTTGATAAACTCACCACGCAATCGGCCATCTCCATGCTCACCACTTAACGAGCCTTGGTATTTTTTTACCAGTGTTGCTACTTCTTCAGCGATTGTTCTAAATAGTTGATTACCCTCTACCGTTTTTAAATTGATAATGGGCCTTAAATGTATTTCTCCTGAGCCAGCATGGGCATAATGCACAGAGTACAAACCATGCTTCTTTAATATTTCATTAAAATCTTTAATATAGGCTGGTAAATCATTGACATCCACAGCTGTATCTTCAATAACCGGCACTGCTTTTTCATCTCCAGGCAAATTGCTTAATAGCCCAAGACCTGCCTTACGAAGTGTCCATATTTTTTTGGTATCGGCACCAAATAAAACAGGAAAATGATACCCCAGGCCTGCAGCGCGCATATCTGCTTCTACTGCGTTAGTCAATGCTAAAATTTCCTCTCTGGTTTCTCTAACAAATTCGATTACTAAAATAGCACCCGGATCACCCTCAACAAAAAAACGGTTTTTACTTTGCTCTTTATTTTCTTTGGTACATTCTAAAATGTAATGATCAATTAATTCACTGGCGCTAGGATTATATTTGAGTCCAATTAAATTAGCCCGTAACGATTCATCGATGGTATTAAAATGAACACATAAAAGACCGGTTTCTTTGGCAGGCGCTGGCACCACTTGTAATTTAATTTCGGTAATAAATGCCAGCGTTCCCTCTGAGCCAGCTATTAGATTACAAAAGTTAAATGCTGGGCCGCCCGCAGTAAAAGGGCTTGCATCTACTAGAACATCAATGGCATAGCCAGTATTACGGCGTACAATTGATTTTTTTGGAAATTCTTTTCGTATCTCTTGTTGATTTTCATAATTGCTAAGCATAGATCTTAGCGATTTGTAAATATTTCCTTCTAGTGTTGTTAATTCACATTTAGCATGAAAATCATCATTACTAATGGCGCTAAAAACAACTTCAGATCCATCACTTAAAAAAGCAGTGACTTCTAATAAATGCTCGCGTGTACTTTTATAAATAACAGAATTGGATCCACAAGAATTATTACCTACCATGCCACCAATCATAGCCCTGTTGGCAGTAGAGGTTTCGGGGCCAAAAAATAACCCATGAGGTTTTAAAAATAAATTGAGTTCATCTCTAATAACACCTGGCTCAACCCTTACCCATCCTTCCTCTTTATTAAGCTCAATAATTTTTGTAAAATGTTTAGAAACGTCAACCACTATTCCATTACCAACCACCTGACCAGCAAGTGATGTTCCTGCCGTTCGAGGAATTAGTGAGGTATTATTAGCAGCAGCAAATGAAATTAATTTGGCAATATCGGCCTTTGTTTTAGGTATTGCCACAGCAAGCGGCATCTCACGGTAACTTGAAGCGTCTGTGGCATATAGCGTGCGCATGGTATTGTCAAAAAACAATTGTCCCTGCAGTGTATCTGCTAAACTTTGTAACGCTTTATTCATTGCTGCTTATTGGAGTCACGAATTTAGTTAAAATTGAAGACTTCTACCGCTTATTACCCCGTTAGGCATTTTTGATTTAATTTAGGGTCTATGAAAAATATATTCAAAATAAAATGCCTACTCCTGTGTATTTGGTTTGCTGTTAGTGCTATGGCACAAAGCAACAGTAACTACGAAATATTTAAAAACATCCCCTATTACCCCGATTCCATTCGAAATAATAATGCATACATCAAAGAACAATGTGTGTTGGATATTTATAAACCCATTGGAAAAAACAATACACCTGTTATTGTATGGTTTCATGGAGGAGGACT
>JACCDL010240061.1_pt1 | contig 12237 bp, 7 predicted proteins | sample 7441931 | NCBI WGS metagenome assembly JACCDL01 (sample SAMN15323437, study PRJNA562643) | freshwater metagenome | isolation source: river surface water | place: USA:Blue River Watershed | collected 2017-08-16 | reverse complement strand
TGGAGCGCCCAGGTGCTTACCAAGTTTCTGCTTTAGCTTCTGTATTTAATGTATTGTATTTAACAGGTGGTCCAACAGAGAAAGGAAGTTTAAGAAGCATTCAATTGGTGCGTGATAACAAAGTAGTTAAACAAATTGACTTATATCCTTTCTTGCAAAATGGCTTACTACCTGAAAATATTCGTTTACAAGATCAGGACGTTTTGGTTTTTGCACCTAATTTAAAAAGAGTAGAATTGGCGGGTCAAGTGAAGCGTCCTTTTGTATATGAGCTTTTACCAAATGAAACTTTGAAACAAGCATTGGATTTTGCAGGTGGCTTTAACGACACTGCTTTTGTAGACAGAATTAAAATTGTACAACGCAATGGTCGTGAAAAAATTTACAAGGATATTGAAGCAAGCAGCTTCGCCAATTATATTCCACAACAGGGAGACTCTATCTATGCAGATAAAATGGAACCTGTTTTTGAAAACAAAGTAACCCTTACAGGTGCTGTGGTACGTCCAGGCTTATACGGCTATACGCCAAACCTAGGTTTAAAAGCCTTGCTTAAAAAAGCAGATGGCTTAAGAGCAGATGCCTTCTTGTCCAGAGCCATTGTAAAAAGAATGAGTGCCAATAAAGAAAGAAGTATGGTGTCGGTTGATTTAAATAAATTAAATACCGATCCAGGATACGATCTTCTTTTACAATCGGAGGATTCTATCCAAGTTTTTGCGAAACAAGAATTAGAAGATCCTTTATACATCACTATTGATGGTAATGTGCGCAATCCTGGTAAATTTTTGTATCGCAAAGGAATGACTATTGAAGACCTTATTGCGATTTCTGGTGGTTTTTCTAATGAAGCAGCTTTTCATAGAATAGAACTTTCTCGTTTACAAAAAGACCGCAGTGATATTTTAAGCAATCAAATGGTGTCTTTAAACAAATTAAATGTGGATGCAAGTTTGTCAAATGCAGATGCTAAGTTTGAATTGGCTCCACAGGATTATGTATATGTACCTCGTTTATTAAACAACCGCTTTATTGGGGATGTGAAAGTGCGTGGTGAAGTTTTATTCCCAGGTAATTTCACTTTAGAGCGTCGTGACGAAACCATCAAAGACATTATTAGTCGTGCGGGTGGTTTAACACAATATGGTTCAATTCAAGATTTACAAGTGTTCCGCAATGGCACTCGTTTGGGTGTGAACCTGACTCAGAATGCTGAAAAAGACATGTCCTTATTAATGTTGCCAGGGGATAGTTTATTTATTGCCAGAAATGATCCATTTGTGGAAGTAACAGGAAGCGTTTACAATCCTCAACTCATCCGTTACGAATCTGGTAGTTTTAAATATTATATTTCTGCTGCAGGAGGCGTTAAAAAAAGAGCTTCTTTAGCAAAAGCCTATGTGCAATACGGTAATGGTATGAATAGAAAAATTACACGTTTCCTATTCTTTAAGTTTTATCCTACCATCAAACCAGGAAGTAAAATTATTGTACCAGATGTACCTGAAAAAGAAAGCACTTTGACCATCACACAAATTAGTGCTATTACTACCATTATTTCTGGATTGGTTACTATAGCAGCCATTCTTAAACAATAGTATTTAGTTTGATTATATTTTATTTATCATAACCATGCAAGACAATTCTAATTCTTTTTCGATACAACAATTTTTAGCAGGCATCTTTCAAAAGCTAATTGTTACTTTCAAGCAACGCTTTAAATTGTTGTTTTTGGTAGCTTGTTTTGGAGCAGGTTTGGGATTGAGCTATAGCTTAATCAAGCATACTAAATACCGTTCCGAAATTACTTTTTTAGTAGAAGAAAGTAAGGCGAGTGCCGGTTTGTTGTCTTCTTTAGGAAGTCAAATTGGGATTGATGTGTCTAGTATGACGGGAGGAGGGAATTCAGTGATTTCGGGTGACAATATGTTGGAATTGCTTAAAAGCAAATCCATGATGCAAGAGTGTTTGTTGACGCCTTTTCAAAAAGACAGTAACTATGTACTAGCGGATCGTTATGCCGATGTATATCAATTACGCAAAAAATGGGCCAATGATGATAAGGTGGGCAAGGAAGTATTTTTTACAGATAAAAAAATTGATGCCCGCTTAAGAGATAGTTTATTAAATACCATTATTAAGCGCATTCAACAAAAAGAATTTAGCGTTGCCAAGCCGGATAAGAAATTAGGTTTCTTTAAAGTAAGTGTTTCTAGCAATGACGAATTGTTTAGTGCTTACTTGAGTGAGCGTATTATTAAAATAGCGACCGATTTTTATGTGAATAATAAAATAGGCCGATTAAAAAATAATGTTGCTCGTTTGGAACATCGCACAGACAGCATTGGTAAATTATTGAATCAAAGAACTTATTCTGCGGTGAACGATGCAAGGTTAATGTTAAACTTAAATCCTGCCGACGTAAATGCGCAAGGCAGTGCTGAAATTTCACAACGCGATAAAATGGTACTTACCACCATTTTTGCAGAATTAACTAAGAACTTAGAAATCTCTAAAACCGCTTTAGTGCAAGAGACGCCAACTATACAAATTACCGACAAGCCTATCTTTCCTTTAGAGAAGGATGAGTTAAAATGGTATGAAGGCTTGGCTATTGGCTTTATTGCACCCTTCGCCTTTTTGTTTATCATCTTCGCGATATAATCATTCGCTTTCTTGAAGCTTAACAATTTACACAATCAAAATCCATGGTGGGTATTTGCTCCTTTTTTGGGCATCTATCTTTTCATGATTTATACTTTAAATGGTAAAGTCCCCGTAGTTTATATGGGAGACGAACCCCGTTATTTACAGTATGCCCATAACTTACTAAATGGTTATTTTTCACCAAGGGGTCAAGTGGATTTGTGGAGTGGCCCTGGCTATCCCTTATGGATTGCAGGGTTTCTTAAAATGGGATTCAATGAAATTGGGCTTAGATTATTAAATGCTTTTTTACAATATGCTTCTATTGTATTGCTTTTTAAAACCCTACAACATTGGGTAAGCAATCAAAAAGCATTTTGGTTTGCCCTTGCCTGGGCTTTCTATTATGTGGCTTATAAGGAAATGTTGTATATATATACCGAGCCACTTACTTCCTTTTTAATTATTGCTATTGCCTTTTCTTTATCTAGGGCAAAACAACTTACTCATTTCATTTTACCAGGCCTGCTACTAGGTTATCTAGCGTTGGTGAAAATTATGTTTGGATATGTTATTGCTTTTTGTCTTTTAGTAGGGCTATGTATTTACCTTTTCAAAAAACAAAAAACAGTTGGACAGCTAACAGTTACTTTTTTGGTCGCCATGCTGGTTACCCTTCCGTATTTATGTTATACCTATAGTATTACCGGTCGTGTTTTTTATTGGGGCAATAGTGGTGGCATGTCTTTGTACTGGATGAGTACACCTGTTGAAAAAGAATATGGCGATTGGAACGACGCTCAGTTTAGGGCTTATTGTGATTATGATCCAAACATCCCATGCAATGCAGCCCTTTTTGCAAAAAATCATCAAGCAGACTATGATGCCATTTATAAATTTGAAGGAGTGGCCAGAGATGATGCTTTTAAACAAAAAGCAATTGAAAATATTAAAAATCATCCACTCAAGTATTTAAAAAATATTGTAGCCAACGCAAGCAGATTGTTTTTTGGCTTACCTAATTCCTATCAAACCCTTCGCATTCAAAATCTTTTTAGAATCCTTCCCAATATTTTTGTTTTCGGCATGTTTATTTATTGCCTCATTATAGGAACGATGCATTTTAAAAAACTGCCGCTGATTTTTTATAGTTTTATTTTATTGTTGCTAGTTTACTTAGGCGCCACCTTACTTGTGAGCGCTCAGCAACGTCAATTGTACGTTGTACTTCCCCTTATTTTAATTTGGTTTGCTTGGCTTATTGAGCAACGTGCTCAGCCTGTTCAGCCTGGCGCGTAGCCGCTAGATTTATCATAAGCCCACTTAAGAACCAAGTGGCATAACTTATGTAAATAAATGCTTCCGTATTGGAAGTGAACATGGGTAGTATAATGCCTACTTTAAAAAAGAAAAGGATCATACCTAGTCTTTTCATCTTTCCTGATTTATTTTGAATGAGCTGGTAGGCCTTTATCATTAAATGAATATGAATGCTTATGTACAATATAAGCATGGGTAGTCCTACCTGAACCCCGGTAATGATAAACTGGTTTTCACCACCGGTATTGTCTTTGCTTCCCATGGAAATTCTTCCCGACTCTCCCAATCCCATCCCCAACGGTTTGGTGATCATGGCATTCAATCCATCCACCCATTCCAATAAGTGCCCTAAACTAGAAGCGTTGTTAAAAGTGAGCGACTCTACTACAAAATCATATAAGTCTCTTTGTGTAATAAAATAAATAAAATACACAACAGCCATCAAGACACCCATGTAGATCATTTTAAGGAGTAGCTTGTTTTTAGTTAGGAGTGCGTATAAACCAATGATACTTATATATCCAACTAAAGAGGCTCTTGACAAAGCAAGTAAAATACAAACCAGTGAAGCAACTAAAACTAAGCTTCCAAATTTTGTCAATACCAATTTGTTTGCTGTGTTGGTGTAAAAAGCCAACACAAAACTTAAGGTTAACAACATAGAAGCACCCATCTCTAATGGACTACCAAAAATGCTTGCAAATCTTTTTAATCCTGTTTCTGTTTCAAAAGTCCATATCAAGCCATAGTTTCCAGAAGGCTCGCCATCAAAATATTTTACGAGAAAATCGGTAAAGCCCGTATTCACATGCAAGTGCTCGTTGCGTAGGTATTCAATTAATACCACCATGGCAGCAAGCAGGGTCATGACCCCAATGTATTTTAGTGGCTTTGCTAGTTGAACTAATTTGGGTTGTATAAATCTACCTGCAAAATACAAGACACAAAAAAAGGATAAACTCTTAAAGGCCAATAAGCGTGTTATAAAATCATAGGATCCAATTGGCAATAGCACAAACCCAAAACTGTACATCAAAAAAAGAGCGACTAACCAATCGGCGCTTGTGAATTTTGGTTTTTTATTGATTTGCCAAAGTATGACCCCTAGGGCAAGCAGTACCGCCAACTCCTTGGTAAATTGCAAAGCACCTATCATCTTCCCTAAGCCGTACATATAGGTTATCGACAAAGTATTGATATAAATAGGGAGGGCAATAAAAATAAAGATAAGCAGGGCGCCTGCCTGTTTCTTCCCAAACTCCTTTAGAGTCTTTATGAAAGCAATGAGATATGCGATTGGAAATAGAAACATAAAGTTAATGTTTCAAATATACCTATTTCTCTTCAATTATAAAACGATATCTATATTGCTTAAGCAAAGCATTTTAAAATTTATTTACACAGTATAATTCCAAGATTTATTTAAGTTAATTTCCGCGTTTCTATAATTTCAGCATTTTGAATTGATAGCGATATTTATTATCGGGAGTGCTAAAAATAAATAGGTAGTATCCTTTGTTTACCTGGCCTAGCTGTATACTACTTTCAGAATATATATTTACTTTGCTTAGTATTTTATTGCCTGAAGTTATTTCAAAAACGTCTAAGTGTAAACTCGAATAGCCATTTAGTGCAAATCTTAGAATTGCATGATCCGTAAATGGATTAGGATCAATTTTTATGTACTGGTTTTTATCTAATATTAATAAATCTGTTACAACAAAGAAATAGGCTGTGCTAACCATACTAGTACAGCCATTCTGAGTTGTACTAACAGTATAGGCTCCGTTTGTTGTTGGCTTTATGGATTGAGTTGTATCTGAAATCAAAACATCTGTTTTATACCACTTGTTTCCATATTGTGATGAGGAAATAAGGTTGTTGTTAGCATCTCTTGAAATTATGGGTGCACTAGGATTTACACAAAATGTTTGTTTTACTGTATCTGATATACTATAATTTCCATTCCCTGCATCATAACAACCTATGGTTACAGATCCTGATCCTTTTATTACAACAGTATCGTTATTCATACTGGCATTGCTACCAGATACAATAAAGTATTTGAGTGAGCTATTCGAATTACTGGTCGCTATTATTTTTTTGTTTATTTGTACACCCGTCCAAATCATATCAGCAATACTCGGAAAACTAACTACTGCCTTTGTTAAACTGCTATTTGGTTTAATCGAAAAAATACCTTTACTCATTCCAACCACTTCATTACCAGCTTTAACATCCAACACTCGTATCAAACATTGATCAGAGTTAATATTGCTTGTTGAAAAACTTGCATTTCTAAATTCATTGTTGTTCACAATACTATTTCCTGTGCTCGAAGCGGGTATCACCCATTGATAGCTTCCAAGTAATGCTGGTACTCTTTCAATATTTACCCAAGTTCTTCCGCTATCAATACTATATTGTAACAATACCGTATCACTTACATTGATATAATCCCAATTAATCGCATAAGGCTTCCCACTTATTAATACCTCATTTGCTATGGGCTTATTAATGATTATTTTATTGATATTACTTTTAAAGCTATGTCCATCAAATTTACCACCTTTGAACTTGTAGCTACTTGGCAAATAATTATTGGTAATTTGTATTAAGTTAACTGTGTCTTGGGCAACCATTAAACTATCGGCATTATCTATAGCTTTTATTTCAATTATATTGGAAGCTACATTAGGCGTATACCAATTATACAGTTCAGCATTCGTAGAAATGTTTCTTGGTAAAATATACCACTTAGTGGAATCTTTTTCTTTATAGCTAATACTTAAACTATCAACTCCAAAAGAATTCCATTTTATTTGATTGACTTTATTTTTGCTCCAATTTGTTTTGTCTATCTGCAATGACAATTCTTTGTTTACAATAGTAAAAGTATTGTTTGAGTAGTCCATTATACTACTGTCGCTTGAATAGGCTAGTTTAGTCAACACTTTTTCTGAAACAGTGTTAGGTAATCGCCAACTATAATTGCCAAGATTTGCTACTATATTACTATCTGCCAAAGTCCAACTTATCCCGCTGTCCAAGCTGTAAAATAAGTTCAAGTAGTCAATTTCGGCAGAAGTCCATTTAAAATTAATGCGCGCACCCCTTGATATACGTTCGCCTCCGTTTGGATATACTATATTTACAGCTCCACGTATATTGGATTTATAACTGTGTCCATCATAATTACCGCCTTTATTTTTAGCGTTAGCGCTTCTAGGTAAATCTGCTATATAATTTAGAGGCAATGAATCAAGTATGGTAGAATCTGAAATATCAATAATTTTTACATAGCTACCATTTTGTATGCTTGTAGGCACTGTCCAATTGTATATTTCATTGAGCGCATTAACAGAATCAGCCACTTTACTATTTCCTATATATATTTTAATCTTTTCAACACCCAGGCCATTCCAATAAATAGGGTATACTGCCTTTCTATAGATTGTATCAGTTATGGAGTTAAGTATTAATGTTTTTTTACGAATCATAAAGCTACTGTCACTTAAATCGTTTAGGGCAGTATCCTTTGTGTCTCTTATCATAATTTTCCCATAACCTGTTGGTATATTTGGGACTTTCCAATCATACCCGAGTGCCTGCGCACTTATATTTGAATCAATCAGCTTCCAAGTTCTTAAGGTATCAATTGAGTACAATAAATCAATATTATCTAAATTATTTCCACTCCATTTAATGGTAATTTTTTGACCTCCTATTAATGAGTCATATTTGTTTGGATTTGTTAATGTAATTCTTTGTGGTAAATTATTTTTTGAGCTATGTCCATCAAAACTGCCCCCTTTATATTTAGAAGAACGACCAATAATTGCAGTAGCTATACTAAAAGCAGTCCTACTTGTATCAGCCACATTGCTATTGGCAGAATCAACGATCGCTATAAAGCAATTAGAGGCAATGGTGTCTTTTAAAATGTGATTGAAACTGAGTGCATTGGCCGATACATTACTCGCTATTTTTTTAAAACTTACTTTGTTGTCATAAGACAAATAAATATTTACTTTTTTAATACCTGAATTTGTCCATAAAATGGGCAACTGCTGCTTTGCGTAGTATGTATTTTCAAAACTTTCCAAACTAATTGATGGAGCAGGAATTTTAAATGGATTGTTTTTATAATTTGTACTGGAAGTAGTTGGATTTTGTACATCTGATACTCTTATATAACAACTATCTGACACTTTGTTGGGTACTTCCCATTCATAGTAACCTGCAGAAGCAGGATAGCTATCTAATACGGTTACCCAATTGCGACCACTATCTAATGATGCCTCAATCTTTATATTTTCAATATTGCTTGCATTCCAAACAATTTTTTGAATGGAATAGGCAGGCCATACCGAGGTCCTTGTTGGCTTTTCGAGAACAATAGCTTGTCCCCATGAGGATTGATACCCCAATAGGAAACAAATGAAAATGAATATGTAAGCTAATTTCTTCAAGGCATCAATTACTTAATCAAATACGGTTGCGGTTCTAACAGATCTAAATCCATTACTTCCTTGTTGCCCATTATTATTCCGTTCCGAGATGGATCCATTTTTTTGCAACCATCTTAATTCACTTCCTATATACAACATTCCATTATTGGAGGGTGTAAATTCAGTAGCAAGACCATATACATTTAAAGAGCCATCACCATGTACCAAATATGAAAAATTTCTAGATCCATTTGATCCCAAGGAAATAACATACTCTGTAACATTTTTGCTCAAATCCATTACTCCATAATAACTAGCTCCTGAAGAAAGTCTGCTAGAAGTGTCACTTGCAAAAATGCCAACTCTTAACGGACCCGAACCTCCATCACCACCCTCGATTGCATATGAATTCATTCCATTATTATTTATTGGATTGATATACCTCCTTAATACATTATAATTAGAAAATCGCTCGGTACCATTTTCTAATCCTGAAAAAGTAAATTTAATATTTGACGTCATATTTGAAATTCTTGCAACAGTGGTATCGTTGCCCCAAGCATATTCACCCCCCGTCCAGTTGGTCGTAGTGGTGTCGGCATAATTATAATTGTTGTTATTATAATAGGATCGATAATAAGGGGGAAGTGGTCCACGAGCTGCTTTTTCAAATTCAAGTTCACTCATAGGTCTTAAACCTGCCCAGTCACAAAATGCCAATACGTGTTGCTGATATACTTGACCAATTGCTCTATCAGGTCTTGAAACAGTATATTTATTATTAACGCTATCAAAAGCAATTGTGTGCCTGTATTTTTCTACTGGATTATAACTAAAATAGGGATCTAAACTTTGATAGGCTAATTTTAGTCTTGTATTTAATTTTTTTAAACTATTTGTATCTGAGTAGCTGTTAACATTTGAATCTCTTAAGGTTAGTGTGTTTAAAAAATCGGCATACTGACCCTGTGTCACTTCGTATTTCATAGAATAAAATGCCCTATAACCTACTGGGTAATTTGGATGGTCAGTAATTTTATCATTATTCACATCAATTCCATCAGTACCTGAAATTCTGATTCCATCTTTATAAACCGTTACATCATCACTTCCATAATAATTATTATTCACAAATGTATTTACCAGCGGTGACCAGTTCCTTGATATGGTTACATAATTATTTTCTGCATATTTATTTTGAAAAGAATTCGAGCTTTTATCTTTTCCATTACCATCACCAATTGAAAAACTTCCTTCAGGTACAAAAACCATTTCTGTTGCAAAAAATCTAAGTTCAACACTGTCAATATTGATAGAGGCATCACTTCCATAATTCCATACAAAACAAACGCTATCTGATTTGATGTTTCCTTCACCAATACCACTTCGATACAAGAAGGCGCCTTTTAAATCGGAAGGCACAACAATTTTTAAAGGAGAGGTAGATATGCCAGGATAATTTCCGGTGGTTGAAAAATTTCCATGTTTCCATTTCCAAGCACTATCATTGATTTTTTTATATTTGAAATACAACCAGGCGGCATCCCAATTAATGCTATCACGCCAAGAGTTGTCCCAACTAATATTAATCTTAATTACTACTGTTTTAGCCACTCTATTTGTATCGCGCAAGGATACACGTTGAATATTAATGTTATTTGCTTTAACATAATTAATACCACAAAAAAATAGTAATAGTATAAATAGATACCTCTTCATAATAAAGGGTTTTAATAATTTGATCCGTGAATTTACATTACGAATTTACATAATATAAATTGGATTAAAGTATGAGATTAGTCAAGCTGCCAAAAAAAGAAGCCCCAACACTTTGTGTTGAGGCTTTGTGGTCCCGGCAGGAGTGCCAGCACTCGCTTCGCTCGGCTGTCTTCCTATCGCATTGATCTTACTCAAAGCCTTTCAAACAACAACCTTCGGTTGCTGTTTGTCTTCTTTCTCTCTAATCAACTTACAAAAGCAAGCTTTTGACCTTGATTCGAAATAAAGAAGCCCCAACACTTTGTGTTGAGGCTTTGTGGTCCCGGCAGGAATCGAACCTGCATTTAATGTTTAGGAAACATCCGTTCTATCCATTGAACTACGGGACCCCCTTTTACTGGCGAAACCGCCAGTCCTTATGAAGGAGGGCAAAAATAACTACTTCTTTTTAAGTGACGCTATATTTTGGTATCTTTACCCCTCAAATTGAACAAACTATGCGTTTTTACAATATCATTATTAAGTATCGTTTATGGCTAAGTTTAGTAGTCATTTTCGCGGGTTTAGGACTTCAATTGTCTGAAGTGGCTCGTTTTTGGCCTGTGTTCCCATTGTATTTCCTGGGTTTGATAGGTATTTTGAGTCATTTCTTTGTAGGTCCTTTGCGTTTGGTGCAAGCACCTATGGAAGCAGGGGATATGGAAGAAGTGGAGCGCATTCTAGCAACCATTTGGTGGCCTCAATTATTATATACGCCTATTCGTAGCACGTATTATACAATCAAAGGCAATTTGGCAATGGCTAAACAGGACTTTGATACGGCTGAAAAGCATTTGAAAAAAAGTAGCTCTTTGGGTTCGGCGATGCCAGAAGCAGAAGGGGCGAATAAATTACAATTGGGAATGATGTCCATGCAAAGAGGGGATACGAAACAAGGCGAAGCCTACATTCGTGCAGCCATCCGTGCTGGTATTCCTGATAAAGAATCTGAAGCAGTTGCTTTTTTAAGCATGTGTCAAATTTTTATGAACAAGCGCGAGTTTCGTGCAGCGAAAGATTATTTCAGAAAAGCAAAAGCATGTAAGCCAACTACTAAACAAGTAATTGATCAAATTAAAGAAATTGAGAAATACATTTCTCGTATGCCTGGATAGTTTCATGTTGTATGCATGATGCATTCCGCTTCTTTTAATTTCTTTTTAGAAAATACTTTAACCCTGCTCCATCGAGCGGGGTTTTTTGTGCACATTAGAAAATAATCATTGTAATAAGTTTATCCGACTAAGGATTTAATTGTAGTTACATTTAAGAATTGATTGATATTATAACGCACAACGAAACTTTACAATTATGAACAACTTAGGAATACAAGAAATATCTTTTTTAGTTTTACTATTTACGCTCTCTTTTATGTTAATTAATGGTACTGTGTATATTTTAAATAGAAGTGAATTTGAAAAAATATTTAGAAAAAGTTTAAAAGTTTTTTCAATCTTAATTTTATTGGTAATCCTTATCCCAATTATAAGATTCTGTTTACTATAACTCCCTCTTTATAGAAACAAAATTTATAAATAATATGAATACAACAACTGCACAAAATCAAACCAGGAATGTACTATATGCATTGCTAGTGATTCCGGTATTGATCAATTTATATTTAACATACAATAGCAGTACTTTGTCTTATAACAGGTATGTCGTTTATGCAATTGAGCTTGCCATAACAATTATTGCATTGATTGTGGCTAAAAAGAAAAACATCCTCAATTGGAAGTCGCTTGCATTTACTAGTTTGATTGCAGGTATGTGTATACTCTTTGCTTTATTTCGTTAGGCATAAATGCGCACAACGAAATTTTATGGAAGCAAATGAAATATTTTCTCAATAAAGACTAACTCAATAACTTTTCAATAGTTGGTGCAAAGTGTGTATGCTCTAATACATGAATTTTATTAGCGAGCGTTGTAGGCGTATCTCCATTTTCAATTTTGCAAGTAGCTTGATAAATTATCGCGCCTTCATCATAATGTTCATTCACCCAATGAATAGTAATACCTGATTCTATTTCACCTGCTGCAATAACTGCTTCATGCACTT
>JACCDL010510761.1_pt1 | contig 12240 bp, 11 predicted proteins | sample 7441931 | NCBI WGS metagenome assembly JACCDL01 (sample SAMN15323437, study PRJNA562643) | freshwater metagenome | isolation source: river surface water | place: USA:Blue River Watershed | collected 2017-08-16 | reverse complement strand
TGCAGAAAGTGCACCGGCGAGGACGACAAGCTTCACGCTTATTACTCCCCTTCGGCATTGATTTGATTGGCTACTAAATCAGCAAGTCGATCAAAAGCTTCCGACCGAGAGGCTTTAAACAGCAGCACATCGTTTGGTTTGACTCTCTTGCAAATGTAGTCGCTGGCCTGTGCAAAATCGGCGAACCACACCGATTCACCATCCCATGAACCTTCCTGGGATGCGCCTAAGTGAAGTGCTTTTGCGGTTTCACCTACTACAACTAGTTGATCGATGTTTAGCCGGACAACTAATCGACCAATCCGATCATGTTCAGTTAACGCTTCATTTCCAAGTTCGTGCATAGTTCCTAAAATCGCCCAACGTCGACTAGTTGTTTCAATTGAAGCAAGTGTCTTGAGTGCAGCAGACATGGATTCTGGATTTGCGTTATACGCATCGTTAATCAAAGTAATTGAATTCTTTAAGTGATGAACTTCCATCCGCCACTTACTTTTAATTGTGACCGAATTCAATGCAGTAGCAATGTCAACTAAATTCATTCCTAAAATACTGGCTACTGCACTTGCGGCTAGCGCGTTATAAACGTTGTGTTCACCAGGTATGAGTAGCGTTACTTTTGCGGTCTGGCCATTTGCTACTAAATCGAATTCGCAGGCACCGTTTGCTTGAGTAGTCACATTTTTGGCCAGAAAATCTGCATTACTACTAAATCCATACGTAACTACTTTTGCCTGAGTGACTTCAGACATTTTGCGAACTCGCGTATCGTCATAATTTAAAACGGCAAAATCTTTTTTAGTTAAATCTCGAACGATCTCTGATTTAGCGATGGCAATATTTTCAATCGAGCCAACTTCGCCAATATGCGCCTGGCCAACATTTGTCACAACCGAGATATTTGGTTTAGCGATATCAGCTAGATAAGTAATGTGACCTAAACCACGCATTCCCATTTCGGCAACTAAATATTTAGTTTCGGTCGGAGTTTGCAAAATAGTTTGTGGTAACCCAAGTTCATTATTTGGTGATCCAGCTGGTGCATAAGTAGAACCATGTTGGGCTAATACTTGGCCGATGACATCTTTGGTGGTGGTTTTTCCTGATGATCCAGTTATCCCGATTACAGTAAGTGCTGGATTCTTTGACCTTACATATTTAGCAAGTTTGCCAAGTGCTGGAATGACTGGATCTAGGTCGGCAATTTTTTCATCTGGAATCAGAACATGATTGCCCGAAACTGTTTTTGTACAAAGTGTGGCAACTGCGCCATCTGCTAATGCCTGTGCAACTTTGTCATGTCCATCGACGCGTTGACCCACTATCGCAGCAAACAAATCTCCAGACTTTACGTTTCGTGAATCGGTAGCTAAATCAGTAACGGTTACCCCACCGTCGCCAATAACTTGCCCACCAACCGCATCAGCAATTTCGCTTAACGTTAATTTGAACATCAGTTTGCTTCCTGCTGGATAACTTGTACGTCGTCAAAAGGAAAAATTTGACCAGCGATTTCTTGTCCCTGTTCATGGCCTTTGCCAAGTACCGCAACTATGTCAGCATGACTTGCTTTTGCCAGTGCTTGCTTAATTGCTTGACGACGATCGCCGATTTCTAAAACTTCGGTGTTTTCTGCGTTGATTCCAGCCAATACAGCTGCGCGAATTTTGGCTGGATCTTCAGAACGTGGATTGTCGTCGGTAACGATTACTACATCTGAAATTTCGGCTGCGACTTTACCCATTATTGGTCGCTTAGTTGCATCACGATCGCCACCGCAGCCGATTACTGTGATTAGTTGCCCGGCACAAACTTCTCGTAATGTTGCCAAAACTTTTTCAACGGCTTCAGGTGTATGTGCGTAATCAACTATTGCCGTTCCTGGACTGTTATGGGTAACTAATTGACTACGTCCCGGTACTGCAGCAACTTGAGTAAGTTGTCGACAAACCAACTGTGGATCCAAGCCAAGTTCGGTTGCTACCACCACTGCTACTGCAGCATTGGTGGCATTGAATGCGCCAATCATGGGTAGTGAGCACGAAAAGTCCTGATGTTGATGACTTAACACGAAGTCAGTTTGCGTTACCGCAAGGCGTAAATCTGAAATAGCCCAATCTGGTTTAACGGATTGTTTATTTTGGCCCACGGTAGTTTTTGGAATTGAAGTTTGGCCAACTAACTTTTCACCCCAACTATCTTCAATACAGATAACGGCGCTTTTAGCGAATTCTGGTGTGAAGAGCTTGGCTTTTGCGGCGAAATAATTTTCCATCGTGCCATGAAAATCTAAATGATCCTGACTTAAGTTAGTAAAAATTGCTTTTGTGAATTGCAGTCCATGTACCCGGTCTTGAGCTAATGCATGACTAGAAACTTCCATAAATACATGGGTGATTTCTTGTTGCGCCATCAACGCAAGAATTGCGTAAAGATCTGTGGACTCAGGTGTGGTACGCACACCACTTAAGTGCTGACCATCTAGGTAAGTGCCAACTGTGCCAATCACGCCAACTTTAAATCCAAATTGACTAAAGATTGATTGCAGAATGTGGGTTACTGAAGTTTTGCCGTTTGTTCCGGTAACCCCAACTAAAGTCAGTTTCTTTTCTGGATGGTCATAAACTCGCGCTGCCAAAATAGCCATGTCGACGCGTGGTGTGGTCAAGGTGATGACCGGCAGGCCCGTTGCCATCGCACTTTCGTTTCCAACCTGATCTGTAGCGATTGCTACTGCTCCATTAGTAAGTGCTTGCGGAATAAATTGCTGTCCGTGGTGATTTGCTCCAGGAAGCGCAACAAAAATATCTCCAGGAAGTACTTCTTTGGAGTTATGCGTTATGCCAGAGATAAAAACTTCGTTAGCTGCTGAATCGCTAGCTTCTGAATAGTTTGCGAGGTTAAACCCAGTTGCAATTTCATTGAGTTGCTTGGGCGCTATTTTTGGTCGCATGGCCAATTACCACGTTACTGGAATTTGTGGTTGCGGCGTATCTGTAGGTGGAATCTTTTGATGAGCTAGCGCGTAAGTCATAACTTGTTTGAAAACTGGACCAGAAATTGTGGAACCGTATCGACCATTAACTGGGTCATGAATCATCACAGCGACTATCAGTTCTGGGTTATTTCCCGGTGCGATACCAATAAACGATGCGGTGTAGCCGCTGTAGCCGCCAGTTATTTCACTGTACTTATTTGCGGTACCAGTTTTACCAGCAATTTGGTAACCAGGGATTTGGGCTTGTGGCGCAGTACCTTGATCAGATACAACATTCATCAACATTTCGCGCATAATTTTCGCGGTTTGTGGAGTCACAACTTGAACGCTTGCTGGTTCTTTAGCGTATTCAATACTTCCATCGCTACGTGAGTAACTTGAAATCAATCTTGGGGCAACGCGAACACCATCATTTGCGATAGTTGCAAAAACTGATGCAGCTTGAACTGCATTTACAGATAGACCTTGACCGAATGCCAAAGTTGGGAACGTTGTACCTGACCACTGATTTGGATTACTTGGATCTGGAAGTAAGCCACCGGATTCGCCCGGGAAATTAAGTCCAGTCATGTCGCCAATACCAAAGCGTTTTAGGTATTCATAAAGTTTGTCTTGGCCAATTAACTCTGAAGCCATAATTGTGCCGATGTTACTTGACTTCGCAAGAACCCCATTAAGAGTTAACTGAATTACGCCATGTTCATAGGCATCTTTAAACGAAGTACCAGCCCGAGAAATACTTGGCACAATCGTAAAGGGTGTTTCGGGGCTTGCTGCTCCTTCATTAATAACAGCAGCAATTGTCATCGCCTTGCTAGTTGAACCAGGTTCAAAAACGTCGGTTACTGCCATATTTCTTTTTGCTCGATCATCAGTAGCAGAAGGATCATTTGGATCAAAAATTGGTGCATTAGCTAACGCAAGAATTTCACCATTCTTTTTCATAACAACGACCGAGCCACCCGATGCTCCGGCTTTTTGTACTTGTTCAACTAACGCGCGCTCAGCTACTGCTTGAATGTCACGATCGATTGTTAAATTAACCGAAAGTCCTTCTACCGGATCAACACTTTGCCGCTCACTACCAGGAATTTCGCGTCCATTAACTCGCTCAACTTGAACTTGGCCATCTTTGCCAGCCAGGATTTCGTCAATCCCAAACTCTAAGCCACCCAGACCATGACCTTCAGCGCCAACGTAACCGACGATGCTAGCCGCTAAAGTTCCATTTGGATAAATGCGACTTGTTGTTGGTTCGCTAAAAATTCCAGCGATGTCCAGGGCGGCAACTTCTTTCCATTTTTCCGGGGGAATTCTCTTTGCCACATAACTAAATTTCTTATCTCCAGAAAGCGTCGGAAGTATTTCTTCAACTGGCAAACCAAGTACTGGTGCCAACATGGCTGCCGCTGCGGCTGGATCGTTAATCAAAGTTTGATCGGCTGTTACATTTCGAGCCAAAACTGTAGTTGCAATTGGCACACCATTAACGTCATTAATGTTTCCACGAAGTGCCGGAAGTAAAACCGTCTGTAAACGATTACTTTGACTTTGAGCTGCTAGTTCTGGACCGCGAATAATTTGTAAATTAACTAATTGCCCAGCGTAAATTAAAAATATTGCAGCTAAAACTTGAGTGAACCTGATTACCCGTCGTCTCGGGTTTGCTAATTGAAATACAACAGGTGGCCGAGGTTCTTGAAACCGCTGCCCAGTGAAAGGTTGTGGGCCAGGTCGCTGCACTCGCGAAGGTGCAGGTCGCTGTTGTGGCCTTAATGGAGTTTGCGAACTCATGGCACCACCGGAGCAGGTGCTGGTACCACATATGGCACAGCCGGTGCTTTTGCTGGAACAGGTTGACCAACAATTACCCGATCAGATAGCCGCAAGAAAACTGGGGTTTCGGCTGGCACCATACCGATAGTGCGAGCAGCAGTCACCAAATTGTCGGTTGATTCTGCTGCCGCAACTTCACTAGCTAATCGCTGTTCGGTGGCAAGCATTTGATTCAATTCAATTTGTAATGCAAGTTTTTCAAACGCTGCTTGTTGTGCCTGGGTGTTGATAATTAAAAGTAGGAAACTGCCAAAAACTAACATGCCGAAAATAATTCCAACAAAGGTATTTCGGTTTGCTCGACCTTTTGGAATTCCTACTGGTATGGCATTTGCAATTGGCGTAACGATGGCTCGGGAATTAACTGCAACTAAACGACTAACTCGTTTTCGTCGAGTCGGGATTGGATTTAGCCGCGGAGCGCGAGCTGGCATTGCACTCATGCGGCTAACCTTTCAATCGCGCGTAACCGCACCGAGGCAGCACGGGGATTTTCAGCAATCTCATCTTCAGTTGCTAGTTCTGCACTCTTAGTTAAGAGTTGTAATTTTGGTTTCTGTCCTGCTGGGATGAATGGTAAATCGACTGGAATTTTTGATTGTGTTACTTCGCGAAATGCATTTTTCACAATTCGGTCTTCAAGTGATTGATAAGAGAGCAAAACGAGTCGGCCACCGATAGCTAATGCCTCAATCGCAGCTGGAATAGCACGAGTAAGCACCGCTAATTCATCGTTAACTTCAATGCGTAAGGCTTGGAAAGTTCGCTTGGCTGGATTTCCACCAGTACGACGAGTCGCTGCCGGAATTGCATCGCGAACTACGGCAACTAGTCGATCACTAGTTGTAAATGGCTGGCTTTCACGTTCTTTAACGATTGCGCTGGCAATGCGCGAAGCAAAACGTTCCTCGCCATAAGTACTTAAAATTCTGGCTAGTTCACCATGGCTATAGGTATTGACTACATCAGCGGCAGTTTGCCCCTCAGTTGAATTCATTCGCATATCAAGTGGCGCCGATTGCGAGTATGAGAATCCTCGTTCCGCACGATCAAGTTGCATCGACGATACGCCCAGATCGAAAAGGATTCCTTGCACAGTTGGGGTGCCTAAATCCGATAAAACTTCAGGTAACTCGTCATAAACTGCGTGCACAAATTCAACGCGTCCAGCAAATGGCGCCAAGCGCACTTGCGAATGCGCTAGGGCATCTTTGTCGCGGTCTAAACCAATAACCCGAAGATTTGGAAAAGTTTCTAAAGCAGATTCAGTATGTCCACCGAGGCCAAGTGTGGCATCGACTAACACCGCCCCATCTTGTTTAAGTGCGGGGGCTAAAAGATCTAAACAGCGTTGTTTGAATACTGGAATGTGACTGTAAGTAGTCATTAGTCACACTCCACACCAACAACCTCAAGTCCCCAGCCGTCCATCAGCTTGGCACCGGGGAAGGTGCGCCAAGATTTTGCTACGGCTGGGTACTTGAAGCGGTTGGCAATCAAATCGTTCATTGCATTACCTCATCAAGTGAAGAGAAGCCTGGTTCTTGTACGGCTAAGTACTGAGTCCAAGCAACTGCATCCCAGATTTCAATTCGAGTGTCTGCGCCGACAACTACTAAGTCGCGATCTAGACCAGCCCATTCACGAAGTGGAGCAGGGATGGTTACGCGACCTTGTTTGTCAGCAACATCGTCGAATGCAGAAGAGAAAAATACGCGGGTGAAAGCGCGGACTTTTTCGTTATTTTGCGAGCGGGCTCTTAATGATTCGGCATACGTGTCGAATTGGGCACTTGGCCAAATCACGACACAGCGTTCTTGACCCTTAGTCATAACTAAGCCGCTGGTAAGAGGATCACGGAATTTAGCCGGCAGGATTAAGCGGCCTTTTTCATCCAGCTTCGGAGTGTGGGTGCCCAAAAACATTGCGTACCTCCGAATGCTGTGGCAGCCCTTCCCCGAACCACCTCGTTGAACCAGAATACTCCACTTTGCTCCACTGTCAACCCATTTTGGGCATCAATTTTCACATTTTTCACATTATTTTGACTAAAACTCGTTAATACATTGGTGGTTGAAAATGGAGGGTGTTTATTGGGTCTGGTTGGCTTTGCCAACTCTTGGGCAGTGTTTAGAGGGCTTGGTTGGTATCACCAACCAAGCCGTTGGCTTCAGTACACATGATATTTCGATCTAATGTAACGCCATCAACTGTGGCTACGAACTGGACTATGTTCGGTAAGTTGCCGGCTAGCCCAGCCTGATTACAAGCTTCTTTTGCCGCAGCTACTCCACTTTCAACATCTGGAAATTTCCCCAATGCCACCCAAGTTGGTACGCCAATTTTTGCATTCAAGGTAATTTCAAACCAGTGTGAACTCACTGAATAAATTCCAACGTGATAGCCAGCTTGAGTGAGTATGTGCATTGCTTCGCTGAGTACAGTGATTGATCGACTCGGTGTAGTCCACGTGTTGTACGTTTCAACATCTAACCAAATCGGAATTTGAGTTCCGACCCCAAATTTTGCTAGCCGCTCGATTGTGTCATTTGCAATGCGTTGGCCATAAAGTGCTGGATCTGTATCGCCTGGATCTGCTGTATTTATGTAAACCGCAGCAGCGGGATAAGTTTTTGCCCAGGTCCATTGTTTTTCAAAACAAGGGTTTTGTGAAAACGGTTTGCCTTTGTTGAGACCAATAATTACAAAGCCAACCTGCCCTGTTGGTAGCGGTGAATTACATTGCGGATGTGAAATGTCATAGCCACTGTTATCCAGATCGCCAACCCAGGTATCGGTCGTTGGCTGGGTAACCGTCAAAAAAGGCCTGCCGTCAACATTTTCGATAGTTAGCGGCTCTTCAATTACAGATTGAGTGATATACGAATACGTAGCAAAAGCAACAAAAAGTAAAGCAAAGACTCCAAAAAGAAAATTAAATAATCTACGCATGACTTGACTTAATAAACAAAGTAAAAATTTTTAACTGAATTAAAAATTAAAACTCGTTATTACGACGATCCCAGCGATCTTCAAGGCCCTGCATGAACGAAGTCTTTTTCTGACCAGCTGGCTTAGTTGCAACGTTCTTCAGGGCTGAATTACCAATTCCACTAACTAGTGCAGTTAGTCCCGCAACTATTGCGACGAAGCCAACTATGCCAAGTGGTGGCAATTTTGTGATTACTCCGGCAAGTAGACCAAGGATTCCAGCAACCACACCAAGAACGGCAAGCACCACGTGCTTTGGGGTGCGTACGGCCAGGCTTGGGTTTCGTAGCGTTGAAACTAACTTTGGATCTTCATTAGCAAGTGCTTTTTCCATTTGTTCCAAGAGTTTTTGCTCATGATCGGAAAGTGCCATGTGGTTTAACTCCTTGTCTTTTAACTGGAAACTTGCGGTTACTTAAAGGATACGGCCGAACTGACATTCCTGCAGAATTGTGCCCAAAAATGTGGATATTTTTAGGCTATTCATCAGCATCGGTTCTAATCAAGCGAGCAGGCTTTACTGCTGACGAACCAAATTTTTCGGCCACTTTATCTAGGGCAAGTTCGGCTTCACGCCAGCCAGTAGCCCGATCACTAAACGCCAATTGAATTGGGGCATCAGCTGATAGCCCGGTGGCCCTTACTCCAACTAACCTAACCCTTGCTCGCTCTAGTTTAAGTTTTTCAAATAACTGTTTAGCAGCTCGGTAAATTTCAGTACTTAAATCAGTAGGCGTAGTCAAAGTCTTACTTCTAGTAATTGACGTAAAGTCATGGAACTTAACTTTGATCGTTACCGTTTTAGTAGTTAAACCAGCATCACGAAGGCGCCTGGCCACTTTATTGCTAAGGGCCAAAATGTGAGTAGTGATTTCATCGGGATCTTGTAAGTCAATGTCAAAAGTTCGCTCATTGCCAATACTTTGTTCTTCTTGTTCTCGAGTTACGACTCTAGGATCGCGACCCCAGGCTAATTCATGTAGGTGCTCACCGCCGGCCTCACCTAAAATTCGTTTTAAAGTTTTTATTGGCAAGTTCGCGACATCAGAAACTTTATACAAGCCAAACTTGGCCAATAACTCTGCGGTTTTGGCGCCAACTCCCCACAAAGCACTAACTGGTAATGGATGTAAAAACTCAAGCACTTGATCTTGGGCCACTACGTGCATGCCATTTGGTTTTGCATAGTTAGTCGCAAGTTTTGCCACGAACATTGTTGAGGCAATACCAACTGAACAAGTTATTTTTTGCTCTTCCCAGACACGCTTGCGAATTTGTTGGCCAATTTCAGTTGGACTGCCGAGTAATTTAATTGCTCCTGACACATCCAAAAATGCTTCATCGACGGATAGTTGCTGAACTAGCGGAGTAAAGTCTTCAAAAATCGCCATCACTTCTTCAGAGACTTCCCAATATTTATGCATACTTGGTGACAGCACAATTGCCTCAGGGGCAAGGCGCATTGCTCGAGACATTGGCATTGCTGAGTGCACACCCAATGCGCGAGCTGGATAAGTTGCAGATAACACCACACCTCGCCCACCACCGTGGCCAATAATTACGGGTTGGTCGCGTAAATCTGGGTTGTCTCGAATTTCAACTGCAGCAAAAAATGCATCCATGTCGATGTGCAAAATGTGACAACCTTCATCGCTGGCTAACGGTCCACGTGGACCGTTACGGCGATTAAGTTGTTCTTTAGTCATGGGTTTATTGTGGCACCCAGATCTGACGAATCAGATTTGAAGTTATTAAGAGTCAAAGCCCATGCCAAGTCGATCAAGAGTACGTAACCATAAATTACGCTTGCCCTGATTTCGATCAGCACGATCAAGTGACCATCTAGTGAAGTTAATTCCAGCTGCCCGAAACGGCTCTGGTGGGAATGGAATCGGCAAACTATTCACCATTGATAATTTGCGCCGTTCTGTGTCACGATCAAAAAGTAAATCGATAGCAACTTGCGCACCAAATCTAGATGCACCAACACCAAGTCCGGTGTAGCCAGCAACATAAGCAACTTTGTTTCCCATCGTGCGGCCCCAGAATGCGCTAAAACGTGAGCAGGTATCGATTGCCCCACTCCAAGCGTGACTAAATTTCAAACCTTCTAACTGTGGAAATGTTTCAAAGAAGTGCGTCGCAATCTTTACCCATGAATCCACTGTGCGTTCATAATCTGCACCAAAGCCACTTCGCCAGTGGTAAGTGGCGTCGTATCCGCCCCAGAGAATTGAGCCATCTTCAGTTGGACGGTAATAATGAAATTGATTTCCAGAGTCACTAATACCTTGATACTCACTCCAGCCAATTTCAGCCCGTTGTGCCGCTGAAAGCGGTTCAGTGACAAGTACTGAGTCGTAAACCGGAACCATCAAATACTTAAGTCTTCGCAATAATGGCGGAAATGCATTAGTAGCAAGCAATACCCGTGGCGCCGTAATCGAACCAAGTTCGCCTTTAGCTTTTCCTTTATTTCCACGTTCATCAAGTTCTGTGATCATGGTGTTTTCAAAGATTCGCACGCCACGTTTAAGTGCACTATCGCGTAAACCCCAGGCTAAGCGCGCTGGATCAACAAGTGCCACACCATCAGAGTTATACAAGCCACCCAAGTAAGTTGGCGAATTTAATTTGCTGCGCACTTGGCTTTGATCTAGCCATTGGTACTCTTCACCATATTGATTGGCTAATTCAACGAAACTTTGTAATTCTTCGACTTGGTATGCTTCAATTGCTACGTCGATTTCGCCAACTCGACGAAAATCGCAATCGATTCCTTCGGCCTTAACAAATGCTTCAATTGCATCCAAATTATCTTGACCAAGTTTGTTGAGCAGAGTTAATTCATCTGGCCATCTGTTGTAACCGTTGGCAAAACCATGCGTTAACGAAGCAGCAACGAACCCACCGTTTCGACCTGAGGCGCCATAGGCAATCCACTTGCCTTCAACCAAAACCACATCAAGGTCAGGATTATGCTCTTTGGCTTCGATAGCAGCCCAAAGCCCAGTGAAGCCACCACCAATAATTAATAAGTCAGCTGAGTTCTCCCCGACGAGTCGTGATTTTTCATCGGGCCAATCGTCATCGTCCATCCAATAGGACTCTTCAACAACATCAGCTAGGGCAGGTAGAACATTTGGATTTGCTTCGTCCGAGAACGGCATAAATCACCAGCAGGTAAGTATTACTTACGCGCGCGCCTTTCGTGAGGATCTAATTTGACCAACTATTACCAAGGTTAGCGCGAAAAAGAAAACTAGGGAGGATATGACGTTCGCCTGCGGTGGAATACCCCGCTGGTTATAGAGCCAAACGAATTTCGGGAATGTTGTGAAATTAGATCCCGAGTTAAAGTTCGTAATGATGAAATCATCAAAAGACAACGAGAATGCCAACAGTGCAGCTGCAGCAATACCTGGCATAACTAGTGGCAAGGTTATTTTGCGGAAAGTTTCTCGCTCATTTGCATACAAATCTTGCGCTGCCTGTTCAAGTCTTGGATCAAGTGAGGCGATTCTGGCTTTTACTGTTACCACCACAAATGAAATACAAAACATTACGTGTGCAATTAAGACACCTGGAAAACCAAGTAATCCACCGCCAGCGTTTAAGTAAAGCGCAAGCAAAGATGAGCCAAGTACAACTTCTGGAGTTGCCATCGGTAAAAAGATCAGCAAATTTGTGGTGGCTCTACCTTTGAAGTCATAACGAGCGATTGCAAAGGCAATCATGGTGCCAAGAATCGTAGCCAGAATGGTTGAAGCGACACTGAGCACAATTGAATTTCGCACAGCTGAACAAACTTCTGGGGCGCCACAAATATTTTGCCAAGCAGCAAGTGTGAATCCCTGCCATGTGAGATTCATTCGACCAGCGTCATTAAATGAAAAAACAAAAGTATAAAGAACAGGAACTGCCAAGTAAGTTAGTGCTAAAGCAGCATAGATTCTGATCGCATTTTTACCTAACCAACGCATTAGCTACTCTCACCCACCCTTAAACCAACTCATCCGTGCCGGTACGGCGGACATAAAGTGCGACCAAAACCATGATCGAAAGCATCAAGGTAAATGAAAGAACTGCTGCCGTTGGATAGTCGACGTTATCCAAGAATCTGGCATCAATTACGTTTCCGAGCATTGAATTCTTTTGATTGCCAAGTAAGGCAGCGTTGATGTAATCACCAGCAGCTGGAATAAAGGTAAGTAAAGTTCCAGCTACGACACCTGGCAGAGAGATTGGCAGAGTAACTTTACGAAATGTCGTAAAGGCATTTGCATAAAGATCATTCGAGGCTTCGATTAACCGGAAGTCCATTCGGTCCAAAGATGCATAAATTGGCAGCGTCATAAAAGGTAAAAAGTTATACGCCAGACCAGCAACTACCGAGATAGTCGATGGATAAATCG
>JACCDL011076653.1_pt1 | contig 12257 bp, 9 predicted proteins | sample 7441931 | NCBI WGS metagenome assembly JACCDL01 (sample SAMN15323437, study PRJNA562643) | freshwater metagenome | isolation source: river surface water | place: USA:Blue River Watershed | collected 2017-08-16 | reverse complement strand
TACTCTTGGCATAGTGTTCTCCTAAGATTTATGCGTAAGGCATCATGGCGCGAATCGATTTGACATCGGATTTCGCGACGGGGGCTGAACCACGTAATTGACGCTTGTTCTTGGTGGTTTTCTTGGTAAGGATGTGACGCTTAAACGCCTGTCCTCGTTTAATCGATCCACTTGCGCGGACCTTAAAGCGCTTGGCTGCGCCACTTTTGGTCTTCATTTTGGGCATGACTGCTCCCTTTTCCTTCTTCTTGCGCCTGCGGTGTCAACCGACGGTTGCTCTTCCTGTACCGAGAGTGCGCTATTTAAGTACTACCTACTGCAACTACAAATTCTTACTTCTTCTTGGCAGGTGCAAGCACCATCACCATTTGTCGGCCTTCCATTTTTGGAAACTGCTCGACTTGACCGTAGGGCTCGAGATCGAGCTTTAAACGATCCAACATCTTTGCTCCGATTTCTTGGTGCGCCATCTCTCGCCCCCGAAACCGTAAGGTAATTTTTGTTTTATCGCCATCTTCTAAAAAGCGGATCAGATTACGCAGTTTCACACCATAGTCACCGTCATCAGTACCCGGTCTAAATTTAACTTCTTTGACCTGTATAACCTTTTGCTTCAACTTTGCTTCGTGTTGACGCTTGGCTTCTTGGTACTTGAACTTACCGAAGTCCATAATTCGGACAACTGGAGGGTTCGCATTGGGAGCTATCTCAACTAAGTCGGTATCTTCTTCATCTGCCAACCGTAGTGCTTCACTCAACTTAACTACACCGACAACATTTCCGTCGGATCCGATCAAACGCACTTCAGGGGAAGTAATTTCCTGGTTAATGCGTTGCAATTTTTCAGTAGCGATCTTCTAATTCCTCTCTCAAAAACAATCAAAAGCCATCTCACCCCCTAGCTAGGCTCGGGTCCGACTTTCTGGGCAATATCCTGCTGGAGTCGGGTGACAAAGGAATCAAGAGGCATTACACCTAGATCAACCCCGCCACGGGCGCGAACGGCCACCGTATTACTATCACGCTCTTTATCGCCAACAACGAGCAAATAAGGCAGTTTTTGTAATGCGTGCTCACGTATTTTATACGTAATTTTCTCGTTTCGCAAATCGGATTCCACTCTAAACCCTTGTTTTTTCAGCATTTGCTGAACTTTTTGGGCATATTCGGCCGAATTTTCTGAGATATTTAGGACCATGGCTTGGGTGGGAGCCAGCCAGACCGGCATGGCTCCAGCGTGGTTTTCAATCAAAATCCCAATAAAACGCTCTAGGGATCCGACAATTGCCCGATGCAACATGTCCGGCACTTTGCGGCTGTTGTCCTCGGCCACATACTCCGCCCCTAAGCGAGCTGGCATCGAGAAATCCACTTGCATCGTGCCGCATTGCCACGAGCGGCCAATCGAGTCCTTCAAGTGATACTCAATCTTAGGTCCGTAGAAAGCGCCCTCACCGGGTAATTCTTCCCAAGTTTGTCCCGACGCTTTCAATGCGCCGCGCAAGGATGCCTCGGCTTTATCCCAAATAGCATCGTCACCAACGCGCTTAGCAGGACGCAATGCCAACTTCACAGCGATCTCAGTAAAGCCAAAATCTTGATAGACCGCGCGTACCGCTTTATCAAAAGCAGCAACCTCTGCCTGAATCTGATCTTCCGTACAGAAGATATGCCCATCATCTTGGGTAAATCCGCGCACGCGCATCAATCCATGAAGCGCGCCCGATGGTTCATTGCGATGGCATTGCCCAAACTCTCCAAAACGCAATGGCAACTCGCGATAGCTGTGCAAACCCGAGTTAAAGATTTGTACATGCCCTGGACAGTTCATTGGTTTGAGAGCGTATGCCCGATTCTCAGACTCGGTGGTGAACATATTCTCTTTGTAGTTGTCCCAGTGACCAGATTTCTCCCACAAGCCACGATCCAGAATTTGGGGCGCCTTCACTTCTTGATAGCCCTCGCGTTGATAAACGCGTCGCATGTATTGCTCAACTTCCTGCCAAATTGCCCAACCCTTGGGATGCCAAAACACTAAGCCAGGTGCTTCGTCCTGAAAATGAAACAGATCCAGTTGTTTAGCCAGTCGCCGATGATCGCGCTTCTCAGCCTCTTCCAGCATGTGTAGGTAAGCGTCTTGATCTTCTTTTTTGGTCCAAGCAGTGCCATAGATACGTTGCAACATCTCATTCTTGCTATCGCCACGCCAGTAAGCACCAGCGAGCTTCATGAGCTTGAAGACTTTTAATTTACCGGTCGATGGCACGTGAGGGCCGCGGCATAAATCCGTGAACTTACCTTCGGTGTAAAGCGAGACCTCTTCGTTTTGCGGAATACCGGCGATGATCTCTGCTTTGTAATGTTCGCCTTGCTTCTTAAAAAATTCCACGGCTTGATTGCGCGGCATTACGGTGCGCGCTACGGGCTCATCTTTTTTTGCAAGCTCGCCCATCTTTTTTTCGATCGCAGCTAAATCATCAGGAGTAAATGGGCGGTGATACGAGAAGTCGTAATAGAACCCGTTATCAATGACCGGTCCAATCGTCACCTGAGCATCGGGGAATAACTCTTTGACTGCATAGGCAAGTAGATGGGCAGTCGAGTGCCGAATAATTTCTAAGCCCTCGGGATTTTTGTCGGTAATGATGGCAAGGTTGGTGTTGCGATCAATCGTATGGCTTAAATCGACCAAACGACCATCGACCGAACCAGCAAGCGCTGCTTTGGCTAAGCCACTCCCAATGCTTTGAGCAACTTCCGCAACGGTCAAGGGCGCAGGATATTCGCGCTTTGATCCATCCGGAAGAGTTACAACCACCATACCTACTCCATGCATAAATGAGAATGCGCGTTCGTCATCAAGCAAATGAACACAACGCGCATTGCAAATTACCTTGTTATCGTTGGTAGGCTCGATTGGACTCGAACCAACGACCCCCACCATGTCAAGGTGGTGCTCTAACCAGCTGAGCTACGAGCCTATACAAATCAAGAGTTTATCACCGCCGGCGAACTTCCGTGACGCCTCGCAATCCCTCAAGACCGGTTTGCACAAGGCGTAAGGCCTCACTATTCTGAATCTCAATGGTCATTTGGATTTGTGCAAGCCCTTTGCGTGCCGACTTTTTGAGATCAATTACGTGCACTCCCAGCTTTGACGTAATCTCAAAGAGTTCACGCATGAGCTCCGCACGATCGAGTGCTGTAATCGCTAAATCAGCAGGAAACACTCGGTCTTTACTGCCTCCCTGTTCAGAATCCAGTTTGGTACTCCATGCTGTTTGTATCACGCGTTCTGGTGCTCGATCCAAAAGCACTCTGAATGTTTTGCACGTGCGGCGATGAATCGACACCCCTCGACCCTGCGTTACAAAACCTGCGATTGGATCTGGCGGTACTGGTCGACAGCATTTGGCTAATTGCGTTAATAAAGAATCAACCCCTACGACGAGTACATCACCACCTTGATTGGCTTTAGTCGAGCGTGGCCGAATTTGAATCGCATCATTTTTATCAAGAACTTTTTCTGATGCCTTCTCGATTTTTGCTTCAGTACCTTTGGTATTTACTTGGCTAGCCTCATCATCAAGCGCATTAAACCAAGCACGCACTCGGGCTCGTGCACGTTGCGAGCGTAGATAGCCGCGCTCGGGATTTAACCAATCGCGCGATGGCCCGCCATGCTTTACTGAAATAATCTCAACGGTCTGGCCATTATTGAGTGCAGTATCTAAAGGGACCATCGCGCCATCGATTCGTGCGCCACGACAACGGTGCCCTAAATCAGTATGCACTGCATATGCAAAATCAATTGGCGATGATCCCTTCTCCAGAGAAATCACTTTGCCCAAGGGTGTCAGTACATAGATATGATCATCAATTTCGTGATGTTTGAGCTGTTCCCAGGCATCTTCTTTCCACGAGATCAACTGTCTAGCCCAGGCAATTTGCCGTTCATAGGCTACCTCAGCGCTATGCGTACCAGCCTCATTTGCGTTTACCCCTGAATTTTTATTGACTGCAAAGGCTCCCTCTTTGTAACGCCAATGGGCTGCCAAACCATATTCGGCTTGCTGGTGCATCTCATGGGTTCGTATCTGAATCTCAAACGCAATACCTTGCTCATCAATCACAACGGTATGCAAGGATTGATAGCCATTTGGTTTAGGTCGGGCAATGTAATCGTCAAACTCTTTTGGTACTGGCTGCCAAATGTTATGCGCTAACCCTAATGTTGCATAACAGGCCTTGATGTCATCAACCAAAATCCGAAAGGCACGCACATCGTAAAGATTGGCAAACTCCAAAGACTTACCCTGCATCTTTTTCCAGATGCTATAGATGTGTTTGGGTCGCCCCTGCACGTCTGCCTTAATTTGGGCGCTTTGTAATTCTTGATTGAGCCTCTCAATAATGTCCTTAATAAATTGCTCGCGCTCAATCCGTTTGGCATCGAGTAATCCTGCAATCTCTTTGTAGGTTTGTGGGGTCATCACCCGAAAGGCGAGATCCTCCATCTCCCATTTCATTTGCCAAAGACCTAAACGATTAGCAAGCGTTGCATGAATATCCAAGATCTCTTGCGCCCACTCTGGCGTTGTAGTAATCCGATTTTTTGTGATCCAACGCAGTGTTTGCAAACGCGAGGCCAAGTAAATTAAGACCACTCGCAAATCATTACCAAAGGCTAAGAGCATTTTGCGTAAGACTTCTTCTTGCCCAGTGACCGTTGCCTGCCCACCACTCTTGATGAGCTTTGCTTGTGCTTGGCGCAAACCTCGATAACCAATTAATAGTGCACTTGCATCTTGCCCAATTTGTTTGCTGAGTGCTTCTTTATTGAGATTGCTGTGTAAATGCGAAGCCGCCTGAATCGATGCTTCATCCAGACGTAAAGTTTGCAAGATTTTGGCAACGGCTAGTGAATGATCTTCATGGGGCTCGCCAAACCAAACATCCACTTCGTGTGAAGATTTGGTTTTAGGTAATGGTTTTGGCGCTGCTAAGCGTTGCTCAGATTGGGGCACGTTGATCAGAGATAGTCGGCAATGATCAACTATAGAAAGAATTGGCGCGCGATGTCAATCTGCTCTGCCTTGATAAAGGCTGGGGCATGGCCTGCGTGGGGAATCTCAATACTTGTCGCATGGGGATTGAGTTGGCACATCTTCGCAACTGTTTGGGCAGAAAGTAGATCGGACTCTGAACCGCGCACAATCAGGATCGGGCAATTAATCTTCTGAAAACTCTGCCACATCGCTAACTCACCAGCTTCTGCCAATGCAGGTGTCACCGATGCAAACGGCACCGCGATTGCAGGATCGTAGTGCAAGATCCAGCGATTATCTTTTTCGATGAGCATGGGACCATTTAAATACTCCCACTCCTCTTCAGTATGTTTACCAAATGGGGCACAAATCGCTTGTAATTTATCCATTGCTACATCGCGATTGGTGTATGCAAATGGTTTGCCCACATAACTCGCTAACCGAATTAACGCAGCCGGTTCGATATGAGGTCCAACATCATTGAGCAATAACTTTCGAACAGAATTACCCGGTAAGGCGGCATACACCATTCCGATGAGACCACCCATCGAGGTACCAAACCAATTGGGATTGCTAGCACCCAATTTGAGTGTGAGGGCTTTCATATCGGCCACATATTGAGGAACCGCGTAGAACATCGGATTACTTAAATAATCCGAGTCGCCACGACCAACAATGTCGGGACAAACAACAAAGTGGCGCTCACACAATGCTTCAGCCATGACTCGAAAGTCGCTACCGCGACGTGACAAACCGTGCACGCAATATAAGACACTCGGGTTCTGTGGATCGCCCCAAGTATGAAAGGCCATCCGATGAGGTCCTGCAGGACTTGAGCATTGCACGTAATCCGTATGGCCGTGATGATCACGGTTGAGAAGCGCGGTGTGGTGTGCTTTCTCAACACTGGGTGGCGTTGGTTCAATTTCTTGCTTACCAGCCTCTTCGGGTTGCAAGGTAATGTGATCGATCCCATGCACCTCGCGCAGCATGATGGCAATACGATCCAGAATACGGGGCCATTCTTTAAATTGCTTAATCTCCACATGCGCAATCAGGGCCGGATGTTGAGGACTCATCTCCCAAACGTGTAAATCATGCACTGCCTTGACGCCCTCAACTGCCATCAAATCATTGCCGACCTTGACGTAATCGATATGCAAAGGCACACCTTCCATCAGGAAGTGATACGACTCTTTCAGAATCGAGATCGTGGATTTGAGGATCAGGAGTGCAACAAAGATCGAGAGGATCGGGTCGATGGTCATCCAACCGCTCATCTGAATTACCACTCCAGAAATTAAGGCGGCAATTGATCCAAGTAAATCGCCCATCACGTGCACGAGTGCTGCACGGGTGTTCACACTTTTTTGATCGCGCGATAAGACCCAAGCGACCAATAAGTTAACCGTCAAACCAATTGCCGCAACAATCGTCACGGTAGCTCCCGCAACCGGATGAGGATCTTGAATGCGACTCATTGCCTCAATTGCAATCCAAATCACGACAGCAAGCATTACCAAGCTGTTGACAAATGCAGCTAGCGCTTCGGCTCGACCAAAACCAAAGGAGTGTCTTGCCGATGGCGGTCGGCGCGCAATGTACTGTGCGAGAAGTGCCAGACCTAAAGCAGCAGAGTCGGTCACCATATGACCGGCATCCGACATGAGGGCAAGAGAACCAGAGAGTAAACCGGCTATGAACTCAACAAATGCAAAACCGAGGGTCAGTAATAAAGCCAACCACAGCCACAACTGCTTGCGATCGGCAACTGCGTGGGAATGGCTGGCATCCCCACGTTTGTGCGCGTGTAAATGTTCGGCGTTCAATGCACCGCGCTAGTGTCAATCGGTGCGCCGGTCTTCGCCTGAATCTCTTCTTTGCTCACACCGGGAGCGAGTTCTACTAATTTGAGACCTTTAGGGGTCACATCCATGACACCTAAGTCAGTAATGATCCGATCAACCACACCGGTACCTGTTAATGGCAGACTGCACTTGGGCAAAATTTTGATCTCTTCAGTGCCATCTTTTTTCTTGGCAACATGCTCCATCAACACCACTACGTGCTTAACACCGGCAACTAGATCCATCGCACCGCCCATACCCTTAACCATCTTTCCAGGAATCATCCAGTTGGCAAGATCACCGTGTTCGCTCACTTGCATTGCACCCAAGATGGCAATATTGATCTTGCCACCCCGAATCATTCCAAATGAATCGGCTGATGAGAAGATTGCTGATCCAGGTAAGGTGGTCACTGTTTGCTTACCCGCATTAATCATGTCCGCATCGACTTGGGCTTCGGTTGGAAAGGGTCCGATTCCTAATAGACCGTTCTCGGATTGCAACCACACTTCCATGCCATCGGGCACATGGTTAGCAACTAAGGTTGGCATACCGATTCCTAAATTGACATAGTAGCCATCGCGTAACTCTTTAGCAGCCCGTGCTGCCATTTCATCTCGATTCCAAGGCATGATGATTCCTCTAAATAGATTCAGTAATGTGATTTATTGGGTGAGTGTGCGTTGCTCAATCCGCTTCTCGGGATTGGGATTAAGCACAATCCGATGCGCATAAATACTTGGCGTATGAATTTGATCAGGAATTAGTTGACCGTTCTCAACAATCTCTTCAACCTCAACCACCGTAATTTTTCCGGCCATGGCAACAACTGGATTAAAGTTGCGCGCCGTTAAGCGATATAAAAGGTTGCCAGCTTTATCGGCTTTCCATGCTTTCACGAGGGAGACATCGGCAACGAGTGATCGCTCGAGAATGTATTTCTCACCATCAAACTCACGGACATCTTTTCCTTCCGCAACGATCGTTCCGACACCCGTTCTGGTATAGAACGCTGGAATACCGCAACCACCTGCGCGCAGTTTCTCGGCCAGCGTTCCTTGGGGAGTGAACTCAAGTTCAAGTTCACCTGCCAAGTATTGACGCTCGAATTCCTTATTCTCACCAACATAGGATGAGATCATTTTCTTAACTTGGCGAGTTTGTAAAAGAATGCCTAGACCAAAATCGTCCACACCAGCGTTATTGGAAATCGCGGTCAGATTTTTGGTTCCCAAGTCCTTCACCGCCGCTATGAGAGCTTCAGGAATTCCGCACAGACCAAATCCACCCACTGCGATTGTTTGACCATCTTTCAGAATGTCTTGGAGAGCCGCACGGGCATTGGGAAATATCTTGTTCATACACCTAACTTTCTATCACTTTTTTGGATCAATCAATTGGCTAACGACCATAATGATAACGCCTTCGGATCGCAAATATTTGACCAAAAGCACTACACTAGAGCCATGGATCGTGCCCAGTTAATTGCCCAGTTTGGACCTCGTGAGGCCATGGAATATGACCTCGTGATTGTGGGCGGAGGGCCAGCTGGTCTATCGGCTGCAATCCATGCCAAACAGATTTCCCAACGCGAGGGTCGTGAGATCTCCGTTTGCGTTTTAGAAAAGGGATCAGAACGCGGTGCCCACATTCTTTCTGGCGCGGTAATGGATCCCCGTGGTCTCAACGAACTCTTCCCCAACTGGAAAGAACTTGGGGCACCACTTGAGACACCGGTCAGCAAAGATCAATTTTTGTTCTTGACCGAATCGGGTTCATTCTCAGTCCCCCACTTTTTATTACCCCAATGCTTTAGTAATCAAGGCAACTACATTCTGAGTTTGAGTAATTTCACGCGCTGGTTAGGAACACAAGCCGAGAATTTAGGTGTTGATATCTTCCCAGGCTTTGCCGCTGCCGAGATTTTGTACAACCCGCAAGGCGCAGTCTGTGGAGTGGCAACGGGTAATTTAGGGATTGGTAAGAATGGTGAACCTTCTGATCAATTTCAATTGGGAATGGAGTTACGCGCCAAGTTCACTCTCTTTGCAGAAGGTGCGCGTGGTCATCTTGGTAAAGAGCTCATTACGCGTTATCAACTCGATCGAGAATCCGATCCCCAAAGTTATGGCATCGGCATTAAAGAGTTATGGGAAATTTCTCCCGAGAAACACCAACCGGGTTTAGTACTTCACACCGCAGGTTGGCCACTTGATACACAAACCTATGGTGGTTCTTTCTTGTATCACTTTGGCGAGAACAAAGTGGCGGTTGGTTTAGTGGTGGGTCTTTCCTATCGCAATCCCTATCTCTCACCCTTTGAGGAGTTCCAACGTTACAAACTCCATCCGGCGATTCGTCCAACGTTTGAGGGTGGCAAACGAATTGCCTATGGCGCTCGCGCGATTACTGCCGGTGGCTTAAATAGTCTGCCGCAAACGGTGTTCCCGGGTGGCGCTTTAATTGGCTGCGATGCTGGCTACCTCAACGCATCGCGAATTAAAGGCAGTCATGCAGCAATTAAGTCCGGCATGTTAGCTGCTCAAGCGGTGATGTCTGCGCTCTCAGAAAATCGAGCCAATGATATTCTGACGGCGTACCCCAGCGCCTTTAAAAATAGCTGGCTTTATCAAGAACTCAAACAAGCCCGCAACTTCAAACCTTGGATGTCAAAAGGTTTATACCTTGGTACCTTGATGGTGGGTATCGAACAAAAACTCTTTGGGGGTAACGTGCCGTGGACGATTCATCAAAAGAAAGCCGATTATGAATATCTTGAGCCGGCTAAATTACATTCGGTGATTGAGTATCCAAAGCCCGATGGCAAGATTACCTTTGATCGTTTGTCGTCCGTGTTCATCTCTAATACCAATCATGAAGAGAACCAACCAGCGCATCTCACACTAAAAGATCAAAACGTACCGGTCGCGATTAATCTTGATATTTATGCAGGCCCTGAGCAACGCTACTGCCCTGCCGGCGTTTATGAGTACATCGAAGTTGACGATCATCCCAAACTTCAGATCAATGCGCAAAACTGCGTGCATTGCAAAACGTGTGACATTAAAGACCCGACCCAAAATATTGTGTGGGTCACACCCGAAGGCGGCGGTGGGCCTAACTACTCAGGGATGTAGTCGGCATTAAAGTTTGCATCAGATGGACTGCGTTTTTGCTGGTGGCTTTGATTGAGTAATTGCAAGACCTGCAACTGCGCATGCAACTGCTGCCATACCAAACACTTGATGGGGTCCAAGACTATCCCAAATCCAGCCGGCACATAATCCACCGAGTGTGCCGCCAAAGCCATACGCAATGGTTGTGAAGAGAGCCTGACCACGAGCTTGTAAAGGGCCTGCAAACCAAGTCTGTATTAATTTTGTACTAGCGCTGTGGTGTGCTGCGAAGGTTGCTGCGTGCATGATTTGTGCCAGAATCAAAAGCGTTGTGCTGGCAAAGTATCCGATGAGTACAAACCGAATCACTCCAATCATAAAAGTCGCTTGCAATACAGCTTGTGGCGAATAGCGCGACATCACCTTACTTTGGAAATAGAAAAATAGGACTTCCGCACCGACCCCTAGGGTCCAAAAGAAACCAATCTCCGATTTACTGTAGCCAAGATTGGCGAGATAGAGTGAATAGAACACATACAAAGCCGCATGACCAAAAATCATCGCAAAGGCGGAGACAAAAAACCAGCGCACCTCCGGCCGCTTGAGAACCGAGCGTAACTCCCCGCGAGCAAATGGTCGACGCTCGATCTTGGGTTCACGTAATAAAAATGTGTCGGTTGCTAAGATGATTAAAACGCCTAAGCCCAACCAAGGGAAGACCTCAATACCCCGCCACTGAAATACCTCGCCAGCCAAGAGAACCATACTGATAAAACCAATCGATCCCCATAAACGCAGGCGACCATAGCGATGATCAAAGGAGTCGTCTTTGTAAAGTGCATGAACCGTTGCTGCTTCCCCTAGCGGAATCATGCTACTCAGAATGGTGTGCAGAATAAACATCCAAATTAGAAATGGGATGTAGTTCTCTAGATAAAAGATGCCGATAAAAAAGAGTGCTGCTAGACAAGCACAAAACCGCATAATGCCAACGCGATTGGATAAGTAGTCCGATAACCATCCCCAAGAGAATGGTCCCAAGATACGCGTGACCTGCAACATCGACATCAAGGCAGCGATCTCGATCGCTCCGAAGCCAAGATCGGCAAAGTACAAACTAGCGTATGGAGATACAAGCCCGATGTAGGCGAAGTACAAAAAGAAAAAGGCCCCAAAGGCCCAGCGGGAGTTGGTTGCCATTAAATCTAGCTACGCGAGGCAGGTATCGATGCCGGGCTTACCTTAACATCTGCGCACTGGGCGCGATGACGTAAAGCATGATCCATTAAAACCAATGCCAACATGGCTTCTGCAATTGGGGCTGCACGAATACCTACGCAGGGGTCGTGACGACCCTTGGTCTGAATCGTCGTTGCCTTACCTTGGATATCGACGGTTTCTTTGGGGCTCATGATGCTCGAAGTTGGCTTGATCGCAATCCGCACCCGAATATCTTGTCCGGTACTAATGCCACCCAATACGCCACCAGAGTTATTCGATGCAAAGCCATCCGGATGCATCTCATCACCGTGCTCACTGCCCTTTTGCGTCACGACACCGAACCCAGCACCAATCTCGACACCCTTGACGGCATTGATTCCCATCATCACATGAGCAATATCAGCATCGAGTTTGTCAAATAGCGGCTCACCCAAACCAATCGGTACATGACTGGCGCGTACTTCGATCTTTGCGCCGCAGGAGTCCCCTGCTTTGCGCAGTTGGTCCATATACTCTTCGAGCTTAGGAATGATCTGTGCGTTTGCCGCAAAGAATGGATTGCACGCAATTTCTTTCTCGTCCACAAACGGAATCTCAATATCGCCCAACTGGGTCATGTGTGCGGTAATTGTTGTACCGTAATGAGCACGTAACCATTTTTTTGCAATGGCCGCAGCAGCAACGACCGGTGCGGTCAAACGCGCTGACGAGCGTCCGCCACCGCGCGGATCCCGAAAGCCATATTTATAGTGATAGGTGTAATCGGCATGCCCTGGTCTGAAAGTTTGCAAAATATCGGAGTAATCTTGGCTGCGCTGATCGGTGTTCCGAATCAATAAACAAATCGGTGTGCCCGTGGTCTTCCCTTCGAACACTCCTGAGAGGATCTCCACTTTGTCGTCTTCCTTGCGTTGGGTGACGTGACGCGAGGTCCCAGGTTTGCGACGATCCAGATCACCCTGAATATCATCAACCGAGAGTTCCATTCCTGGTGGGCAACCATCGACCACTGCCCCGATGGCGGG
>JACCDL010934190.1_pt1 | contig 12257 bp, 14 predicted proteins | sample 7441931 | NCBI WGS metagenome assembly JACCDL01 (sample SAMN15323437, study PRJNA562643) | freshwater metagenome | isolation source: river surface water | place: USA:Blue River Watershed | collected 2017-08-16 | reverse complement strand
GTCTGACAAAGTCGTTTGCATTGCAGAAACAGTCACGCGTTTGTACGCCTGAAACTCGAACGCCTGAATGAGGTTTGTACGCTTGCGGGGTTTCAACCAGCGTTAAACATCTGCTTGAAGTTGCGCCTGTTGAAAACCATTTTGTCGCCAAGCTTCGTACACCAACACCGCCACAGAATTCGACAAATTCAAACTGCGTTGCCCGGGCAACATCGGTAAACGCAAGCGCTGTGCTGGCGCAAAGCTCTCTCGCAAAGCGGTGGGCAAGCCGCTGGTTTCGCACCCAAACACAAACCAATCACCCGCTTGAAACGTTTCTTCATGCGCGCTGTGCGAGCCCTTGGTGGTGATGGCAAACATGCGCGATGCATCGGGTTTGGCATCTGCTAAAAATTGTTCCCAACTGGCGTGACGCACAACAGGCGCGTACTCGTGGTAATCGAGCCCTGCGCGGCGCATGTGTTTGTCTTCCATCGAAAAACCCAAGGGCTCGATCAAATGCAACTGGCACCCGGTGTTGGCGGCCAAGCGAATCACATTGCCCGTGTTGGGGGGGATTTCAGGGTGAACCAAAACAATGTTGAACATGCGCGCATTGTCGCGCACCTGCAAATGCCTAGGTCAGCGATGATGCGGCCATCTGCGCCAATGTCTCAGCGCCTTTGGGCGCGTGCAAAGACCAGCCCTGTGACGTGCGCAACGCCTGCACGCTTCAACACTGTTGCGGCGGCAGACAACGTGGCGCCTGTGGTCATGACATCATCGACTAACACCACGCGCGTTTGTTGCAAGGCGGCCAGATGCTGAGGTGCGACCCAAAACACATCTTGTGCAAAGTTGAGCCGTTCCTCTCGGGTGGCCCCCACTTGGTGATGTGCGCCATCGCCTGCACGTTGCAAAACATGGGCAGAAGCTTTGCTGGGGGCCAACTGCTTGGCCAACACGTAGGCTTGGTTGAACCCACGTTCGCGCAAACGAGGGGCAGACAAGGGCATGGCGATCACATGATCTGCGGCTTCTAGCGCAGGTTCAACATGCGGCGCATGCAGCATCACATGGGCCAAACAACGCCCTAAGGAAGCGTCACCTTTGAATTTGAATTGGGCGATGCATGCATCCCAAGGAAAACCGTAGGTCACAGCGCTCAAGCAAGCCTCCAAGGCAAGCGGTTCATTGGCACAAGCGTCACACGTGTGTGCTTCCATCGGATGTGCGCAGGTCGGACAGCGGGGGACAGGTTGCGCAAAGCGGGTCATGCAAGGGCTGCACAAACTCTCGCTGGGCCAGGCCCGACAAATGTGACATACGCTTGGCCAGCGAAAGGTTTTGAGCATGGCTCAATATACTTACCCACGCCATGGATGAACCTACCCTGACTGAACAACCTCCAACACTGCAACCTGCTGCTGCGCAGCGATGGCTGCGGTGGCCGCATACGGTGTCGCCTTGGCTGCATGAAGAGATAGGCGCGCGCATGGCCCAACGCTTGGCCTGGATTCGCCTCAAGCCCGCCCAATGGCTCGATTGGTATCCACTGCATGGCGGACTCGATGCACACCAAAAAGTCCATGCGCAGTACCCGCAAGCGCAAAGGTTTGCCATAGAAACCAGTGACCATCGAAGCGCCGCCGTGACCAAGGTGCTCAATGGTCCTTGGTGGCGCCGCTGGTGGGGTGCGTCTCGCGTCACAATGGCCGCCCCGCCCGATGGCAGTCTGCAAATGGTGTGGGCCAACATGTCGCTCCATATCGCGACCGAGCCTTTGATGCTGTTGCGTCAATGGCACAAAATGTTGGCCGTCGATGGTTTTTTGATGTTTTCCTGTCTGGGGCCAGACACCCTGCGCGAATTACAGCAATTGCATGCGCAACATGGTTGGCCCGCGCCGAGCCAAGCATTCACCGACATGCACGATTGGGGCGATATGTTGATACAGGCTGGTTTTGCTGAACCGGTGATGGACATGGAACGCCTGACATTGACCTACGACACCTGCGAACAACTGGTGAGTGATTTGCGTGCATTGGGGCGCAATTTGAATGCAAACCGCTTCACAGGGCTGCGCGGTAAGGCCTGGCGGGAACGATGGCTGCAGGCTTTGCGGGGTTTGGCGGGTTCAAACCCAAGCGGGAAAATGTCCCTCACGGTTGAGGTGATTTATGGGCATGCCCTCAAGCCTGTGCCGCGTGTGCGCTTGGCCCAAGAGAGTTCAGTAGCACTGGAGGACATGCGCAGCCTATTGGGAAAATCCCGCGACTCAGGCCGGTTAGAATCTCGGATGGATACTTTATAGGGCAAACCCGCGTGCGTGGCATTGAGTTAAATCAGTGTTTGATGAGTTTGCGATCCAAAAGGTTAAACATTGAGGCAATCTAAAGTGATGAAGAACGATCTTTTACAAAAGTTGGCTTACGGTTGGTTGATGGCAGCCACATGGGTGAGCAACGCTGCATGGGCGGTGAATGACTTGCCCGGTGGCCCAGCGGTGCGGCAACTCAATTTGCAGCCAGCAGCCTCCAAGATTGCTGAAGAGCAAGGTTGGTTGCATTGGTTCATGCTGATCATCTGCACTGTCATCTTCATTGCTGTGTTTGGGGTGATGTTTTATTCCATCTTGAAACACCGCAAGTCTTTGGGTCACAAACCTGCCTCATTTCATGAGTCTGTGAAAGTTGAAATTGCTTGGACTGTGGTGCCTTTCATCATTGTGATTTTGATGGCGCTGCCTGCCACCAAAGCGGTGGTAGCGCAAAAAGACACTTCCAATGCCGACTTGACCATCAAGGCCACCGGCTACCAATGGAAATGGGGGTATGACTACCTCAAAGGTGAGGGTGAAGGCATTGCCTTCATCTCTACATTGGACAACGAACAACGTGAAATTTCCAACGCTGGCGCCAAGGGCGTTTCGATTGACGACTACTTGCTCAAAGTGGACAACGCGTTGGTGGTGCCTGTCAACAAAAAGGTTCGCATCATCACCACAGCCAACGACGTGATTCACGCATTTGCGGTGCCTTCGCTGGGCGTCAAGCAAGACGCGATTCCTGGCTTTGTACGCGACACCTGGTTCCGTGCTGAGCGTACGGGTGATTTTTATGGCCAATGCCAAGAGTTGTGCGGCAAAGAGCACGCTTACATGCCCATTCACGTCAAAGTCTTGAGTGCAGAAGACTATTCAAAATGGGTGGCTGTTGAGCAAAAGAAAATGGCCGCCAAGTTGGACGACCCCAGCAAAGTCTGGTCTTTGGCTGACCTGTCACAACGCGGTGAAAAAGTGTATGCCGCCAATTGCGCGGCCTGCCACCAGCCCAATGGCAAAGGCGCTGGTCCTATCAAGGCCCTAGACGCTTCAGCTTTGGTGCTGGATACGGACAAGGCCAAACAAATCAAAGTTTTGTTGAACGGACAGGGCAATGGTGCCATGCCTGCATGGAAACAACTCAGCGATACCGATATCGCTGCAGTTATCACCTACACCAAAAACTCTTGGTCAAACAAAACGGGTCAACTGGTGCAACCGGCTGACATCAAAGCATCTCGTTAATTTGCTAGCGTTTAGAAGGAAACCATCATGAGCGCAGTTCTCGATCCACACGGTCACGTTGCTGGTCACGGTCACGACGATCACCACGGAGCCCCGCACGGTTGGCGTCGCTGGGTATTTGCGACCAATCACAAAGACATTGGCACTTTGTATTTGTTGTTTGCTTTTAGCATGCTGATCATTGGCGGTGTGTTGGCGTTGATCATTCGCGCCGAACTGTTCCAGCCAGGATTGCAAGTGGTCAACCCTGAGTTGTTCAACCAACTCACGACGATGCACGGTTTGATCATGGTGTTTGGTGCCATCATGCCCGCCTTTGTGGGTTTTGCAAACTGGATGATTCCGTTGCAGATCGGCGCGTCAGACATGGCCTTCGCCCGCATGAACAACTTCAGCTTCTGGCTGATGATTCCTGCAGCCGCCATGCTGGCAGGTTCGTTCTTCATGCCCGGTGGTGCCCCTGCCGCAGGTTGGACTCTTTATGCGCCCTTGACCCTGCAAATGGGTCCATCGATGGATGCAGGCATTTTTGCCATGCACATTTTGGGTGCCTCTTCCATCATGGGGTCGATCAACATCATCGTGACCATTTTGAACATGCGCGCACCGGGCATGACTTTGATGAAGATGCCCATGTTCGTTTGGACTTGGTTGATCACAGCTTACTTGTTGATCGCTGTCATGCCCGTGTTGGCCGGCGCGATCACCATGACTCTGACTGACCGTCATTTCGGTACCACCTTTTTCAACCCTGCAGGTGGCGGTGATCCGATCATGTACCAGCACATTTTCTGGTTCTTTGGGCATCCTGAGGTGTACATCATGATCTTGCCAGCCTTTGGCATCATCAGCCACATCGTGCCTGCCTTTGCGCGTAAAAAGCTCTTTGGTTACGCCTCGATGGTGTATGCCACATCGTCGATCGCGATTTTGTCATTCATTGTTTGGGCGCACCACATGTACGCAACAGGCATGCCTGTGACAGGTCAGTTGTTTTTCATGTACGCCACCATGTTGATTTCAGTGCCCACGGGTGTGAAGGTGTTCAACTGGATTGCGACCATGTGGAAGGGCTCCATGACCTTTGAGACACCCATGTTGTTCTCAGTGGGTTTCATCTTTGTGTTCACCATGGGCGGCTTCACCGGTTTGATTTTGTCGATGGCACCCATCGATACGCAAGTGCAAGACACCTATTACGTTGTGGCCCATTTCCACTATGTGTTGGTGGCCGGCTCGTTGTTTGCCATGTTTGCCGGTTTTTACTATTGGTGCCCCAAGTGGACAGGTGTGATGTACAACGAAACCCGTGGCCAAATCCACTTTTGGTGGACCATGATTTCTTTCAACGTCACCTTCTTCCCCATGCATTTCTTGGGTTTGGCTGGCATGCCTCGTCGCTACGCTGACTACCCCATGCAATTTGCGGATTTCAACCTGGTTGCCTCGGTTGGCGCGTTTGCTTTCGGTATCGCACAGGTGTATTTCTTCTTGTTTGTGGTCTTGCCGGCCATGCGTGGTCATGGCGAAAAAGCACCCGCCAAGCCTTGGGAGGCTGCTGAAGGACTGGAGTGGGAAGTGCCTTCACCTGCCCCCTTCCACACCTTTGAGAACCCACCCAAGCTGGACGCAACAGCGACCCGCGTGATTGGCTGATCTACATGACACCTGAGCAACGTAAACGCAATCTGCGCATGGCCTTGATTCTGGCCTCCGTGGCGTTCGTTTTCTTCCTTGGCTTTTTTGCCAAGGTGGTGTTGCTCAACCGTTGACGTTGGTTGGACGCAAGCGCATGGCAAGCCCGCACAAAAATACCCTGATGTTCAAGAAGCTACTGGTTGTGGCGGCGGGTATGTTTGCGTTTGGTTATGCCTTGGTGCCCATGTACAAAGCCATTTGTGAGTTCACCGGCATCAACATTTTGGCATTGGGTGAGCGAGAGCTGCCGGGTTCTGGCACTTCTCGCGCCAAAGCGGGTAACACACAAGTGGATACCAGCCGCACCATCACGGTCGAGTTTGACGCCAACGCACGCGGGCCTTGGCTTTTCAAGCCTGCGCAAAATTCAGTGCAAGTGCACCCCGGTGAATTGATGACAGTCATGTACGAATTTGAAAACGTTCAAGACCGTGTCATGTCAGCCCAAGCCATCCCCAGCTATGCGCCACGTCAAGCGGCGGCGCATTTCAACAAGCTGGAGTGTTTTTGTTTCAATCAATACACCCTGGCCCCTGGCGAGAAAAAGCAGTGGCCGGTGGCGTTTGTGATTGATCCCAAACTGTCCAAAGATGTGACCACCATCACCTTGTCCTACACCTTCTTTGAGGTGGGTGCCAAGACCCCAGCTGCACCAACAGCGCAGCTCGACACATCCACCAAGGCGACGGGCGTATGAGTCAGTCCAGCACTTTGTTGCGATCGGTCAAAGCGGTGGCTTGGTCTTTTTTGGGTATTCGCAAAAGCAGCGAATTTCAAGAAGACATTGACAAGCTGACCCCATTGCATGTGTTGGGGGTGGGCTTGGCGGCTGGATTGTTGTTTGTGATTGGGTTGATCGTGTTGGTCAACTTGGTCGTCGCGAAATAAATGAAGGAGTGGAAATGAGTAGCACCTCACACGGCACAACGCCTTATTACTATGTGCCCCATGAGTCGCGCCATCCAGCGTTGGCTGCGTTGGGATTGTTTTTTGTGATTCTTGGCGCTGGTCAGTGGATCAATGGTTCGGACTGGGGCAAGTACGCTTTGTTCTTCGGTCTGGTTTTTTGGCTGTTCGTGCTTTACCAGTGGTTTGGTGACGCCATCGCTGAGAGCGAAAGTGGTCAGTATGGTCACAAGATCGATTTGTCGTATCGCTGGAGCATGAGCTGGTTCATCTTCTCTGAAGTCATGTTCTTTGGTGCCTTCTTCTCTGCTTTGTGGTGGGCGCGTGCGCACTCGGTGCCCATGCTAGGAAGCTTGGACAACGCTTTGCTGTGGCCCGACTTCAAAGCTGTCTGGCCATCGGTGGCTGCTGGTGCGACGGCTTCCCCCGCAGGCATCATTGAGCCCTTTAAGACGATGACGCCTTTTTGGTTGCCCACCATCAACACGGCACTGCTGTTGACCTCGGGTGTGACCTTGACCATTGCTCACCATGCCTTGCGTGAGAATGACCGTGCGACCACGATCAAGTTCATGTGGATGACGGTGGCTTTGGGTTTGGTTTTCTTGTTTGTGCAAGGCTATGAGTATTACCACTCTTATGTGGATTTGAACCTCAAACTCACTTCTGGCATTTACGGTTCTACCTTTTTCATGCTCACTGGCTTTCACGGTTTCCACGTGTTCTTGGGCATGTTGATGTTGTTGGTCATCACTTTGCGTTTGCAAAAAGGCCATTTCACAGCTGACAAACACTTTGGTTTTGAAGGCGCCGCTTGGTACTGGCACTTTGTGGACGTGGTGTGGCTGGGGCTGTATGTCTTGGTGTACTGGATGTGATCCGTGCCAGATGACGTCAAAGGCCGCATGCGCGGCCTTTTTTATTGGCTAGCACGTCTTTGCAAAGACAATGGCTCATTGACCCGCAGTGATGCCCGTGGGCTGAATGTAGCCGAGCTTGTAGCCGATCAGAATACAAATGAACAGCAGGATGGAAAACCCAACCCGCAAACCCAAGGCCTTGACCATGTTGCTGGATTTGGGTTGACCGTTGCGCCCATCGCGCATCATGAAAACCAAAGCAGACACCAAACTGGCTAGGATGGCAAGAAAAGCGATTGCAACCATGAACTTCATAAACCACATTATCACCTTGCAAAGACGCCCTGGGTTTGTGTGGATCACTTTGGCCATGCTCATCGGGGTAGGGGTGACCACGCGATTGGGGTTTTGGCAGCTTTCGCGTGCTCAGGAAAAGCAAGATCGCCATGCGAGCATCATGGCCAAGCAAGAGGCTCCGATTTTGTCAACCCAAGCTTTGCTTGAGCGGCCCGAGTTGTTTCAATCCTTGCATCAACGCGTGAGCTTGCAGGGCAAATGGTTGGTACAACACACCCTTTACTTGGAAAACCGCACCATGCGCGGCCAAACGGGCTTTTGGGTGGTGACGCCTTTGGCGCTCACGCCCAAGACTTGGGTGCTGGTGCAGCGGGGCTGGATACCGCGACACAGAGAAGACCGCACGCGCTTGCAGCCGATAGATACCCCTGCGGATGAGGTGCAGATCAATGGCCGCTTGTCAGCGATGCCGTCGGACCTGCTGCAACTTGGTGGTGCAACGCCTGAAGCAACGATGACCACAGGGCCTTCGAATATTCGTCAAAATCTAGAGCCGCAACGCTATGCAAGAGACATAGGACAATCATGGGCTGGATTTGTTGTGCAGACCGATCCGCCCTCTGAAGGTTTGTTGCGTGAGTGGCCAGAGATAAGCGCTGGCGTTGAAAAAAATCTGGGCTATGCCTTTCAATGGTTCGCTTTGGCAGCCGTGCAGTTGTTGCTCTATCTTTGGTTCCAATTTGTCAAACCCTATCGCCATGCTCGACAACACAAGCTCTAACGCTGACACGCAAGTGCGTGACAATTTGAAACAACCGCTGGGAATGACGGTTTACGACCTGCCTTCGCCAACTGCTGTTGCCCAAGAAGATGCTAAACGCACTGCCGCCGGTCGTTTGCGCATGTTGCTGGTGCTGTTGGTGTGTGCCAGTCCGGTGATTGCTTCGTACTTCACTTATTACGTGGTCCGTCCAGAGGGCCGACGCAACTTTGGTGAGTTGATTGAGCCCATGCGTGACTTACCCAACATTCAGGCGCAAACCCTTGCGGGTGCATCCATGGCGCTGCCCAGTCTCAAAGGCCAGTGGTTACTGATCAGCGTGTCTGGTGGCGCTTGCGATGAGGTGTGCCAACAACACCTGTACTTGCAGCGTCAAATTTTGGCGGGATTGGGCAAAGAACGTCCTAAGACAGAATGGGTGTGGTTGGTCAACGATCAAGCGCCGGTTGCCGAGACTTTGCTACCCGGGTTGAAAGAGGCGACGGTGCTGCGCGTGTCATCGACTGATGTGTCCAACTGGTTGGTTGCGGCGCAGGGCAAAAATTTGTCTGACCATTTGTATTTGGTTGACCCCCGTGGCATGTGGATGATGCGTTTTCCTGCGCCACTCAATGCGGAGAACGCCGTCAAGGTCAAGCGCGATATGGAACGTTTGCTGCGGGCCAACTCGTCATGGGATGAAGCCGGTCGATAAAGACGGCAGTCGTTACACACAAGATTTATGGAACAAAGTTTGTTGGACTTGAGTCCACTTTTACATCTGTTGCTGATGGGCGCATTGGTGGCCATGCTGCCCTTGTGTTGGGTGTGGCTGCGCAATCCAAATGCCTCAACGCGTCAGCGTGTGCAATGGCTCACCTGGGTGACGGTATTCATCACCTTCGATTTGGTGATGTTTGGTGCCTTCACGCGGTTGACCGACTCAGGCTTGGGGTGTCCAGATTGGCCGGGTTGCTATGGCCATGCTTCGCCCTTGGGCGCGCAAGCCGCCATTCAAGAAGCGCAAACCCAAATGCCGACAGGGCCGGTCACGCATACCAAAGCTTGGATAGAAATGATCCATCGCTACATGGCCATGGCCGTGGGGGGATTGATCTTGACGCTGGCCTCTTGGGCATGGGTCAAACGGTGGCGCGGTGACGCACGTGCAGGTGTGATGTGGCCGACCATCAGTTTGGTTTGGGTGTGTGTGCAGGGTGCGTTTGGTGCATTGACCGTCACCATGAAGTTGTTTCCCTTGATCGTGACCTTGCATTTGATGGGTGGCTTGACCTTGTTGTGTTTGTTGGTGGTGCAAGCGGTTCGTCATTCTGCCGACAACCCAGTGACCATGCGTGCGGGCTTGCAACGTTTGACGGTGTTGGGATTGTGTTTGTTGGCGATGCAAGTCGCCTTGGGCGGGTGGGTCAGCACCAATTACGCGGTGTTGGCTTGCAACACGTTTCCCCAATGCCAAAACACATGGTGGCCACTGATGGATTTTGCGCAAGGTTTTACTTTGTGGCGCCCGCTGGGTTTGAATGCGCAGGGCGAATCGTTGAGTTTTGAAGCCTTGACAGCGATCCACTACGTCCACCGATTGTTTGCCTATGTGGTGTTTGTTTACTTAGGTCTGTTGGCTTGGCAAATCTTGCGCATAGAGACTTTGCAGACTGCAGCGCGGCTTGTGCTGGGTCTGTTGCTCCTGCAATTGCTCACCGGATTGTCCAATGTGGTTTTGGATTGGCCCTTGGTGGCGGCCGTGTTGCACACCGGTGGTGCGGCAGCGTTGAGCGCCACCTTGGTGTGGATTTTGTCGCGCACACATGTTGCGACAATGTCGACCCCCCACACAAGTGGATGGTCGACATGATGGTTAAGAGAATTTTTTTATGAACCTCGCTTCTTCTGCGATATCCCGTTGGCGTCAGTTCAATGCGCTGACCAAACCGCGCGTGATTCAGTTGATTGTGTTTTGTGCCCTCATTGGGATGGTGTTGGCCGTCCCTGGGGTGCCTACATGGCCCGATGTGCAGTTGGCTGCTTGGGCTTGTCTTGGCATTTGGTGTGTTGCGGGTGCGGCTGCCGCCTTTAACTGTTTGGTTGAAAAAACCATTGATTCAAAAATGCGCCGTACCGCATGGCGACCCACGGCCAAAGGTGAATTGAGCGATCGCGAGACCTTGCTGTTTTCTGCTTTGTTGTGTGCCGTGGGTTCTTGGATTTTGTTGGCTTGGGTCAACGCGCTCACCATGTGGCTCACCTTTGCCACCTTTGTGGGCTATGCCGTGGTTTACACCGTGATTTTGAAGCCCTTGACACCGCAAAACATCGTCATTGGCGGTGCCTCAGGCGCCATGCCTCCTGTGTTGGGCTGGGCCGCGATGACAGGGGATGTAGGGCCAGAGGCCTTGATTTTGTTCTTGATCATTTTCTTGTGGACACCGCCACACTTTTGGGCGCTGGCTTTGTATCGGGTGGAGGATTACCGCAAATCGGGCTTGCCCATGTTGCCTGTGACGCACGGCAATGCCTTCACGCGTTTGCAAATCTTGCTCTACACCTTTGTTTTGTTTGCCGCCTGTTTGATGCCATTTGTGTATCGCATGAGCGGTTGGTTTTATTTGGTCAGTGCCGTGTTGCTCAGCCTTGGTTTTTGCGCCTATGCTTGGGCTTTGTGGCGTGATTATTCTGACGCGTTGGCACGCAAGACGTTTCGCTTTTCTTTGATTCACCTGAGCTTGCTTTTTGCAGCTTTGCTGATCGATCACTATTTGTAATTCAGTCACATGATGAAACGCTACAAGAATTTTTTGCTTTGTGCGCTGGCCTTTATCAGCATAGGTTTGACGGCGTGCTCAGCTGATCGACCCCAGTTCAAGTCGATCGATGTGACCGGCGCCAATTACGCGCAAGGTTTTACATTGACTGACCACAACGGACAATCACGCAGTTTGTCGGCGTTCAAAGGCAAAGTGGTGGTGGTGTTTTTTGGCTACACCCAGTGCCCCGACGTGTGCCCCACATCGATGACTGAACTCACCGAAGTCAAACGTTTGTTGGGTGCAGATGCTGATAAGTTGCAAGGAGTGTTTGTGACGGTAGACCCTGTGCGCGACACCGCTGAATTGCTCAAGGCCTACATGGCCAACTTTGACCCCAGCTTTGTGGCCTTCGTGCCCACAGAAGAAGAGTTGGTCAAGGTGGCCAAAGACTTCAAGATTTACTACAAGAAGGTTGAAGGCAAAACACCCACCAGCTACACCATGGACCATTCAGCGGGTAGTTATGTGTATGACACCCAAGGGCGTTTGCGTTTGTACAGTCGCTATGGCAGCGGTCCCCAAGTGCTGGCGCAAGACATCCAGCTGTTGTTGAAATAAAAAGAGCCGCTGAATGCGGCTCTTTTGGATGTTCAAGGTGTTGTGCGCTGATTAAGCGTATTCAGCCAATGCCGCTTTCATCTTTTTCATAGCAGCTGCTTCGATCTGGCGTATGCGCTCGGCACTCACGCCGTATTCGGCGGCCAACTCGTGCAAGGTCATGCCGCCTGAGCCGTCGTCTTGCACTTTGAGCCAACGCTCTTCCACGATGCGACGGCTGCGTTCGTCCAACACATCGAGTGCCGCAGCGATGCCGTCAGACGCCAACACATCGCGCTGATGCGCAGCGATCATGGCGGTGGGCTCGTGGTTGACATCGGTGAGGTAGGAGATGGGGCCGAAGGCGTCGTCGTCCGCATCGTTGGGGGTGGGGTCGAGCAACACATCGCCACCCGACATGCGGGTTTCCATTTCCAGCACTTCTTCGGGCTTCACATTCAACTGCTTTGCCACCACATTCACTTCGTTGGGGCTGAGGGTGTCGCGGTGCGTGGCGGCATCTGCAACTGAGGCATTGGCTTTGAAGCCTTGCTTCATTGAGCGCAGGTTGAAAAACAATTTGCGTTGGGCCTTGGTGGTGGCCACCTTGACCATGCGCCAGTTTTTCAAAATGTATTCGTGAATTTCGGCTTTGATCCAGTGCATGGCATAGCTCACCAAGCGCACACCTTGATCGGGGTCGAAGCGTTTGACAGCTTTCATCAGGCCCACATTGCCCTCTTGGATCAGGTCGGCATGGGGCAGGCCATAACCCAAATATTGACGGGATACCGACACCACCAATCGCAAGCGAGAAAGCACTAACT
>JACCDL010951283.1_pt1 | contig 12259 bp, 9 predicted proteins | sample 7441931 | NCBI WGS metagenome assembly JACCDL01 (sample SAMN15323437, study PRJNA562643) | freshwater metagenome | isolation source: river surface water | place: USA:Blue River Watershed | collected 2017-08-16 | reverse complement strand
TGTTGCCACGCAGCATTCGTCGTCCTCGCAAGGGTCGTTTCACGCACGTCGTGCTGCATGCGGCAGCCTCGAATCGTTTTGCCGATTCGAATACCGACGTGAAGCAGGCCTCAGCAAAGGCCGGCATGAATGCACAAGTTCTTGACGCAACAATGCGCAAGTTGGAAAAGATTGTTCAGAAGTTGAATCTTGGCGACAAGAAGTCAACTTGGTCGAACTATTCCGAGCGCGGTCATTATCTCGAGTCAAGTCTTGATGAGAAGCAAAAGTTCGTGCGCGACGCAGTGGCTTCAGCGCCACGTAAGCAAGTGTGGGACATCGGTTGCAACGACGGAGTCTTCAGCCGAATTGCGTCTGCTCACTCTGACTACGTCGTTGCGATGGATGCAGACCCATTGGTGGTTGATCGCTTGTACAACACCCTGAAGGCAGAGAAGAACGACAAGATTCTTCCGTTGTATGTCGACCTCACTGATTCCGGTGGCGGAGTTGGCTGGCGCGGTCTCGAGCGACCTGGTGTGTTCCATCGTGGACACCCAGACATCGTGATGGCGCTTGCAGTGATTCACCATATGGCAATCACTTTTAACGTGCCCATCGCATCGCAGCTCGATATGTTCCGCGATCTTTCTCCAGAACTCATCATTGAAATGCCTCACGCGGATGACCCCATGGTGCGCAAGCTTTTGGTCAACAAGCGCGCAGGTATTCATGATGATTTCAATCTCGAGAACTTTGATCGTTTGCTCTCCGAGCGTTTCGACATCAAGTCGAAGATGCTCCTTGCAGGCGGAACTCGCACCATCTTCCACGCTGTCCGTAAGGGCTAATCGCGTCAGGGGAGTCCATTCGGAACCCCTGTAGAGTTGAGGTGTTGCAGTGCTTGCACTGCTTCTGGCGACGTGGCGGAATGGTTTACGCAGCGGCCTGCAAAGCCGTTTATCCGAGTTCGATTCTCGGCGTCGCCTCCATTTTTTAGACATTCTCATTTTGTTACGCTCTTTAAATGAAGCGAGTTGATAATGAGTTGGAATTTGACAAACTTCTGAAGCCGAACTCGGATTTTAAAAACTTTGATTTTCGTGGCCCAGATCCCGGAATTCTTGTTGATTTCCGCGGAATCGATCTTTCTGGAAGCGATTTCACAGGAGCAATCATGTGGGATATGGATCTCTCAGAAGCTGACTTGAGAAATTGCATTTTTAGAAATGTGGACCTGCGCGGTTGCGATCTTTATGACGCTCTGACAGATGGGGCTGATTTCACGGGGGCAAATCTTCTTGGTACCCGAATGCCCGACGGCTCGGTAGATGAGTAATCAAAGATTTAAAGAATCCAATTGAGTTATTGCTTCTCATTGGATATCGGCATTCCAATACCATTGAGTGACGGCGGTCACTGATACCGTCTGCGCATGCTGACTCGTACTGAAGCCATCGCGGAGCTCACCGCTGCTGGTAGTCCTTTTGAACTTGCAACAGTGAACGTTCATGGAAATCCGGTGCGGGCATTTAAGAACGCACCCGCTTCGTTGCGAGACGTGTGGCTGACTGCTGCACAACGCGGCGAGACCCCTTATTTCCATTACGACGATGTCACGACAACCTATGGCGGAGCACATCTGCAGGTGACTGCGGTTGCTGCGTGGCTAGTGGAACGCGGCGTGAAGAAGGGCGATCGTGTTGCTGTTGGGATGCGCAATTATCCCGAGTGGGCGATGGCTCACTGGGCAATCCAATGCATCGGTGCGGTCACGGTCAGTTTGAATGCCTGGTGGATCGCCGAAGAACTGAAGTATGCCTTCACCGACTCTGGCGCAACTGCGGCAATTGTTGATGGTGAACGGCTCGATCGTCTTTCTGATGAAATGTTGGAAGAACGAGGCGTACATTCGGTGCTTGTTGTTCGCGGTGATGCGCGACCAGGGACATTCAGTTGGAACGATGTTGCATCAAATGAATCAGCGGTACTTCCCGAGGTGTCCATCGATACGGATGACGATGCCACGATTCTCTACACATCGGGAACCACTGGTTTTCCGAAAGGTGCTGCAGGAAGTAATCGCAACTACATCACCAACATCTGGAATGGGCTTTTTGCAGTTGCACTCGCTGGCAAGATGGCCGGTATTCAACCCGCCGCAGGTGATGCACCAAAACCGCAAGCTATTGCCTTTACAACGTTCCCGTATTTCCACATTGCAGGCCTTTGCGGAATGACATCTCACACCAATAATGGCGGTGCAATCGTGTCCCAGTTCAAATGGGATCCACTCGACGCACTACGTCTGATTGAAAAATACAAGGTCGCATCATTTGGAGGCGTGCCAACAGTGGTGCGTTCTCTGCTGGAACATCCGCACCGTGACAAATATGACTTGTCGAGTTTGAACGCAATATCGCAAGGTGGCGCACCGGTGGCACCAGATTCTGTTGCGCGCATTGAAAATGACTTTGCTGGCAAAGTAAGTGCTGCCAACGGATATGGGCTAACTGAAACAACTGCTGCAATTATCGGCAACAGTGGCGCGTCCTACTTTGCGAAAAAGGACAGTGTTGGTCTTCCCTATGTTGGAACCGACATTCGTATTGTTGGGGAAGACGGAAAAGATGTTCCTCCGGGAAGCATTGGTGAGATTTGGGTGTACGGCCCGAATAATGTTCGCGGATATTGGAATAAACCCGAAGAGACGGCGAAAGCATTCACCAATGGCTGGTTCCACACAGGTGACGCGGGTCTGATTGATCCCGATGGATTCATTTATGTTGTTGACCGAATCAAAGACATGGTTCTGCGCGGGGGAGAGAACGTGTACTGCGTTGAAGTCGAGACCGTTCTCTTTGAAATTGACGCCGTGAAGGATTGTGCTGTCATTGGTATTCCTCATGAGAAGTTGGGCGAAGAAGTTGCTGCCGTGATTGTGGCTGCAGATGGCCATGGCCCAAGCAGCGCAGAAGATGTTCTGCGCCACTTGGGCTCACGACTCGCCGCCTTCAAGGTTCCTAGCAAGATTTTTTGGCATCACGAAGAGCTGCCAAGAAACGCCGCTGGAAAAGTTTTGAAGAAGGACCTTCGAGATCTTTACTCATAGTCACTTGGTCTTGTAGACACCTGTCCAATCAATTCCCCAGTTGGTGATGGTGCGTTGCGTCTTTCCATTCGGGAGACCCAAAGTTCCGATTCCTGCCAGTTTTTTGGTGGTGAAAAGTGAGTAATAGAAGGTGTTGATTGCTCCCATGATGGCGTTTTTCTGCAGGTACGCAGTGCCAGCCCGATAGTGGCTCTTTGCAGCAGCAGCGTTCACTGTGGCTTGTCCGTCATAGAAATACTGATCAATTGCAACGTCATTGTGATGATTCAGACCAAGAACTGGCCCCAACGATGTCTTGAAGAGAGCTCGTACCGGGTTGGTGCTTGTCGCTGAATAGGCATTCGTGACGAGGAACGGAATGTTGAACGCGGCATCTTCGCCCTCGAGAAGAGTGATGAAGATCGCGTCATATGCGTTGTAGTACTGCCCGGCATTAAGTTGAGCTGAAGCATTAAATGCTTTTGCGATGATGTTGGCAGTTTCCTCAACCACAATCGTGGCATTGATGTTGCATTTCGCCCACGTTGCTTTCAAGAATCGAGCATTCGCTTGAGATGCCGTGCTGGTATCTGCTGGGAACGTGAAACTTAATGAGGTCTCTCCTGTCTCGACGATGTAGTCCTTCACAAATTGTCGTGCCTTTGAGACATTGAACTTTGGAAAGTTCTTTGTGGAATACATGAGGCTGGATGGACCCACTAGTGACTTCGCAGCTTTTGTCTCACCGCGAGTGCGCACCTTGACAAAGTTGCTGCGATCAAGACACGAGAGGACAGCCTTGCGTGCTGATGCATGCTCAAAGGGCGACCGTGGCTTGCCTTGATTGAGCCACAGCGATGGGTAATACTCCGCAGCCGATCGGAACTCGCGAACTGCTGTGCGTCGCGTACGAAGGTCTTTAATGAAGGTGGAATCGGTTGCCGCAGAAAAGAATCCTGCGTCCAGAGTTCCTCGACGAACAGCGGCGGCACGTTGTGAGGATTCCTTCACGTTCTGAAAAGTGATCTTTTCGAGATAGGGGAGTCGGGCATTCGTCTTGGGGTCATGTCGCCAATAATCAGCATTTCGAGTGACAATCAATTGATCGGCTGTCCATGACGAAATCTTGAAGGGTCCCGTGCCAATCGGGTTCACTGAACATGTATTCGCATCAGTAAGTTGAGCCGGTGATCTCATAAAGAATCGACCCGAGGCATACAGAGTTGATCTGAAATCGTATTGGGGTCGATCGAGAACGAACTCAACGACGAACTCTGATTTGACGGAGAAGGATTTGATGTTTGCTGTAAAGGCTGTGCCGGTTCCGATGGTGTATGACTTCGCTGCCAACCCTGGGAGGCCACCAGCGGCGTATGCGCCTAATGCAGTTCGTCCGGTGATGGCATTGAAGTTGGCTACAACTGCTGCGGCATCAAACTTGGCGCCATCATGAAATGTCACGCCTTCACGCAACGTGATGGTCCATGTTTTGCGATCGGCTGATGGTGTTCCACTTCGAGCAAGGACGCCAGCAATGTCGCCACCTTTTGTCTTTTCAAACAATGTCTCATAGATGGTTCGCGTCGCCATGAGTGCAGAGTTCGCCGGATTGTTGCCCACACAGAATCCAGGAAGAGTGTCAAAGATTCCGACGGTGATCACACCGCCGTACTTGGTAGAGGGAACCGAAGTTGCCTGCGCATTCTGGATTCCCATTCCAGTGATTGATACAGCGAGAGCTGCGCTTGCAAGTAGCGCAATGCGCACTTGTAAAGCTCTCCGTGTAGTTCTGAAGTTCATCATGTTCTCCTTTGTTGCGCGGTGGTAGGCCGACACAGCCACCGTAAATAGGCAACGCAAAGGAATTGATGAGAATTCATACTGAATACGAGAAACGGATTTTTGTCATCAACAATCCTTCGTAGTTTTCATCTCATGAATGAAAACAATGTTCAGAAACTGTCAGACAGAGCAGTTGTCGTGGCGCTGACTCATGATGAAGCGCGTATGTGGTTGCTGAATGATGATTCGAGTAACCCAGTTGTGCGCATCAAGCGAGAAGAACCGGAGCATGTACATGTTCGTCAGGCGCAGGCCCATCATGGTCACGCAAGCGAGATTGGAGAATCTGCCTATTTCGCAGAAGTTGCAGACGCTCTAACGAACGTATCCAGCATTGTCTTGATGGGTCACGGTTCCGGAAAAGCAAATGCGGCAACACGGTTTGAACATCATGTTGCGTCGCACTTCAAGGCACTATCGTTGAAGATTGCTGTGACTGGCACGATCAATATTCCGGCTCTCGGTGAATCGGAGATCATTCGAGAGGCTCGTCGACAGTGGAAAGCAACTGTCGAAATGAGCTGAGCAGAAATTACGACCAGCCGCCTGAGAACGAGACAAACTGACCAGTTGCAAACGTGCTCTTGCCATCAAGGTATGGCATGCAGAAATGTGCAAACTCATCGACAGTGCCAAGCCGTCCAAGTGGAACTTGGGATTCAATCTTTTTGCGCTTTTCTGGATCATCGGCGCCTGACGCGCGACGGAACTCGGGGAAGTCCATGAAATTGGTTCCCACTGCATTGACTTGAACATTGTGCTTTGCCATCTCCATTGCCGAATTCTTTGCAAGCAATGTCGCAGCTGCTCGCATCGACGAATACAGCGGTGCACCTGGTGTAGGGCGTGCAGCAGATGCACTGGTAATGAGAAGAACTTGTCCTGATTGTTGGCTCACCATGGTGGGAAGGACGGCCTTTAAAAACTCGTATGGAGCGACAACACAGCCGTTGTAGACCTTGTCAAGATCGTCGCGAGTTGACTTCAAGATGGAACCCGTCACGATGAGACCTGAGAACATCACTGCTGAGTCGATTCGGCCCAATGCATCGAGTGCATATTGCGCCAGCTTCTCGGCATTTTCTGGGCGGCTGATGTCACGAACTTTTGGCACTTCTATGACATGGGCGCCCAATTTCTGAAGCTCATCGCAGAGGCCGTCGGCTGGGTCACCGATGACAAGGTCGAATCCGGATGCGGCCAGGGCTCGTGCCAAGGGAGGTCCGACATAAAAGCTTCCATCGTTCACAATGGCGACGGGACGGTTGGTCTGGCTCATAGGACCTCCAAAGGGCTGAGATCCCCAAAAGTAGCGTGAATGAAGCAAATCAATGTCGAGTGGGCTGTATTTCGAAGGCCGCTCTTAGTTGCGCTCTACAAATGACTTGGGACAATTTTGTGGCACTTTCGCTTGGTATGCACCACATTCGATGGTCTACAGTGACTGCAGTCACACAAAACGTGTGCGTCATTCATGGGGGTATTTGAATGAAAAGTCAGGGGAAGGCTGTCCGTTCGCGGATGGCGAAGCGCTTAGGTGCAGCTGTTGCAGTTGCATTGCTGGGCTCGACTGTTGCAGCCACTGGCTCGCAGGCAGCAACGAGGCCAGAAGCTGGTGCTCCGAAATACGGTGGCACCGTCACAATGTTGATCGATGGTTCCATCGCCGGACATTGTTTCCAGAACGCTTTGCCTGGTGGACCACTTGGGGCATCTCGTTCGATTTACGAGAGCCTTGTGGAGCGCACCAATAAGGGTAAGTACGTTGGTTTCCTTGCGGAGTCGCTGACGTCGCCAGACAACAAGATCTGGACAATCAAACTTCGTCCAGGCATCACCTATTCAAATGGTGAGGCATTTAATGCTGCATCTGTAAAGCAGAACATCGACATTGGTCGTGGTGCAATTACGACATACCTCTCCACCGGTGTTGGCGTGAACGCCAATATCTTGCAGGTAGATGTCGTTGATGATCTGACAGTTCGCGTGACACTTGAGCGTCCTGACAACGACTTCCTCGGTCTGATGTACCGTGCTGGCCGTTACGTCATGCGTGCACCAGCGCAGATTGCTTCTACTTCAACATGCTCTACCAACCCAATTGGTACTGGACCTTTCAAGCTCCAGTCCTTCTCGGCTGATGAGCAAGTGGTGGTGAAGAACCCGACCTACTGGCGCAAGGACGCCAAGGGTCGTCAGCTTCCATACTTGGACAAGATTGAATTCATCTCGGTAAAGGAAGCTTCACAGCGAGCAGCAGCTGTCCGTCGTGGCACTGCAGACGCAGGCTTCTTCACTCAGGGTGATGCGACATTCACGAATGACCTCTTTAACCGTAAGTCAGTAGTGACCGGCTACCAGTCAACGAAGACCGCATGGGGCCAGTGGGTGCCAAACGTCAACAAGGCTGGTTCACCATTCAAGTACCAGAACTGTCGCTTGGCCGCCGCATATTCCATTGACTGGAAGAGCTACAACAAGGTTCGTCTGAAGGGCACTGGTGACTACTCCGGCTCCATCGTTGGTAAGTCACACATCATGTACACCACAAAGGGTGCACCGACCTACAACATTGCAAAGGCAAAGGATTACCTCGCGAAGTGCAACGTTGACCTCGGTTCAGCAGCTCCAATGAAGATCACACTGTATGCAGATACAAGTAGCCAGTCTCAGAACAACACCAAGTTCATCCAGAAGTCAATGGAGAAGGCCGGAATCCTTTTCAACAACCCATTCATCGGAGAATCAGCATTGCTCGTTTCGAAGATCTATAAGGGTGGCGGAAATGACTTTGACTTCGCAGAAGGAACTCCTGCAGAAGGTGGTTCTCCCGGCTACGTGATTCCTTTCTTCGTCAGTAAGGCATTCATGACAGGAACAATTAACCCGATTGCAAGCACTTCTTATGGTCGTGTGTACAACACCGTTATTGCCTTGGGTAACCACAGCGATACCAATGTTGACAACTTGATTTATGCCGCTCAGGCAGAAACCAATCCAAAGCTTGCAAAGGCAAAGTGGCAAGCAGCCACTAAGTACATCCAAGAACAGGGATATGCAATTCCGGCAGTACACGGTGGCTTCAAAGTCTTCGTGAACAACAAGTCGAAGTTGCGTGGCATCGGCACATTGAAGATGCCTGGTGGTCAGTTGGCCGACGTTGTCGAGACCAAGGGCTTCGAATGGACAGGTATCTGGAAGGGCTAATTCCCTAACAGAGAATCTTCTACGGAAGGGACGGTGGCCTAAGGGTCACCGTCCCTTTTGTTTTCCGTGTCCAAGAGAAGTTTCCGTGTCCAAGAGAACAGGGTCAAACGCCTACGGTAGGGGCATGAAGGTAGCGCTGACCATTGTTGACCATCTCCGCCGTGCCGAGCAGGTATACGGCGATCGAATCGCCATTGTCGACGAGCCGGACCAGCCAGGGGAGTCCTGGGGTTCCATCACGTACGCAGAAATGGCACGACGTGCCCGTGCGCAGGCAGCGGCGCTTGATGCGTTAGGTGTTCCCCAAGGTGCCCGAGTCGCGATGGTCTCGCAAAATGCGGCGCGATTGGTGACAGCATTTTTTGGCGTCAGTGGTTTCGGCCGCGTTCTGGTTCCCATCAACTTTCGTCTCGTTGCAGAGGAAGTGAAGTACATCATCGAGCACTGTGGTGCTGAAGTCCTGATCATTGACCCAGAACTGGAAGAAGCGCTTGCAGATGTGCAGGCGAAACATAAGTTCATCATCGGTGCGGCCTCTGATGCGGTGCTCTATAAGTTCGACACCCAGCCGGTTGCATGGGAAGCCGACGAGGATGCGACTGCCACCATTAACTACACCAGTGGAACGACAGCTCGACCAAAGGGTGTACAGCTGACGCACCGCAGCTTGTGGGTGAACTCAGCAGTGTTCGGTTGGCAGATGAATGTCAACGAAAGTGATGTGTATCTGCACACACTTCCGCAGTTCCATGTCAATGGTTGGGGAATGGTTTACGCAGTAACTGCCATGGGTGGCACGCACATCATTCTTCGCAAGGTGGATGGCGAAGAAATTTTGCGTCGCATTAACCAGCATGGTGTCACGATGCTGTGCGGTGCGCCAGCGGTGGCAAACATGATTCTTGATGCCGCAGGAGAGACGAATGAGTCAACTCGTCGTGGCGAAGTGCGGATGGTCGTGGCGGGTGCGCCACCGCCGACGAAGACGATTGAACGAATTGAGACTGAACTTGGTTGGGAGTTCGTTCAGATTTATGGCTTGACAGAAACGTCGCCTCTTTTGACTATGAATCGCACCCGTAAAGAGTGGAATGAGTTGTCGCCCGCAGAGAAAGCAACCAAGTTGGGTGCTGCGGGTGCTCCGGCGCTTGGGGTGGAGGTCGAGATTGATTCTCAAGGAGAAGTTCTTGCTCGTGGCAACACGGTGATGAGTGGTTACTGGAATCAGCCGGACGAAACCGGCAAGGCCATCGTTGATGGATGGTTCCACACTGGAGACGGTGGGTACCTTGGCGATAACCACTATCTCACCATTGCAGACCGCAAGAAAGATGTCATTGTCTCTGGTGGTGAGAATGTGTCGTCCATCGAAGTAGAGGACGCAGTCTTCTCGCATCCTGACGTTGCCGAAGTTGCGGTGATTGGTATCCCCGATGAGAAATGGGGCGAGAAGGTTTTGGCATTGGTGGTGAAGACACCTGGGTCCACGCTCACTGAGGCTGATCTCATTGCCTATGTGCGCACCAAATTGGCCGCGTACAAGTGTCCGAAAGTAGTGGAGTTCCGTTCTGAACTTGCTCGCACGGCCACAGGAAAGCTGCAGAAGTTCATTCTGCGGGCGCCGTATTGGGAAGGTTTTGAACGCCAGGTCAACTGACGTTATTCGCCATAGCGCTCAATCAGTAGCGCATGGCAGTTTTGATCCATTGCGGCGGCAAATGTTCGTTCGGTGATGGTCTCCGCTAGTTGCCGGCCGCGCTCATTCGCCATGTCAATGGTTCCGCCCACGCTGATCGGGATGATGAGACACACCATGAGAGCGATGCGGTAAGCGTCGCGTATTTCATTAAACGTGATGTCAACTCCGCCATCGACAAGGCACTGGTGATAGAGCGCAAGGAGACGGTCTTCGTGCTTGCGGCGATCCTGCGTCGTAAGGGACTGCGCAAGGAGATATGCAACGTCATACGGTCCGCCCGATCGAGTGGTGAGCTGCCAGTCGAGGATGACAACGTCGTCATCGGAACCTTGCTCACCAAAGAACATGTTCTCTGAACGGAAGTCGGTGTGGCAGATGGTGCGAGGGTCGCCGCCAAAGTCATTGAGAAGTGTGCCGAAGTGTTTATTCACTGCCGTGCCAAGAGCAATTTGTTCGGGAGTGAGGAGTTTTTCAAAACCGTTGGAGAGAAATATTGGCCATGCGTAGTCGAAAAGTGGAACGGCTTGCATTGTCACCGGGCCGTTTCCGTAATCCATCCATTCCAATGCATCGAGTTCAGGTGAAGCCCACCATTTCGCGTGCAGAGACGCCACGGCCTTAATTGCACGCTCTGCATGCTCGGGGGTCATGCCCACAATTTGGTCGGACACTTCCAGGTGTCCCAAGTCGTCCAACTGAAGTGCAGACAAATTGTTCTCGTAGTCGATGGCACTCCAGTAGCAACGTGGAGTACGTACTCCGGCTTGGGGTGCCACCTCACGGTAGAAGAGTGCCTCACGGGTGTAGTACCGGAACATCTGCATCTGGGCCCGATTTGCCTCATAGGGCGAGGGGAGTTTGGCGATCATGTGTTGCGGTAGCGGATTGGCGTCTGGTGAATAGGAAATAGTGAGGCGGGCCAGCTGCCCGACCATTCCGACTCCCTCCCCAATGATCTGCGCTTCCACCAGAGTGGCGGAGCCTGAAAGAAGCGCTCCAGACGCCTTCAGAGCCTCTGTGAGCCACTCTGGAGTGAGTTCCGTTACGGACATGGGGACATTCATTTCAGGCATGCTGTGACCTTAGTCTCAGAGGCGAGCAGTTATATCCCTGGGATGAGCCTCCGGAAAGTGAGATTGACTCGGGGATCTGCCAGTCGAGGCATTTTGGGAATCCGGTGTTCCCAACATTTCTGGCTGAGGCCAGACATCACTAAGAGGGACCCATGTCCCAGATTGATGCTGACCATTTCACGGGATTCCCGATGTCGCAGGTCGAATCTGCGCTCTGCCCCTAAGGAGATGGAAGCGATGAGGGGCTCAGGGCCATTCACCAATTCATCGTCGGAGTGCCACCCAAGATGGTCGTTGCCGTCACGATAGAAATTAACGAGCACTCCGTTGAATGTGTGATTCGTTTGGGATTCACAGCGTTCGCGAATCCCATCAAGTGTTGTCGTCCAGGGTTGCGCTATTCGCGTTTGACCTGAGTACGTGTAGTTCTGTCCAGAGGAGTGCCATGTCGATAAACGAGGTTCGTCGACAATGTTGCCGTACATGTGAAGTGTTTGTTGTTCCCAGGAATTCGTAGAGATCAACTCATTGATAATTGAATTCGCTTCATCATCTGCGAGGAACTCCGGATACAAAATTGCCGAACCGTCCCCTGGAAGTAGTTCGCCGCCAAAGGGGAGTGATTGCTGGCTGGGCATCGGTCTAGCCGACCAACAGAAATGACCCAGGAACTAAGTCCTGGGTCATTTCAATAGTTGAGTTGTCGTGGGCCACCACGACGCTGCTATTCACCAATGGGGTGATGACACGCCACGAAGTGTCCAACAGAAACTTCGCGAAGTTGTGGCTCTTCCTGCGCGCACAAGTCAGATGCTTGTGGGCAGCGAGTACGGAAGCGACAACCCGATGGTGGGTTCAACGGTGATGGAGGCTCTCCCTGAATCAGATTGCCTGAGATAGGGCGCTCTGGGTCAGGGATGGGAACGGAACCCACAAGTGCCTTCGTGTAGTGGTGCTTAGTGTTCTGATATAGCTCTTCAGGTGGTGCGACTTCACATACCTTGCCGAGATACATCACCATCACGCGTGTGCTCACTGCTTTCACCACTGCGAGGTCGTGAGAGATGAAGATGAGTGTGAGACCGTAACGGTCCTTCATGTCCTGCAAGAGGTTGAGGATCTGGGCCTGCACGCTCACGTCAAGAGCTGAGACTGGTTCGTCACAGATGATCATGGTGGGGTCCAGGGCAAGCGAACGAGCAATGCTGATTCGCTGGCACTGTCCGCCTGAGAACTCATAGGAACGACGGTCGCGCACAACAGAAGGATCAAGGTTGGCTGCCAACAGCAACTCATCAATCTTTGCGTTGATTTCCACTTCGTTGCCGCGCTTCCACACGCGAAGTGGTTCTGCAATTACTTCACTCA
>JACCDL011237354.1_pt1 | contig 12260 bp, 10 predicted proteins | sample 7441931 | NCBI WGS metagenome assembly JACCDL01 (sample SAMN15323437, study PRJNA562643) | freshwater metagenome | isolation source: river surface water | place: USA:Blue River Watershed | collected 2017-08-16 | reverse complement strand
TCAGCTCTACCCTTCATCTTTTCCAGAAGCCGCATCGACCCAGCGCCCCTATCAAAAGGGTGATCTGTACCGAGAGATCAGCACGAAACCATCCCTTGCCCAGGTCCTTTGGGATGCGCATCAGAAAGCTCAAATCGAGTGTCAATCCCTAGGGAATCCCCACAGAGCCGACTGGCACCGCGAATGGTCAAAGAATCTCTCTAAAGACTCCATCGCAGGCCAAGGGAGTGTTCGTTGCGATCCCGCAATCACAAGACCCACTTTCCCCAGCGTCGAGACCTGCAGAAAGGGCTATATGAAAGCCCTTCAAAAAATAGGTTGCGGCTACCATGAGACTGTTTGCGAGCCAGCTTCCGATGGAAGCGGCAGTATTGATTGTCGGCTCGAAGTCGCCTCGCGCTGCCAGAGACTTCCTGTCGGCCAGAGTAGCTGCAATCCAGGCTTCCGACTTCGCCGAATCACTTGGCATAAGGGGGCCTACGAGCTGCGCCTCTGCCAACAGGAAAGCAGCTCCACACGGTGGAACGTCGAGAGTCATCACAAGAAGTCTGCGGGCCAAGCTCAATAAGCCTGCCGTGCGTCCCGGGGGGCAGTCGCCGAAAACGCTTACCCCCATCTCAAGTCCATCTGTAGGTTTTCCCCTACGTCACTGTAGGGACTAGCCCACACTCGTCATTTGATCGGCCCCGCCTGCTCCAACCTCGATACGGGGCTTCTAGAAGCTGAGAGACGTTGCTTTTCTTAGCCTCATCAGGGACTTAGACCCTACTCGCTTCTCAAGCGAAGCCTTTGCAACGCCGGGCGCGCTACGACTTCTCGCCCCCGCCCCGCCTTGGCACCTGGCTTGCTCATTGCGGCAAAACCTTTGGAAAGGATTTTGCCCATGAAAGCTCAAAAACTCACCGTCCTCGTTCTGACCGCCCTTCTCGGCGCCGCCTGCGCTGCTAACCCCCAGAATAAGACTGAGGCCGCCTCGTCGACCGCAAAGCAGGGAACGAAGCCTCAGCCGTCTCCCTCTCCGTCGCCTTCGCCCTCAGCCTCGCCTTCGCCGTCTCCCACTCCGTCACCTTCGCCCTCGCCCACTCCGTCCCCGTCTCCGTCTCCGTCCCCGACTCCCATCCCCGAGAAGGGGTCAGTCCAGCTCCAGAAGCTCAACCAAGGCCTGACGGAGCAACTTGTCCAAGCCTCAAGCGGCCAGCCTGAGAAGGTCAAATTCCAAGCCATGGACATCTTGGTGGCTCTAAACGTCACCCGTGAAGGCTCCGGAAGCTTCATCAATCTCACGCCGACCGCAGACTCGCAGTGGCTTGAGCTTCAGAAAAGCCTCTCGGAATCCGAGTGTGCCAATCTGAAAGCAGGCCTTGAAGAAGTATTCTCGAAGTCCCAAGGCCGACGCGCGATTGTCTCTGCTATGAATTCCGAGTTCTGGACAAAATTTTGCCAGATCTCTCGCAGTAAGGAAGTTCGTCAGCGGTATTCACTGCGCCTTCGCGCAGACGGTGCGGTCGACTTCAACTTCGCACCAGGCGAAAGCGTCGAATCGAAAGAATCGATCACTTTCGATCTCATGGCTCCGATGTACGTCAACGTGCACGCTTTCCAGAAAATTGAGGCGACGTTGGCTTCCGAGCGGATTCTGACAAAACAGGGCGAAACGCTCCCCCAAATGAAGAACGTTCTTCCGGCGGCTCAGGGTTTGAACGATTGGTATGCTTGGGCCCGCACTCTTGAGACGATCCGAAAAGACATCCTCACTCCGTTGAAAGCGATGTCCGAACTCCCGAAGGAGCAGGATATGAAGCTGGCGCAAACGCTCCTCGGCGGCGTGAACACCTGGCTCAGTCAAGTGGATCTCATTTTGGCTAATGCTGAAGAGGCTCAAATGAGCCCCCTAAAACGCCTTGTGAACGCAGTCCGAATGGACCAGGATTCGTCGGCTGAGAAAAGCCCTTCGGACTACTCCAGCCAAGCCAAACAGGCGATCGAAGCCCTGTCGAGCCACCTGTACGGGGCAGAGCTTCTCAAGCTCGACATCGCCTTGGCTGAACTTCCCAAAGCGTGCTCGGAAAGCTACCGCCGCGCCAAAGAAGAAATGCCTGACACGGTCCCATTCAAAGCGTTCGAGAAGATGATTCTTCTTCAAGGAGCCCAATTACTGGAGTCGATCAGCCCAGGCGCAAAAGCCCTGGCCGAGGACTCTCTCAAAGCAAAGCGTTAACGACGCCGAGTTCCTTCGCTCCCGGAATACCGGAAGGCCATTAAGTTTCCACCGCTCGAAAGCAGGTAGAGCTTTTTGCCTTCCGGATCCAGGGCGGGGGTTGAAGTAAACCCGCTGCCCCAGCCCGAGTTGAAACGGTAAACGCCACGTCCCGTCGCTTTTTCAACGACGTAAAGATACTGGTAGCTGCTCCCAAAAATCAGGTGACGCTCTGTCGAAGTGAGCTGCGTCGGAGTTCCGCCATCCATTTCGAATTTCCAAAGGAGCTTGGCATTCGATTTTTGAAGGGCATAAACGCTTCCATCGCTTGAAGGCAGATAGATCCGCTCTCCTTCGACGATCACCTGCCGGCTTCCGCCCGCATCAAAGCGCCAGAGAATCTCGCCGCCTTGGCGTTTTAGAGCATAGAGAGCTCCGTCGTAAGAAGGCACGTAAAGCACGCCCTGGTCTAAAACCGGACGAGCATCGACATCCGTGAACTTCGATCCCTGATGAAGCTTTCGCTCCCACTTCAAAGAACCGTCGGCGGCATTGAGAGCGACAAGGAACCCATCACTCAAGCCCACGAGCACTTCGCCTGAATCCACCCAAGGACTCGAAGCTCCACGCACCGTAGCACTCCCGGCGGTACGCCTGCGGTAATGCCAAAGCCACTTCTTCGTCGCGGCGTCCAAAGCATAAACGGTGTCGTCTGCCGTCGTGACAAACAAGCGTCCAGAATCCAGCGTCGGGCGCGACACGATCGGACCATGAACATCGAGTCGCCAAATCACGCGGCCGTTCTCGGCTTGAACGGCATAGAGGTAGCCGTCGCCACCCCCAAAATATACGACGCCTTTTTCTACGAGAATCTCGCTCACAACCCCGCCTTCAATCGGCAAGGTCCAGCGGTACTGCTGAAGGCCTGGGTAAAGAGCAGCAAGCCCGAGGCTTCGGCTTCCGAAAACCAAGGTGTTCTCAAAAACAACGGGGTTCGAATACTCATAACCGCGCCCCGAGGTTTCCAGAATGTCGCGCGTGGAAAGAGTCCATGCGCGACTCAATACCGCTTCATCGGGCTTCAGCGAGGAATGACGATTCGGGCCTGCACAAGCAGTCCCCAGGAGCGCTAACCCAAAAACCCAACTGAATCCTGGAACCCCAGAACGAATCCGCGAACGCAGCATAGTGGTTTCCCCCGTGAGACCAGGACTTAGGGCAAGCGTGACTTGGCAAGCTCAGCAGTTTTCGAGAATTCCGAGTTCGGAAGCTCCTTCAAGATCCGCTCATAAACCTGCTTGGCGCGAGCCGAATCGTTCGAAGCTTCCAAAACGCGCGCCTGCGAAAGCAAAGAGTCCCCGCGAACGGCATCAAAGCCCTTGGGTGCCTCGGCGGCTGACTTTTCAAAAGCCTGCGCGGCCTGAGTGCCTTGACCGGAAGCTTCATAGGCGTAGCCAGCAGCATTCCATGCGGTTGCGCGATCAGCACCCGATGCTTTTTTCGCCGCCTCTTCAAAAAGCGAAACCGCCTGAGCAGCTTGACCGTGATTCAGGTAACGCCGCCCCAGGGTCAAGCGCGCCTCAATCGAAGCCTGAGTCGACGGGTACTGAGAAATGACTGCCTGATAAGCTTTCAGAGTCTCGGGGAAACGCGAAGCCAAATCGAGCTTCTCCGATTCCAGGGCTGCCGAAGTATTTGCGACTTCTGCTTCGGAATTTTTCCCTTTTTCCGGGGTGGCGGGCTTCGGAAGCTGCGCCTGAATCTCTTTTTCTTCCGCTAAGCGCGCCGAGTACAGCAACTCGCCAGCCTTCTTGGATTGCGACTCCTGATAGGAGCTCCAAGCCGACCAAGCGCCCACCAAGGCAAGGCCCGCTACCGCAAAACCTAACCAAAGGGATTGTTGGCTTCGCGCTTTTTTCACTACGCCCGCGCCTGAAGCCTGAAACGCATCCGGACGCTTGAGTTCTTTTTTGTCCAACGAGGAAGCCGAGTCACTGAACGTAGTGGTCATGCCCTTCGGTGTAGAAGAGGTCCCCGGAGGTTGTCAAAAAGAAAGGCCAGAGATACCCTTTGAAAAGATGAACCTTTTCCGCTGGATTGCTCTCTGCTTGGCGCTTTTATCCACCTCAGCAACGCCTGCCCTGGCACGCGATCTTCAGGGGCGATTGGGCTTAGGCTACAACTCCCAGTTTGCCGCGTCGCGTGACGGCGGCGTACCAGGAGTCAGCGTCAAATACGCCCTGAGTCCCGACCTGGCCCTGGAGGGAGTTTTTGCTCTGGCCACCTCAAGCCCAAGCCAAAGCGTCACAGCCGTCAAAGCCATGAAGAATGTGTTTTTAGAAACGAACCTGAACTTTTACTTCATGGGTGGAATGGGTTTCTGCTCTCGTGCCGGGAATTCTGGCCTCGAGATCCTGGGGGGCGCTGGCGCCGAGTTCCTGATCCCCGGAGTCGATAGCTTAGGGTTTTCGATGGAGACCGGCGTTTCGTTCGATAACTTGTCGGGAAGCTATGCACTCCGAACCATGGGCGTCAGCTTTCTGAATGCGGGAATGCACTTCTATTTCTAACCGCCTGAGCTTTCTCCTAATCGCTCTAGGTCTTAGCCTTTGCGGTTCTGCCGGGGCCGCAACCCTGGACGACCGCACTCAGCAATCTGAAGAAAGCGATCATCAGCCGAACGCCTATACGGACTACGGTGATTTCAACGACGAAGAAGCGGAAGCCAACGACCTTCGCTTCTACCAATACGGGCGCCTTTTCGGAATTCAGCTAGGAGTCGGAAACTCCGGAGCCACGGGTAACCGAGGAAAGCTTTGGTCGGGTGGTTTCCCGATGCTCAGCGTGAAGACCGTTTACTGGTTCAACTTCAACATGGCTTTGGACTTGGATCTCTCGAGCCTGAGCCACGTTTATAGTGTTCCCGAGCGTGGCGGAACGACCGACGTTCAGCTCATTCAGCTCGGCGTGAACTTGCGCTACTCCTTCGACACGCGCGATGCGGCGGCTCAGATCGCGTTCGCAAACCCATTTGTGCAGGTAGGGGTGGCCAGTTACGGCCTGACTCAAACTACGGCCGATGCGGGAACCTCCGACCGCGACTCTGCCTTCGGTGTTTCGGCCGGGGCAGGACTTGAGTTCGCCCTAGTTCCAAAAACAAGCTACTTCCTGATCGACGGAAGAATCCACATGGTTCGGTTTGCCGACACCTACACTTCGAACTTCAATGTCGCAGGAGCTGGAAATCTGGGCGATCTCACTGGGCTCCTTTATACGGTCGGAGCCCACCTTTTGTTTACTTGGTGACGCTTACTTGGTGATGACGCCGCGTTTTAGGCGATCCTCACCACGCTTGGTTTTCGACATCGATTTCCGAGCCTTTTTCGGATCGGCTCTCCGCGTGCTCGTGCCTTTGACGAACAAGAGCTTGATTGGGCTTCCCATATAGCCCCAAAGCTCGCGAAGTCCGTTTGCCAAGTGACGACGCAAACTGAAGTGAACACGGTCAGGATCGCTCACGTGGAAAACAAACGTCGGAGGATTACGTCCCGACTGGTGAGCCATATAGAATTTGGCATTCATCGGATTGTGGATGGTCGAAGCCTTCCGAACCCATTCGGTCAAAGCCTTCGTCGGCACGCGCACGCGGCGCTGCTCGATGATTTCCTGGCATAGGTCACCTAAGTCCTGAAGACCGCGCCTTTGCTTTGCGCTGACAAACAGAAGCGGCGCGTACCGCAGAAAAGCCATTTCCTTTCGGATGATTTCGGCCGCTTCTTCGCGACCAAAACCTTTCTTCCCACGCTGTGTGTCCCACTTGTTCAGCGCCAAGACGACGCCGCAACCCACGTCCTCAATCATGCCGCCGATTTTTTCGTCCTGATCGGTGATGCCGGTCTCGCCATCCAGAAGCAGAATCGCCACATCGCAGCGCTCGAGCGCTTTACGCGATTGCACGACCGAAAGGACTTCGACGCCTTTTTCAGTCTTACTCTTTCTGCGAATCCCGGCCGTATCGATCAAAATAAACTTCCGGTCTCCGAGCATCGCTTCGGAATCCACCGAGTCCACAGTAGTGCCAGCAACTGGACTTGCGATCATCCGCTCTTCACCCAGGAGCGCGTTCACCAAAGTACTCTTACCGACGTTGGGTCGGCCCACAATGGCAATGCGCGGAGTCCGCGTGGCCCATTCCGGAAGTTCGGCCTCGACCTCTCGAGGTGCTTCTTCAAGCGCTTCTTCAGAATCCTCGCCGTCCACATCTAGGTCGACGACGAAATCGTCTTCTTCAGAAGCCGACTCGCGAGCAGGCTCCTCATCTTCAAAAGGATCTTCTTCTTCCTGAACCGTGAAGTCCCAACCTTTTTCTGTCAGGCGGTCCAAGATTAAAAGCTTTAAGTCATCGATGCCGCGGCCGTGCTCAGCGCTGACGGGAAGGATTGGATCTACGCCCGAAGCATAGAGTTCAGCCACCCGGTCTTCATGACGGTGATCATCTACTTTGTTGGCGATCCCAATCACGATTTTCTCGCGGGAGTCGAGAAGTCCCGACTGCTTCAAGCGCTTCAGGACATCTCGGTCTTGAGGAATCAAGCCAGTCTGAGAGTCCAGCAAAACCAAAACCACGTCCGCTTCGGAAAGGCCCAGCTGAACCTGTCTTTCAATTTCAGTAGCCCAACGATCGCCGCCGAGTCCGCCAGTGTCGACCAGTTCAATCTCCACGCGGCGCTTACCCATTCGCCATTCCACGGGTTCAAGCAGACGATCTCGCGTCACGCCTGGCTCGTCATGCACCAACGCGCGCCTTCGCCCCAGAAGGCGGTTAAACAAAGTGCTCTTACCGACGTTCGGACGGCCCACGATCACTAAGCGAGGAGAACGATTCTTCTGAGCACTCATTTACGGCCTCCTTGCGGATCAGGCAGATGGTAGCCCAAGCGTTTCAAAGCCTCAGCATCCTTGCTCCAGTCCTTCAGAACTTTCACGCTCAAGCCCAGGAAGACGCTTTGACCCATGAATTTTTCGACTTCCGCGCGAGCTGCGGTTCCGATGGCTTTGATCTTTTGCCCACCTTTACCGACAACCATGCCTTTTTGGCTGTCGCGCTCGACGTGAATGACAGCTTCGATTCGTGGGATTTTTCCACCTTCATCAAAGCGCTCGATCTCAACAGCGCAGCAGTAGGGAAGCTCTTCGCCAAGCTGCAAAAGAAGCTGCTCGCGAATCTTCTCGGCCACAAAGAAACGGACCGGCCGATCGCTGATTTGCTCTGGATCTGGATAATGCGGAACACCCTCGGGCAAAGTCTCCCAAGTCGCAGAAAGGAGGTCAGCCAGGCCTTTTCCTTTCAGGGCAGAGATCTTGAACTCGCGCGTGATCTGAACGCCAAGCTCGCGCGCTCTCACGGGGATCTCCGTCAAAAGTTCGCGAGGTTTGACGTACTTCAGATCACCCTTATTCCAGATCAGAAAGATGGGAACTTGCGCGGCTTTCAAAATCTCGAGGACCACGGTCTCCGCTTTGATCATCGAGGTGGGATCCACCAAGTACCAAACGCAAGAAACGCCCTCTAAAGCCTCACGCACTTCATTCATCATGTAAGCGTTGATCCCGCCTTCTTTTGCGTTGTGAATGCCGGGCGTGTCGACGAACACCATCTGACCTTGCTTCTCGCTGAGGATGCCCAGCACTCGCTCACGCGTCGTCTGAGCTTTGGGCGTCACGATGGAGAGTCGCGAGCCCACGATGCGATTCATGAGCGTACTTTTGCCGGCATTGGGTCTGCCCGCGATGACAACGAAGCCGGATTTGGCCATGTAACACTTGCCTCAAATTCCTGAAATGCGGAGACCTCAGCTTTCTGCTGAGACCGCCTGAATGGCCGCTTGAGCGGCGTTTTGTTCGGCTTCTTTTTTGGAAGAACCGGTTGCCACGGCCAGCGCGCGGCCCTGAATGCGGACTTCGACCTCAAACGTCTTGGCGTGGTCAGGACCGAAAGTTTTCAAGAGCTGATAACTCGGAGTCACTTTGAAACGCGACTGGACCATCTCCTGAAGGCGCGTCTTGTGATCGTAGAGCGCGACTAAATCCTTATCTTGGACAAACAGAGGAGCAAACAAAGCGCGCACAACCGGGTAAATGGCATTAAATCCACCATCGAGATAGATTGCGGCAATCAGCGCCTCGAAAGTGCTGGAAAGAATCGAGGGCTTCAGGTTTCCGCCGCTCTGAGTTTCGCCTTTGCCCAGACGAACCACATCCTGAAGGTGGAGGCTTTTGGCCACCTGCGTAAGAGTTTTTTCATTCACTACCGCGGCGCGCATTTTGGAAAGCTGCCCCTCGTTGGCGGTAGGAAACGACTCCAAAAGAATGTCGGAAACGACGACATCTAAAATCGCGTCTCCCAAAAACTCCAAGCGTTCGTTGTCGCGAAGCGCGTAGGGTTTATCTTGGTGAAACTCGTGGCCGAAGGAAGTGTGCGTGAGTGATTGAAGCAGGACCCGACGGTCCCCAAAGCGATAACCCAGACGTTCTTGCAGTTGCTCCAGCTTCATGACTTCGACCTAAACGCTTGGATCTTTTGCTTTATCTGTCCTGTTTTGTCAAGATTTGAGAAAGTCGAATTCCCTTGGCAGCTTTCTTCGCTCCGAATACCACCTTAGAGTGTCGATTCTGCAACGGAAGCAGTTCATCGGTGCTGGGGGAGTTCGTTTCTTTCTGACGATAGTCGGATTTCTGGTCGCGGCGTCCGTTGCCCGGTCGGACGATCCGGCCACCAACCCCGCCCTGCCTAGCCCAAATGGGACAGAGACCACCCTGTCCCTGATGCACACGAATGATCTCCACTCTCAGTATCGCCCCCAGCTGGATTCCTTGGGCTTAGGCGGGATCTCCCGCTTGAAGACGCTCGTTAGCCGCTTACGTTCGGAAAGCCGTAATAGCGCCCTGGTCGACGCGGGGGATTGGTCGGAGGGGTCCATCTATTACAACCTCGGGGCCGGGTCAGAGAGCCTCCGGATGATGGAAAAGGTGGGCTACGACCTAGCCTTGGTCGGAAACCATGACTGGCTAAACGGGCCGGATCACCTGCTCCGAAGCGCCGAGGTGGCGAATCCCGCCTTTCAAATGATTGCCGGGAATTTCGACCTTTCGGCCTACCCCAATGCCGCCAACTTCCGAAAATGGGTCGAGCCGTACGTGATCCGCGAATATGACGGAGTGAAAGTCGCTTTCATCGGGGTGGCGACTTACGAATTCGTATTCGATTCGTATTTAAACCCGATCAAGATCTTAAATCCTTATACCTACGTGCGAGAGCTGTCCGCACGCCTCAGGGATCAGGCAGATGTCATCATTGCCATCTCGCATAATGGCATCAAGACGAATCAGAATATTTTGAGAGCCGCACCCAATGTCGATCTCGTCATTGGTGCGCACGATCACATTCAGCTCAATCAGCCCATTTCAGTCCCGCGCCCTGGGGCAAGCGACGGTCTGATTTTTGAGGCCCTTTGCTGGGGGCAGTACCTTGGGCACTTGGACCTGAAGATCAGGACTCGCGCTTTTGCGCTCGCGTCCGGCCTGCCCAGGGTGGTTCTGAACGGCTATAAGCTTCACCCCGTGAACTCGCGGATCCCCGAGGATCCTGAAGTTCAGAAGCTCCTGCAAGAATTTGAATCCACCCTTGAGCGCCAATACGGCCCGATCTTCGAAGAAAAGGTTGGCCATAGCCACATTCATTTGAATCGAAAAGGCGCTGAGAACCGGATGGGCAATCTCGCAGCCGACAGCTACCTTGCTGCAACGGGTGCCGACTTCGCCCTCGAGCAATCCAGCTTCATTTATGGAGAGCTGCACCCCGGCGAAATTCGCACCGTCGACGTCTACAATTCAAATCCTGCGATCCATAATCCAAGAACCGGAAAGAGCTGGACTGTTCACACTTTTGAACTGACTGGAAAAACTCTTCGCTGGCTGCTGACGGTGCTCTTTTCTCACCCCACACTCGCGCAGTTTGGAGTTTTGAGCCAAGCGGGGATGGAAATCATCTACGACCCGGCACTCCAAAGTCCGCCCGCGCCCTCTTCTCTCGACTTTCCCGTTCCGACTGGTGCCGGATCTCTCGCCGACTCTGTAGAAGCTCAAGGAACCAGCGATAAGGTCTTGAAGCGAGTTCGCATTCAAGGTCAGTCGCTCGACCCAGGTCGGACCTACAAAGTCGCAGCGAGCGGTGGAATCTTAGCCTCGCTCGATTTCCTCAATTCCCTGATCCCAGGAGCCGTCCCCGTGGGGCGCCTTCGCGATACCGGCCAAGAGGCCTGGCGCGTGATGGCAGACCGAATCCGCGCCGTGAGTCCGCTTCGCCCTGCTTCTGTTCCCACCGGAAACCGCATTCGAAGCTTAGGACCCGACCTTTCCATTTTCGACGAAGACATTCAGCTTCTCGATGCTCGAAAACTTCCAGGGGGTGGCCTTCAAGGCACACTTCAAGCCACAGTGAGAAACTTCGGAGCCAACGCTTCTCCGAGCGGAGTTACGCTGACTCTCTCGGGTCATCGCAACGGCATGGATACCTCACGCGACCCCGAGCTCCGCGATATCGGGGCTTCAGTGACTCTTCCTGCACTTGATCCGCTCACCGAACAAACCTACCGCTGGGCGGTTCAACTCCCGGCGCGCGAAGACGAGCCTTTTGTTCCTGTCACAGCGCAGATCGGACCCGTATCGAACGAAGTCAACCTTTCGAACAATCAGGTCACTCGCTGGCTTTCTCTCAAAGGGCCCCGATAAAGGCGCAGTCGCCCGAATTCGAATCAACTACGAGCTGCTCGGGCAGAATGTCGCGAACCTGATTGGAGAGTTTCTCCTGAAGGACAGAATCCGCGCGGACCATCACGCGCAGATAATTCGGCGTGTAGCCCGAGATCCAATTCCGAGTCCCATCGGGACCCTTCACAGCTCCTTCCAGGAGAACCCCCCGCAAAGGTTCTTGGGTGACGCGGCAGTGATCCAAAACCTGCTGATGAGTACTCCGCATGCGCTCGAGGCTCAGTTCTCGAAGCACCTTCGCTCGGCGCTGGCGCTCGACTTGAGGAACTACGCCTGGAAGACGGGTCGCAGGCGTTCCTGATCGTTCGCTGTAGGGGAAGACATGCAAGCGCGTCCACGGGAGACGCGAAAGCGACTCGAGCGTTCTTGCAAATGCCTCTTCACCTTCGCCTGGAAAACCCGTGATCACATCCATTCCGACAAATGCCCCACCCACCTGGGCAGGGATTCGGTTAATTTTCGTCAGACAATCTTCTACTTGCTCGGCTTGGTACTTTCGCTTCATCAGACGAAGGACGCGACTCTCCGGGCTTTGAAGGGAAACGTGAAAATGAGGGCAGAATCGCGGTTCTCGACGCATCAGTGCAATCAAGTCGTCCTCGATCTCGACTGGATCAAGCGAACTCACGCGAAGCCTTTGGAGTGAAGTCTGGTCGAGGAGCGCCTGAACCAGCGAGACCAGCGCCGGGCGTCCTGCGTTCCAGTCCACGCCAAAATCGCCGAGATTGATCCCCGTTAGGACTAATTCGCGTACGCCCTGCTGAACCAGGCTCTGCACTTGCTTCACCAGCGCATCGATCGAAAGGCTGCGGCTCGGCCCGCGTCCGTAAGGAATGATGCAATACGTACAAAACGAATTGCAGCCATCTTGAATCTTCAAGAAAGCGCGGGTTCGGCTACTTTCCCCTTCATTCAACACACTCGGCTCAAAAGCGAATTCAAGCACAGGCCATTCCCGGTCTTGAGGGTGGCGCGAGAGCATTTGCCCATAGTTCTTTGCCGACCCCAAAACCACGGAACCAGGTTCTTTAGGAGCTTGCTCTAAAAGATCCAAAAGTCGATTCTTGTCCTGGTTGCCGACCACTACATCGGCCACCCCAGCTTTTAATAAGCCTTCGGGGTCAACTTCGGCGCCGCACCCTGTGAAGACGACTCTCGCCTGAGGGAGGTCTCGCCCCAGACGCCTGGCCATTTTTCGGCTCTGGCGATCGGCTTCATCCGTCACCGTGCAGCT
>JACCDL011441284.1_pt1 | contig 12266 bp, 10 predicted proteins | sample 7441931 | NCBI WGS metagenome assembly JACCDL01 (sample SAMN15323437, study PRJNA562643) | freshwater metagenome | isolation source: river surface water | place: USA:Blue River Watershed | collected 2017-08-16 | reverse complement strand
GCAAAAGAATTTATTACCGAATTAGAGCAAAAAGAAATAATTGCTTTGATAGCCTATTTACAGAGATTAGGAACTGATATTAAAATAAAGAAATAATGCTAAGATTTATAAAACATAACATGACATCGATGGAGAATATTTCAATATATCCAATCATTTCCTTGTTGATATTTCCCATTTTCATCGCTTTAGTAATTTGGTATGTCATTAAAATGAATCGTAATCATGTGAACGAAATGAGTGATTTACCTCTATTTGATAATGAAATAACACTTTCGAATGAAGACAAATAATTTACTTTTTTTGACGCTTTTTATGTTGTTTGGGCATTCATTTATAAATGCTCAAGAACCTATTGCTGAAGTTGTCAAACCCGACGCGAATCTTGTTGCCTATTACTCAGAAAACCTAACTGTTTTTTATGGGCTTTTGTTTCTAACGGTTATTCTATTGATAGCTATAGTCGTTTTGTCTAATTCTATCGTCACTTTGGTCAAATCAACATATTTTAAAGAAGGTGTTTCGCAAAAAAACCAAAACAAAACACTTCTCCCAATACTAATCATTGCCTCACTGGCTGTGACAGGAAAAAGTTATGCCTTAGATTTTATGGGAGACGGGGAAGGCATTGGCTTACCATGGCTACTTGTAGAAACATCGGATTTGTATGCACTTGTAGTTATCGACTTAATTCTCGTAGCTGTTATTTTATATATTAAAAAACTTTTCAATCAGTTATTGAAACTTGCAGAAAAGGAGGTTCCAACAGAAAAGCCAATTACAGTTGAAACATTTAAAAAAATAAATGCCATCCTTACAGATTCAGTAGCAATCGAAGATGAACACGAAATCATGCTCGAACATGAGTATGACGGAATACGCGAATTAGATAACAATCTACCTCCATGGTGGGTATGGGGCTTTTGGTTTAGCATCTTTTTTGGTATCGGCTACTTATTGAACTACCACGTGTTTGGCACTTCAGATCTTCAAATTAAGGCATATGAAAAAGAAATGGCCTTAGCACAAGAAGAAATAGCCGCATATCGAACAAAGATGAAAATGAATGTCGATGAAACAAACGCAACATTATTGACATCTGATGCTGATTTATCTTCTGGAAAATCAATTTACAGTAAGCATTGTGTCACATGTCATAAAACTGATGGTGAAGGAGAAGTAGGGCCTAATTTAACTGATAAATATTGGATTATTGGATTTGATATAAAACAAATATTTGGGAAAATTAAAAAAGGTGGGAATGGAATGCCTGATCATCAATCTAAATTGAATCCTATTGAAATTCAACAGGTAGCATCCTATATTTTATCTCTTCCATATAAGGCAGGAAAAGCACCTGAAGGAAAAATTATGGAAAAATAAGGTTTAATGAGCGAAGTAAACGATTCTTTTCGGGATAAAATTTCTACCGTCAATGAGAAAGGTAAACGCATTTGGATATTTCCAAAAAAGCCAAAAGGAAATTATTTCAATGCTAGAAAAGTAATCAGTTATTTCCTATTAGTTCTTTTATTCTCGGGTCCTCATATTCGTATCAATGGACAACCGTTCTTGTTATTAAATATCCTTGAAAGAAAGTTTGTAATCTTGGGCAAAGTCTTCTGGCCACAGGACATGTATTTATTCGCTATTTTACTAATCGTTGGTGTCGTTTTCGTTATTCTTTTCACGATTATATTTGGTAGAATATTCTGTGGCTGGGTTTGCCCTCAAACTATTTTCATGGAAATGTTATTCAGACGAATAGAATATCTAATCGATGGAGATTGGACAGAGCAACGAAGATTAAAGGATTCTAAATGGACATGGACTAAAATTTGGAAGAGATCATTGAAATTCTCGATCTTTTTAATTATTTCATTTTTAATTGCCAATACTTTTTTAGCTTACATTATTGGATCCAAAGAACTTTGGAAAATTCAACATGATCCTATTGGAGAACATATTGGAGGATTCATTGCTATTTCAATATTTACCTTTGTTTTTTTCTCTGTATATATGTGGTTAAGAGAACAAGTTTGTACCACAATTTGTCCATACGGTAGATTACAAGGAGTTTTATTGGATAAAAACACTATGGTAGTCGCTTATGACTCAAAAAGAGGAGAGCCTCGATCGAAAATCCATAAAAATGAAGACCGTTCAAGCGCTGGGAAAGGAGCTTGTATTGACTGTTTACAATGTGTACATGTATGCCCAACCGGAATTGATATTAGAAATGGGACTCAATTAGAATGTATAAATTGCACCGCATGCATCGATGAATGCAATCATATGATGGAAGCTGTTAATCAGGAAAAGAATTTAATACGATTCGTTTCTGAAAATGGAATTAAAGCCGGAACACCCTTTCAGTGGACCTTAAGAGTGAAGGCTTATAGTGCTGTTCTTCTTGGGCTATTAATAGTTTTTGGTGCCTTACTCATCACTCGAAAAGATTTTGAAACTAACATCATTCGTCAACGAGGTTCAACATATAGTATAGACAATAAAGGAATAGTTAGTAATATATTCGAAGTGGATATTTTAAATAAAACTCAAGAAGATTATCAAATTTCTCTTAAATCAACTGACCCTCAAGTTGAAATCGAAGTCGTTGGAGGTCATATATTTTTAGAAAGTGAGGCCGAAACTAAAGAAAGAATAGTTGTCAAAGTACCTAATAGTCTTCTAAAAGATGGTGTGAAGAAACTGAAGATTGAAGTCTATGGGAATGGTGAGAAAGTTGATGAGGTAAAAACAAAATTTATAGGACCACTTTTATGAATATCAAACTAGGTATTGGAATTGCAATGGGAATGTTTATCGTTTTTATATCATCTCTTGCCATATATCTTAACGGTGTAGGTTCAGAACTTACCACGGAAGATTATTACACAAAAGACTTAGAATTTCAAAAACAACTCGATGCCAGGAATTACGCAGAGAAAATTGGTAACCCAATTCAGATATCAATTCAAAAAGGATATTATCTAATTGTATCAAATGTATCAAAACATGAAATCCGAAATTTAAAAATTAACTTCTTTCGACCTAATAATCAACAGGATGATATTTCATTTTCAACATCCAATTTACCATTCTACATTCCTTTTTCGAAACTAAAATCTGGAAAGTACTCAATAATAATTGAATATTCGTCTGTTATAAATTCAGAGATAAATCGTTCGGAACAGATTTATGCTATTACCATACCGTGATGTGGTTTATTATCAGTGCATTTTTACTTGGACTTATTTCTAATATTCACTGCATAGCTATGTGCGGACCAATTGTGTCTATTATTCCTTTTAACCGAAGGAGCAAAAAAACGCTATTAAGAGATCTTTTTCTTTATCATTTTTCTAGAATTCTCACTTATGGAGTTCTTGGAATAATCGTTGGATTAATTGGATTCAGTTTTTCCCTTGTACTCGGATTGCAAATAATGGCCTTTACAACAGGGGTTCTATTGTGTTTTATTGCATTTGAACAGATTTTAAAAAATCGAAAACAGAATATTCTTGAAAGGTTGTTTTCAATAAAACTCAATAATAGTTTATTCGCCATTTTAAGAAATTCCCATGGTCGATTAAAAATTCCTTTACTTGGAATAATCAATGCGATTTTACCTTGTGGACTCGTATATTATGCCTTATTAACAAGTCTTTCGGCATTAGACTTTCAAATCACTTCTCTTTCTATGTTGGCATTCGGTTTAGGTACCTTTCCATTACTTTTTACCTTTCAATTAGGAATTCATTCCTTACCGCTAAATAAGTTTAAAAGTTTACAAGCCCTGATTCCCTATTTAATTATATTGGTTGGTATTTTAACCATGTTGCGCGGTTTAAATTTAGATATTCCATACGTTAGCCCCGCCATAAACATACATGAAAAGACCAAATCCAAAACAAGTAATCCCACAATGGATGACTGTCACAAATAAAAAAGGGCCAACTTGCGTTGACCCTTCCTAGAAATACTAAATATTTACATTTTGATAAATTTGGTATTATCTACCTGCTTACCAGAAACGAATTTCACGATGTATGTACCTAGTGGTAGATCCTCACAATCCAATTGGATTGAGTTGTCTCCAGCCTCAAGACCTTTAACTGTTGTGTTTTTAACCATTCTACCAGTTATTGTATAAACTTGTACAGTTACGTTTCCTGCTTTTGCCAATTGGAACTGCAACGTAGTATTGTCCGTAGTTGGATTAGGAAAAGCAAGTAATTTCGTTTTGAATTGAGAAATATTCAACGATGGCGTGCTTAGATAAGAGGAAGAACTCCAAATTCCTCGTCCGAAAGTACCGATATAGATTTCTCCGGGCCTTCCGTTTCCTTCAGCAAATGTTCTCCAAGACTGACGAACCTCATACACAGGAGTTCCTTCGAAACCTGCTGAAGCATTAGTCCAAGTCGTTCCTCCGTTTTCTGAAACTAATACACCACTTGAGGTACCTAGTACCAAACGATCAGAATCCGTAACATCAATAATACCATCGTAGCAAGCTACTCCAGAAACGCTTCCTAACGCCACGCTTGTAACACCGTTTGTACTTGCCGTAGAAGCATTACTGGTTCTTCTATTCGAACCATTGAACCCTGCCAACAACAATAAATCATCATCATCATTAGGGTTTACAGCAATTCCTTCGTAACCAGTGTTTGAAATTTTAGTGGCGGTTGTAAAGGTCGGAGTAGTTGCATTTACACCGGTACCACTGTATGAGACTTTGTCATTGAAATCAGGATCAGAAGTATAAACAGATCCCAACCCGTCGATTCTCCAAACACCATTACCTGCTGTTACGTAAAGATGATTTAAATCGCGTGTAAATTCCATGTCAAATTGGAAACCTCCACTTGACCCAATGCCTTTTGCAACACAAACCCAATTAACAGCCGATACTGAGAATCGTAAAGCATTTCTTGTACCCCATAATTCTCCACCATTCGCATTTACGTACACTAAGAACCATGATTGATATGGATCTTGTACTCGCAAAGTATCCCAAGCAACGTTGTAAATTACTGTATCCTCTCCCATGTTCACTAACTCACCTGTCGCGGGATTTTCACCAAAATTATTACCGTTACTTGTCAAAGAAGGGTTGTAATAAAGCGTATCATCAAAGTAAAGGGCAGATTGCGTAACATAAGTTATTGAATCGCCTGAAGATAAACTTGGAATTCTAATTGCCGTACCTGCTGGATAATTTTTAGTTGCTACGTAAGTCACAGAATCTTGAGAATTCATGTCATAATATTCTGCTAGAATAAATTCTGTATGAAAAGGATGATAAGGACTTCCATCAGTACCTGCAGGATCATAAGTTCCCGGAAGAATTGGATTGAACGACGTCCATGTCTGACCTTTGTCTCCAGATCTTGATATTGAATTATAATAAACTGATGAGAACATAACGCGAGGATTGTAGAAAGAAATCTCACATTCGAAACCATCTCCACCACCTACTTCTCTAAATTCTTGATATGTTGAGAGCGTGTGATCGTTATAAAGTGTTCCGTTATCCTGAGCTCCACCCATTACAGCACCGTCTCTATCAAAAGCAATACCATAAAATTGTGTTACGTTATAACCTCTGTTTGCTGGGAAATATGTTTGTCCGTAGTCTGTTGAAACACCAACTCCACCATCGTTACCTGCGTAGAACCGGTCATTATCGTCCCATTTCATTTCGTGATTATCAGCGTGAACGTATACAGGAGAACTTGGCGACACAAACCATTGAGAAACTTGCTCGAAACCACCAGAAGGAGGATTATTTACAGCTTGTTTCCATTTCCAGATATCGATACCTCCAATTAAAATTTCTTCAGGATTATTCGGTAAAACAGACACTATTGAGTTGTAAGTACCTTGATCTCTGTAGATGTTTAATGGACCATCAACTCCCGAAGCACCTACGAATTGATACCATGTTTGACCGTTATCATGTGAAACGTTCATTCCAAGCAAGTTACTATTTGTTCTTACTGCATACAATGAGTATTTACCGTCATCATTTAAGGTCGGCGAAATAGCATATTCAATTCTTGCAGCTCCCGTTGGAACTAAATTACTCGTTGCAGAACCTGATTTATCTGTAAATGTCAAACCTCCGTCGGTAGAAACATACGTTTTATTAGATCCAAAAGCCGCAACAATCACCTGCTCATCCTTGGAGATTTTTAAAGCAAAACACCCTGATGTTGGAGAACCTGTTGATTCCATCGCTGTTAAACCTAGCTTCCATTTCTTAAGACCTTGGGTAGTAGTCAACCAAACGTAATCAGACGCGTCGCCACTTTCAATTTCCGTAACTGAATTAGTCCCGGGGATTTTGTCCCATGTAACCCCTTTATCCGTTGAATACCATACTCCGTTACCATTCCATGACTCTTGATTTGACCCGGTTGCCACGTATAGAGTACCATCTTTTGTCATCGTCATAGATGAAATAAATGGACTAGCTCCAGCATCAGCATAACTTTCAACTCTTGTCCATGTATTTCCTTTGTTCCACGAATAAAACAATCCTCCGGAGACTCCTCCTGCCCACAGAATATTCTGAGTTGGCTCAGTTCTGTCTACACAAATCGCACGCGTTCTACCTCCAATATTGTCCGGACCTTGATCAAGGAAAGTTATTGATTTGTTTTTGTCTAATTTTGAGAATTCCTTTTGAATTTCAGCTAATTTTTCTGGACTTATTGTCTCTCCTGTTTGAACATCAATGTAACGAGCCCGGAGCCAAGCTGCAGCCTCATCCGCTTTTTGCGCTTCAAACGCACCTAGTTCTCTTTGCTCATAAGAAGCTTCTGGGGAATTTAAATTGATTTTTGTTAGTGATACCCATGCTATTAAGCCCGTAAAACCAAGAGAACCAATTAAATACAATCCTTTTTTCATATATTATTCGTTTAGATTAAACTTTTAGCAAGCCAAATTAATGATAATTTGTTTATTTAACACGCAAAAAATTTATATTGTTTTAATAAGAATGATAAATTCAGTTTATAATTTTTAGAAAATATGTTTCTCGGCATGATAGGAAGATCGCACAAGAGGTCCACTTTCCACATACCTAAATCCCATTTCTAGACCTTTAGACTTGTAAAAATCGAACATTTCAGGATGTATAAATTCAACGATTGGCAAGTGTTTTGGTGTTGGCTGTAAATATTGACCCAAGGTTAAAATATCAACACCAACCTGACGTAGGTCCGACATAGTTTCGAGAACTTCTTCCTCAGTTTCACCCAATCCAAGCATCACTCCGGATTTCGTTCGCATACCTCCTTTTTTTAGTCTGAAAAGCACCTCTAAACTACGGTCGTATTTTGCTTGAATTCTAACTTGCTTGGTTAATCGTCGAACCGTTTCCAAATTATGGGAAACAATTTCGGGCGCAACATCTATAATTTTTTGCAAATTCTCCCATTTTCCAGCAAAATCGGGGATTAAGGTCTCAAGAGTCGTTCCAGGGGATTTGTATCGAATTGACCGAACGGTTTGCGCCCAAATTTCTGCTCCGCCGTCTTTAAGATCATCCCGGTCTACAGAAGTAATCACGGCATGTTTTACCCCCATGATTTTGACACTTTCGGCTACTCTCCCCGGCTCAAATTCATCCACCTCCTCTGGCTTCCCAGTCACGACAGCACAAAAACCACATGATCTCGTACATATGTTTCCTAGTATCATAAAAGTTGCTGTACCTTCTCCCCAGCACTCGCCCATGTTTGGACAACTTCCACTTTCACAGATTGTGTGTAAATTGTGCTGATCAACTAAACCTCGAACCTTACGGTAATTCTCGCCAATTGGCAATTTTACACGCAACCAATTTGGTTTTTTAATACGAATTGATTCTGACATTACTATTTAAGACAATTGATGGGTAAAATTAGTTTAAAATACATTTTGAAAAAAGCGATGCTAATAACTTTTGTCTTTCTCCTTGTTCGATTGAATCATTCCTTTCTATTTTCGAGACGAAATATAATGTCTATACATGAATAAAACATTAGGAATATTTTGTGGTGGATTTTCATCTGAGTTTGAGATTTCCATGAAGAGCGCTCGCAACATAGCGAAGAATTTTCCTTCAGAATACAAAACGTATTTAATTGTGGTCTCAAATGCAAATTGGTACGCGGTCCACAATGAAGAAAACTATCCGTTTCATAAAGAGGATTTATCGATTCAGTATGGAAGCGAAAGTATTAACCTAGATTTAGGTTTGGTTTATATTCACGGTGAGCCAGGAGAAAATGGTAAAATCCAAGCTTTACTCGATTTACATAGGATTCCATATTTAAATTCAGGAGTTCTTGCCTCATCCTTGTCCTTTGATAAATGGTATTGCAATCAATTTTTGAAAACTTTTGGTTTTAAGGTGGCCTCCTCAGTAAGATTAATCAAAGATCAAAAATACAATGCTTCAGAAATTATGGAGAAACTCGGTTTACCTGTCTTCGTGAAGCCCTGTGATTCAGGATCGAGCTATGGTATTTCTAAGGTAAACAAGAGTGAGGAATTGACACCGGCAATAAATGTTGCCTTTTCTGAAGGATCATCATTAGTAATTGAATCGTTTTTAAAAGGAGTTGAAGTTACGTGTGGAGTCTATCGAAATAACACTGAATTAGTCGCATTACCTCTTACGGAAATCGTTTCTGAAAATGAATTTTTCGATTACGATGCGAAATACAATGGAAAATCCCAGGAGATTACACCGGCTAGAATTTCAGACGAAAACAAAAATAAAATTCAAGCGAGCGCAAAAGAAATTTATGAATTATTAAATCTTAGATCCATAGCGAGAATAGACTTCATGTTAGTAGAAGATGTCCCATATGTTATAGAGGTAAACACAACTCCCGGTTTTTCGGATGCCTCGATTGTTCCGAAAATGCTGGAAACAGCAAACATTTCAGTTGGCGAATTTTGGAGACAGATTCTAAATACCGAGCTTTAAAATTGAGCCATTGCATTTAAAACTTTCTCCATCCTATCTACAATTTGTGTAGAGCTACATGTAAAATTATTTACCGTCATAGCAAAAGCAAGTTTTTTACCGGTTGAACTTTCAACATAGCCGGCATAAGACTTCACTCCGTTAATTGTTCCACTTTTAGCAATAATTTTCCCTTCTCCAGCCTGACCTTTACATAAATTTTTCAAGGTTCCGCTAACTCCAGCAATAGGCAACGTTTTTTTAAAGGCTTCCGCACTCTTAGATTTCGACATGTAAGTAAGCAAACTCGTGAAATGTGCCGCGCTAATTGCATTGGAACGCGACAAACCACTCCCATCTTGCAAAACTAGTCCTTTTGTGTCTATATTTTTTTGTAAGAATTTTTCTATTTGAGTCAATGAAGTTGTTGTTCGACCATCTCCGGTTAAATGATATCCTATTTGATTTAAAAGTCCTTCAGCAAAAAGATTTACGCTTTTTAAATTGGTCCAATAGGCAACTTCTTCCACTGTTTTTCCAAAATGTTCAATAACAAGAGTCATTTTAGTATAATCGCGATTTGAGAATATAGAATTGGTACGCACCCCTTTATAACCATCTTCAACCTGAATGCCTGCTTTTCCTAATGCTTTAAACAACTCTAAGGCCAATTGATATTCAGGATCTGGCATACTTCCTTTTACTTCAAATGAAGATTGGTTGGCCGGTAGTTTCCCCTCAGCCGATCTGTCAAGAGAAAAAGGAGCGCCATACAAATAAGAATTATCGCCGCTCACACTTGCAGCGTACACATTGTTTTTATAATGTAAACCAGGTACCTCAGGGTATACGGAAACAATTGCGGATTTGCTTCCTGGTGAAAAAGTTTTGAAATTAACCTTGACTAGGTTGTCGTAAATATTTAACCCTCTCGCTGGAGCGCCATAATAATTTCCAATGTCATTCCAATCCCAACCATCCGGCACGCCAGCATATCCAAATTCAGAACCATCTGCAATTAATGCCCCTTCAATAAATTTTATACCGAGTTTTTTGAGTGAATCCACCCAAAAAGTTATAAAATCAAGCTCCTTTCCCTGTTCGCTGAAGTATTTACTTCCAAGACTGACATCGCCTCCACCTCTAATAAATAAATTCCCTTTTAAAATTCCATCCTCATTTATTTTACCATCAATGTAAATACGCGTACTAGGCCTGTGCTGAGCCCCTAAGAGTTCAAAAGCTGATGCCGTTGAAAACAATTTAGTTGTGGATGCGCTTGTAATTGCCAAATTAGGCTGATATGAAGCGATTACTTTTCCGTTTTCCAAACTTATCACTTGAAACGAAATTGCGGCACTTTTATTTACCGGATCCTTCACAAAGTTAATTAAGGCCTGTTGGATTGCATTTTGTGCATCAATATTGGCATTTAGCACTAAAAAGAACAGAAATAAAATGTAATTTTGCATTGTTTTCATACCGACTAAGATCACTTAAAATTTGTTCTTGATGAGGATTTAAACAAATGAGTTATGAATAGTGAACTATTAAAAACTCAATAATTATACCGTAGTCGAATGCAGCGTCGAAAAATTAAGGTGTTAAGAATCATTAATAGATTCAATATTGGTGGACCTACTTATAATGCTACCTTTTTGTCAAAGTTTTTATCCGACGACTTTGAAACCTTGCTTATTGGAGGGTTACCTGAGGAAGGAGAATCGGATTCGCTTCACATTCCGCATAGTTATGGTTTAGAACCTTTGCTGATTCCTGAATTAAAAAGGCAACCTAACTTTTTTAGTGACAGAAAAGCATTGAAAAAAATTAAAGAGATAATTCGAGAATTTAATCCAGATATCGTTCATACGCATGCTTCCAAGGCGGGCGCATTAGGACGAAAAGCTGCCATCGACTGTAAGGTACCTGTGATTGTTCATACCTTTCACGGACATGTGTTTCATTCGTATTTCGGAAGTTTTAAAACGTATCTCTTTAAGTTAATAGAGCGCCGACTCGCAGCAAAAACAAATGGAATTATTGCTATATCGGAACTTCAGAAAAAAGAACTTTGTGAACAGTACCGAATCGCCCCAGAAAATAAAACAACGGTGATTCCTCTCGGGTTTGATTTGCAAAAATTTCAAGTACACCAACAAGCAAAACGAGCGAAAACGAGACAAGAATTTAAAATTCATGATGATGAAGTGGCAATAGCGATAATTGGGCGCTTATCTCCTGTGAAAAATCATTCGTTTTTCATTGAAGTAATTGCCAATCTGCATGCAAGAACCACAAAAAAAATAAAAGTATTCATTGTCGGTGACGGCGAAGAACGAGATAGGATTCAACAAAAAATGGAAGTTTTGTGCCCTACTGCTCCCATTTTATTTACTTCTTGGATAAAAGATATTGCCTCATTCAATCCTGGAATGGACATCATCTGTCTCACCTCCCATAACGAAGGAACACCTGTAAGTTTAATAGAAGCACAAGCTTGCAATGTTGCAGTTTTAAGCACGGATGTGGGAGGCGTTAGGGATATTGTAGACGATGGGAATACAGGGTATATTTGTCCACCAAACAATTTAGAAAATTACGCAGACAAACTCTTAGAATTAGTGGAAGATGAAAATATTCGACAAAAAATGTCACAAAATGGATGGTCTTTCGTAGAAAATAAATTCGGTTACCAACGTTTAGTTAAAGACGTTGAGATTTATTACAAAAACAAACTAAGTGAAAAAGGTTATACATTTGAATAAAACGTTTAAACTTCTTGGGGTTATTATCGGCTTAATATGGCTAATTTCTTCATGTCAAGTTATCAATTCTAATGCCTTATTTCAAATTCCGAAAGGTGAAAACTTCGCTTACGACAGTTTACCCTTTTTACCAAGTGAAGATTATAAATTAGGACCGGGAGATCGATTTAGCTTTTTGTTCAGTACCAATAATGGGGAAAGAATTATTGCAGGATTGTCAGGTGTAGCAGGATTGGAGGGTCAAAATACCATGCAACAAAACAACAATAGAATCCAAGATTACTTAGTGCGTCAAGATGGAACTTCTGAAATTCCCTTGATTGGTTCCTACAAAGTATCTGGCTTAACCGTTATCCAACTAGAAGATTCCTTAACATCGATACTATCTAAAACGTACAAAGACCCCTTTGTACAAATTCGCGTCACCAATCAGCGTGTAATTGTATTTCCCGGAAGAGGTTCAGCTCAAGTCGTTTACTTAAATAATGTGAATACTTCTTTGTTGGAGGTAATTGCTTTGTCCG
>JACCDL010206922.1_pt1 | contig 12273 bp, 10 predicted proteins | sample 7441931 | NCBI WGS metagenome assembly JACCDL01 (sample SAMN15323437, study PRJNA562643) | freshwater metagenome | isolation source: river surface water | place: USA:Blue River Watershed | collected 2017-08-16 | reverse complement strand
GGCAGAGCATGTCCTCACGGACCTCGGAGACGACATCGACCTCATCGTCGATGGAGGCCCGAGCGTGGTCGGAGTCGAATCGTCCATCGTCGACACCACCACTGACCCACCGCAAGTGCTTCGCCACGGGGGTATTCCCATCGAGGACTTGGAGCACATCGCTGGGGTGAAGTTCGCCGAGGCACACGGACTGAGCCGGGCACCCGGCATGCTCGCCAGCCACTACTCGCCGCGATGCAAGATCCTGTTGGCCGAGAACCCACGGGAGGCTTCGGAAATTCTCGAAGACCTTCCGGCTGGTCGAAGTGGTCTGATCGAGTTGGTCGAACCCGTCTCGATGTACGCGGCAACCTTGTATGCCTCGCTGCGCGCGTGTGACGAGCGTGGATGGACCCATGCCGTGGCGGTTCTGCCCCCTCGGGCAGGTCTCGGGCGGGCGATTCGCGACCGTTTGGAGCGTGCTGCAAGTCCCTCTGCAGGCTGATTTGGAGCCCAAAATCATGAAGCTCGCCGTTGCCCCCTTAGCGAGCCGCTCATAGGCTGAGAGGTCCTAACCCAGGGTGGCACCCGCCACCCGACTCCTAGGGGGAGAAAAACATAATGAAGAAAACCAACATGCGCCGTTTCGGTGCCATCGTTGCAGGCCTCAGCCTCGTGCTGGCAGCTTGCGGCGGCGGTGACGATGCGGCCTCTGACACCACGGCTGCAGCCGCTGGTGGCGAGTTGGAAGGCATGAAGGGCACGATGCCCCTCGTCGACCTTTCGGACGAGTTCAAGACAGGCTTGAACGAGTTCTGGACCGCCGCTGGTAACGCAGCTCTCGAGGACTACAGCTACGCAGCTGAAGCCTTCGATGCAGTCATGCTCGTCGCACTCGCGGCCGAGGTTGCTGGAACCGATGGCAGTGCACTTGCCAACGAGATCCAGAACGTCTCGCGCGATGGCGAGAAGTGCACCACCGTTGAGGGTTGCATGGAGCTGATCAAGGCCGGTACGGACATCGATTACGACGGTGCCTCTGGTCCGCAGGACATGAACGGAAACGGCGAGCCAGTCAATGCCTCGTACGGCGTTCTCACCTTCGGTGCAGACAACCGCTTCTCGTATGACGATGCGTCCTACGTCCTCGCAGATGCCCCTGAGTCCGACATCGTTGACCTCGTGCCATCCGGCGTCGAGCGCAAGGGTGACGGCGTGCTCAAGATCGGTTCGCTCCTTCCGGAGACCGGTTCGCTCGCCTTCCTCGGACCACCGGAATTCGCTGGCGTCGAGTACGCAATCAGCCTGCTGAACGCAGCTGGTGGCATCCTCGGAAAGCCAGTCGAGTACGTCCAGGGTGACTCTGGCGACACCAGCACCGACACCGCAAGCACCACCGTTGACCGCCTCCTCGGCGAAAACGTTGATGCCATCATCGGTGCGGCCTCGTCGTCCGTGTCTCTCACGGTCATCGACAAGATCACCGCAGCAGGCGTCGTTCAGTTCAGCCCGGCCAACACGTCGGACAAGCTGACCACCTACGACGACAAGGGCCTCTACTTCCGCACCGCTCCCCCGGACAAGCTCCAGGGTGCAGTGCTCGCGAACTTGATCGCGGGCGACGGCGCAGCGACCGTGTACATCATGGCGCTCGACGATGCGTACGGAACCGGCCTTGCTGATGCGATCGAGGCAAACCTCACCGCCGCAGGTGTTGAGGTTGTTGGCAAGAAGATCTACGACCCGAAGGCAACGACGTTCGATGCCGAAGTGGACGAGATCGTCGCCGCCAACCCAGACGCGATCATGCTTGTCACCTTCGACGAAGGCTCACGCATCCTCCGCACCATGGTGGAAAAGGGCGTTGGCCCGAAGGTCAAGAAGGTCTACGGTTGCGACGGCAACATGGGTAACGCACTCGGCGAGAACTTCGACTCGGGTAAGTAATCCATCTAGATCAATGAAAGGGCCCGGTCCGCAAGGACCGGGCCCTTTTGCTTTCTCCGACTACTTTGCGATGTGAGCGGTCAGCCGCCGGTCATCTTGGCGAGCGTGCCGAGATACAGCTTGATCACATTGGGATCAGCAAGCAGCTCTCTGCCGGTACCCGTGTAGGCATTGCGACCCTGATCGAGCACATAGGCGCGGTCGGTCACCTGGAGACAGCGACGGGCGTTCTGTTCGACCATGAGAATTGCGATGCCTTCCGCATTGATCTTCTTGCACTGGATGAACACTTCGTCCTGGAGTGCAGGTGACAATCCAGCAGACGGCTCGTCGAGCAGCAACAACTTGGGCTCCATCATCAGTGCCCTGCCCATCGCGACCATCTGCCGCTCACCACCGGACAACGATCCTGCCCGCTGCGCCGCGCGATCCCGAAGCTTCGGGAAGAGTGACGTGACGTAGTCGAAACGCTCGTTGAACACCTTCGGATTGAGGAAGCATCCCATCTCGAGGTTTTCCGACACCGTCAGACTCTGGAATACGTTCTGCGTCTGTGGCACGTAGCCAACGCCTCGTTCGACGAGCTCGTGCGCCTTCAAACCCGTGATGTTTTCACCGTTCAACATCACCGATCCGGATCGCGTCGAGCACTGACCGAGGATCGCTTTCAAGACCGTCGACTTGCCCGCACCGTTCGGGCCGATCACTCCGACGAACTCTCCGGCACGCACTTCCACATTGCAGCCATTCAAGATGTTCACCTCGGGGATGTAACCCGCGACGAGGTCCTCGACGTGCAATACGAGACCGCTCATCACGCCTCCTCCAGCAGGGACTTCCCTTGATGACCACCGAGATACGCCTCGATCACCGCTGGGTTGGCGGAAATCTGCTCTGGTGTGCCTTCGGCGATGATTCGACCTTCGGCCATGACGACGACCCAGTCGGAGACATCGTGCACCATGTCCATGTCGTGCTCGACGAAGAGCACGGTCATGCCGTCGTCCCTGAGACCACGGATGTGTTCGTTGAGACTCTGCTTCAATGCGGGATTGACGCCCGCCATCGGCTCGTCCAGCATCACGAGTCGTGGGTTCGTCATGAGTGCGCGGGACATTTCCAACAACTTGCGCTGTCCGCCGGACAGCGTGCCCGCATACTCATTCCGCATGTGATCGAGCTTGAAACGCTTCAACAGCTCGTCGGCTCGCTTTTCGATGACTTCCTCTTGACGCTTCCAGCGGAACGGTAGGAGCCCATTCCACCACCGCTCGCCCACCTGATGTGTCGCTCCGAGCTTCATGTTTTCGATCACGGACATCTTGGTGAGGCTCTTGGTCAACTGGAAGGTGCGCACCATACCCATGGATGCGGTCCGGTGGGCCACGACCTTCTCGAGGTTGCGTCCATCGAACATCCACTTGCCTTCGTTCGGGGAGTCAAATCCGGTCAACAGGTTGAACAACGTGGTCTTCCCTGCGCCGTTGGGACCAATGAGAGCCGTGATCGATCCTCGCTGGACCTCAAGATGGTCGACATCGACGGCCACGACACCACCGAAGTTTCGTCGGACTCCCTCGGCGATCAGGATCGGATCGGGCTTCGAGACACCCGGACGCGCCTCGATCGTTGCAAGGGCTTCTTTCGCACGACGTGCGGACTCGGAAAGGAACTCAGCGGCCATCGAGTGCCATCTCTTTCCTGTTGCCGAAGATCCCCTGCGGCCTGAAGGCCATCAGGAGCATCAGACCGAGACCAATGAGCATGTAGTTGACCGGACCAACCTGCGACTTTTGGAGTAGGCCGAATCCGAAGATCGTGACTGGTTGATCCTTGGTCAACTCACGGAGGAAGTTGTCCGAAAAGACGTATAGACCCCAGAACACCATCGGGCCAACGACGGATCCCCGAACCTTTGCCACCCCGCCAAGAACGAGCGCAGTGAGCACATAGAACGTCACGTCGCGGCTGTAGTTGTCGGGCTGAACGGATCCACGGTCGAGGGCGAACACGACCCCCGAGAACATGCCGATGACACCGCCGATGATCAAGGACTGCATCTTGTAGGAATACACGTTCTTGCCAAGGCTGCGAACGGCGTCCTCGTCCTCACGGATCGCCTTGACCACTCGACCCCAGGGGCTCCTCATCAACAGGAACACCAACCCAGAGAAGATGCCGACGAGTGCCCAGGCGACGATCATCGTCCACAAGGTGTAGCCGCTGTATTGGAACGGTCGAATCCCGTACAGATGACCCGGATCGAAGGGGCTCAAGTCGCGGAACGGCGTGCTGAACGAATTGATGCCGTCGGATCCTCCGAAGTACTCCTTGAAGCGAACGGAACGAACGACGAGGCGAACGATCTCGGCGGTGGCAATGGTGACGATTGCGAGATAGTCCGCCCGCAGACGCAACGTCGGAATTCCCACCAGCACACCGAGCACGACGACGTAGATGAGACCGATGACGATGCCCCACCACATCCCCACTCCGAAGTACTGCGAGGTCATTCCCAGTCCGTAAGCACCACAGGCCATGAATGCGGCCTGACCGAAATTCAGCAAGCCCGTGTACCCGAACTGAACGTTCAGACCGATCGCCGCCAGTGCGAAATAGGCAGCATCCATACCGATCAGCGCACTGATGGTGTTCTCGAGAACCTTGAGGATGTCCATGTCAGCCCACCCGTTGCTTTCTGCCGAGGATTCCCTGTGGCCGGACGATCAGCACGACGACCAAGATCAGCAAGGCTGGAGCGTTCTTCAGCTCTGCAGGAACGACGAGCGAGGCGAGCTCCACGAACAACCCGACGAAGAATCCACCAACGAGTGCGCCATAGGCCGAACCAAGTCCGCCGAGTGTGATGCCAGCGAACATCAAGAAGATCAAACCGCTGCCCATTTCGAATCCAACCTGCTCGTCGAGCCCCCTAAAGAGACCGCCCAGGGCTGCAAGTGCGCCTCCGGCGATCCAAACGATGCGGATGATTCGCTGCGTATCGATACCTGTCGACGAAGCAAGGGCTGCATTGTCAGACACTGCGCGGATCGCTTTGCCGGTGCGTGAACGCTGAAGAAACATCGCGACGGCAACCAACACGATGAGCGAGATGATCGCAGTCGTCAGGTCACGCATCGTGATCGACACCGGTCCGAACTTCTTGGCAACCTGCAAGCTGAAGTCATCCAGCGGTCGTGTCCTTCCGCCGAACTGATACAGGAAGAAGTTGCGCAGCATGATGGAGAGTCCGACCGACACGACGAGCTGCGAGATCAGGCCAATACCCCTCTTCCGCAGACGACCAAAGATCAGCTCGTTGAATAAGTAGCCAAAAACTCCGCCGAGTACGACCACGAGCGGCGCTCCGAGCAAGAGGGGAATTCCGATGATGACGTTCAACCAGAACGCCATCAGTCCGCCGAAGGTGACCATTTCCCCGTGTGCGAAGTTCGTCAGTCCGGTCGTGCCGAAGATCAGGGACAAACCAACCGAGCAGATGGCGATGATCAGACCAAGACGAATTCCGTCGACGGATCTCTGGAGAATCTTGTCAAATAACGAAACTGAACTCGTCGAACCTGCACCTGTGAAGAAGCGAACGAGTTTGTCGTTCGTCGTGAACGCATCTTTCTCGATGATCGTCGAGAACTTCTCCTCGTTGATGAGGGACACGCCCTCCGGCAACGAGGCGACATCGTGTGTGATCACGTAGTAGTCCTTGGCCGGGACCGGCAACGATATGGTCCCGTCACTACCCGTTTCTCCCCGCACGACCTCAGTTCCGGCTTTATCCGTCACGACGATGACCACGCCCGCCACTGGGTTGCGCGTCGTAGAAGATCCGGACACGACCTGGTCTTGAACCGAGGCGGTGATGGTGAACTCGGACTCTGCTGCTCTCGCGGACCCGTTCGAGAGACCGAACAGGCACACAGCTCCGATGACGGCGAGGAGTAACCGCATCAATCCATCTCGACGGCCCCCCATAAGTACGCCCAATCTAGTACTCAGCGCTTCGAGGGGGCAGATTGCTCGATCAGTTGCGCGACCAGATTGGTCACGGTGACGGTGACGAGGATCGAACCGGCGATGTGAAGCGCCACAAGCGCAGCCGGAATGCCCGCAAAGTACTGCACGTAGCCCACGAACCCTTGTGCAAGAAAGGCCCCGATAACGAGCGACACCGAGCCGTAGAGAGCCTTGGCACCATGTCGACGGGCCAAGACCGCGATCACCAGGATGATCGCCAGTGCCGTCCACACCGCCGCCCCGTGAACCCGGACCACGTCACGAATAGCGAAGCCCAAACGGATTGCATTTTCGTCTCCTGCGTGAGGACCGCTCCCCGTGACGACGGTTCCCGTCACGACAGCGACGGCGGTCGCTACACCGAACAGGAGCCCATATCTCTTCGAATTCCAGTCCTGTGCCTGCGGTGGTGTCTGCTCGCCCGACAGTCGCACGAGAAGCGTCGCCAGGACGACCAACACTGCCGAAACGAGGAAGTGGACCATGTTTGACCACGGGTTCAAGCCAGTCCACACGACGTAGGCCCCGATGACCACCTGGACGAGGACGCCGACGACGAGTGAGGTCGAGAGGGCCCGGGCGTAGCGAGGTACCGGCTGCACCAGGAACGACGCCAGAACGGCCACGACTACGGATGCGGCCACGACTCCAGTCAGGAGTCGATTGATCTGCTCGATGGCGGCATGCCAGGACGACACGTCCACGAAGCGCTCCGCGTTGCATTCGGGCCAATCCGAGCAACCCAGACCACTCCCCGTCAGACGCACCCACGAACCCGTGAGCACGATCCCGATGAGGGCCCCCTGGGCGAAGCGAGCACAGCGTCGGAACGCTCTGGGTGAAAGCGATCGGGCCACCGCAACAGGGTAGGTCCTCGCCCGAAACGGCCACCGTCAGGGGCTGAATCTGCCCGAAATGACTCCGATGACCACTCAGGGTGGGCATCTGCACATTTTCGGTGAGAAATCTCTCAAGTTGGCCTCCCAGTTGCCGAAACCCATTGCGGATCTCACACCACGCAAGGGAGCACAACATGAAGGCAACATCGATTCGCAAGGCACTGGTTCTCACGAGTGCCGTTCTTGGCCTGTCCGTCACCATGACCGCCGTCCTGTCCCTCGAGGGGGCCTCAAGCGCCATGGCAGCCCCGGTCGTCCAGCTCTCCCAGCGGGGTGACTCTGGTCCAGAGGTTGTTCGCCTGCAGCAGGCAATCGTTGCACGTGGCTTCACCCTCGTCGGTGGTGTGACGGGAGAGTTCAACGGTCAGACCGTTGCCGCTCTTCGCTCGCTGCAGAAGGTTGCTGGCTTCCGGGCAACGGGTTCGCTCGACGAGCGCACCGCCAAGTTCTTGGGTCTCGTCGATGTCGCGCCGATCGCCGCCAATGCGCTCCCGTCAGTCGGGATGTCGGGTGATGCCGTGTGGTCGCTTCAGCAGGCGCTGATCAATTCGGGTACACAGGTCAAGGGTGGCGCCGATGGCAAGTTCGGTCTCGCAACGACCATCGCGCTTGGGAAGTTTCAGGCTGCACGTGGTCTGAAGGTGTCAAAGACGCTCGATGAGCCGACCGCTATCGCACTCGGTCTGCTTCCTGCTCCGGCACCTTCGAAGCCGGCCACGCCATCAAAGACCGTTGCGGCAGCACCGGTGCAGACACAAACCGCTGCAACTCCTGCCGCTGTCACCCCTGCGACGATCACCATCGACACCCTTCCGGTTCGTGGACAGAAGTCTGAAGCCGTTCGCCTCGTGCAGACGACCTTGGTCAACGCTGGCGTCGAGGTCAAGGGTGGAGCTGACGGAGTGTTCGGAGTCGCGACGACGATCGCCATCACGAAGTTCCAAGAAGCCCGTGGACTCAACCAGACCGGCGTCCTCGATATCAACACTGCAGCCGCACTCGGTCTGATCCCCTCGCCCGCGGAACTCGGTCTGCCAACGCTCACCGTCTTCCCGATGCAGGGACGTTGCAGCTTCTCCGACACGTGGGGTCAGGCTCGCTCTGGCGGTCGCTCGCATGAGGGAACGGACATCATCGGACCCAAGGGTCTCGCACTCTATGCAGTCGTCGATGGAACCATCACCAAGACGTACACGGGTGCTGCGAACGGTGGAAACGCGTTGCGACTCACCGCAGCCGACGGAACCTACTTCTACTACGCCCACCTCGATGCCTTTGCTCCAGGAATCGGAGCTGGTGTTCCCGTTCGCGCGGGACAGCTGATCGGCTTCAACGGGGCCACCGGCAACGCCGGCACCGCACACCTGCACTTCGAAGTGCACCCGCGAGGCGGCGCTGCAGTGAACCCCTACCCAATTCTCAAGGCCGTCGACGCTTGCTCAGTGACCGAGGTGCTCCCCCAGTAACTGACAGTGCCGAAGAGGTAGCCCGAGTGGTGACGATGTGAGAACCATCACCGCTCGGGCTATCTCACTTTCTAGCGAGTGCGAGACGAATGATCGATGTGCTCGAGATCACTCAAGTTCTCGAGGCTGAAGGTGTAACCATCGCCAAGTCGGATCGCTCGGATCGTCGTGATGCTTGCGTGGCCGATGATGAAGCGCTCCCACTCCCACGGTGTTGCAGACAGCCCGAGCAAATGGCACACGAGAACACTGTTCGTCCCCGCGTGTGCGACGAAGGCGATCTTCTCGCCCGGTTCTTCGATGTGCCAGAGCGGCAACTCGCCTTCGATCCGGTGGATCCCACGATTTGCAAGAAACTCGGTCGCACCAGCATGGATTCGAGCGACGAAGTCGCGAACTGGCTCTCCCCCTTCGAGTCCATGCCAACGGTCCGCAGCATTGCGTTTCAGCTCTTCGCGATATGCCTTGATGGTCACCTCTGACGGTGCACCATGCCACGCAGGCTCCCTGATCTCCTCAAGGAAGGGCTCGATCACTTCGGGTCGAGACTGCTTCGCGAGCAGCGGCGCCGCAGTCTGTCTCGTTCTGAGGAGGGGTGAAACGTAGACGTGGTCGAGGTGTTCTCCCGCCAGTCGTTCCCCCAGACGATCGGCTTGATCGAATCCACGCTTCGTCAGTGGCGGGTTGACGATGCTCAATCCATCCTTCACCCACTCTGGTTCTGCGTGACGAATGAGCAAAAATTCCATTCCGACAGACTAATCAGTGACGTCACGTCACCGTGTCAACGTTGGAATGTCATCCGACACATTTCGCGATCGCCTCGATCACGAACGCGTCGTACTCCGCCTCGGTGATAGGCGTCGATCTTTCGGCGGCATCAACCAGAGCCGAACCCAAGCAAGACGCAGCTGCATCGTCAATCTCTTCACCGATCTGGTCGGCGACGTAATAGCCGTAGGCCCGCAAAGCGCTCTCTTCCGTATCGAAATCAGGGGAAGACTCCACGAATGCATCTGGATTCAACTGCCCGACCGGCGACGGCAAGGTCGTCGCGCCAGCGTTGTCGAGAGCCGGCAATGCCTTCAGCTCCGTCTTGCACTCGGTTGAGAAGAAGTCACGAAGGGAACCCATCGCCTCGATGGTTTCCCCACGAGACAGCACCTGGAGGGACTGATCCACCAGCGGATCTGAATCGGCGATTGCGGTTTCCCACGCAATGGCCTGGAGAGCTATCGATACCTCGGAATACGCACGCTCGACGTCTTCCAACTGCGTCGAGATCTCGGTCGGCGCGACGTCCCTCATACGCGAAAGAGAGAGCAGCAACACCGACATCGTGCTCTGCAACTGACGCGGCGTCGTCTGAGAAAAGTTGTCGAACGATGCGTCCGCTGCGACGACACTTGACTCGAATTCAGGTCCAAGGGCACAGGTCGCTGTCACCGAACTCGTCTCGCCACAGGCGACGATTCCACAACACAGCATCAATATCGCGATCGCTCGCCTCACGACGACGTGGCGCTCAACCATGCGTCATACATTGCCGAATACGCACCCCCCAAGGCAAGGAGTTCAGCATGCGTGCCCTGTTCGACAATCCGCCCGTCTTCGAACATGATCACGCGGTCTGCCCTCGCTGCGGTTGAGAGTCGATGGGCGACGGAGATGGTCGTTCGTCCGCGGGCGACACGCTCAAACGTGCGCGCCATGCGCACCTCCGTCTCCGCATCGACGGAGCTCGTTGCCTCGTCCAAAACCAAAATCGAAGGCGCTGCGATGAATGCGCGTGCAAGAGCGACCAATTGGCGCTCGCCAGCGGACAGTGACGAACCGCGTTGTCCGACCGGCGTATCGATTCCCTGTGAAAGCGACTCAACCCAGTCGGTGAGCGAGAGTTCCTCGAATGTCGCCAAGACGTCCTGTCGGGACGCCCCTGGGTCTGCAAACACGAGGTTCTCTGCAATGGTTGTAGCGAAGAGGAATGGCTCCTGCGGAACAACGACCAATCGCGAACGAAGATCCACATTCGCAACACGCTTCAGGTCAACTCCACCGATAGACACGGTTCCCTGCTGGGGGTCTGCAAGCCTCGAGATCAATCTGGCGAGTGTCGTCTTGCCAGAACCGGAAGGTCCGACAAACGCAACGTGTTCACCGGGTGCGATGACAAGGTTGATGTCGACGAGCACCGGATCATCACTTTCATCATCCCCACGGGATCGATAAGCGAACGTGACGTCCCGAATGCTCACCCCAAGACTCCCTGCGGGGAGGGCTGTCGGTCGTGGAGTCTCCTCTGGGCCAATGGGTGTGTCGAGGACCGAGATCACCCGACGGAGACCTGCCACTGCACTTTGAGTTTGATCAATCGTCTCCGTGAACTCCGCGATGGGTTCGAGAAAGCGATAGGTGAGGAAGACGAACCCAACCAACGCGCCAGCCGTAACACCCGAATCAGGACCAAGGGCGATGCCAGCCCCGATCACCGAGGCGACCGTCAATGTTGCGAAGACCTCGCCTGATGGAAAGAGGAAGGCCCCGATGACCCCGGCCCGAATATTTGCCTTTGCTCGTGTCCCGATGCTCTTCAGCGTTCGCGAGAGGAACGTCTCGACAGCACCATAGGCCTGAATGGTCTCCACACCCGCGAACATCTCCCCCACATCGGCCAAGAGGTCCGCATTCTTCTCGCGACTCTTCGTGTGGGCCGCCACGAGATGGCGTTGGACGGTGCGCAACACCAGCACCAATGGTGCAGACACGAAGAACGCGACCACAGCAAGTCGCCAGTCAAAGGCGATCATCACGATTGCCACGACCAGCATCTGGGAGCCGTCGAGCAACAGTGCCAAACCTCCCCACGAGAAGAATCGGGTCAACGTCTCGATGTCACTCGTGACTCGAGACACCAACGCACCCCTCTTTTCTTCATTGTGGTCGGCGAGACTCAAACGATGAATGTGATCGAACAGGCGCACCCGCATGACGAAGAGACCCCTCTCGGCGCGAGTGCCCAACCGTGCTGTCGCAAGACGCAAGGTGACCGAGGAGAGCAAGACTGACAGCAACCCAGCCACGCACAGCAGGGTGACGAATTGTGTGCGCATCTTTCCGTCGACGAATCCGTTGTCGATGATTTGACGCAGCAGGATCGGGATCACGAGTCGGGATCCCGTACCAAGAAGTGCCAAAACGACAGTGAGCCCTAGTCCGCTTCGCAATTCAGGGGCTATGTCGACCCCTTGCCTGATCACTGCGGTCGACGTCGAAAGCGAGGATCGTGATTCGTCACTCATACGATTTCCTGTCGCTTTCGTAGGACTCAATCAGGAGTCGGTAGTCGTCCGAGCGTCGCAGCAAGTCCTCATGCGAGCCAATGTCACGAATCACGCCCTGCTCGACGTAGACGACCTTGGTGGCAACCGCGACCGTCGAAGGGCGTGAGGCGACGATCAGACAGGAAAGGTCGTCCGAAGCACGCAACCGGCGAATGATGTTCTGCTCCGTTGTTGGGTCGAGCGCGCTCGTGGTGTCATCGATCAACAAGAGATGTGGATTCTTGTAGAGGGCCCGCGCAAGAGCGACACGTTGGCGTTGTCCGCCACTCAGCGAAACACCACGCTCCCCAACCACCGTTTCGACTCCATCGGGAAGGGACGACGCGAAATCCAACGCGTCAGCAGTGTCCAAGGCCTTGCGCAGACGCGCCGGATCGAGCGCTTGCCCGAGGGAGACGTTGTCGGCAATGGAGCCAGATAGGAGAAACGCTTCCTGAAACACGAATGCGGGCTCACCAGAAGGCCAGTGAACATCGCCCGTACTGGGATACAACAATCCGCCTGCGAGTCTCAACATCGTCGATTTCGCCGAGCCAGTTCTCCCGACGATTGCGGCGATTTCGCCACGCTTCGCGCTCAGTGACGCGTCGTCCACGGCGGCGCTCGGAG
>JACCDL011176361.1_pt1 | contig 12278 bp, 8 predicted proteins | sample 7441931 | NCBI WGS metagenome assembly JACCDL01 (sample SAMN15323437, study PRJNA562643) | freshwater metagenome | isolation source: river surface water | place: USA:Blue River Watershed | collected 2017-08-16 | reverse complement strand
TTCCCGTCACCTGGGACGAGGTTCATGGTGAGCTGCACCATGTCTTACTAAAGATCGACGTACGCAACATCCACGGAAAGAGCGGTGAGTTCCTCGACTATGACAAGCATCGCGAGAATGGACTCAGTGTGATTGCCATCGGCGGGGACAAACTCTCCCGAGGTCTCACCTTGGAGTCGCTTTCGGTCAGCTACTTCCTCCGTACCTCCAAGATGTACGACACGCTCATGCAGATGGGGCGTTGGTTCGGATACAAAGATGGCTACGTCGACGTATGCCGTATCTATACTTCCGGACAGCTCATCGAATGGTACAAGCACATCGCCTTGGCGGACCGTGAGCTCCGCATGGAGTTCGTCAAGATGTTCGCCGCCAAGCAGACTCCGATCGAATACGGACTCAAGGTTCGTAGCCATCCGCATGGGCTCCGGATCACTGCGCTTTCCAAGATGCGTAGCGGAACTAAGCGAACCTTGAGTTTCGCTTTCCAGCTCATTCAGACCAACAAGTTCGAACGTTCGGCGATTGGCGGAAACTTCTCCGCCCTACAGGATTTCATATCAGCGACCCCTGGTTGGACTCCCCAAGGTAAATATCTCATGAAGCGGGATCTCGGCATGAAGGCTGTGCGTGATTTCATCTCAACTCTTTCGATCCCCTACCGGACCAATCACTTCACGAAGCAGGCGATCCTCTCGTTCTTGGATAAGCAAAGGACTGAGAATACTAGGTATGCGGAGAAGTGGACCGTAGTCTGTGCTTCCACCGATCCACGGCGTGCTCCGGAGGCGCATAAGTTCCTGGCGGCGGGAAGCTCCATGGCCCCGCTTCGTCGTCGAATTGATGGCGATACCTTCGACCCCGAAGACTTCTCGCCAAATAAGCACAACATTATCAACCCAGGTGACCACTCGTTTGATATCGACTTGGATGTCATCACGCCAGAGGTGGCGCTTTCACTGAAGGGAAAGAAGGGCTTAGATGCCCACCACGATCTTATTGACAAGCATGTGGGACGGACCCGTGGCGACCTTGCCTTAGCTTTGACGCATTCCCGATTCAACGAGGGAGAAAAGCTCCCCGAGCGTGCCAACGGTTCGGACTGTCGCTTGGTTCGCGCCGAAAACGAGGCGTTACTCGTCATTTACCCATTCATCCCAACTGACGGTGAAAAAGATTACGATGTCCCCGCCCCGGTGGTAGGAGTTGCGATCAGTTTTGCCGCTTCAGACAATGTCGCAGCTGTCGAATACGTTACCAACGCCATCTTTGAACGCGAAATGCTCGGCATAGCCGATATCGACGAAGGCTACTATGATGACGACGAAGTTACCACCGCGCAGCTACAAGACTAACTTATGAATATGTACGAAACGCTTCGGGAGGAAATTCGCAGCCAGGGGATCAGCTCCGGGTTCATCATCCGTAACTCTTCTCAAGATCATGATTGCCTTACCGTCTGTGCGGTTTCGTCAGACGACCTCAAGGCGCACTTGCTGGTATGCTGCTCGCCGGCTAACCAGCCTAAGGGTGGGAAACTGCCTACGCTTCGGGGTTTCGACGCCAAGTCGGTACATTTCAATGGTGTGGACTATATCGCGATCTCGGTCGTAGACGCACACGGTACCGATTTGGCGAAGATTGCTGAAGCCGTGTTACTTCTTGTCGCACATGAGGCACCCAAAGGGGTAGGGGAGCGCCAAGCTGCCGAGGCAATCATCACCTCGATCCTGAAGCTTCAGAACCTCTTCACCAGCAATGGAGGCCCCCTAGGGCCTGAAGCGCGGGTCGGTCTCTTCGCCGAGCTAGAGGTGCTCAAGAACTGGCTAATTCGCACGCTTGGGCCAGAGGCCGCCATCAAGGCGTGGACCGGCCCTAAGGCCGCCCCCCAAGACTTCCAGGCCGAAGGCTGTGCCATCGAGGTGAAGGCCACCCGTTCTTCTTTGCCTCAACGCATCAAGATTTCCAGCGAGCGGCAACTAGAGACTCGCAACCTGAACCGCCTGTTTTTGGTCCGCTTCTCGGTCGACGAGAAGCCCGCCCAAGGCGTGACTCTGCCGCGAGCTGTTTTTCAGCTGCGAAACCACCTGCAGTCCCATCCTTTGGTGCTGCTGGATTTCAACAACTTACTCACCCGGGTGGGCTATCATGATCACCATGAGTCGCATTACTTGGGTGAGGAATACGCAGTCCGCGAGCGCTTCGTTTATGACGTTATGGAGGGCTTTCCCAGAATCATCGAAAGTCAGCTGCCCGTTGGATTGGGTAAGGTTTCCTATGAGGTCGACGCAGGCTCCTGCGAGCCGTTCTTAATTTCAGAAGCGGCCGTCCTTGAATCTCTCAGCGTGCGTAAATGAAAAAGGAACAGTTCATCGCTAGTTTTGAGGCACAGGTTCAGCTTGAAGTCGACAAGATGAACGTAGCCGGAGACGCCCCTGAGGCTTTTCACTGTGCCGCCGTCGCTCAATTATTCTTCGAATACCTCAAAGATTCCGACATCGGCTTGCTTGATTTTGAGCCGTGCTCCTACTTCGCCGAAGCGAGCCCTGGACAGGGGGAGATTTCCATCAATGGGTATTATCTCTCGGAGGATAAATCAGAACTTCATCTCTTCACCGTAGTAAAGTCTGATGCCGTCGGAACTAAGGTGAGCAGTACCGACATCAAGGCGGCCTTTGATAAAGCCTTCAGATTTCATAAGCGATCCGCTGCCGATAACGGTGCGCCTTTTTACGAGGAACTAGACGAGGCCCTTGCTCCACATGCGGCTGCCAAGGCCATCTACGGCGCCAGGACCTACATTACTGCGGTTAACGTGTTCGTTTTCACAGACGGTGAGTGCGAGCGTGTCTCAGTATATTCTAAGGACGTAGATGGTCTGACCATTGCGCCTCAGTTTTGGGACATCGAACGTCTGCATAAACAGATGATCTCTGGGTCCGAACGAGATGAGATCGTCATCGATTTTAAAGAAGAGCATGGCTCCACGGTTCCAGCCTTGAAGATGCAGGAGCCGAAAGGAGGTTATGTCTGCTATGTCGGCTTCATTACCGGGCGTATCTTGGCCGACATGTACGCCAAGCACTCGTCACGGCTGATCGAACAGAATGTGCGGATGTATCTGCAAGCACGTGGCAAGGTGAACTCAGGTATTCAGACAACAATCAAGGATGCCCCTGGTCGTTTCCTCGCCTATAACAATGGGCTCTCTCTGACGGCAAAGTCTGTTGAGATCAGCGGATTGAACCATTACGGCCAATGCCAGATCGAGAAAATCACCGAACTTCAGATCGTAAACGGTGCTCAGACCTCTGGGTCTATCTTCCATGCATTCAAGAAGGAGGGAAGGGATGTGTCCGATCTGCGTGTTCAATTCAAACTCACTGTTCCCCTTTCATCTGAGACCATGGTCGAGCTTGTATCGGCGATATCTCGTTACTCTAACAGTCAGAATGCTGTCAAGGTCACTGACCTCAGCGCTAATCAGCCTTACCATGTAGAGCTTGAGAAGCTTTCCCGCTCTATCTACACTCCTGTCAAGGGTGACGGTTCGGCTCCAGCCCGCTGGTATTATGAACGAGCCCGCGGCGCTTACATGATTGACCGCGGTAACCATCCTGGGGCTGCCTGGCTTCGGCAGAATCCCCCCGAGCAGATGTTCACTAAGGTAGACCTAGGCAAGTCCGAGGTGACTTTCTGGTGTCAACCTCAGGTCGTCAGTAAGGGTGGCGAGAAGAACTTCGTCCATTTCATGGAGCAGATCTCCGAGAAGAATCCCAAGGTAGACGAAGACGCCTTCAAGGAGATCGTTGGACGACTCATCCTTGTCCGAAGCATGGAGGACGTCGTCAAAGGGCTTAAGCAGGGTGGCTATAAGGCTAACGTCGTAGCTTACGGCTTGGCCTACCTTTACACTAAGATCGGAACACGATTGGAATTTCATCATATCTGGAAGAACCAAGGAGTGAGTGTTAATATGAAAAAGGTCCTCACTGTACTGGCGAAACGTGCCTTCGAGCACATCAACGATACGCCGCCCGGGGTCTTGAACGTCACCGAGTGGGCGAAGAAGGACCGCTGCTGGGAATCCTTCGCCGGAAAGTCTATCGCCATCGAGCTTGGCGAGGAGGATGGACTCAGAGGCGCTGGGGCGAAGCCTGGGCAGGGCCCGACCATCGGCTCTAAGAAGCCCAAGTCCGGCGGCAAAGAACTACCGAAGGAAATGTGTGATGCTGCCGCTTGGCTTGAGATGACTAGGTGGTCGATGGATCGTGACGACTTTGATGCGAAAGCACGCAGGTTCATGAAGGGGGTCTCGGCGATCCTGAGAAAGAAGCAGGAATTCACCGCTGCCCAGGTCAAGTGGGCTGTCTCGATCTGGGCGTCTGCCGCCAAGGCTGGCTTCAATGCTTAGCCTTCTTCACCCACCAGTCATCTACTGGATCGCCTTCGAGGCTAAGGACGTCGTCCAGACTCCATCCCGACAACACTGTTGCCAAAAGGACTTCACCCGGAACGCATTTCCGGACTCCTCCCTTGAGCCTGCTTGGTTCAACTGTCGCTCCGTCATCGTCGCTTAGCATCGCCCAAATCTTGGACGAGTTTCGGCGTAACCAATCCCTGGCGAACTGATTAATACCTAGAGTCCTCAGCTTGGTTTCGGCGGTCTTCTGGTGTTGTCGGACGCGTTCTCGCGTAACAGTCATGATCCGACCTGCCTCTTCCAGAGTCCTCGGTTCTTCCCCGAGGAACCGCAGGGTAAGGGCCTGCTTTTCGTTGGCAGAAAGTGGGCTGGCATCCAATAGTTCGTCAGGAGACATTTCGCCGAACCTATCCATGTTTCTTTTCGTACCTTTAGCCGCCCAGATGAGGCAAAGGATGGTTGTTCTGATCTTCTTTCTTCCGAGCTTTGGTGTGTGGAAGATTTGGTCTTTTTTCTCGAAAAGAAACTCCCTCAGCAGCTTGGTTCGATATCTGTAAGGCCACTTGAGGTCCATTTCTGCAGCGATCTGGGAGACAACCATCACATCCATTCCGTTCGCGCGGATGGCTTTATTTAATTGCCCAAAGTTTCTAAGATAGAAGTTATTCAGCTTATCATCATCCATCTTAAGGAATGCGCCGATTTCATGCTCGATACCCATTGAAGGCCCTGGCTCGGATACCTTGTCTGCGATTATGGCTCCCGTCCTGACATATTGGTTGAGTGCCTCGAGAAACTGCCGCTCGGATTTTAAGCCCCAATTACGTAGGGACATGCGATTTGTCTTATAGGCGAATGCATAGAGGCTCAGGACTAGCGAGTCCGCATAGCAATTATTCAGACGCACGATGGAGGTGATGGCGTCCATGCCGACTTTCCTAAGGCGGCTGGCTAGGTCGTCGTTTAGGGGCGGCAAACCGCGATTTTCGCGATATTTCGGCGGGGCTGTCAGGTGCTGATCAATATGGTAGATCAATCTCACGAGCGCTGCATCAAGACGTTTAGCAGCCGCCTCGCTCCAGTTTGGGAGCCCTGAGCGATCGGTTAGATTGACGAAATCTTCCACCGTTCCGCCTGTCTCTTTCTGATACCTATGGTAAATTCGCGTTAGGCGTGGATCATGCGTGAATCCCTCGATGCTCATCGAAGATAGCTTCTCTTGCATGAATCTCGACGCCTCGGGCGTCAGCATTTCCTCATGTGGCTTCATGCGATATAGCCCACTGCTATCCCGTAGTTTACATGCTGTTAAGCCAATAATGGTTCTACCTACCTAGCCCTTTTAATCCAAGGCTCAGGCGCTCTTTCTTTGGAGCGGCCTGATTGCACCGCTTTCGCGCCATGCCTGTAATGGGCAATTCTTACCGAATATCGGAAATGCCGAGATGTTTAGCATATCTATGTCATCCCTGCTCAATTCCCCGATGTTCAATAGGGTGAGGGTGACGTGGTAATTGTCTACGATCCTTCCGTCGTCCAGGGTGGCTTTAACTATTTGTAGGCAGTCTTTTGTCCGTCCGGAGGGCATGCCCATCACTGCAAGCCCGCGAAAAACGAAGCCGGTTTTCGGGATTCCCTCGAAGATAAGGAATACCTTCATTTCTCCGTAGCGACCTTCCTGGAGTAGCTTATTCTGCTCGTGCAGGAAGTGGTTGCCGCGGGTGGAGAGCAATTTGCCATCCTTGTTGCCGTGGTTGTCGCCATAGTAGTGAACTATTCCGCTGCGAGGATCAACGCAGTCGGGCCAATGTGCCTGCTCTCCGGTATAGGTCAGGATGCAATAGGCTGCGTCGCTGTTGTATCTGAAGCCGCCGACATTTTGTCCTAGTAGCCCCAGTTTGCCTAGCGGATGTCCGCCGAACTGTGCGTCAGGCTTGTTGCAATACAAGGCGCCGATGGTCAACTTAGCCTTCGGCAGGTCTTCGTAGGCATGGATTATGTGTGCCACGCTAGTCAAATTAGCAAACTGCGACAGAGTAGTTTGATCAGCCTAGGTCAAACCCTGTTGCCTTTGGATCGGTTGCAGGTGATGCAAAGAAGCTGCCCGTTATTAAGGGAGGTTTTTCCGCCCAATGAGAAGGGTTTGATGTGGTCTACCTCGCAGTTGTTGACGGTGATCGTGCACTGGCAGTTTTTGCAGATCCCGCCGTCGCGATGGAAGATGATCGCTTTCTCTTCTTTGGTGTAAGTGCGTCGGTCGTCGACGGCATTGATGCCAGTCTTGATGATGAGCTCCTTGTAGAACTCTTTCCTCCACTCCAGGTGATCGGTTCTGTCTGAGCGGGCTGCCGAAGTTAGTGCCGTAAGGCGCAGGCTTTCTTCGTCTCCTGAGGGGGCTTTATCGTTGGCTCGACGTTTCGTCTCAAGTTCGAACAGGGCCTTGCAGATTTCCTGTTCTTTGTCCGTGAAGGAGAAGTCCGGCAGTAGTTCGACGATGGCGGTCGTGACGCTGATGATGGAGTATTTCTTGAAGTAGACTCCTTTGTCTTTGAACGACTTGGACAGGATGCTCAGCGCTCTTTTGACCGACTTCACCTTCTCGTTATTCTCATCCAGGTTCTTATTCCTGAATGTCTTCTCGATGGCACTTGCTTTGATGTCTTTATTTCCCAGCGCCAAGTGGATGATCTTGGCGATGGCGTCATGCCTGCCGAAGCGAGCTTGCGGGATATTGCAATTGTCGGTCATTACCTTCGTTTTCGAAAGTTCATCGACGGTCTTCCCGAGCTTGCCCATGAGCGCCTTGCGCTTTTCGGCAGGGTTGAGCGGCGTCCCTTTTTGTAGACGCAGGAACATGTCGCGAAGTACTTCTGGCTCCCACTTGTCTCCGGATAGCTGCATGACCATGACTTCGAATTCCATGATCCTTTGCTGGTCGTCCATGGAGAGGTCTGAGAATTTTTTCGCTTTGTATGGTTCAGAAGTCAGTGCGAAGCCGTCCTGCATGAACTCGTAGATGGTTGTAAGACGTTGCTTGCCGTCTACGACTTCGAACAGGTTTTTCCCTTTTTCGAACCAATAAAGCTTGGGGATGTCGAAGTCGTTAAGGATAGAGTCGATCAGGCCGCATTTCTGTTCCTTGCTCCAGACTGCTTCACGCTGGTAGTCCGGCGCCAAGTCTAGACTCTTGGCTTTCATGAACTGTACTAGGGTGGAAAGCTTGTAGCTTTTGTGCTTTTTGCTTGGGGTGTTTTCAGTGAGGTCCATGGGTCATTAGATCAGCACGGGTATGCCTGATCAAACAGTATATTAATGATATAAAACTGCTCTAACTAATGCTAGGGAGCCTGTTGTCTCCGCTACTAAGCTTCCAAGGCTGGTCTTGTTGCTTGTTTATGTCTACAACTCGGACGCCTGTAGGACATTTCAGTCATCTATAACGAAAGGGAGGCTTCAACTCCTTCGTGTTAAGCATTCTAGGCTTTCGACTTCTATACGATTCTGGTTATTAAGGTTACTCTGTATGGCGCGACCTGGCCATCGCCAATGCGGAGGCCAGGAAGTCCTTAACGAGTGGCGAGCAGCCTTTGAAAATGAGTCGGGTGCCGATGAGTCCGCGATGCTTTTCAAAAAGGTTAGCGAAAGAGGCGTTCGCAAATGAGTCGGTCATGCCTTCGATTCCTTCGAAATCAAAAGTGACAGTGCCTCCCGCCTCTAGGACCGGCGCCACGACCGTCGTGCAGTAACGGTTCCCCTCGCTGCCATCGCCCAGGAAGGTGGTATCGAAGCGAGAGCGTAGGTGGACTTCCAGACTTGTGCTCATGATCCGAAGAGTCCGAGGTCGGATTCATTGCCGCCGAGTCCGAGTTGGTTGAGCACGTCTCGTCTGAGATGCTGGTAGGTGGTGTTTCCGAAGAGGGTAGGGTTGAAGGTGATGCTGCAGGCCACCCCGTTGTAGCTATGCTCCATCATGGTGGCTTTCCTAGGCTCGTCCTTGTCCTCGTTCATCGCGGAGACAAAGTCATGATCGAGCATTCCGTATTGGCTGACCAGTTGGAATCTGCCTAGGCATTCCCGGGTGAAGGCGCGGGTGATGGAGAGTCCCACGCCATGGTTGTCTGACTTGCTTCCGTTGGCGTTTCTCAGGTGTGTTTTGCTTGAGAACTTAGGCCGTATCGCGCTGTCGATCCAGCCGGCGTCGTCGCAATTTTCCATCCCTTTGAGGAAGGGAGAGGTGCTTTCTAGGAAGCTTTGGCGGATGCCGATACCCCAGTCAGCTACACCGATGTGATAAAGGCCGGTCTTGGGATAGTACTGTGACATGATGAATCCGGCGGCACGGCTGTGCTGTTTGACGTTCATCAGGAACTCGAAGACCGCATACCTTATCAGCTGACGCACTTCGTCATCAGAGCCCGCCTTTTCGGCGGCAGAGCCGGCCAAGGCATCGGCGACGCTCTCGGGGCGAGAGCCGTTCTCGATGACTTCGATGGGGACGTAATCCTTGGATTTCCGCCAATCGATTAGCTTTGCCTGAGTGTGGTACTGATTGCTGAGCAGGCCGATTTTTCCGAGGTATTTGGATATCTCAGAGCCATCTTTCTGCTTAATCTCCACGTAGGCACCCTTTTCGTTCCAGTAATCCAGCTGGGCGGCCAGCATGCAGATGGCGTGAGGTTGGTAGCTGGTGACATCGTACATGTCCACGAGGACTTCGCCGGAGTGGCCTCTTCCTGGCGCAAGCGCGGCGATCAGCTCGGCCGTGTTGTCGTGGTCGGCTTTCGGCGGCAGTTTGATGGTTAGTTTAGACATCTTATGCATTTTTAAATGATATCTTTCTGGCTGTGACGAGTAATATGTGGTTCAAATCGTGGTACGATCATGGGTCTAATCAGCGCGCATGTGTTGGACGGAGAATTTACCGCTAAGGCCTTCGCTTCAGCGCTGAGCGTATTCTCAAGACTTCCTAGGCCTTTTTCGACCGTCGAATGCGGTCTGGATGAGGCGGACTATCAGCGGTTACGCGAATGGATCTCGGCTGACCCGAAGATCAGCAAATTAGATTACGCCCTCTCTGAGTTTGGTCGGCGACTTGATCCGGCGCATCGGCACAAAGATGAGGCGGTCGTCGGAGTGCTCCTGCATCTTCTCTACGCAGAGCATACTCGACGATATGGTCGTGAACATCTTTATTGGCCCGAGATCGCCAGGCTTCCCTGGCATCGAGCCCATCATGGTTGGTTCCTTTCTGACGGGCACCCTACGGCTGCCCATCGAGTAATCCTGGCCTCGGCTGCTGACGTCTTTGGTTTGAGGCAGTCGCGAGAAGAAGAGGGTTCCCATTGGTTCATGACGGGAAAACTGCAGGTCGGATTTACATCTAACGGAGTCGCCGCGCATCTGCAGGATTGGCTGACGAACCATCACACGATGACCAAGCCGGTCAAGATGCTGCTTGGCCGAGGGTCCGATCCCGCGTTGAAGAGCGAAAGCTTCGTCCATCTTTTCGCTCTCTTGTCCCGTTATCGGGCTCGTAACGTCGCAGAAAATATCTTGGACCGAGAGCTCCTTGCCTCACCTTGGGTTTTGCCTGACTCCATTGCGGCCATCAAGCAGGCGGCTCTTGCTAAATCAACAGCTGCAGACGGCGAAGCGGCGGGGTTTGAACCAGAGTTCATGACTCCATTCGCACTTATCGTGTCGGAGGGAAGGGCGCATTTTTCTACTTCCATCGAGGGGTTGGGTTCGATTGGCCTGCCTGAGGTGCCTTTAGAGATTTCGACCACCGACGGCCGATATCTTGCGATTATTACTTTCGATCCGAATCAGGGTTTTTCCGCTCATCCTCAACGCATCGAAGTGCCGTTTTCAGATGCGTCTAAACCTCTATTGTTTGAAATTAGAAGAAGAGGTTCTCCTCAGCCTATCCTGAGTCAGCAGCTGATTGGGTGGGACCCTGCCGAGTGGGTGCAGGTATTTAGTGCTCAAGGTCGTAGGCTTCCCTCTGATGCTCCCTTGGGGCGTCGGGATGTTGACGCTGGTCTGCAGCTCATCATGCCTTCTGTTTGTAAACTTAAGGGTAAGTTCGCCGGACGTCACCAACTTGACCCGAATTGGACTTTGTTCACCCATGTGTTCGCTGATGAAGATGGCGATCTCACCGTCGAAAGTGACGGAGAAGTCATCTGGGATCTCCAGAGTGCGCGTTCTTCGATGCCAGTCGTGGAAGATATCGACGCCTACACCGTCAATGAAGTCGATGCGACATCTAGTATCCGCTGCGTCGTCAGAGTGGGATTGAAGCCCGGTTTCGATCTCGAATCTGTTTGGCTTGGGCCGGAGAAGCTCGCACTTGATGATGAAGGCCAGCCTTCAGAGGTTTTGTTGAGTCAGGAGCTGCTCATGAACCCGATGCTCATCACGATTCGCGCCAGGCATATGGCGACAGGGATGAAAGGACTTGTTCGACGGAAGGTCGATGTGGCACCTCGCAGTTTTGTCTGGCTGAAACTGGCTCACGGAGAGGGTATGCCGCTCAAGGGTCTTTATGTCGGTAACGATACCTCTCCTGATTTGAGAGTTGGGGATTTGCCGAACGGGGGCTCGCCTGTTCTGTTCGAAGGCAGTCGGTTCATCCGGGTATGTCCTCGCAGTCGCTTTAAGCCTTCTGGGCTTCGTGGCCTCGGAGAACCCCTGATGCTATGGTCAGGTTTGTTTAACGAGAACCAAGAGACTTATACCTTGGCAAAGAGATGCCTTGACCAAGGAATCATCTACAAATGTCAGCTTCGGCCTCAGGCCCAGGATTTGAGCTTGGAGGTTCAGCTTAGCAACCCCTCCATCAATGTGGCGGAGATCAAATGGCAAGCATACATCAAGGGGCCGAGATGCATTCCCTTGGAGGTGAATTGGACGCCGGGTGCTTACGCTTTGACCCTGCATGCTGCCGTTAAGGTTGAATCAAGTGAGCTGCTCTGTGTCGTCGCTACCTTTGATGGCATGCGAGTCGGGGTCTGGCATAATAGACTCGGACGCGAAAGAGCCTACCAGATTTTTCTATCGGCGGAAGAAGCGGCCAAGGCAGATGCAAGTACTGGGGCAGCCTATGCGCGTTTGATCAGGGCCACCAAGGCTCCCATTCTCTGTGAGTATAGCATTCCTGTCGTGCGTTCATGGATTCGCTGTTCAAACGTCGATGCCTTGGTTGGCTTGCTCGTTTCCGTTCGTGACTCTGTTGGCATGCCATTCGAGGAGGATCCGATGCAGCTTTCTGGTTGGCTTGATGCCGTAGGGCTTTGCTATGAGGGTCGAGATCGCCGTCCATGTAGGCCTCTGACCGACGAGGATGCGTGCGCGATTTGGCAGGGCTTGATGCCTGATGTCGATCCCGGCCGGCTCAAAGACAGAGTCGCCGATGTCTTCATTTTGGTGAAGAAAATCGCCTCGATTTCTCCGTTTCTTGCTAGGGATGTGATCAGTCGCTATCTAACGCTATCCAATACCGGGATTGATTTTCAGCAATGGAAAAGGGATCTGAGGCAAGTTCTAGCGGTTTCTGATGACGAATACAAAAAGTTAGGTGACGTCGCGGGTTCTCAGGTGGATGCCTTGTTTTTCAGTCAGAATCTGAAAGCCGATGCCACTAGCACTGTGGCTAAGAGAAACCAACAAGTTCTTTTCGGATTGGGAGAGCGACTATCTTCGAACGTTCCCAAGCAATATTACCTTTCGAGAATACTATGAGCCTTATCGACGCATTGAAATCCAGCGAGCATGTCCGCGACCAGCTCGTGGAGTTCGCGCTGCAGTCGCACTTTCTTGAACGCCCTCACCTGCATGACGCCTTGCGTCGCCT
>JACCDL010327019.1_pt1 | contig 12279 bp, 7 predicted proteins | sample 7441931 | NCBI WGS metagenome assembly JACCDL01 (sample SAMN15323437, study PRJNA562643) | freshwater metagenome | isolation source: river surface water | place: USA:Blue River Watershed | collected 2017-08-16 | reverse complement strand
TAGCCATCATTTCTGTGGATCCTTCCAAGCGAAAGACAGGGGGAGCCTTACTCGGTGATCGCATTCGGATGAATGCCATCCATCACCCACGCGTCTACATGCGCTCCCTGGCTACACGACAGTCCAACTTGGCTCTGTCCAAATACGTGCAAGATGCGGTGGATACGGTGAAGGCAGCAGGATTTGACCTCGTTATCCTAGAAACCTCCGGCATCGGGCAATCTGACACGGAGATTATAGAGCATTCTGATCTTTCACTTTACGTGATGACACCGGAGTATGGGGCGGCCTCTCAGTTGGAGAAAATCGACATGCTCGACTTTGCAGACCTGATTGCCCTCAACAAGTTTGACAAGCGAGGCGCCCTGGATGCGCTTCGAGATGTACGAAAGCAATACATCCGCAACCACAACCTCTGGGATACCCCAGAAGAAGACTTGCCCGTGGTAGGAACCATGGCTTCCCAATTCAACGATCCAGGGATGAATCGACTCTACACCTTGGTGGTTGCTGGCTTAGGAGCGAAATTTGAAAACTGGAAAAGCACCTTCCAAGGAGCAATGGGTACCTCAGAAAAGGTTTACATCATTCCACCAGCGCGTACGCGCTACCTGAGTGAGATCACGGAGGTCAATCGGAAGTACGATGCTTGGGTGGAGGAGCAGCAAGAGGTGGCGCAACAGTTGTATTCCATCCAAAAGTCCATGGAGGTCATTGCAACCACCCAGGTGGCGGACAAGGATCGTTTACTCAAGGAACTTCAGGAGGTCTATGCGCAAGTAGCCTTGCATCTGGATCCCAAAAACAAGAAATGGCTGGAAGAATGGCCTACGGAGGCAGCGAGGTATCGAGGAGAACACTACACCTATCTCGTTCGAGGCAAGGAAATCCAAGTGAAAACCTACCACACTTCCCTCACGGGTTCCCGCATCTCTAAAGTGGCCCTGCCAAGCTACCAGTCTTGGGGAGAGCTGTTGAAGTGGGGGCTCCGCGAAAACTTGCCCGGCAAATTCCCCTACACCGCTGGGGTATTTCCCTTCAAGCGGGAAGGAGAAGATCCAACCCGCATGTTTGCTGGAGAGGGAGGACCTGAGCGCACCAACAAGCGCTTCCACTACTTGTCGAAAGGCATGCCGGCCAAGCGCCTATCCACAGCCTTTGACTCAGTCACCCTTTATGGGGAAGACCCGGATTATCGCCCAGATATCTACGGAAAGATCGGAAATGCTGGGGTGAATATTTGTTGCCTCGATGATGCAAAGAAGCTCTATTCAGGCTTTAACCTGATTCACCCGATGACCTCTGTGTCCATGACCATCAATGGTCCAGCAGCGACCATGACGGCTTTCTTTATGAATGCTGCGATCGATCAGCAGTGTGAGGTCTATATCCGAGAAAAAGGTTTGGAGCAGCAGGTCAATGCCCAGATCGATGCAATCTATGCCAAAAAGGGATTGCCCAGACCCCGCTACAGCGGTGCGCTCCCTGAAGGCAACGATGGGCTGGGGCTGATGCTACTCGGGGTCACAGGGGATCAGGTACTTCCCCAGGAAGTATATGCGCAGATCAAAGCAGATACACTTTCTAAGGTGCGGGGTACCGTTCAGGCAGATATTTTGAAAGAAGATCAGGCCCAAAATACCTGCATCTTTTCCACCGAGTTTTCCCTTCGCCTGATGGGGGACGTGCAGCAATACTTCATAGACCATCGGGTACGCAACTTCTATTCCGTCTCCATCTCGGGCTATCACATTGCAGAGGCGGGTGCGAACCCCATTACGCAGTTGGCCTTGACCCTCTCCAATGGATTTACCTACTTGGAGTACTACCTTTCCCGGGGGATGGACATCAATGACTTTGCGCCCAATCTCTCCTTCTTTTTCTCCAACGGCATCGATCCGGAGTATGCGGTGATCGGAAGAGTAGCCCGCCGCATCTGGGCCAAAGCACTCAAGTTGAAGTATGGAGCCAATGAGCGTGCACAGCAGCTCAAGTACCATATCCAAACCTCCGGTCGCTCCTTGCATGCCCAGGAAATAGACTTCAACGACATTCGTACTACGCTGCAGGCCTTGTACGCGATCTATGACAACTGCAACTCACTGCACACAAACGCCTACGACGAGGCCATCACGACACCAACCGAAGGGTCAGTGCGCCGCGCGATGGCGATTCAGTTGATCATCAACAAGGAGTTGGGCCTTGCCAAAAACGAAAATCCGCTTCAAGGACCCTTCATCATTGAGGAGCTCACCGACTTGGTAGAAGAGGCAGTGTACAGGGAGTTTGACTCGATTACCGAACGGGGTGGTGTATTGGGTGCAATGGAAACCATGTACCAGCGGGGCAAGATCCAGGAGGAGAGTTTGCACTACGAAATGCTCAAACATACCGGGGAATACCCGATCATTGGGGTCAACACCTTTTTGTCCAGCGAAGGATCACCAACCTTGATTCCGGGAGAGGTAATTCGCGCCACTTCCGAGGAGAAGGAAGGTCAGATTCAAACCTTGACCCAGCTCCATCGCGCTGCTGCCGATCAGGTCAGCGAGCAACTGAAAAGGGTGAAAAAGGCGGCAGTTACCAATGAAAATGTGTTTGAATGCTTGATGGAAGCCTCAAAATACTGTTCCTTGGGGCAACTTACCCAAGCGCTCTACGAGGTGGGTGGGCAGTATCGAAGAAATATGTAACTTTAGAATTTACCTCAAACCAGTATTCCCATGGCAAATACCCGAAGCGTAACCGTTCGCATGACCTCGGATCTGACTTATTCTGCTCAGAATCCTCAAGGCCATACCGTACACATCGACATGAACGATCCAGAGTTGAAGCAGGGGCAATCGCCGATGGAATTGCTGCTCTCCGCATTGGGAGGCTGTGCCTCGGTGGATGCGGTGTTGATGATGAAAAAGAAACGGCGGGAGCTCCTCGATTTTTTTGTGGAGGTCGAAGGCCTTCGAAACGAGGGGGTACCGGGGTATTACACGGATATCACACTCCATTTTGTGTTGGTGTCTCCGGATGCGACTGAGGAGGAGTTTGAAAAAGTAGTGGCCTTGTCCGTAGAGAAATACTGCTCGGTGGCCTCCTCCTTGTCTTCCAAAATCAGTTTCACTGCTGAAGTTCGACGATCGGCATGAGAGTAGTCAAGGAAGTGACTTTGGGAGAGATTCGGGTGAGTATCTTTTCCTGGAACTCCAAGTACATTTTTAAATACGAGTTGGGACCGATGGAGCAGACCTTCAAGGTCAGCGAAACTGAGATTCTGGAGGAATCGGAGTTGGATGGTTTTTTGGAGGGGGAGTTTTTGGAAGAAGTGGAGCAGCGGTTTAAAGAGATGGGGGAGTCGCTTCTTAGGAAGCTTAGGTAGTGGTCAACAGTTGACAGACCACGGTCGACAGCCCATTGATATGAACTTCAACCCCCACTTTCATAGGTCAGGGGTAAACCAATCCGTTTGGTTTTTCAGAAATCCGCCGCTACGAAGCGTGAAAAAATCGTCCGCTGAAGACAACTTTCTTAAAAGGGGTTGAAGACTTTTTTCTTTCGGTTTTTGATGTAATGTAAATAATCAAAAAATAAATAGTATTTTTTCAGCAGTATTTAAAAAATAGTGCCTGTTTTCGTTGAAGGTGAGCAAATAATTTAAGAATTGATAGCTGCTATCGACCCTAAATTATCGACTGTAGGTTTTCAAACTAATATATTGACCGCCATTGTGACAAGTAGTATTGTATTAATTCTGATTTATTAGCTTTTTCACCATTAACCAGTTAAATAAAAAGTTTGAGGTTCAATTAGGTGAGCTTTCGACTGTTGACCGTGGTCTGTGGACGATTATCCGTTGTGATTAACGGGCAAACTGAGTCCTTGGCATGATTGCGGATAATCTTATAATTCACTTTTCTAATCCATCCTGCCTATGAAATTTTTAACTGCTTTGTCTGTCCTATTTTTCGCTGTCATTTTGCTCTCTTGTCAGCCAGATGCTGGTGTTCCTAAGAAGGAAGATTTTGCAAAATTGGAAGGTCTGGTAACCCAAATCGAAACACAGATAGAATCTTTGCGAACAGAGTTGGAGCAAATTACTGACTACAACGAGTATCTCTTGCAAAAGCGCGATTCCATTCTGGCCACCCCTATTTCTTTCAAATACACGATGGAGGGTGCTTTTTCTACCAATCTTCCTGGACAGGATTCTGCCTTGAGTACGGTGGTGATTCTCAATTCCAGTTCAGATCGAAAGAAGGCGGAGGAATTGATTCGACTTACCAATTCCATGGATAGTGTATTTGCAGAATTTATTCGTAAAAATCCAAAAGCCATCCAGATCTACTCTAACTCGGAGCTATTGGCAAGCCGAATTTACCCTGCCTTTGATGCCAAAAATATCGTAGATCCAAGTTTGGATACCCGAGATTTTAACTTTTACTATGAAGCAGATTTAACACATAACCCTACCAAGGAGACGGTTTGGATTCCTGAACCCTATGTAGATCCGGCAGGGAAGGGATGGATTTTTTCCTTGGTGCGTCCTGTATATGAAGGGGAGAAGCTTTCTGCTGTAGTAGGTATTGATTTGAGTATTGGGGATGCCATCGACAGCTATTTGGATGCCGTGGATGGGTATTTTGTGTTGGTCAATGGCAATGGAGATATAATAGGGGGTAAATCTGAGGCCATCGAATTGTTGGGGATGCCTTTACTCAAAAATCATGTGTATCGGGAAACAATACAGATGGATAACTTTAGAGGGGAAGATTTTAACCTTTCGAGAAGTAAGAATGGGGAAGTTCGACAGATGGCTCAGGCCATCTTGGAGGACAAAAACACCCATTTTGATTTTGATCAGGATACCCGAATGTCACGCATCTTGGGCCATGCTTTTTCTCAAGTAGATTGGTACCTATTGGAAATTTTGCTGCCTAATTAAGCATGAAAAAGGAATTTTCTGATCGTGGCTTTAAAATATCCTTGATTCTAGGTGGAGTCCTCATTTTACTTGTTTTGATGGTGGGAGTGAACTTTTTTGGAGCGATTTACTCTGCTCAAGTGGATCGACGCAAGGATTTTTTAGGGCAGCAAACAGATCTAGCCGGAAGAGGATTAGAAAATGAATTGGACCGCTTTGAAGAAGAGTCAAAGGTATTTTTGTCTGAATTAGAGGAGCATGAATCCAAAGGTAGGCAAGATGAGGTGGGTAAACTAAGCCGTAAAATGTTGACCTCTTTTCCTCAATTGGTAGATACCTTGTGGGTGCTAGACCCGCAACAGGAAATTACCCAATATGTGTACACCAAGCGGAATGATTTTATCCAAACTTCAGTTTCTGAATTTCCTTTGGATTCACTCAAACCACAAGTGCTTCTGGAAGGAAAAATGGGGCATCGGATTCTTTTTTCCACTACCCTAGCATTGTTTGCCAAAGAGTACCTCGAAAATTTTTACCAGGTGCCAAAGGGGGGTAGTTTTTTGTATTTGGATGGTGATTTGATTGATATTGGTTCTACAAGTCTTCCACGCCTTAAAGAAGTGAAGATTGCCGAATTTGAATTGGTTAAGAAAGATTTGTACCAAGGGGTAAAAGGATTGTATTCCGTCAGTTGGAAAAAAGAGGGGGCAAACGTGAATGGTTTACTAGCGCAATACCCATTCTCTTTTGGTGAATTGGTTCATCACATAGGATTGGTGATCGTATTGCCCTTGGATGACCTGCGCTCGGGAGTGTATCAAACCTATTTTTTACTTTTTGTCGGCATGATCGTGATCATGGTCATTCTCTTGTCCATATTCGTGATTTCGGTTAAAAATTACTTAGAATACACCAAATCTAAAGAGGAGCAGTACAAAGAGGTGACTGAACTATTCGATCAGCAAAATATGCTTCTCAAGGAACTGCGTGGCTTTGTATTTTTTCATAATTACAAGGGGGAGATTATTCGAGCCAGTGATGAAGTGGAAGAAGTCTTGGGCTACACCAAGCAGGAATTTATCAAAGCCTTAAATGATACTTCTACTGTTCCCTTGGTTTTGCAAGTTAGGAAAGAGATTAAAAAGGCTTATGTAGAGAAAAAAGAGTATTTGGATTTGGAATATGACCTTTTTCGAAAAGATGGAAGAAAAATACGGATTCGAATTTTTGAAAAAATCATCCTTGATAAACAAGGGCTATTTGACATAGGACTTGGGATTTGCACCGATATCTCTCAATCCTACCAGGCGAAAATGGAACTTGTCCAAAGTGAGAATAGACTACGATCCCTCATCAATAACCTTCCAGATCAAATTTTTATATATGACAATGCAGGTAGAATTCTAGATTTCCATGTGCCAGTACGCGGGGAATTTCATGAGACTCCGCAAGCATTGGTGGGAAAAACTCTTGGCGAATCAGTTCCAACAGATCAAGTTCCTACCTTGGAAGCTGCATTCACTGAGGCAAGAAGCAGCGGAACGCTTCAAACTGCGAATGTCAGTAGGATGGATGGAGCTACGGGAGAAATGCGCTACTTCGAAACCCGTTTTTTCCCCTTGGATGCCCAGCAAATGATTTCTATTTCCAAGGACATCACAAATCAGAAGATTTGGGAGAAAGGGCTTATTGAGTCCATGCGTGCAGCAGATCAGGCCAATCGATCTAAATCGGAATTTCTAGCCAATATGTCTCACGAAATCCGTACTCCTCTAAATGGACTTCTCGGCATGATTGACCTGCTCGAAAGCACCAAGCTGGATCAGGTGCAGTTGCAGTACTTGGAGATCATCAAAAACTCTGGCAGCTCCTTGCTGAGCATCATTCGGGATATTTTGGATTACTCCAAGATTGAGGCGGGTAAGGTAGATATTCATGCCCGCAGCTTTGCTCCTGTACCTGAGGTGCAGACGCAACTAGAGATTATGGGTGCTTTGGCGCAAAAGAAAGGAATCCTATTGCAGTTGAAGGAGGAAATCGGACCTCAACTTGTGGTGGAAGCGGACCGTGATAAAATCAACCAAATCCTTTTGAATTTGGTGGGCAACGCGCTCAAATTTACTCCAGATGGAGGGGAGGTAAACGTAACACTAAGCCAGGAGGAGCTTACCGATGAGTTGCTCATGCTGCATTACAGTGTTTCTGATACAGGAATAGGTATTTCCCAAGAAAATCTACTTCGACTTACCAATCCTTTTTTCCAAGTGGAAAGTTCAGCTACCCGATCCTACCAAGGCACCGGCTTGGGTTTGGCTATTGCCAAGAAGATGGTGGAACTTTTGGGAGGCGAACTGGAAGTGAGTAGCGAGCCTGGAAAGGGTGCAACTTTTCGGTTTTCGGTATTGGCCAAGCGTATGCAAACGACAGGCAAACCTGAACTCAAGGAAGTGCAAGCGGTGGAGTTCAAACGAGATTTGGGAGAAACATTTCCACTCCGGATTCTGGTTGCAGAAGACAATGAATTGAATCTTCAGTTGATGGGGCTCATGTTCCAGCAGCTTGGATTTGCCTTTGAGACAGCTAAAAATGGGCAGGAAGCAGTGGAGAAAGTGCGGGAACAGGAGTTTGATTTGGTCTTTATGGATGTGCAGATGCCAGTAATGAATGGGATGGAGGCGACGAAGGAGATTCGAAAAATTTCGGGTAAAGAGTCCCTTGTCATTATTGGTCTATCGGCAAATGCCTTTGAGGATGATCAGAATAAGGCCCTAGAGGTGGGGATGAATGATTACTTAACCAAACCTCTTCGCTTGGCAGTGCTTGCAGACAAATTGGAGCAGTATTACCGGAAGCTGAAGGTTCAGGCAAAGAGTGATCGCTAACAGTTAATAGTCCACCGTCCACAGCCGATTTAATTGAGTCTCAAACTTATTTTCATTGTTTGGTGGTAAAAAATCGAATTATTCATCTAGTTATCCTTAAGGTTCCCCCAATCAAAAACAAACCGTGAAGTTCAAGAAAGTCGGCAGTGACCTTGATCTGTTTGTGGGCCGCGATTTATCGTCGATTGACTAATTGACCATTTTTAAAATCCTTACTAAATAAAAAAGTATTAACTCTAACGGAGGTCGGCTGTCAACCGTGGACAGTGAACCGTTGACAAATTGACCACAGCCGATTTAATTGGACCTCAATACTTATTTTCATTGGTTGGTGTTGTAAAAGCGGTTAATCACAAACGAAAAATCCCCCAAGAAGTGAAATCACACCTTGAGGGATTTTTTACTTAATAAATTCTAGGGTTTTACCTGTCAAAAACAATCCTTGAAGTTCAATTAAGTCAGCTGTCAGCTGTCGACCGTGGACTGTCGTCTGTTGACCAGCTTACAAGGCCGTTTCCAAATCAAACTCTTCCAAATAATCCGCAACCCTCCGTACAAACATGCCTCCTAGCGATCCATCTACCACGCGGTGGTCGTAGGAGTGGGAAAGGAACATTTTGTGTCGGATAGCGATCACATCTCCCGTTGGCGTTTCCACTACAGCTGGTTTTTTGACAATGGCGCCGATGGCTAAGATGGCAACTTGTGGCTGTGGTATGATGGGGGTACCCATGATATTCCCGAAGGAACCCACATTCGATACCGTGTAGGTGCCGCCAGTGACATCGTCAGCAGTCAACTTGTTGTTGCGTGCCCGATTGGCTAGATCATTGACCTTTTTGGATAAACCTACGATGGTCAATTGGTCTGCATTCTTGATCACAGGCACAATCAGGTTACCGGAGGGTAAAGCTACTGCCATTCCGATATTGATGTCTTTCTTCTTTAGAATGTGATCTCCCTCTACCGAGATGTTGATCATCGGAAAGTCACGGATGGCTTTGGCTACTGCATCAATGAAGAAGGGTGTGAAGGTAATGCCCTCTCCATATTTGGCTTTGTAAGCTTCCTTATTTTTATCCCTCCAAAGGACAATATTGGTCATGTCTGCCTCTACGAATGAGGTTACATGCGCAGAGATTCGTTTGGATTCCACCATGCGTGTGGCAATCATCTTGCGCATGCGATCCATTTCGATCAGTTCATCACCGCCTGTCAAGCTTGCTGCTGCTTTGGGTTGAGAAATGGAAGGTGGGGCTTGAGTTGGGTTTACTTTTTTAGCAGTTCCATTACTTCGAGAAGCAAGGTAGTCTAGCATATCTTGCTTGGTCACACGGCCTTCCGCGCCCGAACCTGGGATGCGGGAAAGTTCATCTGCGGAAATCCCTTCTTCTTTTGCAATGCTTCGAACTAGAGGAGAATAGAATCTTCCGTCTGCCGTTGATTCTTGGTGAGTCTGTTCAGCAGTAGCAACTAGGCTAGCGGTAAATGCTGGTGCTGCTTGTACCAAATCTGCTTTGGGAGAAGCTGCTGGTGCGGCAGGTGCATCGCTGGATACCTCTGCATCGATTTCAATGATGGCAATAGCTGTGCCTACTGCTACTACATCGCCTTCTTTTGCCAATATTTTCTTCAAAGTACCGCCATGCGTGGCAGGAACCTCGGTATCTACCTTGTCGGTGGCTACTTCCAACACAGACTCATCTGCTTCAATGGTATCTCCTTCCTTCTTGAGCCAAGTAAGGATGGTGCCTTCAATGATACTTTCGCCCATTTTGGGCATGAGCATTTCTACACTTGCCATGTTGATTCTTGTAATTTAATTGGGTTTATTTTCAAGTTTTAAAATTAAATTTTATTGACCTGCAACCCAAGTCCTTTTGGTAAAATTTTATTTGTGCTTTGGGAGAAAGCAGGTCCGAAATAAATTCAGTACCGCCACTCCAGTCAATTGGATGTTGAGCATTCGGTCCTGAGTCAACTGTAATTTTCTCGTTTCCACTCCCTCTGGACCTGCACAGGCGATCCAGACTGTTCCTACTGGTTTGTCCTCCGTGCCTCCATCGGGTCCAGCAATCCCAGAGCTCGCAAGCCCATAATCTGCGTGGAACAGCGATCGAACTCCCTTAGCCATGGCTGCAACAGTCTCCTCGCTCACTGCCCCATGGGTAGTCAAAGTTTCGGAGTTTACCCCCAAGAGTTGCTCCTTGAATGCATTGTGGTAAGGAACTACTGCACCTTGAAAGTAAGCAGAGCTGCCAGGCACGGTGGTGATCAGGTGGGAGACGTATCCTCCCGAGCAACTTTCAGCTAAAGCTAAAGTTTTCCCTGCGTTCTTCAAAAGTTTGCCAATCGCAGTTTCCAAGGTTTCTTCATCGTAGCCATAGACATACTTTTCGATCTGTGGCAATACGGCTTGGATCTGTGCGGCCACTTCCTGCTGAAGCTGTTCTTTGTTGGTGCCAAAGGCAGTAAGGCGCAGTTTGACATGTCCAAGGGAGGGCAAATAGGCCAAACGAATGTGTGAAGGCAATGCATTTTCCCAATCTTTGATTAGGTCAGCCAACCAAGATTCGCCAATGCCTGCTGTTTTGACCAGCTTGTGGTAGATCACGGGAAGGTCAAACACTAGCGCCAGCTTGGGCAGTACAAAGTCCTTGACCAGCTTCTTCATCTCGTGAGGCACGCCGGGCATGGACATCCAGTAGCATCCTTTCTGTTCAAACCACATCCCTGGGGCTGTTCCGACCGGGTTAGGTACGTAGGTGCAGCAGGAGGGGAGGTGCCCTTGGAGAATGTTGAGGGGAGTCATCTCCCGACCTCGACGCAAGAAATAGGAGGATACCGCCGCTACTGCTTCGGGGACTTCTATGATGTCGCAACCAAAGTATTCGGCAAGCAGGGGCTTGGTCAGGTCATCTTGGGTGGGGCCAAGGCCCCCTGTAATTAGGATCAGATCAGCTCGCTTGGATGCTTCTTCAAAGGCGGTTAGGATGTCTATCCGATTGTCTCCGACGGTGGTTTTTCGTACCACGCGTACGCCTACTGCATCTAATTCCTGGCTGATCCAATGGGAATTGGTATCCATAATTTGCCCGTACAGGAGCTCATCTCCGATGGCAATGATTTCTGCTTTAACTGCTTGCATCTGGGTTTATCTAACTTTAGCTGTTCGTAGGATTCGGGAAAATAAGCCGGGGAAGAAGCGCTTGAGGTAGACGGCAAAGGTTTCCTTGCCGCCAATGTAGACTTCTTCTTTTTTCGATTTTAAAGCTTGATATACCTGTTTTGCGCAGGCTTCAGGAGACATGCCTAGGTCTTGAGCCTGGTCCATCTCGCCAAGTGGAGTTCCATCACCTGTGACGGCATTGATGGAAACTTGTGTGCGGATAAACCCTGGGCAAATCAAGGTGACCGAAATACCATCTTGGTGGTGCTCGGCCCTCAGCGTATCAAAGAATCCATGTAAGGCATGTTTGGCACCCGCATAGGAAGAGCGAAAAGGCGAACCAAACTTTCCTACTAGGGAAGTAACTACTCCAAACTGGCCTTTTTTACGCGCTAGAAAATGAGGCAGGATGGCTTTGGTCAAAGCCACGGTACCAAAATAGTTGACTTCCATCAGGCGACGATCTACTTCAAGTAAGGTGTCTTTGATCAAAGAGCGCTGGCTAATGCCTCCGTTGTGAAGGAGTAAGTCCACCTGTCCAAAAAAGGAGATGGCTGATGCTACTTTTTCTGGAAAGTTTGCCGAAGAAGCAAGATCCAAGGGAAGAATCCGACAATCCTCGGGAAAGGCACAAGAGGCTTTCACACGCTCAAGTTCTTGCATATTCCGAGCAGAAAGGATAAGTGCAAATCCCTCGATTGAAAATTTTCGTGCTGCGGCTTCTCCAATACCGGAGGAGGCGCCTGTGATCCAAATAACGGGTTTGGCCATGGATTATCTTTTTTCGTAGGTCACAAAAGCGTAGGGGTACTCATTGTTCTCATCTGCAGAAAATTCTTCCCGTTCTTTCTCTTTCCAAAATGATAAATCGAGTTCAGGGAAGAAAGTGTCTCCCTCTGGGCTAGCGGCTACTTCGGTGATTTCTAGGATATCGCAGAGCGGTAATGCCTCTTTATAGATTTCCCCACCCCCGATGACAAATACCTTGTCCAACTGAAGCTTGGTGCAAAAAATAATGGCTTCTTCAACCGAATGGAAGGCATAGTGTCCTTCGGGAGCTATAAAAGCAGGGTTCCGCGTGATGATCAGGTGGGTGCGGTTGGGTAGGGGTCTACCTAGGGACTCAAAGGTCTTTCTGCCCATCAGGAGGTAATGACCAGTGGTGAGGTGTTTGAATCGCCTTAAGTCAGCGGATAACTTCCAGATGAGCTGGTTGTCTTTGCCGATAACTTGATTGCTGGCCTTTGCTACAAGAAGTATAATTTTCACGTCTGTGGATTTGCTGGGTAAGTTACCTTCTTTATTGAAGTTCT
>JACCDL011123005.1_pt1 | contig 12283 bp, 10 predicted proteins | sample 7441931 | NCBI WGS metagenome assembly JACCDL01 (sample SAMN15323437, study PRJNA562643) | freshwater metagenome | isolation source: river surface water | place: USA:Blue River Watershed | collected 2017-08-16 | reverse complement strand
TCTCGCCGTTCGTGATCGCCACCGAACGCGACACGGGGTGGACCGCGAGCGACACCCTCTCCGCCACGCGCACCAAGCAGGCGCTCAAGGATGTGCCGGTCGCGATCGATGCGATCACGTCGGACTTCCTCGACGACCTCGGCCTCTTCACCGTCGACGAAGCCACCGCCTTCGTCGCCAACGCCTACGCGCCGCCCACGCTCGAGAACGACAACCAGTCCGGCGCCATCGCCTTCCGTGGCCTCAGCGGCTCCACCGCCACGCGGAATTACTTCCGGTGGTATGTCCCGAGCGACAACTACAACGTCGAGCGCATCGACTTCGGCAAGGGCTCCAACTCCCTCATCTTCGGCGACGTCGAGCCCGGCGGTCAGGCCTCCGTCTTCACGAAGCGCGCGCTGATGAAAAACTTCGGCGAGGTCTTCGCCTACACCAACCACTACGGCGCCTACCGCGTCCAACTGGACTACAACCGGAAGATCGGCGACCGCGTCGCCTTCCGCTTCAACGCCGTCGAACGCGAGGAGCGCACCTTCCAGGACGCCTCGAAGTTCGGCCTCTCCGGCCAGACGCTCACCACGACCATCCAGCCGTTCAAGAAGACGATGGTCCGCCTCGAGTATGAACGCGGCGACTTCGAGAACTCCCGCGGCTTCGCCGGGCTTTCCGTCCGCGAACGCTCCGGCCGCTCGCGCGCCTTCACCACGGACCGACTCTACTACACCTCCGACGGCGAATACATCATCCGCTCGCTCCTCCCCGCCGCCGACCGCTCCAACGCCGCCGACGGCGGCTCCCCCTCGCTCCTCGAGGGCAGCTACTTCGACGTCCTCATGCGCAACGCCGCCGGCACCGTCATCGGCACCAAGCGCGTCTCCGGCATCCCGAAGGAATGGAACATCCGCGGCTCGTTCGACCGCCAGGCCCGGCCCTTCGACACGTTCTCCGCCACGATCGAGCAGCGCCTCGGCCCGGTCGGCCTCGAACTCGCCTACAATCTCCAGCGGCAGAAAGCCATCCGCACCGACAACTTCTTCAGCAGCACCATCAGCCTCGACGTCAACGGCCGCCCCTACGTCGAGTCCGAGCTCGACGAGAAAAACTTCGGCAACGAGGTGAACTCGTTCCGCGGCACCGCCGTCTACCTGTGGGACAAGCTGAAGTGGATGCAGCAGCTCTTCGTGGTCAGCGGCGAATACCGCGAGGACTGGGTGAAGAATTACCGCTTCAACTACTACAACGTCGCCGCGATCGACGCCGGCACTGCCACCACGTTCAACGCCAACTCCGACCGCATCCGCCTGCGCCTCTACCTCGACGACCCGCGCTTCTACTCCCGCGCCCTCTTCGACTCGATGCGCGCCTCGGCGCTCCCCGTCACGCCCACGGTCCACGTCAAAAAGGTCGCCTCGTTCCCCTCCGGCACGAGCTCGACGGACGGCACCGAATGGCGCCAATCCTACGCCACTTCCGCCTCGATGAGCGGCCGCTACTGGGGCGGCCGCCTGCTCACCCTCGCCGGCGTGCGCTCCGATTGGAACCGCACCTACGAATACAGCAGCAACAAGCGCTTCGGCCCCTACGGCGAAGAGGTCGCCCCGCCCAAGCGCCACAACGCCGCCCCCGGCGAATACGTCGAGAACCCCGAGCTGCACCTGCAGAACACGAGCCTCTCCGGCGGCGTCACGGTGCGGCTCACCAAGGGCCTCAACCTCTACGGCACCTACTCGGAATCGTTCCGCTTCCAGGGCCTCCGCACCTTCGACCGCGAACGCTTCGGCCCGATCACCGGCACGACCAAGGAAGTCGGCCTCAAGGGCGATTTCTGGGGCGACCGCGCCAACATCAACCTCGGCGTCTTCGACATCGCCCGCCAGAACGTCGCCCTCAGCTGGAACGGCGTCACCGGCATCGATTTCAACACCGCCGAGATCGAGGATCTGATGAATCCCAACGACATCCAGCCCGGCGATCCCCGCTACAAATACGGCGAACCCGGCACCGCCAGCGCCTCGCGCTATTACCGCTCGACCGAGTATTCCAAGGGCGCCGACGCCACCCTCCGCGTCGACCCGCTCCCCGGCCTGCAACTGCGCTTCACCGTCGCCCGCACCCGCGTGCTCGGCACGCCCGACCTCGGCTCCTTCCGCCGCTACTACGAGGCCGCCGTCGCCCGCGGCAACGAAAACGCCGCCCTGCTCAACGAGGCCCGCAACCTCCTCGACACCCTCGACAACGACACCAAACCCACCGGCCCCCGCGCCACCCCGTGGTCCGCCAGCTGGATCGTGCAGTATCGCTTCCCGCGCGACACGTGGAAGCCGTTCCAGGGCGTGACCGCCGGCATCAACGGCAGCTGGCGCGACGACTATCGCTTCGGCATCAACAACCGGCAGGAACTCGGCGGCGGCTCCACCCACCTCGTGAACCTCAACGCCAGCCGCAGCCAGCGCCTCTGGCGCCAGACCGTCACGTTCCGCTTCGAAGTCCGCAATCTCGTCGACCTCGAGAACGGCGCGGTCCGCAAGACCGGCTTCACCACGCTCTCCACCGGCGAAAACGTCTACCGCTACAGCTACGTCGTCGACCCGATCTACAGCTTCTCGATCCGCACCCGCTTCTGAGCCGCGGCGCCGCGGCAAGCCTCCCCCGAGGGCGGGTCCACGCGACCCGCCCTTTTTCTTTTCCCGGCCCCGGCCCCCGTATCCTCGCCTCCCTGACACCGTCTTTCTCCCGTCATGCTTCGCCCCCTGCTGCTCCTCGCCGCCCTTGCCGGTGTCCCGCTGCCCGCCGCCACGCCCTCCCCGAGGCGCTCCCGCTCTTCCCGACTCGCCGTCGTCGCGACGGCATTCCTGCTCGCCGTCGCAGGCGCGTTCGCCCGCCCACCCAACGTCGTCGTCATCGTCTCCGACGACCATCGCGCCGAATGCCTCGGCTTCCTCGGCCACCCGGACCTCCGGACACCGCACCTCGACCAGCTCGCGCGTCGCGGCGTCGTATTCCGCCACGCCTACGTCTCCGGCGCCGACCGCTCGGCCGTCTGCACGCCCGCGCGCACCCAGCTCCATTCGGGCCGGAATCTTTTCCATTGGTCGCAGCCGCGGCCCGCGGAAACCGATCCCGCCGGCTACGCGCTCGGCCGCGCCTTCCGCGCCGCCGGCTACGCGACGCTCCGCTCCGGCAAGGGCGTGAACGTCCCCTCGCCGCTCAACGCCGAGTTCGAGCGCAACATCGAAGGCAGCTCCATCCCGCTCGACCGCCACCTCGAAAACGTCCTGCCCTTCATCCGCGAACACGCCGGCCGCCGACCTTTCCTCGTCGTGCTCGAGCCGCGCGTGCCGCACTCGCCCTACCCGACCACCGAGCGCTTCCGCGCCCTCTACGCGCCGGAGCGGATCACGCTGCCGCCGGAGCATGCTTTGCTGCATCCATTCCTGCCCACCGAGGCGGAAGAGAACGCCCAAAACGCCGCCAAACGCGGCCGCGCGCCCAAGCCCCAGGAACCGTGGACCGAAGCCCGCGTCCGCCGCACGCTCGCCGATTACTACGCCTCGATCTCCTTCCTCGACGACGGCGTCGGCCAGGTGCTCGCCACGCTCGCCGAGACCGGCGTCGCGGCAGACACGATCGTCGTCTTCCTCGGCGACAACGGCTACTCGCTCGGCCACCACGGCCGCTTCGCGAAATCCGACGTCTACGAAAACGGCGGCCTGCACATCCCGCTGCTCATCGCCGGCCCCGGCATCGCGGCGCGCGAGAGCAGAGCCTTCGTCCACACCATCGACGTTTTTCCCACGCTCTGCGCGCTCGCCGGCCTCCCCATCCCCGCCCGGGTGGACGGCCTCAGTCTGGCGCCGATCCTGCGCGGCGAAAAGTCCGGGGTCCGCGAGGTCGCCTTCACCCATTTCCGCGACGAGCAGTTCGCCCTGCGCGACCAGCGCTGGAAACTCATCCTCTACCCACAACTCAAGCGCACCGAACTCTTCGACCTCGGCTCCGATCCGCGCGAACTGCGCAATCTCGCCGCCGATCCCGCGCACGCCACCCGCATCGCCGCGATGACCGCCCGGATCGAACGCGAGAAAACCGCGATCGGCTACACCTGGCCGTTACCCGAGCCGGCCGGGCGTTGACGCGGCCCGCGCCGCGGAAGGCCCGCCCTCAATACGCCGTCCGCGGCGGCCGCAGGACCTGCCCGAGCGTCCGCACCGTGATCTGCAGATCGAGCCACAGCGACCAGTGCGTGATGTAGTGGATATCCCAGTGCACGCGCCGGCGCAGCATCTCCTGCTCGAGAATCTCGCCGCGGAATCCGAGACTCTGCGCCAGCCCCGTGATGCCGGGTTTCACCAGGTGCCGCGTGCGGTAGCCGCGCGTCTGCCGGCGGAATTCCTCGTCGAGCATCGGCATGTAGGGCCGCGGCCCCACGATGCTCATGTCGCCGACCAGCACGTTCCAGAACTGCGGAAACTCATCGAGACTCCGGCGCCGCAGGAAGCGGCCGAAGGGAAAAATCCGCTCGTCCTCCGCCCGCGCCTGCTTCGCCTCCGCCGCTTCGTCCGCCGGCTCCACCCGCATCGAGCGGAATTTCAGCATCCGGAAAATCCTCCCGCCCTGCCCGCGCCGCTCGCGCACGTGCAACAGCGGCCCCGGCGCCTCGCGTTGTTGCTTCCACCACACCCACGCACAGAGCGGCGGCAGCACCAGCACCACGACCGGTAAAGCGAGCGCGACATCGTAGACCCGCTTCACGATCCGGTTCAGCGGATCCTCGAGCGGCTCCTCCTGCAGCGTGTAGAAGTGCCGCCCCTCCTCCACCGTCGGCACCAGCGGATGCGTGTAACGGTCGGCGAGGTTGTTGTGGATGAGCAGCCGGCATCCGTGATCCTGACACACCTCGATCAATGCCCGCGCCTCCTCGTCCGATGCCGGCAGTTCCAGCAGCACCACCTGCCCCACCTGCCGCTCCGCCAGCACGCGCGGCAGATCGCTGGCTTTGCCGAGCAGCGGCACAAACGGCGAGGCCGAGTCCGCGGCCCCCGTGTCGTCGGAGAGCAGCCCGACCGGGTGGATGCCGAGCGGCTCCTTGTGCGCGATCCAGTCGTCGAGCCGCGCAAACGATTTCACCCGGCCCACGAAGACCGTCGGCAGCTTGTGCCCGCGCTGAAACATCACGCGCGCGAGCGCCCGCGGCAGCCGGGCGTTCAACACCGCCAACCCGAGCCACGACCACACGAGGAAGCTGCCGAGAAACAGACGGCTGATGCTCCGATCCTGGGTCGCAAACATCATCGTGAAGGTGAGCACCGCCATCAGCCCCACCTGCCGCGTCGCCAGCCGCGCCGCATCCCCCGGCTCCAGGATGTGGAACCGCGTCGCGAGCAGCGCCACACTCCGCGCCGAGAGGATCGCGCCGCCCACCGCGCAGAGAAAATACGGCAGCAGGTTCACCTCCCGCACCAGCCGCACGAAGGGCACGAACCGCATGATCAGCTCCGCATAGAGCCAGAAGAAAACGCCCACCCCCAGCGTGCACACACCCGTGTGCAGGTTGGCGAGACCGCGGGCCCGCGTGGAGATCATGGCGTGGGAGCGTCAGGCGGACGGCAAAAGCGGGCGCCTTCGCGCCCGCCTGCCTTGCTTCATTCCGGTATCGCGCCGGCCCGTCACTTGGCCGCGACCGGCTTCGGCTTCGTGATCATCTCGAAGTCGTCCGTCCGGAACGGCGTCACCGGCAGGTCGTCGCTGGAGTAGAGATTGCAGACCGGATTGTCGGCCCAGGCGTAGCGGACCGCGATGGGCGCCGCCACCTTGTCGCTCGACAGCTCCACCTTGTCGTTGCCCACCACCTTGCCCGTCGCCCAGTGCCACACTTTGTCCGCCCCGCAGATCGCAAAGCCCACCGGCTCGGTCACGTCGAAGGCCCGCAGCGTGCTGCCGAAGGTGTTGAAGGTGACGACCGCCTTGTTGCCCTCGACCGCGAGACTTTTGAACTCCGGGCTGCGATACGGCAGCTTCATCCCGTAGTCCTTCGCGAGCGCCCAGCGCACGAGGCGCGAAGCCACATCGTATTTGTTGCGCGGATGGATGTCGCGGCCTTCGCCGATGTCGATGATCACCGCCTGCCCGGTGTTGGCCAGTTTGAGCGTCATCGTCTGCGCCTCGCGCAGTTCCGCCCACTCGCTCTCCGCCGGCTGCGGCTTCTCCGCTTTGTAGTCGGCCAGCTGCACCCAGTAGAACGAGAAGTCGCCCTGCCCCCAGGCCTTGCGCCACTGCTCGATCATGAAGGGAAACAGGTCCCGATACTCGTGCGCCTGGTTGGCGTTGGACTCGCCCTGATACCAGATCACGCCCTTCATGCCGTATCCGATCGTCGGATGCACCATGCCCGCCCAGATGTTGCCGGGCCGCGCGTTGCCGGTGAGGTAGTCCTGCGGCTGCCGCGGGAGCGCCTTCTTCTCCGCCTTCGCCTTCGCGGTGTCGGCCTTCCACTTCGTCATCTGCGCCTCGAAGTTCGCCTTGCCCTTTTCGGACGTCAGGTCCGCCTCACGCTTCGTCGTCCGCTCCATCAGCGGCTTGAAACGCGCATCCGCCGCGATCATCTCGCGGTCGACCCATGCCTCGGCGGCCGAGCCGCCCCAGGCGTTGTTGATCAGCCCCACCGGCACGCGGACGATCTCGTGGATATAGCGGCCGAACAGGTAACCGACCGCGCTGAAGGCCCGCACCGTCTCCGGCGTCGCCGCGGCCCATGCCCCCTTGAAGTCACCCTGCCGGTCCTGCGTGCCCTTCAACGGCACCGTGATCAGCCGGAGGTTGGGATGGTGCGACGCCAGCGCCTCGAGATCGCCGTGCGTCGTCTGATTGATGCGCCAGCCCATGTTGGACTGGCCCGAGCACATCCAGACTTCGCCCACCAGCACGTCCCTGATCTCCCGCTTCGAGGAACCCTCGATCACGATCGACTGGGACGTCGCATTCGCCGGCACGGCCGGAAGTTTCACCGTCCATTTTCCGTCCTGGCCCGCGGTCGCGTTGAACGCCTGACCGGCGAAACGCACCGTCACCTTGGTGCCCGGCTTGTCCCAGCCCCAGATCGGATTGGCCTGCTTCTGCTGCAGCACCATGTGATCGCCGATGATCGCGGGCAGCTTCAATTCCGCCCGCAGCAACGGCACGACGACAAAACACAGGACCAACCAGACACGAGGTAGCTTCATAGGATAAAGGGGGTTCCGGCGCGGAACGTGACACCTCCGTCCCGCACTGCCAACCGCGGAGATGCCGCGAACTCAGATCCGCACGACCACGTCGTCCGTCTTGAAGCGGACCTTCCTGGCCGACGCATACTTGTCGTCCGCGAGCCGGTAGCCCGCCGTGCACGCCACCGCCGTCGCGTAGTCACTGCCGGCCAGGCCGAGGATCTCGTCGTATTTCTCCGCCTCGATTCCCTCCATCGGACATGTGTCGATGCCCAGCACCGCCGCACTCGCGAGCAACACCCCGAGCGCGATGTAGACCTGATGCTCCTGCCAGGCATCGAGCGTCCCGGCCGCCCGCGCCTTGTCCAGATTGCGCATCGTCATCGCCCGGAATTTCGCCAGCCCCTCGATCGTCGCGCCCGTCACTTCCGCCATCCGCGCGATGTGCCGGTCGACGTGGTCCGCATCGATCCCGCGCCGCACGGCGATCGCGACGACGTGCGAGCAATCGACGATCTGCGCCTGGCGATACGACGCCCCCTGCAGCTGCAGTTTCACGGCCGGATCTGTGACGACGAAAAACTTCCACGGCTGCAGCCCGATCGACGAGGGCGAGAGCACAAGCGACTGCTCGAGCGCGTGCCACACGTCGTCCGGAATCTTCTTCGCCGGATCGAATTTCTTGGTCGCGTAGCGCCAGTTCAGGGCCTCGAGCAGCTGGTTCGGGGGAATCGGTGTCGGCACGCCGGCACGCTCCCCAGAACCGCCGCGGACTTCCAGTGGATTTTTCTCCGCCGCGCGGCCGCCGCGCCGGCGACGTCAGGCCTCCAGCACCGCGTCGAAACCGCCGTAGGGATTCATGGCGGTCCGCTGCGCCTTCGGGTCGTCGCGCCACTCGTGGTCGACGAGCAGCCGGTAGCGGTATTCGCCGGGCGCGAGCCGCAGCTCCACCGTCCACAGCCCGGGGCTCAGGCGCTGCATCGGCGTGGCCCGCGGATTCCAGCCGTTGAACGAACCGACGGCGAACACCTCGCGCGCGCCGGCGTCCGCGAAATCGATCCGCACGATCCGCAACGGCGCGGCGGCATGGCCGCCGGCCTCATCCGGCGGCGTTTCGGGGCGGGGTCCGTCGGACCCTTCGCCGTTGGGGAGCGGTGAACTCGACGCAGTCGTTCCGGCGACAGGGGCGGTTTTCATGGCGCATGCCGGTTGGGGCGCCCGACTCTAGCCATTACCCCGATGCTCGGCGATGCACCGCTTGGCTTTTGGTGTGCATCGCTTGCCCGCGCGCCGCCCGCGGACGCCTCACAAGCCGTAGCGCCGCAGCTCGAAGCCCCGTGCCTTCATCGCCGCCGCGATCGCCTTCAGGTCGAGCTTGGCGCCGGGTTTCACGCCGTTCGCCGCATACCAACCCTGGTTCATCTCGAGCGCGAACTTCAGGCCTTCGCCGCGCGAGGACACCGGCCGCTCGTCGAACGGATGCAGCGGATACACCTCCCGCAACACGCCGTCCGCATCGAAGAATCCGATGTCCAGCGGAGTCGGCGTGTTCTTCATCCAGAAACTCATCTTCTGCGGCCGCTCGTAGACAAAGATCATGCCGTCGTCCCGCCCGAGATCCCGCCGGCCCATGAGCCCGCGTTCCATCTCGGCCGGACGCACCGCCAGCTGCATGCGCACCGTCTTTTCGCCCACCGCGATCGGGAAGAAATCCGCCACGCTCTTGGCCGCGACGGCCGGCGCCGCACTGCCGCCGGCCGCTCCGGATTTTTCCTTCGCACAGGCGGCGACCGCGAAGGCGGCAGCCGTCAGCGCCACGCGCAGCAACAACGAAAGCGGATTTGCGTTTTTCACAGCGGCGGTGGCTAATGCGCGCCCTTTGGCAACTCAACCTCCGTCTTCCGCTCCCGGGAAATCCGTCCTCCTCTACGCGTCGACCGAACACAGCGCCGACTCACTCTATTTCGGCCGCGTGAGCGTCCCCGATCCGTTCATTGCTTTCGGCCTGCGCGGCCGGAAATTCGCCGTCGTCAGCGCGCTGGAATTCGCCCGCGTGCGCCGCACGTCGGACTTCGACGTCGTCCTCCCGCTCGAGCGCTACCTGCAACGCGCCCGCGAGGTCTGGCCGCAGCGCAAGGTCGGCGCCGCCGAGGTGATCGTGCTGCTCTCCCGCGAGTATCGGCAGACGCACTTCACCGTTCCCGACGACTTCCCCGCCGCCATCTACGAGAAACTCTTCGAGCTCGGCCTCGACATCGTCGTCGCCGACGGCCCGCTGTTTCCCGAGCGCGAGATCAAGCGTCCCAGCGAGGCCGCCGCCATCCGCGAAGGCAACGCCGCCAGCGCCGCCGGTTTCGCCGCCGCCGAGAGAATTCTCCGCGCGAGCCGGATCTCCGGCCGCAAGCTCCTGCACCGCGGCCAGATCGTCACGAGCGAGATGCTCAAGTTCGCGATCGAAGTTGCCTGCCTCGAGGCCGGCGCGGTTTCCGCCAATACGATCGTCGCCGGCGGCGACCAGGCCTGCGACCCGCACGAGCGCGGCTCGGGCCCGCTCCGGGCGCACGACCTCATCATCGTCGATATTTTCCCCCGCGTCACGCGCACCGGCTACCACGGCGACATGACCCGCACGTTTCTCCGCGGCCGTGCCAGTGAGAAACAGCACGCGCTCGTGGCGGCGGTCCGGGAAGCGCAGCTCGCCGCCCTCTCGGCCATCCACACCGGCGCCAACGGCCGCGATGTCCACCGCCGCTGCGTCGAAGTGTTCAACGCCCGCGGCTTCGAGACCCGCCACACCCCGAAGGGCTCGGTCGGCTTCTTCCACGGCACCGGCCACGGCCTCGGCCTCGCGGTCCACGAACTGCCCCGCATGAGCGGCGCCGTCGACTACACGCTTCCCCGCGGCTCGGTCGTCACGGTCGAGCCGGGCCTGTATTATCCCGGTCTCGGCGGCTGCCGGATCGAGGACGTCGTCCAGGTCACCGACCGGAAACCGAATCCGCTCTCCGCCTACCCCTACGACTGGGAAATCCGATGAAGGGACTCGCTCCACTCCTCAAGAAGATCGCCCGCCTGCGCATCCTCGTCGTCGGCGATGTGATGCTCGATCACTACATCTGGGGCGATGCCACGCGCATCTCCCCCGAAGCCCCGGTGCCCGTCGTCGACATCGCGCGCGACTCCTGGACCGCCGGCGGCGCCGCCAACGTCGCGCTCAACATCGCCTCCCTCGGCGCCCGCTGCTCCGTCGCCGGCTTCATCGGCACCGACGAAGCCGGGGCGCGGCTGCAGACCATCCTCCACAGCAAACGCATCGCCACGCTGCCCACGCCGGGCGTCGCGCCGACCATCGTGAAGACGCGCGTGCTCGTGCAGCACCAGCAGCTCTGCCGCCTCGATCGCGAAGCCCCGCCGTCCGCCTACCACGTCTAGCCGTCGAGAATCGAAGCCCTCCTCTGCGACGAGATCGCGGCGTGCGACGCCATCATCCTCTCGGACTACGCCAAAGGCATCCTCAACGACGAGGTCGTCGGCCGGCTCACCAGCCTCGCGCGCGCCGCGGGCAAATTCATCGCCCTCGATCCCAAGCCGCGCCGGAAGCTCACCTTCCACGGCCTCGATCTCATCACGCCCAACAAGCGCGAGGCCCTCCAGCTCGCCGGCATCGAACCGCTGCCCCATACACCCTTCCCCGCCGCCGACGTCTGCGCCCGGCTCCATGAGCTCTACGCCACCCGGAACCTCGTCGTCACCCTCGGCGAGGAAGGCATGCTGCTCAGCGCCGGCGGGAAAATCATGAAGACCATCCCCACCGCCGCCCGCGAGGTGTTCGATGTCTCGGGCGCCGGCGACACCGCTCTCGCCGGCCTCGTCCTCGCCCTCGCCGCCGGAGCAAACCTCGAGACCGCCGCGCACTTCTCCAACGCCGCCGCCGGCGTCGTGGTCGGCAAGCTCGGCACCGCGACCGTCACGCCGAAGGAACTCGTCGATTACGTGCACCAACGCTGATGTCCAAGGCGCTCTTCCTCGATCGCGACGGCACCATCATCCTCGACAAACACTACCTCGCCGATCCCGCCGGCGTGGAGTTGATTCCCGGGGTCGCCGCCGCCCTGCAGCGGGCCCGCGAGCTGGGCTACGCGCTTTTCCTCTTCACCAACCAGTCCGGCGTCGCCCGCGGGCTCTACACCCTCGACGACGTGCATCGCTGCAACCACCGGATGGAGGAACTGCTCGCCCTCGCCCCTCCGCTCTTCACCGACATGTGCATCGCGACCGAAGGTCCCGAGGTCACCGACGGCTACCGCAAACCCTCCCCGCGCTACCTCCTCGAGAGCATCGCGCGCCACCGGCTCGACCCGCGGCAGTGCTGGATGATCGGCGACCGCGAAGGCGACATCGTCGCCGGTCTCGCCGCCGGCATCCAAGCCGCCGCCGTCTGCACCGGAAAACACTCCGCGGCGGAATGGGCTGCACTGGCCCGACCCGCCCCCGTGTTTCCCAGCCTCGTGGAGTTCGTCGCCACGCTGCGTTAGCGCCTTCCGCGCATGCCCGAACTCGCCGAGGTCGAATTCTACCGCAAACGCTGGCACCTCGCCGCGCGCGGCGAACGCGTGACCGGGGTGCTCGGCCACGAAACCAAGAAGCTCCTGCGCGAGGTGGATTTCCCCACCCTCCGGCAGCGTCTCGTCGGGGCCCGCTTCGAGGACTCGCAGGCTGCCGCGAAACAGATGCTGTTTCGCTTCAGCGGCGACATCTGGCTCGGCATTCACCTCGGCATGAGCGGCGAACTCAGTGTGGCCGGGCCGGAACACGTGCCGACGAAACACGATCACCTCGTCATCCGCACCACCCGGCATGCACTCGTCTTCAACGACCCGCGCATGTTCGGCAGTATCGACGTGCACTACGGGGCCGAACCGCCGGACTGGTGGACCCGGATCGCGCCACCGCTGCTCTCGCCGGCCTTCAGCGTCGCCGCCGTCGCGGCGTTTCTGCAACGCCGCCGGCGCGCGCCCATCAAGGCCGTGCTGCTGATGCAGGAACGCTTCCCCGGCGTGGGCAACTGGATGGCCGACGAG
>JACCDL010183832.1_pt1 | contig 12287 bp, 11 predicted proteins | sample 7441931 | NCBI WGS metagenome assembly JACCDL01 (sample SAMN15323437, study PRJNA562643) | freshwater metagenome | isolation source: river surface water | place: USA:Blue River Watershed | collected 2017-08-16 | reverse complement strand
TCATGCGCGAGCAGTGGTTTGCCGTTGGCGTTGCAATCGTCGGCATGCTAATTGTGAACTGGTTGTACTTGCGTCGCGGTGGATTGCCGGCGAAGTATCTGGCACCCGGTGTTATTTTGCTTCTCGCGTTTCAGGTTTATGTTCTCTTTTTCAGCGCATACACCGCTTTCACAAACTACGGTTCGTATCACAACGGTGATCAGAAACTTGCGGTGTCTGCAATCAAGGCGGCAGGCTTCGGCGCGGTCGAAGGTGCCCCTCAATACGACGTGAAGCTGGTTCAAGACGAAAAGCAGCGCTACAACTTTCTTCTAACGGATGCGGTTAATGGAAAAGTTCTTGTCGGTGGCAGCGCGGTTCCTCTCACCGAGATTCCAGCATGTAGCCAAGCAATCTCAGAAGTAATCGCCACCAACGCAACGACAGTTGCTGAGGCCGATTGCAAGATCGAAATTCTTGCAGACAACATCGCGGTTGCCGTTAGCGCTCCTGGTTATACCGAGGCTAGTCAAGCCGGGCTAACCAAGGGGCAAACCAACAGCTTGGCCGCCCTTCGCCTATACCTTGACCCCAACGACAAACAGGGTCAGTTCATCAAGACCGAAGACCTAATGGTCGCGGTTACCAACCAAGAAGAACTCATTTGGAACGAAGAGGAAAAGTCATTCCTCAGGGTCACCGATGGTGTTGTCTTCAACGAAGCTAAAGACGGCTACTTCAGGGCTGGTGGCGCGCCTGACGGCGAGAAGGTCAGCGACATCGGTTGGCGCGTAGAAGTCGGGTTCGCGAACTTTGAAAAGATCTTCACCGATGAAGACCTGCGACAGCCGCTGCTGAAGATCATCACCTGGACCTTCATCTTCGCTGGCTTGTCAGTGCTGACAACCTTTATCGCTGGTTTGGCCATTGCGCTGCTCTTCAACGACGACCGAATGAAGGGCAAACGCGTCTACCGAGCGCTCATGATTTTGCCCTATGCGTTCCCGGCATTCTTGTCGGCGTACGTGTGGCGAGGTCTGCTCGACACCGACAACGGCTTTGTCAACAACGTTATTCTCGGCGGCACCGAGGTTCCGTGGCTAACCGAAGAATTCCCAGCTCGTGTCGCAATTCTCTTGGTGAACCTGTGGCTCGGTTTCCCATACATGTTCTTGATCACAACCGGTGCTCTGCAGGCTATTCCAGCTGAACTTACCGAGTCTGCGACAATCGATGGTGCGACACCGTGGCAGATTCTGCGACAGATCAAGATGCCGTTGCTACTAGTGTCAATCGCTCCGTTGCTGATTGCATCTTTTGCGTTCAACTTCAACAACTTCACGTTGATCTACCTGCTGACAGAAGGTGGTCCGCTCGATTCGGCATCCAGTGGATATGACGCAGGTGGAACAGACATTCTGATCACCTTCGTTTACAAGATCGCGTTCTCGAGTGGAGGTGGCCAAGACTACGGTTTGGCCAGCGCATTCTCGATTCTGATCTTCATCATTGTCGCAACGTTCTCACTGATTAGCTTTAGAAGAACTCGTACCCTAGAGGATGTGAACTAATGGCTACTGCAACCGCAAAAGCTCCAAAGGAAGTGCCGCTAAAGGTTAAGAAGAGGCGCATGACTCCATTGCGCTGGTTCTTTGCGCTTGGATGGCGTCATATCGTGGGTATCGTCATCGTGCTCTACGCGATTTTCCCGATTCTTTACATCATCTCGACATCGCTCTACCCGAACAACAGCATCGATGGCACTAACTCGCTATTCGTTGCAATCTCGGGTGAGAACTATGTAAACCTCTTCCAGGATGAGGCCAGGCCGTTTGCCACCTGGTACTTCAACACCGTTTATATCGGCATCGTGACATCGGTTTTCTCGGTGTTCATCTCGGCTCTGGCGGCCTACGCGTTCTCGCGCTTGCGTTTCCGCGGTCGTCGCGCTGGCCTCTTGAGCCTCATCGTGATTCAGATGTTCCCGTCGTTGCTTGGCCTCGTTGCCATCTACGGCATGCTGATCGAAATCGGAAGAACCTTTCCGGCCTTCGGTCTCGACAGCCAGCTTGGCCTAATCATGATTTACATGGGTGGCTCGCTCGGCACTGGAACCTACTTGATGTACGGATTCTTCAACACGGTTCCTCGTGAGCTTGACGAAGCGGCCAAGATCGACGGCGCAACCCACACGCAGATTTACTTCGGAATCATTCTGCGTTTGGTTACCCCAGTGCTTGCCGTTCAGATGCTTCTCTCATACATCGGCATCACGTCAGACTTCGTTTTGGCTGCCGTGGTTCTGAGCAAGCCAGAGACTCTAACGCTGGCCGTCGGTTTGCGACAGTTCATCTCTGACCCGTTCTCTCGTGACTGGTCAATGTTTACCGCTGGTGCTGTGCTGTCTGCGATTCCAATCGTGATTCTGTTCCTATATCTGCAGCGCTATATCGTTTCGGGTCTCCTGGGTGGAGCAGTGAAGGGTTAATGTCGGTTTTCGACAAGTTACCCCTCGCACTTCTTCCGCACCACGATGGTTCGGCACTCTATGTGCCGAACCAAAACCCGAAGCTGCTAGATGTTCTAAAGATTCGCATTCGCATTCACAAAGCCCTCGGTTCGGTAAAAGAAGTTCGGGTTCGCTTCAGCGAAAGCGGTGAAGCTTTTCCGAGCCCAGTTGCCAAGGTTGTCAAACGAGAAGGCGGGTGGTCTTGGTATGAAACCAAGATCACAATGCACAACCCCAAGATGAACTATCGGTTCATGTTCCTCATGTCTTCGGGAGAAACGCTCTGGTACAACACACTTGGAATGCACGAGATGATTCCCGCAGACATCAATGACTTCAGGCTCAACACTTTCTCGTCGGCACCTGCCTGGGGCAAGAGCGCAATCATGTACCAGATTTTTCCAGATCGCTTCGCGCGTTCGAAGCACGCAGACGCACACGAGACCCCGAGATGGGCGATTGCCAAAAACTGGGGCGATGAGGTAATCAGCACGGGCCCGGGCACATCCGAGCAGTTTTTCGGTGGAGACCTCTGGGGCGTCATCGAACACCTTGATCACCTGAAGAAACTCGGCGTGAACCTGGTTTACCTGACCCCGATTTTTCCGGCCAGATCAAACCACCGCTACGACGCGAGCTCATTTGCCGAGGTAGACCCGCTGCTCGGTGGCGGCAAGGCTTTCTCGGCGCTAATTGAGGCGGCTCACAAGAAGGGCATGCGCGTAATCGGCGACCTCACCTCGAACCACTCGGGCGTTGGTCACGAATGGTTCAAGGCCGCCTACAAAAAGCCCGGTGCGAAAGAAACCGACTTCTACTACTTCAGCGAAAAGAACACCAAGTATGACTCTTGGTTCGGTGTGCACAGCCTTCCGAAGTTCAACTGGAAGTCGCGCGAGCTGCGCAAGCGTTTTATTGAGGGGCCAACTTCTGTCGTTGCCCGATGGCTCAAGGCCCCATACAAAATGGATGGCTGGCGCATCGACGTTGCCAACATGACCGGTCGCATTAGAGATGAAGACATGTATCTCGAAGTTGCACAGGTTATTCGCAAGACAATGGTCGACATCAACCCAGACACCATCATGCTCGGTGAATACACCGGTGATGCAGCTTATGAAGTGCAGGGCGATGGCTGGCAGGGTGCGATGACCTATTCGAACTTCACCAAGCCGGTCTGGCGCTGGTTCTATAACGACAACTCCAAGCAGCGACCGAAGGGTGCCGAGAATCCTCCAGGTTTCTCAATGTGGGATGGAACGCCTAAAGCCGGCGGTCGCGAACTAGTCAAGAGTTACACGCAGTTCATCGCGGGCTTTCCGTGGCATGTGCGTTTGCACAACATGAACCCGCTAGACACACACGACATTCCGCGTTTCAAGTCTTACGCGATTAAGGGTGCGCAAAAAGTTGCGGCCGGATTGCAGTTCACTTTTCCTGGCATCCCGGTGATTTGGGCAGGCGACGAATTTGGTCTCGACGGATTCAATGGTGAATCTTCGCGCACGCCGATTCCATGGAACAACGAACGCCCCCACGACACCAAGATGATCGAAACCTATGCTGCCCTCGCACAAATTCGTCGCGGCAACAGCGCGCTTAACGACGGTTCGATGCGGTTCTTGTATGCGTCAGATGAGGCAATCGTGTTTGTTCGCGAAAACGCAAAGCAGAGCATTCTTGTTGCTGCAACTCGCGGTGCAGACAACAAGATCGTCTTGCCTCGCGATGTCGTTGCAAACATAGCGAAAGCAGAAAATCTGTTTGGTGGCGGCAAGTTGACGGTGACTGGCACGAGTGTGCAGGTTCCAGGCGAAAAGCTGAGCCTAAACATATGGCGTTTGCCAGCCAAGGCCTAAGCCCACTAAAATAGTGAAGTTGCCTTCGGGCATACGCCCTGATAGCTCAGTGGTAGAGCACTTCCATGGTAAGGAAGGGGTCGCGAGTTCAATCCTCGCTCGGGGCTCTCGGCGGGCAATTGCCCGCCTTTTTTGAACTTCGGTTCATTTGCCCGGCGGGGTAGCTCAGGTGGTTAGAGCACACGACTCATAATCGTGGGGTCGCGGGTTCGAGTCCCGCCCTCGCTACAAATCAAACAAAGCCGCAGAAATGCGGCTTTTCCACTTAAGCGACTTCACGATGTTTCACCGCGGGTGACATCAAAATGCCACGGATGGTGCCTGCCGCCCACTTTCCACCTCGTGCCGTCGGAACTCCCTCGTCGCTCAACTTTCTTGCAATCGAAGGAAGCGAGTGGCCTTGGCTGCGCATCGAGATGATGATTTGAATTATTTCATCTGGCAAGGGTGACTTCGGCCCCTGGGTGTAACCCCAGATAACTCCGCGATCACGTCGAGCCTCGTGCTGTCGCAGCACCCTCTGTGAAATCATGCGTGATTCATACTGGGCGAAAGCTGCGGCCATGGTGAAGAACATTTCACCCGCCGGTGAGTTTGTGTCTACATCTGCGCTAGTAACCACTAACCTCCACTGTTGTTTGCGACTTAGTGTTGCAATCTCGAGAAGGTGTTGGGTGCTGCGAGCCAGTCGATCAATGTCCAACGCATAAAGCGCTTGCGCCTCGCCCGACTTAAGCCTCTCTAGGCAGCGATTTAAGGCTGGTCGAGAACTATTTCTTCCAGAGCCAGTTTCGGTCACTACCTCAACGCGGTAGCCGTCTTTGCGAGCGGCCTTCACGAGCAGTGCAGGCTGGCTTTCTAGGCTGTAGCCAGTCTTAGCTTGTCTGCCGGTTGAAACGCGAACATATGCCAGCGCAAGAGGCGCTTGGCTGTTCATTTCTTTTCCATTCTTTCCATGTCATTTCATGACCCCAACTCTTGAGAAAGTTTGATGCTTGTGGTCATGGTCCCCCTGAGACCAAATATTACGAATTAAAGAACAGAGGCCTCGAGGTTATCCCCCGAGGCCTCTGTCTTGAATCTAATTAGTTGGTTCTCAGCATTTCCTGGGTTGCTGTGGTCATAGCCCGCCAGTCTGCAACTGGGTTCGTTGACTTACCAGTCAACAGTCTTGCTTCGGTCTTGCCCCAGCGGTCCCAGACGCTGTCCATTGCCACGATGTTCGGCATTTCAACCGCGTTCTTGCCGGCGGCAGCAAATGCTCGAATTACTGGGTCGTTCTGAGCAACTGTTAGAGCAGCCCTGTTAGCGGGCGAGAAGCGATCAACATTGAAGTAGCTGATTCCCGCCTCTTTGCTTGCAAGGTAGGTCAACAACTGAGTTGCGTTTACAACGTCAGTTGATGGACTGTTGCTGATGTAGCCACCCTTTGCACCGTAGAACTGAACAGCTGGCTTTCCACCAAATGATGGGATAGCTGAGATTGCAAAGTCCTTGTCAGCCACCGAAGGCTTGGTGCACTTTGAGTTGCCTTTTTCTAGGGCTGTGATTGCCCATGGTCCGGTAATCCAGTACTTGAGTGTGCCATTCTTGATGCCACAAACTGCGTCATCCCAGCCAAAGCCGCCCTTGCCGAAGAACTTCTCGCCCTTGCTTGCTAAGTACCTAGCAAAAGCATCTCCACCGGCGTTACCCATGGCAACGGTGCTAGTCCAACCTTTTGAGGTTTTCTCAAATACAGGTGCACCGAATGAGCTCTGGATTGGGTAGAAGTGGTAAGGGTCTCCATTCACAGTGTTCCAGGTTCCCACCTGAAGTTCACCATTCTTGATCTGTGCACCGGTAGTAGGTGCTTTCTTAGCAGTCTTTAGGCTGCGGATAAGGGCAATATTTTCTGTGTAGAAGGGCATTCCGTACTGCTTGCCAGCGAAGCTGAAGGCCTTCACGCTTCTTGGGTCTAGTGAACTAGACGTGCTTGCCGACAAAGTAATCGGACGCACGACGCCGGCGGAAACTAAGCTGCCGGTCCAGTCGTGTGCTGCACCGATAAGTAGGTCAGGACCAGTTCCAGCAGGAACCGCGGTCTTCATCTGATCGCGAACGCTGCCGAAGTCTTTACCGGTGAGGGTTACGGTGACGCCGTTGGCCTTAGCCCAAGCGTCGACAGACGGCTTAAACGTTCCTACACGGTTGCTGTCTACCCAGACCAAGAGTGTTGGGGTGTTAGCGATGGCTGGGGTGCTCACTGCAAGCATTGATCCCGCTGCCAAAGTCGCTACTGCAGCTGCAATGCTGCTCTTGCGGATCTTCATTTGTTACCTTTCGAACTACGTAGTTGAAGGACTTGCAATCAAGTCCTTCAAGTTCGAGGCATCTTTATAGGTGCTGTTTGGCTACGCTTAAGCACGTGGTGAACGCAAACATCGAAGGCAAGGCCTACCCAGAAACCGCCCCCTATTTGGTGGGCCGAGAGAAAATCCGTGAATTTGCACTGGCTGTGCAATCAACCAGCCCAATCAACCTCGATGTCTTCGCAGCCCAGGCAGCGGGCTATTCAGACGTGGTTGCTCCACCTACCTTTGCCGTGGTGATTCAGGAGCGCAGCCTCAGCTCGGTGCTGGCAGACAAAGAGGCCGACATCGACTTCAGCCGAGTGGTGCACGGAGATCAGCGCTTTATTCACGCCCGCCCGATCGTTGCCGGTGATGAGCTGACCAGCCAACTCACTGTTGCTTCGGTAAAGTCTCTCGGCGCGCACGCAATGGTGACTTTTGAGACGAAGATTCACGACGCCGACAAGCAACTGGTGTGCACAGCAATTTCGACTCTCGTGGTTCGAGGTGAAGAGTAATGACTCACATCAACATTGCCTCGCTTGAGGTTGGTCAAGAAATCGCAACCATCGAGTATCGATTGACTCGCGATTCTTTGGTGCGTTATGCCGGAGCCTCTGGCGACTTCAACCCGATTCACTATCGTGACGACATCGCAAAGGCGGTTGGTCTAGACGGTGTTCTTGCGCACGGCATGCTCACAATGGGCGCTGCCGTTCAAGTTGCAATCAACTGGATAGGTGACCCCGGCCGAATTGTCGACTACGGCGTGCGATTCACCAAACCCGTTTTTGTTGATGCGGCGAAAGGCGCGCTGCTAACCGTCAGCGGCAAAATCGGTGAGATTGATGCCGAGAATTCAATTGTTCGCATCGACATCACCGCGAGCTGCGCAGACGTTGCGGTTCTCGGCAAGGCTCAGGCAAGGGTTCGCATCTAATGACAGCGCTTCGCGCAAATTCTGTTGCGCTCAGCGAAGTTACAACCATCGGTGTCGGTGGTGTGCCGGCTGAACTGATTGTTGCCAAAACATATGAAGAGTTGCTCGAGAGTGTGCGCGAAGTTTGGACAACCGGCGAAGACTGGTTTATTTTGGGCGGCGGCAGCAACGTAGTGGTTTCTGATCACATCGAAAACTTGCGCGTTGTAAAAATCGAAACTAGCGGAATCGAGCGCTTGGGTCAGGGTCACCTTCGAGTTCAAGCTGGCGAGAACTGGGATCACTTTGTTGAACACTGCGTTGAGCACGGGCTCGGCGGAGTCGAGTCGCTGAGCGGAATTCCGGGCAGTGTGGGAGCGGCTCCGGTGCAGAACATCGGGGCTTACGGCCAAGAGATTGCTGATGTTTTGGTTCGAGTCGAGTTTCTCGACTATGCCACCAGAGAGCTGCAGATTCTCGAAAAAGAGCAGCTCGAACTTGCCTATCGCGACAGTGTTTTGAAGCGCTCAAAGGTTGGTGTAATCACCTGGGTTGAGTTTCAGTTGCTTAGCGATTTGCCGGCGGGTTCAACCGAGTTGATGCGCCGCCGTCGCCAAGAGGTGCTTGAGCTGCGAGCATCCAAGGGCATGGTTTTAAACGAAGCAGATCGAGACACTCACAGCTGCGGAAGTTTTTTCACCAACCCAATTGTGAGCGCAAGATTCGCGAGAACGCTTCCGCTAGATGCTCCGGCCTGGCCCATGGATGATGACGCCGAGCGTGTGAAACTTTCTGCGGCCTGGTTGATTGAGCAGAGTGGTGTGAAAAAGGGTTTGCAACTTGGAGACTCGAAAGCCGGAATCTCGACCAAGCACGCTTTGGCAATCACTAATCGCGGTGGAGCGAGTGCGAAAGAGGTGGCCGAGCTTGCACGATTTATTCAAGAGCGCGTTGCGGCAACCTTTGGAATCAATCTGATTCCCGAACCTAGCTTTATTGGTTTTTAGCCGAAAAGTTTCTGCGAGCAGCGGGCGTGGCGTCTAGTTATGACGACACGGCATGCGAATCTTGCACGAATTACTTGAAAAGAGCCTGTAGTCGCTGAATGCCCTCGAGCAGTTGCTCGTCACCGAGCGCGTAACTCATGCGAACGTAACCCGATGGCCCGAAGGCTTCACCAGGAACAAGCGCAACTTCTGCAGCGTCAAGAATGTAGTCGCAGAGTTCGAGCGAAGTGTTGATTTTGTTTCCACCCCACTCGCGACCGAGCAATGCAGAAACGTCGCTGTAAACATAGAACGCACCTTCTGGCATCGGAGCATTCCAACCGTCAATCTTGCGCAGTTCTGAAACCGCAACTTTTCTGCGACGGTCGAAGGCTTCGCGCATTGCAAGCACTTCATCTTGCGGCCCGGTTAGTGCCGCAATTGCCGCGCGCTGCGAAATGTTCGAGACGTTCGAAGTTAGGTGTGACTGCAGATTGCCAGCGGCTTTCATCGCGTCGAGCGGGCCGGCCATCCAGCCAAGGCGCCATCCGGTCATTGCATAGGTTTTGGCTACGCCGTTCACCATGATGGTGCGGTCGGCTAGCTCTGGAACGGCTTCGGTTATCGAGACAGCCTTGAAGCCGTCGTAGACCAGGTTCTGGTAGATCTCATCTGTCACGACCCACATGCCGTTTTCGTAGGCCCAGCGACCAATGGCCTCGGTCTCTTCTTGGCTGTAAACCGCGCCGGTTGGGTTCGAAGGGCTTACGAAGAGCAAAACCTTAGATCTCGAGGTGCGAGCAGCTTCTAGCTGTGCGACTGTGACGCGGTAGCCCTGGTCTGCCCCAGCGAAAACCTCGACTGGCACACCACCGGCAAGGCGAATGGCTTCTGGATAGGTTGTCCAGAACGGGGTAGGCATCAAAACCTCGTCACCCGGGTCGAGCAGGGTGGCAAACGCCTGATAAACAGCCTGTTTTCCGCCATTTGTGACCACAACCTGGGCGGCCGTGATTTGGGTACCCGAATCGGTCAAAGTCTTCTGAGCAATGGCCTCGCGAAGGTCTGGCAAGCCAATTGCCGGGGTGTAGCGGTGGTTTTTGGGGTCGATAACGGCCCGAGAGGCCGCCTCAACGATGTGCTGGGGTGTGGCAAAGTCTGGCTCGCCAGCGGCATACGAGATAACCGGGCGACCAGCAGCCTGAAGGGCCTTGGCCTTGGCGTCAACCTTGAGTGTCGCCGATTCGGCGATCGAGGCGATGCGCTTTGAGATTCGAGTAAATTCAGTCACGAGCCAAGCCTAACGCCCTTATTCGGCTTGCTATCTAGGCGGCAAGGCGTTTAGACTTACCAAAGGAAGTTGACAACTCCGCAGCCTAATCTGGCAAAAAATCACCTTAGATTTCAATCTAGAAGTGTGTCTTTTGCCGCTTAAGCTTCGCACGAGTTTTCTTCGAATAGGTCAGTAGTTCAATTGGTAGAGCAGCGGTCTCCAAAACCGCAAGTTGCAGGTTCGAGTCCTGTCTGGCCTGCAAGTAACAACAAAGAAGAAGGAACACAGATGTCAGAAGAAATCGAACAGGTCTCAGAAGATCTAGTCGAGAAGGCGAAAGCTGACAAAGCGTCTAAGCGCGGAGTCATTGGTCGCACCGTTTTGTTCTTCAAGCAGGTTGTTGCCGAACTAAAGAAGGTAACCAAACCTACTTGGGCTGAGCTTCGCAACTACACCGCCGTGGTTTTGGCGTTCGTTGTTGTTGTGATGGCAATCATCAGCTTGTTCGACTGGTTGTTCTTCACCGGTGTGAGCTGGGTATTCACCCCAAGCCCAACCGACTAAAAGTTTTTGCAGCAAAACAGTTTTTCAACGATAGGAAACGCAGTGAGTGAAATCGAACGCGACGAGCTAGAAGCTCTAGTCGAGACCGAGCACGAAGCACAGCACGAGCAACTCGATGCTGTCGCCGAAGAGTTCGAAGAGGCAGCTGACGCCGCCCTCGACATGTCGGCAGAAGAGGCAGCGATGTCGGTTGTTGAAGACACCGCAGTTGCTTCTGAGCAGGCGGCCGCAGTCGAAGAAGATGACGATGTCTATGCAATTTTCAAGGGCGAGTTTCGCGCACTTGCTGGCAAGTGGTATGTCGTTCACAGCTACGCAGGTTATGAGAAGCGCGTAAAGCAAAACATCGAAAACCGTGCATCACAGCTTGCCGGTGGCGACAGCATTTTCGAAATCGTTGTTCCAATCGAAGAGACCATCGAGGTTAAGAACGGTGAGCGCAAGCTCGTCAAGAAGGTCATGATTCCTGGATACGTTTGGGTTCGCATGGAGCTAAACGAAGACTCGGGCGACCTCGTGCGCCAGACCCCTGCGGTTACCGGCTTCGTGGGCAACGCTCAGAACCCAACCCCGCTGCGCCCAACCGAGGCCTGGGAAATGCTTAAGAAGGCACTCTACGAAGAGCGCATTCCGAAAGAAGAGGTCGTCAAGACCGGTTCACGCCCAACCGGCGTGGTCAAGGGTGGCAAGGGCAAGTCTCTTGTTATCAACGTTGACTACAAGGTTGGCGAGAGCATCAGGATCAAGGATGGTTCGTTCGCAGGTCTGCCTGGACCAATCAGCGAGATCAAACCAGAGAGCGGCAAGCTAACCGTTCTTGTTTCACTGTTCGAGCGCGAGACTCCGGTTGAGTTGGGCTTCGAGCAGGTTGGCTCACTGAACTAACCACCAAAGATTTACAAAGAGTTCCACAACAACAAAAAGGAATAATCAAATGGCACCGAAGAAAAAGATCACCGGAATGATCAAGCTTCAGATCCAGGCGGGCGCTGCTAACCCAGCTCCACCAATCGGACCTGCGCTAGGTCAGCACGGTGTGAACATTATGGAGTTCTGCACCGCGTACAACAACGCAACTGCAGATCAGCGCGGAAACGTAATTCCAGTGGAGATCACTGTTTACGAAGACCGCTCATTCACCTTCGTATTGAAGACCCCACCTGCAGCTGAACTCATCAAGAAGGCAGCAAACGTAGCTAAGGGTTCGTCAACCCCACACACCGTGAAGGTTGCACACCTTTCGAAGGACGCGCTTTACAAGATTGCAGAGCAGAAGATGTCTGACCTCAATGCAAACGACGTAGACGCAGCAGCGAAGATCATTGCTGGCACTGCACGCAGCATGGGCATCACTGTCGACGCGTAAGCAAAACAAAAACAAAAAAGAAGTCGTGGGAGGATCGCGCGCGATCTGCACAACCACAACTGTGACCAAAGAAAAGGAATAACAGCATGGCAAAGCGCTCAAAGGCTTATGAAGCCGCAGCAGCCCTCATCACCGAGGGCAAGCTATACACCCCAGCCGAGGCAGTCACCATCATTCGTGAGACTGGCTCAAAGAAGTTTGACTCAACCGTAGAGGTTGCACTCAAGCTCGGAGTTGACCCTCGCAAGGCCGACCAGATGATCCGTGGAACCGTTTCGCTTCCAAACGGAACTGGTAAGACCGCACGCGTCATCGTGTTCGCAACTGGTGCCGCAGCAGAAGCTGCAGTTGCAGCAGGCGCTGACGAAGTTGGCGGCGACGAGCTAATCGAGAAGGTCGCAGCAGGCTGGACCGCATTCGACTCAGCAGTATCGACCCCAGAACTTATGGGTAAGGTCGGTCGTCTAGGTAAGGTGCTTGGTCCTCGTAACCTAATGCC
>JACCDL010179960.1_pt1 | contig 12290 bp, 9 predicted proteins | sample 7441931 | NCBI WGS metagenome assembly JACCDL01 (sample SAMN15323437, study PRJNA562643) | freshwater metagenome | isolation source: river surface water | place: USA:Blue River Watershed | collected 2017-08-16 | reverse complement strand
GATGTAGTAGATTTTGTAAATCAAAACAAATCGTATGCAAATACTGAGGGGGTTGGGGGTTACGACTTCTACAATTCTCTTGTCCTACCGGAATTCAAAAAAATTGAGAGTAATGGTATCCCAACAACATATGGTTATGAATACTCCCTATACAACAACTTTACAACCACTGGCAGACCCTCAAATACCTTCGGTGGAGTAAATTACTCGGCACTCAATAAATCGGATGGTAGCAGGGATTATATCGTTTCTAAGCTGGGTGAATTGGTTCAATATGATTTTGATGGATACCATGTTCGGTTGATAGCTAAATTAGTGGGAGAAGTGATACCCGAAGAATCCGCACACGAATGGTTAGGGAAACAATATTTTGGGGTTGATGAACTTTCGGATGAGGATTATCTTAATAGTAAAAAATTAACATTCCAACAATTATATGGTGGGATAGATGTGGAGAATTTAGAGATTCCATTCTTTAAAAAAACGGATGAGTTCATAAAGAAGTTATACAAAGATTTTTTAATCAATGGATATGTGGAAACGAAATGTGGTAAGAGAATTCCATTTACTAAAATTGATAACCATAATCCACAAAAAGTATTTAACTATTATCTACAAGCATTAGAAACGGAAACGAATGTTTATATGGTTAAAAAGTTGAACGAATTGTTGGTGGGGAAAAGGACTAAATTGATTCTTTACACATATGATTCATTTCTTTTTGATGTGGATTCCACCGAAAATTACATTTTATCGGAAATAAAAACAATTTTGGATAAAATTTCACCGACAGATGTTGCTAAAAATTTGAGTTATGGGAATATTTAATACTTATATAGGAGAAAAAGTATTAAATAGAAATAAATGAAAACACAGTTACTATGTACATTTGCGGAAACGGAAAATTTACAAGATATTCTACAAAAAGTTAGAGAAAATTATAAAATTGTTTATAACTACATTTATGTTTTGCAGAATAAAACAAATATGGATGAATTGTACATCACTTATAACATCGATGTGGAATTTAAGCCGGATATCCAATTGGCGAACACCATATTAGTTCATAGAAAAAAACAATCAAACACCTTATATACAATTAATGCATTAAATCAATTGATAAAGGAAGAGAATGGTGGGGTATTAGATACAAATTTTCCTTTGGATTGGGAAAAGTTTAAAAATTGTATAATACTAACCGGTGCGGCTGGTATAAGAAAAATCCCAACAAGAATATTTCAAAAAATTGAGTTCAATTAAAAACAAATATGAGTAAGTTCAATCAGATAATAGACGAATTACTTTTAGAACATTCACAAACTTACCCGTTCCCATCTTTGGATGATAAGGAGCAGGTTAAGCATTTAATGGAATGTTGTGATAAATTAGGTTATTCTGAATACAAAGATATTATAAAGGAGTTCTTCTTAAATGAAAAAGATGAGCAGGCTCCTAAACCTCAACCTGGCAAAGAAGGTGAATCAAAAGATTTTCCAGGTAAATTCCATTTGGGCGGAGGGTATTATTCTTCTACACAAAACGGAGCGGTTGAATTTAAAAATGATAACGGAAATCTTAGAGTAATAACTCCGGATGAGAAAGCGGAATTTGAGAAAAAAAATCAATCTCCAAATGATTCTAAGAAAGTAACATCTCCTATTCGTAAAGTAGCTAGTGTTGCCAAAGATGCAGTAGGACAACATAAAGAAAAGATTCAACAAAAAATACAAAACTGGTCTGAGAGTGAAAAAGAATTCTTTAACAAAGGCCAGGAAAATGCAGGTTCTGAAACTCGTAGAACTTTTGCCGAAGCCCTAAAAGATAAAGTTAAAGGTGCTGCTAATGCTATTAAGCATGGATTTCAACATGAAGTTGAATTGTTTAAACATGCAGCAGGTGCGGCTGGTAAATTATTTAAAGGAGAACCTTTAGAGAAAGAAGATAAAAAGGCTTTGATAAAGGTTGGTATTAAAGTTGCAACAACTGCATTAACGGGTGCGGCATTTGGAGGATTATCACATGGTGCTGCTGCGTTTGCAAAGCATGTGGCAGTTGAATTTGTACCTCATGTTGTTGCTGAAACTATTGCAGTAGGTGCGGCTAGAGCATCTTTATTTGCAGATACAAATGCAGATGAAAGAGTGTTGATGGATTTTGCTGATAAAATAGCAGAAGGATTAGAGAATTTAGAAATGAATCCTGAAATAATGGATTCTATTGTAGATAAATGGAATAACCAAAGAACTACCGAAGAAGAATCTACACAACAAACTGAAACTACAACATTGGATGAACTATTAGAATCTATAATGTTGAATGAAGGTGAAGGAGAATCCTCTAAGTTTCCAGGTAAGTTCCACTTAGGAGGTGGGTATTATTCTTCTAAAGAGGGTGGTGATGTTGAATTCAAAAACGATAATGGTAATTTAAGACCTGTAACTGCTCAAGAAAAAGAAGAGTTTCAAAGTAAAGGTGTTGGTGATTCTAAACAAAGTGAATTAGAAAAAACTGCTGAAAAGGCATTAGAAGATAAGGAGAAAGAAGTTGAGGATGAAAACAAACCCGATGTTAAAGATAATCCTGAAAAGATATTAAATGATCCTAATGCAAGTGCTAAGGATAGAGCTAAGGCTAGAGCATTTAAAGCAAACAAAGATAATTTAGAGAGAAGAAGAGAAGATGATGTTGATTATCAAAGAGAACAAAAACAAAAGACAAAAGAAAAAATAGGTGAGATATCTTTAGAACTAAGAGGTAGAGAAGGTGAAGATGGTAATATATTAGATTCTGAAACTACCGAAAATGGTTCATTATTAATTGGTGTTGAACATGGTGAAAATAATGAATCTACAAAAGATGCTATTGATAAAATAAAATCATTACCTAAGAATACAAAAGTAATGTTTGTAGGAGAAGGTGGTTCTACTAGAGATGGTAACGATAGTATTGAATTTGCAGATGAGCAAAAAGAGTTTAGAGATGCTACATTATCTCATTTTGATAGAGCAAAAGAAACGAGTTGGGATGAAAATGCAAATATAAATGATGATTCATCTCCGGTATTTGATTCAGTTGCTAAAGAATTTGGTGGTAAAAAGGCATATGCTAAAGCATCTATTTGGACTAATATGGTTGGTCAAGGAGATGATTTAAATGCCGATGATTATTTAACCGATGAAACAAAAGATTGGATAATAAATCAGGCTAAAAAAGGTGGAAGTTCTGAATTTGATGGTAAGGTTGATTGGAATAATTTAACATTAGAACAAAAAGAAGACCTTTATCAATTAAATTATAGAGATGATAAAAACTATGGTGAAACTGAAATCTTTAAAGGTCAAAAAGCATATAACGATTTTAGACAGAGTGAATTAGATAGAAAAATAAAAGAAGCGGAAGATAGTGGATATGTGGTAATTGCTCCTATGGGTAATTCACATGTTGGTATGTGGAGAGAAAGAAATAAAAAAGTTAAAGATACATTCAATCCATCATCATTAAGAACATTAAATAATGAATTACCGGATGCTGATAAAGAAGTATTTACAAATCAATCTGATATAGATAAAATTCCTGATTCTAAAAAGGAAGAGATATCAATGAAGATAGATGAGTTGGCTGATAAAGCTAATAAAGGTGAAGATTTTAATCTTTGTCAGGTGACTGTTCCTGGAACAAACTTATATTGTGATGGTAATCAAGGAATACCTAGAGAAGAAATGCCACAATTCAAAGGCAAGCCTCTTCCTGGAACTCCTGCTGCTGATATGCCAAAAGATGCGAGTGGAGAAGTTGATACCGAACCTTTATTCAAAAAAATGTTAAAAGATAAAGGTATTAAGACGGTGGAAACTAAAGTTCCATCTGATAGATTAAAAGCAACTCAATCCGAATTGGTTGGAACTAAAGTTGCTGGTATGGCTAAAGCATTAGAGGAAGACCCTAATCATCCAAAGATTACTGCACCGATTTATGTAAGTAGAGATGGATTTGTAATCGATGGACATCATAGATGGGCAGCGGTAACATCTGCAGCAATTAAAGCTGGGAAACCTGCTGATATGAAAGTTATTGTTGTGGATATGGATATTAAAGATGCTATCCCAATGTGTAACAAATTTGCTGAGGATCAAGGTATTGCTGCAAAGAAAGCGGATGCTAACGATGGTACAAAGGAAGAGCAACCTAAACCAAAAGAAGCTGATAAAACACCAAATCAAAGAGTTTATAATGTAGGTGGTAATTATTATTCGGATACTCCTAACGGACCGGCTCAATATATTAAAACCGAAAGTGTAGTTGAAAAAATATTCATTGATGAAGATGAAAGATTTTTTAATTTGATATTTGAATCAGTTGTAACAAAAACCGATGGTAATGGTAATCCTATCAAATTGACGGTGATTGACCCTAAAGACCAACCGGAAGCAACTGATAATGCGGAAACAATTGAAGACCCTAAAAATTTAGAAGATTTATTATCAGCAATAGGTGATAACTCAAATACAATAAAAGCTAAAGAAGCAGTTAAAAATGGTGCTAAAGCTATAACTGATCAGTTGGATAAATTGGCAAATGACCCTAAAAATACAAATTCAGAATCCCATAAAAAGGTTAAAGAATTAATGGGTAATATATTTGCAGGAGAAAAAGTATCAGAAGATGATACGGCTTTATTAAATCAATATATTAGAATAGCAGAACCAACTGAAAAGAATCCTGATACTGCAAAATATTATATTGCAAAAGAACCAGGAAATTTTAAAGGAACTAAGAGAGTTAAAGTTGAAGTGGGTGGAAAAGGTGCTGGTACTCCAACTTATGCAGCGTTTAGAAACTTTACCGAAAAAGCTGGATTATCTAGAATGTCTGCTTCTACATTTGGTACAAAATTAACCACTGCAAATCAAACATTTGTGGATGAAAATGGTAAAACTAAATTAATCAAAGGAGAAAATGATACACCATTAGCATCAGTTGAAAAAGATGAGAGTGGTAAAATAATTAGTGTTAATATAGGAGAAACTCAAATCAAAAGATTAGATTCAAACGAACCTAATATTACTGATGAGGAAAAAAAGATGAGAGAAAGAAACAATCGTAATATGGATGAATATTCTAAAGCGATTGAAAAGGGTGATTTACAATTCATAGATATGGATAATGGGGTTACTCCTAACACTCCTGAAAATAGAGTTATTGTTATCAAAGGTGCAATAAGTGGTATGGCCGATAGATTAAGAACATTGGCTAAAAAAGGAAGTGTATCCGATAATAGAATTTATGATATAATTGATCAGATGGATACTTTTGCTGAAAGAGATCCTAATGATAATCCTAAACAATGGTTTGTTGATTTTAAAGCATTAATGTCTTCGGTAGCTAATGATGAAGGAGAACCTTCATTAAAAGAATGTTGGGCAAACTATGCTGAAGTATATTCTGCAATTGTATTGATGCATGATGAAGGTAATGGAACTCAAAATGGTGCGTGTGCATTATTACCGGAAAGTACTACCTTAGAAACAGTTGATGTAATTACTATTAATACAAATGGTGCAGGTGAAAGAAGAATTGTAACTTTGGATGGTAAGAGTGTTAAGAAAGGTGTAGGTGGAGCAAGTGCTTTGACATCAAAAACTATGAAATCTACATACAAAGATGACCCGGATGGTACTAAAAAAGAAGCTATAATTAAAATGTCTGAATCACATGGTGATATATATCGTATGAAATTGGATGATGATATGAATTCTCATATAGATTTTCAAAACGAATATAGAACTGGATTAATAGATAAAGCTAAAGAATTAGGAGTTACTGATGAATTTATATCAAATGTTCAAAATAACTTAAAAGAACCTAATGGTGCATGGAAATCAGTAAGTGCTGCTCTTAAACAAATTGAAATTCAAAGAGAAAAGAAAGGTAAAAGTATCGATAGTGAAACTATGGGTAAAATAAGACTAAGATTGGAAAGTTATTATATGTATTCTCAAATTTCTCATGAGGTATATAATACTAATGTAGATGTGCAAGATTTTAGTAATGATAGTATTCTTTCTCAGGCTGATGATAGAGGTGGTTCTCAATTGGTTAAGGATAAAGATATTAAAATAGATTCATCAAATGGTGTTACTATATTAGCATATATCCGACCTGAGTTTAATATAGGTTCATGGGGTGATGAAGGAAGAAGTGGAAATGCTGGAGCAGGAAGATTCCATAATGCACCTAAAAGATAGTTAAAATAAGTTTGGTAATCTGAATATTTTTTCGTATATTTGTTAAAACAAAAACATATATGAAAGAAGAAACAGCCGTAGAATATTGTGAAAGAGTTTATCCTGAAATGACGGATGAATTCAAAAATATATTGGATGAGATGTATGTTACCTTTTGTAAAAAACAAAGGAACTACGGCCCATCCAATATTTCTGTTGGAACATCTTTGCAAACCAAAGAAGATGTTAAATTATCTTTAACTGGATTATGGTTCAGAATTAATGATAAGGTTCAAAGATTAAAACAATTGGTAGTATTGGGAGAGCCCGATGAAGTAGGAGAATCTATTCAGGATACCTATGAAGATTTATCAGTTTATGGTGTAATTGCTCAACTTGTGAGTAGAGGTAAATGGGCTAAATAACGATTTTCGTTTTTATATATTTGTATATATTTATAGGCAAACTCCAACACTTCTACTATGAAACACTTTCTATCCAAACTTCTTAACTTTTTCTTTCCTTCTCCTAAAGGAGAATTTCCAGCAACCCCAAAAGGATTTAGAGAGGCTCAAAAATGGGCTCAATCTCAACCACATTCGGTTTCTGAAAATCTTACACTTTGGGAAGAATTATATGAAAACCATATGGATGGATATTGGACATTGGCTAAAATCAATGAACAAAAGAGAATTGCTGATAACTACAAAGAGGTAAAAACTCATAGAAAATCAGTTAAAAAAATCCTTCAAAAAAAGGATTAAAAAATTTGGAACTTAGAGATATAATTCGTATATTTGTATCTCTAAGTTTTTGAATTATGAGTATTTATATTCATAAGTAATAAACTTAAATTTTAAACTTTAAATTTTTATAAATTATGGCGACAAACATTGACGCAATCAGAGCCCGTCTAAACAAATTACAGGGCACACAAAAAACGGCTGACTCTCTATGGAAGCCGACAGTTGGAAAACACCAACTTCGTTTAGTACCTTACAAATTCAACAAAGAGATTCCTTTTATTGAATTGTATTTCCACTACAACATCAACAACAAATCGTATTTATCTCCAGCTTCTTTCGGAAGACCTGACCCAATTGTTGAGTTTGCAGACAAACTTAAAAGAATGGGTGGTAAGGAAGATTACCGCGAAGCTAAGAAAATGGAGCCAAAATTGAGAACTTTTGTTCCGGTTCTTGTAAGAGGATTAGAGCATGAAGGAGTTAAGTTTTGGGGATTCGGTAAGACAGTGTATCAAGAATTATTAGGATACTTTGCTGACCCTGATTATGGTGATTTATCACATCCATTGAATGGTAGAGATATCGTTGTTGATTACACTGCACCAGAAGGTGGAGCATCTTATCCAACAACTACAATCAGAGTTAAACCTAACTCAACTAAGTTGCATGATGATGATTCTAAAATTAGAGAATTATTAGAAAACCAAAAAGATATCACATCTATTTACTCAGAATTATCATATGATGAGTTAAAGAAAATCTTAGAGAATTGGTTAGCTGGTAATACAACTGATGACACTGAAGCATCTGCAACACAGGAAACATTAGTTGCTAAAACTGAAAAATCAGTATCAGATTCATTTGATTTTGATACTAAACCACATCAGTTGGATGACGAAATTCCTACATCACCTGCACCGGTAACTGAGTTGCCTTGGGATGATGAAAAACCTGCGGTAACTAAGACACAAGCAGTAGCGGATGCATTTGAAGATTTATTCAAATAATACAAATTAATTTATGGCAAAAAACGATTTAGCAGATATCCTGGTCGATAGTCTGAACAAGAAACAAAAAGACCAGAAAATCGCCTTCTATTTAGATGATGATTCCGAAGGAGCTCCTACCAATGTAAATGGTTGGATTTCTACCGGAGCAGCGATGTTGGATGTGGCTATATCTAACCGACCATATGGTGGTATTCCAGTAGGAAGAATTACCGAACTAACAGGTTTAGAGCAGAGTGGTAAATCATTACTATCTGCTCACCTATTAGCTGAAACTCAAAAGCAAGGTGGTATTGCAGTATTAATCGATACTGAAACTGCGGTAAGTAGAGAATTCTTCGATGCGATTGGAGTAGATGTATCTAAATTGTTATACGTTTCAGTAGATACAGTTGAAGATATTTTTGAAACAATTGAAACTATCATTGAAAAGGTTAGAGAAAAGGATGCACAAAAATTGGTAACAATCGTTGTGGATTCAGTAGCAGCGGCTTCTACTAAGAAAGAAATGGAAGCTGACTACGATAAAGATGGTTATGCAACTGATAAGGCAATTATCATTTCTAAAGCGATGAGAAAGATTACCAATACTATTGGTAGACAAAAAATCGCAGTTATCTTTACAAACCAATTAAGACAGAAATTAGGAGTAATGTTCGGTGACCCTTGGACAACGAGTGGTGGTAAGGCTTTAGCATTCCACGCTTCAGTTCGTTTGAGATTGAAGAACGTTGGTCAAATTAAAATGAAAGTTGGTGGTAATGATAAAGTGGTGGGTATATCAGTAAGAGCACAAGTTGTTAAAAACCGATTAGGTCCACCATTGCGTTCCGCTGATTTCGATATCTTCTTTGATAGAGGAATTGATAACTATGGAAGTTGGCTGACAGTAATGAAAGAAAACAAATTAGTTAAACAAGGTGGTGCTTGGTATGAATATACTGATACCGATACCGGTGAAGTAATCAAATTCCAATCTAAAGATTTCATTAAGATGATGATGGATAATGTTGAATTGAGAGAGCAAATTTATAAGAAAATTTGTGAACTTACAATTCTTCAGTATAAGAAAGATACTTATGATATCGAAAATATGGAAGTTGATGGTTCATTGCCGAATGAAGTAGAATAATGAGTAACTTATGGATATTTGGTGATTCATATTCAACATATAATAGAGAGGGGGGAATGACTCCTCTCTCTATTTATAATAATGTTGCTAATCACTTAACATTAGAACAAAAAAATCTTTCTATTTCCGGATTGGGTAATTTAGATATTTTTACCAATCTTTTAAAATTTTTACCGGAGTATAAAAAAGATGATTATGTAATCTTTCAATTATCTTTTTTGGATAGATTTTCTTACATTGATTCTAGAAATAGCAAAGAATTAAATTTACACGAATTAAGTTTGTATTCACTTACAGATAATTTTTTTCTACATCCTCAATATTATCATAATGGATTGCAAAACAAATTAACTGAAAAACAAATTCAATCATTTAATATTTTTGTAGAAAATATTCAATCAAATCTATTTGATTTTTATTATAAGTTTTTTATTCAGCTAAATCATATTATAAATTTTTTAAACTCTATTGGAGTTAATTTTAAAATCGTTTTATTGGAAAATTTAAATATGGATTATAATGGAGACTTTGTAAGTTTAACTTCTCTTTTAGAAGAAACTAATTTAACAAAGTATATTTTAAGATTCGGAACAAATAACACATTAAAAACAAGTCAATTTTATTATGAGACTGGTGATTATGAATTTCACCATTTTACGCGTGATGTGATAGATAAAATTGCTGAAGAAATAAAACATAATTTCATATGAATGAAAAATACAAAAGTTTATTAAGTGAAATGAACAAAGAGCATTCAATTGTTAGAACTCGTAATTCAAAAGTTCTATTTGTTGATGGTCTGAATACGTTCTTTCGTTGTTGGAGTACAAATCCTACAATGAATGAAGATGGTGAGCATGTTGGTGGAGTAGTTGGATTTCTTAAATCTTTGGGGATGGTTATTAGAAATGAAAACCCAACCAGAGTAGTTGTTATATTCGATGGAAAAGGTGGTTCTCAAAAGAGAAGACAAACTTTTTCAAATTATAAAGCGGATAGAAAAGTAAAGTTCAGAGTAAATCGTCAATATGATGATATGATGACGGAAGAAGATGAACAAATTAGTTTGAAACGACAGATTAGTTGGTTGGGTAATATATTAAGTATTTTGCCTGTTACCACTATGGTATATGATAATATTGAAGCAGATGATGTTATTGGTTATCTATCTAAGCAAGTATTGAGTGAAGAAGAAAATGGATTGATACTATCATCTGATAAGGATTTTTTACAATTAGTATCGGATAATATCCACGTTTGGAATCCACTTAAAAAAGAAAAGATTACAAAAGAAAGATTGATTGAATTATATGGCATTCATCCGGAAAACTTTATATGGTATAGAGTTTTGGATGGAGATAAATCTGATAATATAGATGGGGTAAAAGGATGTGGGTTAAAAACTCTCCAAAAAAGATTACCTTTATTTGAAGGAGATAAGAGAGTTACAATTGAAGAATTATTAAAGGCTGCTGAAATTGAAAAAGATAAATACAAAGTTTTTCAAACTATTTTAGATAGTAAAAAAATTATTGAAAGAAACTTTGATTTAATGCAATTGGATAATCCTGATATAAGTGGAACTACTAAATTAAAAATTGTAGAAAGATTTAGAGAAAATGTTGAACCATTAGATAAAATGAAATTTATTGGAATGGGTATGAAATATAAGATACTTCAAAATTGGACCGATGTAAATGATTGGTTAAGAACTTCTTTCGGAAATCTTATATTAAAATAATTTGGAAATTTAAAAATAAAACTCTATATTTGTTCTATGAGTGAAAATGTGGATAATTTATCAAAATATGGTCAAAGCTACCAAACAAAGGTTGTAGCTAATTTAGTAGTTGATAGAACTTTTTTGGAGCAAGTTTCTGATATACTGGAAACAAAATATTTTGAATCAGATACAAATAAGTGGATAGTTGATTTAACTAAAAAATATTTTCACAAATATAAAAATATTCCAACTACTGACTTCTTCAAAACAGAAGTTCAGAAAATATCCGATAATACTTTACAACAAAATGTTTTACAGCAATTAAAATCAGTATATCAAAATACCCAACATTCTGATAAAGAATGGGTAAAAACTGAATTCGTAACTTTTTGTAAAAATCAAAACTTTAAAAATGTAATTCTAAATTCAGTTGAATTATTGAAAACCGGACAATTTGAAAAAATTGAAAAGATGGTTAGAGATGCAGTTAAGGTTGGACAAACTGCTGATTTGGGATTGGATTATAAAGAAGAAATTGAAGTTCGTTTTGAAGAAGTTAATAGAAGAACTGTTGCTACAAATTGGGATGTTATCGATGAATTAACTGATGGAGGATTAGGCCCAGGTGAATTGGGGGTAATAGTTGCACCTTCTGGAGTTGGTAAGACTTGGGTGTTATCTCACATAGGTGCTGAAGCGGTAAGGCAAGGTAAAAATGTATTACATTATACATTGGAACTTACTCAAAATTATGTTGGTCAAAGATATGATACAATATTTACATCGATACCTTCTGCTGATTTAAAAGACCATAAAGATGAAATTAAAGAAAAGGTTGATAAATTAAGAGGTGGTTTGATAATTAAATATTATCCACCAAAAGGTATAACTGCTAATACTATTGCTGCGCATGTTGATATGGTTAGACAAACTAAATTTCAACCCGATTTAATCATTATAGATTATGCGGATTTATTAGTTTCTACTAATTCAAAAAACAATTCTGATTATGCTGAACAAGGTGGTATCTATATTGATTTAAGAGCATTGAGTGGTGAATATCAAATTCCTATTTGGACTGCATCACAAACAAATAGAAGTGCAATTGATTCGGAGGTGATTCAGGCAGATAAGATTGCAGATTCATATGCTAAAGTAATGAACGCAGATTTAATTATATCAGTTAGTAGAAAAGATACTGATAAGTTAAATGATACCGCTCGTTTCCATATTATGAAAAATAGATTTGGGCAAGATGGTATGACGTTTCCTGCAAAGATGAATACTAATAAAGGTATTATAGAAGTATATGCAAACAACTCTCCTAATGGAATTATAGCTAGTAAAGAAGCTAAAAATGGAGAACTTTTACAAAAACAACTACTACATAAAAAGTATGTAGATAATATGGGATAATATGGAAAATAAAATGTTTTTAGTAGATGAAATATGTGCCGG
>JACCDL011279801.1_pt1 | contig 12294 bp, 11 predicted proteins | sample 7441931 | NCBI WGS metagenome assembly JACCDL01 (sample SAMN15323437, study PRJNA562643) | freshwater metagenome | isolation source: river surface water | place: USA:Blue River Watershed | collected 2017-08-16 | reverse complement strand
TGTGGCCATCACAGTGCCCAGTGAACCAAGCAACTTCTGCAACAGCAGTAAAGATTGCTCCAAATTCACCAAAGTGCACACGTGCAACCACACTTCTGAACAACCTCATCACAGCTGGCGTGATGTCAACATCTGCTCCTTGGGATGCTGACTTCATCAAGGAGTACGGCGCAGCTAACAAGGTCGTTATGACAATCGGTCCATCATGGTTCGGTGAGTTCGTAATCCGTCCAGCTAGCTCATGGAACGTACCTGCCGGACAGATCACAGCAGCTCCAATGCCAATCTGGCCAGGCGAGAAGGTCAACTACTCAGGTGAATGGGGTGGTGGAATTTACACCGTCTCACCTCACTCTAAGTTCCCTAAGGAAGCCCTTGCATTTGCAATCTTCATGGTGAGCGATAAGCGCAACGTGGTAGATGTAAAGAATCCTGATGGATCAAAGGGTGCTCCTACATTCCCTGCATCTCAGAAGGGTAATGCTCTCTGGAAGGCTAAGGTCTCTTCAGATAAGTATTACGCAGCTGATCCATATCCAGCGATGCTCGAGCAGTCAAAGAAGATCTTCTCAGGTGAGAAGCCAGTCTCTTATGACTCAAATAGCGCGATGGAAGGAACCTTCGCAAATGAGCTGAAGAAGACCAAGGATGCGCAAGCAGCTCTTGAAGCCTTCTCAACATATGCATCAAACCTTGCGAAGCAGCTTGGTTACAAAGTATCTACTAACTAATTAGTAGCAAGAGGTTGGGTGCGCTGATCGCCAAAAGTCGGTCAGCGCACCCACACCTCATTTACTTTTTCAAATCTCAATGAGGAGTCAGATAACGATGGCAAAGCGCATTAAGCAGAAGAGAAATGGCAATTGGGCGATGTGGGCGATGCTCTCGCCCTACCTCTTCCTATTGGTCTCTTTTGGAGTAGTACCGGTCATCATGGCCTTCCTTGAGGTTCCACATGAGTCACGTGTCAATCCAGATGGTGGCTGGGATGCTTTTAAAATTGTGCTGCAGGACTTTAGATTCTTGCCAGCTGTCAAGAATGTCTTAACCTTTATGGCGATCTTTGTGCCTCTGACAATTGTCTTTGTTATCGCTATGTCGTTGATGCTCGATCTCAATCCATCAAAGTGGAAGAAGTGGCTTCGACTCTCTTATATCGTCCCAGCATCTATCTCTGGCGCTGTTGCAGTCTTGGTCTGGTATGCAATTCTTCAGCCAACAGTTTCACCAATCCGAACACCGCTCTCATGGTTCGGTATCACTTCGAGTGATCAGATCTGGCAGACCGAGAAGCTGGTCTATATCTTTGCTGCGATGGCCTTCTTCGCTATCGCGGGAAACTGGATTTTGATTCAATTCGGTTCGCTCCAGTCGATCTCAGGCGAAGTTATCGAGGCAGCGCGCGTAGATGGTTGCTCTGCCTTTCAAATTGCGATCAAGATTAAATTGCCGCTCATTAAAAAGTACATTGTTTATATGGGCGTACTTATCTTCGCCGGTGGTCTCCAACTCTTCGTAGAGCCAGAGTTGCTCAATAAGGGTATCTACCTTGGAATCGCTGAGTCCTGGTCGCTCGATCAGCTCGCCTTCGAATTGGCCTTTACATCTGGTGACTTTGGTGGCGCCTCTGCGCTATCGCTCATGCTCTTGATTCCAAGCCTCATTGGAGCTCTTATCGTGATTTTCAAGACCGATATGTTTGAAGATGCCAACGTCTCTCGCGGAAAGAATAAGGAGGCGTAGTCAGATGTCATTCAATCCATTTAAAGCAAGCACCTCATCTAAGCTGCGTCAAGAGAGCCGAGTCTGGTCCTGGGTCGTAAATTCCTGGCTCATCCTCTTCGCTCTTATCAGCATTATTCCAATGGTCTGGCTCTTGCTTGCACCTAGCAAGGAAGATGCCGAACTCACAACGAGAAACCCACTCGCCTTCGGTAATTTCGGTAACTACCTCAAGGCGTGGCAGAACCTTCAGTTCTTCGACAATGGTGTAATCCTGCAATGGGTTATCAACTCGCTCTGGTACACCGGGGCAATCGTGTTGATCGCAACAGTCACCGCTTCAATGGCCGGCTTTGTGCTCTCTGCATCCAATATTCGCTTTAAGCGCGCATTCTTAATCTCAACTTTGATCACGATGTTGGTGCCACCAATGGCGCTCGTTGTCCCAATCTTCGTATTGATGGATAAAGTCAATTTGATGGATAACCCGCTCTCGGTAATCCTCGTCTCATCACTCTACCCATTCGGTGTCTTCCTCTCCTTTATCTATTACTCAACAACCATTCCAAAGGAGCTCTACGAGTCAGCGCGCCTAGATGGCTGCAACGATTTCCGTCTCTTTACCAAGATTGCTCTTCCGCTCTCTTGGCCACTGATCTCTCTACTCGCCTTCTTCGCCTTTATCGGCAACTGGGCGAACTACTTCCTCCCTTACATCCTCCTTCCCTCAAGTGAGAACTACACCTTGCCGATCGGTCTTGGCTTCTTGTTCTACTCAACTCCTGCGATTAATCCAGGTGTTGGCGCAACCTCAGTTCCAATTTACAAACCTGAGATTGCACTTGCCGGTGTATTGATTGCGCTACCAATCATGATCGTCTTCCTCGTATCTCAGAAGCGACTCGTTCGCGGAATGCTCGCGGGCTCAATTAAGGAGTAGGTATTTTTATGGACCAGAAGGTCTATGCATTTAGTGAAGGCAATCGCACTATGTCAGACCTCCTTGGGGGTAAAGGCGCCAACTTAGCTGAGATGGCAACTCTCGGGATTCCAGTTCCAGATGGTTTTACCATTACGACGCAGGCGTGCCAGGAGTACCTTCGCACCGGTGGGCTGAGTGACGATCTTCTGAGAGATATCGATAGCGCAATTGTCGCGCTCGAGAAGAAAATCGGTAAATCTTTCGGCGATGCAAGTAATCCTTTACTTGTCTCCGTGCGCTCCGGTGCAAAGTTCTCCATGCCGGGAATGATGGAGACCGTTCTCAATGTGGGAATGTCGAAATCGGTAGCAGCAACTCTCGCATCACAGACCGGTGATGCGCGTTTTGCCTGGGATTCATACCGCCGCTTTATCGAGATGTTTGGAAAGACGGTCTGCGAAATTCCTGGTGAAGCGTTTACTAAGGCAGCTGCGCCTATTATTGAGGCCGCTGGTGGCAAAACTATGGCTGATTTGGAGGGCGATGCGCTGGAGAAGGTAGGCGATACCTTCGTTGCAGTAGTCGAGAAGCACACCGGAGAGAGCTTTCCATTTGATGCACGTAGCCAATTAATCCGCGCTATCGAAGCGGTCTTTCACTCATGGAACTCTGAGCGTGCTCAGCTCTATCGTCGTCGTGAGCGAATTAGCGCTGACCTAGGTACTGCAGTCAATGTGCAGGCTATGGTCTTTGGCAATATTGGCGATACCTCGGGCACTGGTGTCTGCTTCACTCGAGATCCAGGAAGCGGCGCACCTGGTGCATATGGTGACTATCTACCGCGTGCGCAAGGTGAAGATGTTGTTGCCGGTATTCGAAATGCCTATCCGCTCACACATTTGGGAGAGGTAAATCCGGAGGCCTTTGCTGAGCTCAATCGAATCATGGCGCTGCTCGAAGGACACTATCGCGATATGTGCGATATCGAATTTACCGTTGAACAGGGAAAGTTATGGATCTTGCAGACTCGCGTTGGAAAAAGAACTGCTGAAGCTGCATTCAAGATTGCAACTCAGCTCGTTGATGAGGGTGCAATCACCATGGATCAAGCTCTCACTCGCGTCAATGGCGAGCAGCTCGTGCAGTTAATGTTCCCGCAATTCGATAAGGCATCAGCACCGAAAGAGCTCACTCGAGGAATTGCGGCATCACCTGGAGCTGCCGTAGGTGCAGTTGTCTTTGATCCGCGAGATGCTGCAGATCAAGCGCTCTCAGGAGCGAAGGTGATCTTGGTCAGACGTGAGACCAATCCAGATGATCTTGTAGGCATGGTTGCGGCGCAAGGAATCTTGACCGCTCGCGGTGGAAAGACATCCCATGCTGCGGTGGTAGCTCGCGGAATGGGGCGACCTGCAGTCTGCGGTACCGAGAGCATTGAGGTAAATGTCGATGAGAAGTACTTCACCTGCGGCGATGTAAAAGTTGTAGAGGGCGATGTCATCTCTATCGATGGAACAACTGGCGCAGTATTTATAGGTGAAGTAGCTGTTGTTCCAAGTGTTGTAACTGAGTATGTTCAAGGAATCGTCGATCCCGGCGCACCAACTTCTTCAGCGTTAATTCGGAGTATCCATCGAATCATCTCGCACGCCGATCAGGTTCGTCGCATGGCAGTTCGTGCCAATGCAGATACGCCCGAGGACGCAGAAGTTGCTCGCCAGATGGGAGCTCAAGGAATTGGCCTCACGCGTACTGAACATATGTTCTTGGGAGATCGCCGAGTACTTGTAGAGCGTTTGGTCTTGGCTACCACCGATGAAGAGCGCAATGAAGTACTTGCCGAGATGGAGAAACTGCAATTTAGTGACTTCGTTGGAATCTTACGTTCTATGACAGGTCTTCCAGTCACTGTTCGACTCCTAGATCCTCCACTTCATGAGTTCCTCACCGATCAAACGAGCCTTGCGGTAGAGATTGCTTTGATGCAAGAGCGCAAAGAGCAGGTGGATGAGCGAAAGCTATCTCTGAGCCGGGCAGTTAATCGACTTCATGAAGCAAACCCGATGATGGGCCTCCGAGGTGTTCGACTCGGTGTGTTGATTCCAGACTTATTCTCTATGCAAGTGCGTGCGCTCACTCGAGCTGCGCTCCATGTACGAGACCAAGGTTATGATCCGCAGCCCGAGATTATGATTCCACTCGTAGCATCACAACGAGAGCTCTTGTACTTCAGATCTTCCTTAGAAGAAGAGGTAGCGCGAGTTTTGAAAGCTGCTGGTAAAGAGATGTCGATCAGTATTGGCAGCATGATCGAAACTCCGAGAGCTGCAATTACTGCAGCTAGGCTCTCTGATTATTCGGATTTCTTCTCCTTTGGTACCAACGACCTTACGCAACTCACCTGGGCATTTAGCCGAGATGATGTCGAATCTTCCTTCCTGCCAAGGTATCTCGATCTTGAACTTCTACCCTTTAGCCCCTTCGAATCTCTCGATCAGGACGGGGTAGGGCTTCTGATAAAGATCGCCTGTGATGAGGTGCGGTCGGTTAAGCAAGCGATGAAGTTAGGCGTCTGTGGCGAGCATGGTGGCGATCCACGAAGTATTGATTTCTTCCACGGCGTTGGGTTGGATTATGTCTCTTGCTCACCATTTAGAGTGCCAGTTGCTCGTCTCGAAGCTGGTCGCGCTGCGGTGAGCGCGCATGCAACGACAGGGAGCGCTTGATGCACCACAGCGAGCGAGTTCGTCTTCGAACCGGGGTTGAGATATCGCGGATGGCTCTCGGCACTGCTGCATTCGGCGGACTCTATGCAAAAGTCTCTGATGAACAATGTATCGAGACCTTCAATAGCGCCTTAGCTGCCGGAATTAATTTCTTTGATACTGCGCCGCACTATGGAAAAGGTCGCTCGGAGACTCGCATTGGTAGAGCGCTGGCTGGTTGGGATCGCAACCAATTAGTTCTCTCTACAAAGATTGGGCGAGTGCTTATTCCATCAACCACTGATATCGATGACTTCTTCCTTGATGCCGATAACACGGTTGAGCGCAAGTTCGATTTTTCGGCAGTGGGAGTACGCAAATCCTTTGAATCATCGCTAACAAGGCTTGGTACCGACCATATAGATATTCTCTTTATCCATGATCCCGATGACCATGCAGATCAAGCGATTCTTGAAGCCTATCCAGAGCTTGAGAAGATGCGCTCTGAAGGTTTGATTAAAGCTATCGGTGTAGGAATGAATCAGTGCGAAATCCCATCACGGTTAATTCGTGAGACTGATATCGATATGGTTCTGATTGCGGGGCGTTACTCACTACTCGATCAGAGCGCCGCCAATGAGTTACTACCTCTGGCTCTCGAGCGGGGAGTGGACGTTATTGCAGCTGGCGTCTTCAACTCAGGGATTTTGGCTAACCCGGTTAAGGGAGCCACATACGATTACATGCCCGCTTCAGATGAATTACTCGCTCGCGCTGTGCGAATCCGAGATGTACTTGAGAGCCATCAAGTTTCGTTGACAAGCGCTGCGATGCAGTTTCCATTTCAACATCCAGCGGTGAAATCAGTTCTGGTGGGTTGTCGTAGCGTGCAAGAGCTCAATAGCAATATCGCCGAGTTCGATCGAAAGATTTCAAATAAGGTCTGGGAAGACCTTGTAAGCGTGCAGTGAATATCCTATAGTATTTTCATGGCTCTCCACCCGCAGGCAGATTTATTCCTTCAACGCGCGCGGGCGGCAAATCTGCCCGACATCAGCGAACAAGGAGCAACCGTTGCTCGTGGCTATAGCCATGGCGAACCCGATCTTGGCGGTGAAATCGATCCATCGGTAGAGATCACAATCGACTTCTTTACCAGCTCCACTGCTGATATTCCAGTGGCGATTTACACGCCACCAGGAGGCGGTCAAGGTAAGAGAGCCGGCCTTGTTTATTTCCATGGCGGTGGCTGGGTCATTAATTACATCGGTAAGTACCACGCACAGATGGCTGCAATGGCTAAGAAATTAAACGCAGTAATAGTCTCAGTCAATTATCAAAAAGCGCCAGAGCATAAGTTTCCCATTCCTTTCAATGATTGTTATGAAGGTTTGCAATGGACAGTCTCACAAGCCGATCGCTTAGGAATTGATCTAGGGCGGCTGGGGGTTGGCGGAGATAGCGCCGGCGGAAATCTAGCCTCTGCTGTCGCTCTTGCCGCTCGCGATCGAGGCGAAATCGAATTAGCATTTCAATGGCTTGTCTATCCATGCAATGGACCGGAATTTGTAAATTCACCGGGAGTGCCAAACGCAGATGGATATGGGCTAACTCAGAAGGGTATGAAGTGGTTATGGGAGATGTACCTAGATAGCCCAGAAGATCGCACTAACCCCTATGCAGTACCGCATTCTGCGGCGTCGTTTGAAAACCTTCCGCCAACTGTGATGGTTACCGCAGAATACGATGTTCTGCGTCAAGATGGAATTGCCTATTACGAAAAATTAAGGGCAGCTGGCAACGGCGTTGCCTACAAAGATTGTCCAGGAATGATCCATGGCTTCTTTAACTATGGAAAGTATATTGATGAAGGTATCGCCATTAGAGATTGGTTTGCGGCCGAGATTAGAAAGATCGTCGGCTAACGATGTCTCTCATCCAACTCAAGGGTATGACTTGGGATCATCCACGCGGCCTTGAATGTCTCCAGAAATCAAATGATTTACTGATTGAAAAGTGCGGTATCTCAATAGATTGGGATGCTCGTTCACTCTTAGCTTTTGGCGATCAACATATCTCTGAGTTCTATAGCGATTACGACCTCATGGTGATTGACCATCCCCACGTCCCAGATGCAGTCCATGCGAAAGCAGTCGTAGCATTTGAAGATCTCATCAGCGCAGCAGATTTGGAGTTACTTGAAAAGACAAGTGTTGGGCAATCACACCACTCTTATCTCTATCAGGGAAAGCATTGGGCGCTAGCGATTGATACCGCAGCTCAAGTGAGCGCATTTCGGCCAGATTTAGCAGATCGTGCCCCAATTTTCTGGGATGAGGTCATCGCTGAGGCGAAGGCGAATCGACTGCTCTGGGCTCATAAACCGGTCGATGCCTTTAGTACCTTTGCAACGCTCATGGCGCAGAAAGGTTCGCCGCTTGAGGCGAATGCGAACTTTATAGATAAGGAAGTTGCAACCGAAGTTCTCGAATTTATGGTTGAACTCGCATCATTGGTACCTGACTTCTGCTCTTCAAAGAATCCAATTGATATCGCCGAAATTTTAAGTGATGGCGATGAATATGCATTTGGTATTTGCATGTATGGGTATAGCAACTACTCGCGCATCGGTTTTCGTCGAAAGCTGCTTGCCTATGACGATCTACCATCCTTCGATGGACGTGCCACGGGTTCTCAATTAGGTGGAGCCGGTATAGCTGTCTCGTCAGCGAGCAAGGATCGGGCATCGGCAGCAAGAGCTGCGACCCTCCTATCTCTACCAGATATTCAATCGACTACCTACGGCCTCAATGGCGGACAGCCAGGAAATCTCGTAGCCTGGAAAGATAATAAGCTGAACGGGGCAAGCGCTAACTTCTTTAGAAATACCTTGCGCACTTTGGAGAACGCTTGGGTGCGCCCTCGGGTACTTGGCTGGCCTGATGTTCAATACCAGAGTTCATTGGTGATTCATCGAGCGCTAGTTGATGGGAAATTTACCAAGAGCGACATTGACGAAATTTCATCGATGTTCCAGAGATATGTGAAAGAGTAGCGATGCATCAGTATTTTGAAGATTATGAGATTGGCTTCAGTCGAGTAAGTACAGGTCGAACAATTACTGAGACCGACATTGTGATGCACGCTGGCCAAACTGGTGATTTCTATCCACACCATATGGATGCAGAGTGGTGCAAGACTCAAGAATTTGGGGCTCGAGTGGCCCATGGAACACTCATTCTCTCAGTGGCGGTAGGAGCCCTTGCCGGAGAGATTAATGAAGCCGCCTTTAGCTACGGCTATGACCGAGTTCGCTTTATCGCCCCGGTATTTATTGGCGACACAATTACCTCAACTGCTCTTATCTCTGAGAAACGTGACCACGCTAAGAAGCCAGATCAGTATGGAATCGTCGAAGAGCAAGTCGCAGTGACAAATCAGCGGGGCGAGACAGTCATTGCATTTACGCACGTCTACATGGTGAGGAAGAAGTAATGATGTGGATTCTCGATGAGCGCGTACGTAGCGCGATGATCTCCGATTCACTCGATGTGTTGGGTGTAAGAAATAATGCGATGGATATCCGGGTGAAGGCTCTCCGTCCTGGGATGCGAATTGTGGGCATCGCAGCAACGGTTGAATTCTCTGCGAGCGATCAATATGACCAGCGAGATCCATATGGGGATGCAATTGATTACCTCGACACTCTCGCGCCTGGAGAGGTGGCAGTGGTTGCAACAGGTGGCGACTGCCTCTCGGCATTTTGGGGAGAGCTCTTCTCTGCTGCAGCTAAGGGTCGCGGCGCTAAAGGCGTAGTTGCGGATGGTCCGCTTCGTGATACAGAGCAGATTCTCGCCCTCGATTTTCCCGCCTTTGGACAGGGTTCTAGGCCTTATGACTATAAAGGTCGGATGAAATTGACGGCTTCTCGCACAGAAATCAGATGCGGGGGAGTCGTGGTCAATAACGGTGATGGAGTGATCGCTGATTCCGATGGAGTTGTGGTTGTTCCGGCAGAGCATCTCCTAGCGGTGAGTGAGTTGGCCAATGCGCGTGCTGCGACCGAGAAGACCGTTCTTAAAGATCTTCTAGCAGGTAAAAGTGTCCGTGAAGTTTGGAACGCTTACGGCGTTCTGTAAATCTTGCAATTGAATAATTGATGAAAGGGAGAGAAATGGCGAAGCGAGAGATGATTGATACTCATCAACACCTATGGGTGATGAGCGAACGTGCATATAGTTGGATTGAACCAGCCTACGGTCCGCTTTACGACGATTTTACGCCCGAGCGACTCGCACCGGAGATTGAAGGCTCTGGAGTTACCAACTCAATTTTGGTGCAGGCAGCTGATACCTACGATGACACTTTCTACATGCTAGATGTCGCCCACCATAGCGATTTCGTCATTGGAGTTGTTGGCTGGGTTCCATTCGATCGGCCAAATGAGGCCCGCACTGCACTTGAGACATTTGCAAAGGATCCATTCTTTAAGGGTGTTCGTAATCTGACCCATGATTACTCAAATCCAAAGTACGAGTCAGATGATGCTTGGATTACTCGTCCAGCGGTACTAGAGACCCTTGGCTATGTTGAGAAACTTGGCTTAAGTTTCGATTATGTCTCGATCAAGCCAGAGCATACGAAGAACATAGTTACGCTGGCGAAGAAGCTTCCGAATTTGAAGATAGTTGTCGACCACTTTGCTAAGCCACCAATTGCTGCGAAAGAGATGGAGCCATGGGCTTCTTCTATGGCTGAAATTGCGCAGTATCCAAATGTCTATGGAAAGTTATCTGGACTCAATACCGCATCTGACCTTGCAAATTGGAGCGTTGCTGATTGGCAGCCGTACGTTGATTTTATGGTTAAAACCTATGGAGCAGAACGCATCATGATGGGTGGAGACTGGCCAGTCATCGTACTTGGCAATACTTATGGTGAGGTGTGGAAGGCCCAAGCAGAAGTCATCGCGAACTACAGCGATGAGGATCAAGAGTGGATCCGACACAAGACTGCAAAAACTTTCTACAACCTTTAGAGATTAACCACCGTTTTTAATGAGAGAAAGAGGAGAGAGATGCAACGTTATGCCTCAGTTATAGGAATGCCAGCTGCAAATCGAGAGGAGTATGAGCGACTACATGCTGATGTTTGGCCAGAGGTCTTGGCTAAGATCGCCGAAGTTAATATTCGCAACTACTCCATCTATCGCTATGGCGAACTCCTCTTCTCTTACTTTGAGTATGTCGGTGAGGATTTTGAGGCAGATATGGCGAAGATGGCTGCAGATCCAAAGACGCAAGAGTGGTGGTCAGTCTGCATGCCGCTCCAGCGTCCGGTAAATGATCGCGCCGAGGGCGAATGGTGGGCGGCAATCCCTGAGGTTTTTCATGTCGACTAATTCATTGTCGAGATCAGAGCTACCTCTAGATGGCGTTCTAGTTCTCGATTTCTCACAGTTTCTAGCTGGCCCAGTCTCTGCCATGCGATTGGCCGATCTGGGCGCACGCGTCATTAAGATAGAAAGACCGGGTAGCGGCGATATCGGACGAACGTTGGCCTTTGCTGGCCTTGAATCCGATGGCGACACGCTCTCTTTCCACATTATGAATAGAAATAAGGAGAGCTTCGCCGCGGATCTCAAGAACTCCGATCAGTTGAAAGAGGTATGGGAGTTAGTTAAGCGAGCCGATGTAATCATTCAGAATTTCCGCCCAGGTGTTATCGAGCGACTTGGTCTCGGGTATGAGGATGTGAAGAAGGTTAATCCAAAGATAATTTACGCCAGCGCTACTGGCTACGGCGCAGAAGGGCCATTTAAAGATCGACCAGGGCAAGATTTATTGGCTCAATCTATCTCTGGCCTGCCTTGGCTCAACGGTCGTGCTGGAGATCCACCCATTCCAGTTGGCCTTGCCGTAGCCGACATCTTTACCTCAACCCATTTGGCATCGGGAGTACTTGCCCTCTTACTGCGACGCGAACGTACCGGTCTTGGTGGTCTGGTTGAATCAAGCCTTCTCGAATCGATGCTCGACCTACAGTTTGAATTATTGTCGGCGAACCTCTTTGATCCTGAGGTTATTGTGAAACGTGGTGGCGCTAACTCTGCTCACGCATTTTTACCGGCGCCATATGGCCTCTATCAAACGAGCGATGGTTACATCGCGATTGCGATGACTCCTATTCCAGCTCTCGGCGCTCTCTTAGGTCTAGATCTGAGTCAATACGAAGATCCAAAATCTTGGTGGAGCCACCAGGATGAAATCATGAAGTTGCTCAGCGGGAAACTCGCTACAAATTCAACGAGCCATTGGCTAGAGATTCTGGATAAGGCTGACATCTGGTGTGCGCCTGTTCTCACTCTTCCGGAACTTGTTGCGCATGAAGGATTCCATGCAATCGATATGGTGCAGGAGACTAGTCGAATCGGTAGGGATGGTTCTACCGTAAATATCCCAACAACTCGCTCGCCTGTCAGAATCGATGGCAAGACCATCAAGCATCGAAAAGGCGCCCCTCATGTTGGCGAAGATACCGAAAAAATCCGAAGTGAATTCGGGATATAAGGAGGAGAAATGAAGAATCCAAACCCGAATAAAGATGAGCGATATGCGATTCCAGTATGGAATCAAGATGTAAAACTCTACGAGGATTACCAGGTTGGAGAAGTTGATCGCTCGCTCCGTCGAACAATCTCTGAAGGCGAAGTAATGCTCTTCAATTCACTCGTACTGGATATGCATCCTTACGTTGGTGACGATATCTGGGCTCGAGAAGAGGGGCTCTTTAAGAAGCGACTAGTTCCCGGGGCGATGGTCTTTAGTTATGGCCTAGGACTATTTGCACATAACAATGTCAATACCTTCAGTTACGGCTATGACAAGCTCCGCTTTATTAAGCCAACCTTTATTGGAGACACCATCTATGGAATGCGCACACTCC
>JACCDL011220174.1_pt1 | contig 12296 bp, 1 predicted proteins | sample 7441931 | NCBI WGS metagenome assembly JACCDL01 (sample SAMN15323437, study PRJNA562643) | freshwater metagenome | isolation source: river surface water | place: USA:Blue River Watershed | collected 2017-08-16 | reverse complement strand
TCGGCCACGGCCTTCGGGATGTTCGCGGCCTTCTCCATCATCCGCTTCCGCCGCTCCGTCTCCCAGTCCCGCGACATCGGCTTCATCTTCCTCGCGATGGCCACCGGCCTCGCGGTGGGCGCGCAGCAGTACCTGCTGGCCCTGATCACCGTGCCGCTCGTCTGCGCGATCATCTGGGCGATCTCCATCCGCGACCTGTTCGTGGCCCAGCGCAGCTCGCACCTCCTGCGCATCCGCGTGAACAACGACTGCAACTACGACGAGGCCTTCGCCGAAGCCTTCGCCCGCCACCTCTCCGCCCACGAGCTCACCTCCGTGGAGACCATCCAAGCCGGCATGATGACAGAAGTCGCCTACGAGGTCACCCTGCGCGACCCGCGCCAGCTCAACGCCTTCGTCGCCGCCCTCCAGGTGGTCAACGGCAACAACCGCGTGATCGTCACCCGCGCCGCCGAGCAGGGCGAGTCGGACTCCGACTGACCCACCCTCCACCGGCCAACAAGAAGGGGCGCCGTACGGCGCCCCTTTGTTTTGAAGGCCGGTACCGGCCCACGCGACCCGCACGGAGGCGGGGCGCCGCGCTCAGAACTGGTGCCGGTAGTTGAGGCTGGCGCCTGGGGAGGACTTCCCCGCCCGCAGCTCGGTGAACACCTTGAGTTCGGCCGAGTTGCTGCCCTTGTTCCAGGAGACGCCCACCGCGGGCCGGACCTGGAGGTAGGTATACTCGGGGGAGGCGACGGCGACCTCGGTGCTGTTGCCGACAGCCGTGACGAAGCGGGCCATCCCGGGGTCGGGACTGACCGACACGTGTCGGGTCAGCATCGCCTCGCCGAACACGCGCCAAGACTTGTCCGACCGGAAGAGGTCGTGGCCGTAGGTAAGCCCGAGGTCGAACTGGAAGTACGGCACCCGCGCGGCGTCGAAGTCCATCGCGATGGCCTCGTCGCCCGTCTCGGTGAAGGCGCCGCGGCTCATGAGGCCGCCGCCCACGCCCATCCGGAGGAACGCGTCCGACTCCGCGGTCGCATGGACCTTGGCGTCGTAGCCGAAGGCGATGCCGGCGCGGTAGGCGTCGGGCTTGCCCACGGCGGGCTTGGTCGTGATGCCCATGTCGACGAAGCGGGTGTGGGTCAGGGCGTACTTGGAGACGAACGCCACGAAGTTGACGTCGGCCTCCCCGTGCTTGGCGTGGGCGTAGACCCCGAAGTCGTAGGCCCGGCCCGAAGTCCGGTCGCCCTTGTAGTCATGGGTCGCGGACGACTCCGACAGGCCGAACGCCAGGCCGACGACCGAGTTGGGCCGGCGGACCAGGTCCAGGCCGGCGGAAACCCCGCCCAGCTGGAAATCATAGCCCCAATCGCCGCTGCCCTGGTTGGCCGAGATCGTCTCGCCGTAGCCCTGCACCCAGGAGTTGTCCAACGCGCCCGAGACCATCGTGGCGATATCGTTCCGGGAGCCCAGCAGCGAGTTCAGCGTCAGGCCTTGGGCGGTGGAGGGACCGCGCGCCGCCAGCCGCGAGCACGGGTCGCCGAAGATCGAGCGCACGAACAGCGAGTTCGTCCGCCCCAGGATGCTCGGCGCGCTCGAGATCGTGCGGGGAAGGCCCAGGTTCCGGTAGAGTCCAAAATAGAGCTCCGTGCGGGTATTGTCGTCGACCGTGCGGATGTACGGGGTCAGCGACGGGAAGAGCGCCGCCGTTGCGGCGTCGAAGTAGACGCCGTTCTTCTCGATGTCGGGGTCCAGCGAGATGTCCGGCGCGATGTCATGGATCAGCGAGGCATGGTCGATGATGGTGAAGACCTGCGAGGCCACGTCGATCGAACCGGGGTAGAACACCACTTCGATTCCTCCCTTGACGGTGGCGCCGCCCGGCGGCGTCACGATCACCTTGTCGGCGCCGGTACCGTTGAATTCGACCTGGTAGGTCGCGCCGGGCGCGACGTTCAGGGAAGTCGTCGTAATGTCGCCGATGGAGTTACCGGGCGCCAAGGTGCCGCCTTGGGCGACCTGGATCGGCCCGGTGTAGCCTACCCCTCCGAGTTTCGCGCCGTTGCGCACCACGACCGCGGCGTCGATGACGGCGTTGTTGTAGAGCGTTCCGGCCTGGACATCGACTGGCGCCAAACTGGCTATCTTGAGCAGTTCGGCCGCGGAACGGTCCGCCTGAGTGGCGGTACCCAAACTGACAGTATCACCGGTCAACTTTAGGCAGTTCGCGGCATTGACCACACGCTGCGTCGGATCTCCGTCTAGGTAATGCCGTGAGATGACTGCGCCAGCCTCTAACTTAAATTGGTCGAAGTCTTGGCTCTGCGTGATGAGGGTCGGCCCCTGCAGCGTGACATTCATATCCCAACCATTTCCCGTCACTGCCGAAATAAAGCCTACTTCCCCGCCCCCCTGCAGCCAGATATCCTTGGACTGGGCGTCCGTCGCCTGAATGGTCCCGGCAAAAAGCCCACGCAAGCCATCGACCTTGATCAGCAGGTCCTGCTTCAGGTTCAGTTTGGTGTCGATGCGGTGGGCGCTGGCGCCGATGTAGACCTCCGCGGCGGTGGGCAAGCCCTGGCCGCCCAGGACGATCTCCTCCGCGACGGCCGAACGCAAGACGGTGCCGCTGGTGCCACCGAAGGCCAGGCGGGCGAGCTCCGGATTGTAACCGGTCAGGATCACCGTACGGTTTTGGTTTTCATTACCCGCGAAGGTTGCGCTGTCATAGGTGCTGAGCGCCCCATCCCTGCCCGGGACACCCTCCGTCCTTGCCCAGCGGTTCCAGGATTCGTTGGTCCACGCGTCGGAACCACCTAACCAGGTAGACTTACCGTTATAGACAACGCCCTCGACGGCGATCGCCGTCTGTCCAAGCGGCGTGGTCAAAGTCCCGTCGGTCGACTTGGAAGTACCCTCGAGAGTCAAGTACTTGGTGTAAACCCCTCGCGACCCCGTGTATTGGTCGGCGATCTTCACGCTGATCGAGCTATCGACCTGGTCGCCCGCCAGCCCGCGGATGGCCATCGGTCCGTTGACCTCCAGCCCCGGATCCCAAGTCACGACGTCGACGTCCAGGTTGTCGGTGTATCCAGGGGCTTCGGTGAGGTTCTTGATGGGGAGCTGCTGCACGGCGAAGGAACCGTTCTCGTGGACACGTCCGAGGTTGAATAGCGAGTCGTCGATCTGGGCGGGCCCGATCACCTCGCCGGTGACGGCGAATTCGACCCGGGTGATCTCCTGGGAAGACAGGCCCGAGCCGGCCAAGGGCTCGGTCTTCAGGATCAACGTGGCGGTGCCGGCGATCTGGCCTGCCCGCGTACTTGAGAGCGTGATGGTCAGAGGCTGGGCCACGTTGACCTCCCCTGGGGCCAGTCCCGTGATCGCCCCCGTGGTGATGATTTTTCCGTCATTCGCCAAGAGCGTTGCGCCGAGGTTCTCCGAATAGGCTCCAGGGGTCACATCATTGAGCACCTCGAGACTGGAGACGCTGAAGGCGGCGCCTTTACGGACCGAGCCGAAGGAATAGGTGAGGTTCCCCGGCGCATTCGTGACCACGCCGAAGGCATGGTAATAAGCCTTCCCGGTGAACTGCACCTGCTGAGCGGTCAGCGGTTTCTCGTTGGCCCCAGGCAGGTCCGGGTGGGCCTTGAGCGAGACCCCGCTCAGGGTGGCCTGAGGGTTGACCTGACCTGCGACCGAGGGGGTTGCCAAATCGGCCCAGAGGTCGGAGTTCACTGTTCCTGGCAGGACTTGCTGGACGACCTGGGAGGATACCGTCAAGCCCGCGCCGGGCGCGCTGAGCGAGGCGTTCATCGCCTCACCGTAAGTGGCGTGGGCGTCATTGTAGAGTTGGACCCTTTGCTGCGTGAAGTTGGTGCGCAGATGGGCTATGCCGGCGGCCGTATGGTAACCCTTGTTGGGGTCGCTGATGCGCACCGCCCCGAAGTCCACCACGTCAGTCCGGGGCGCCGCCTGTTCATAGGCCGTGCCGCGGACGGTCAGGATTTCGGTCGTGCTCACCGGACCGTTGTTTTCCCGGAAATCGACCGCGATCGTGCCGGAGACCACGCCGACGTGAGTGGCGTTCATCTCGACGAGCATCGAACTGTCGGCCGTTCCTCCCTGGACGCCGAGCACGGAATTGGACCCGGGGGGGACGATGACGCCGAAGGGGCCTTTATTGGGGGCGACGCCCCGGACGACCAAGTCGCGCAACTCGACGTCCACCGGATTGAAGCCAGAGTTGCGGATGGTCACGTTGCCCTGCCCGAAGGAAGAGCCGACGTAGGCCACGCCTAGGTCGACCGGTGATGTCACCTGCGCGCTATAAGGGATGTAGTTCAGGAACACGTCCTGTCCCACCTGGGTGATCTTGAAGTAGGCCTCGGCCATCACGTTGGAGAGCTGCGTGCTTGAGGCATCCTCATAGGTACCGGCGACACCGCCAAGCAGGAGACCCGTGCTGAGCCCCGTGGTCGTGCCCGAGACTTCGAAGATTTTCCAACGCTGGGCCGTTTTCCAGAAATCGTTCGTCCAATCGACTTCGCCCGGGACGCCGGCGACACCAGTGTCCTTGAAGGCCATCTGGAGCGTGTTCGGGGTCGCCCCAAAGGCGAGGTCACCGTTGACCACGATCCGGTCGTAGGCGGAGCCGGCCTGCCCCTCGCTCATGGTATTATCATTGAGCTGCCAAACGATGGTCGCCCCACCGGTGTAGGTAAGGTTGCCGTTGTAGGTGGCCAAACCGGGCGAATTACCGGGCTCGTGGCGGGCTCCATTACCCACGATGACATTACCGTTCACGATGCCAGCGCCGGACAGGATGCCTCCGCTGGTCACCGTCACGGAACCGGTGAGTTCGCCGTTGATCGCCAAGTTGCCTTGATCGATGTAGGCACCGCCGCCGATCTGGTGATTGCCCGAGAGGTCGACGCGCCCGACGCCGATCTTGCGCAGGGTACCCGCACCGACGATGTCACCCGCGAAAGCCAAGGAATTGGAGTCGCCACGGGGATTGCCCCCTCGGTTGAAACGGAATTCCCCGCCAGCGAGGTCGATGTCGGTGTCGACATCAAGCGAGCCGTTGAGCCCGCCGGCCCCCAGCTGGAGGATGCCATTCTCGACCCGGACCGAGCCTTCGAAAATATCCGCCGAACTCAGCGTCAAAGTGCCCGTCCCGCGCTTGGTGATGCCCGCGCCGATGACGGTACCGGCGAGCCTCAGCTCCGCGGCTGCGTCGACGTTGAAGATGCGTGGGGCGACATCCGTAAAATCAAACGTGCTACTGAAGGTCAGGCGACCCTCGTGGCCGGCTTCACCGAAGACGACCGCATCCGAGTCGAGATGGACTTCATGGGCACCGGCCACGCTCCGCGCATCCGATTCGAACGCCGTCAAGCGCCCACCCCGCAAGTCGACGCGCGCACCGCCGAGGGCCTGGTCGTGCCCGATACGCAAGGTGCCTCCATTGAGGATCAGCCCGTTATAATCGGTCTCGCCGACTTCCAGGTCGGGAGTCGGCAGTATCTTCAGCGCCGTCTTGATGTTGACGACACCCCACTGCTTGCCCGGTAGCACATCAGGCTTTCCGATCGTTACGGACTCGGTCTGCAGAAGGTCGACCGCCGTGCCGTTGTCATCGGGCAGGGTGGTATCGCGGTAGAGGGTGTACTCCTTGCCGGGATTCAAGGCATCGCGATGGTCGGTGTTCGCGAAGGTCATGCTGCTGACGGGCTTGATGCCGTTGGTTCCCGGAACGACGCGGATCAGGGTATTGCCGTCGGCGCGATCGTCGAAGAGCGTTGAATCATCCTGGATGACGTTGACGCGTGGCGTGATGTTTTCGGTCAGGCTCCAGTTGTCGGTGACAATGTCCCACCGATTGGTGCGGGTGCCTCGCCAGAGCAATTGGCTGCCCTGGACCGTGAAGGTGACGAACTTGCGCCCGGAGGTTCCATCCACTTCTTGGTCGAAAGCGAACATCTGCCGGAAGCCCTTCTTGACGCCGGACATGAGGATGGACGGATTGAGGGTCCCGAGGCTGAGGTCGCCGGTCAGGTTTCCGGTATATTCGAACAACCGGAATTTTCCGGGCCCCGGGTCACCGCCGCTGACGGCGATTTTCACGCGCCGGGCGGCGCCCCCGAAAGTCAGGTCACCATTGACCACCAAAGGCGCAGGGCCATCGAGCGAGCCATCGACCCGGTAGTTGCCCAGCCCTTGGATTCTCACCGTCGCGCGATCGGCGAAGGTCAGGCTGTTCGTGGCCAGGGAGAGCATCGAAGCCGGCGCCGAAGCCGTCTTCGTGCCCGGTTCGAGGATGGAGTTGGTCCCGCTGACGACGGTGACATCGCCGAACACGCGGCCATAGCCGGCCAAAACGGAGCCAGGACGAACAGTCAGGGTCGGCGAGGTGAGGTCAGCCCCGACCAGCGAAAGCCTACCCCTGATCAAATCGGTGGAAGCGACGTTGGCCGCCGCGGCCAAGGTCAGGGAACCGTACCCATCCTTGATGAGCGAACCTAGCCCGAGCTGCAGGCTCTTCTGCAAGGTGATGGCTCCGCTGCCCCCGAACTTCAGGTCATGGCCGTTGCCGAGCAAGTTCGAGGCGCCGCCAATTGTGAAGGTGGAAGATGCGTTGATGCGGGCATCCGCATCCAAGCTGATATCCCCGTTCCACTGGTTATTGCCGCCGGCGGAGTGGAGCGCCCCGATATTGCCCAAGCCTTCGCCCGAGAGGACGAGGCTTTCGTTCGCGACGACGGTACGGCCGCGCGCAATCTTGAGCGTCGCCCCCGGATGAACGGTCGTGCCGGCCGCAGCCGTGCCGAGCGAGAGTGCGTTGCGCATCTCCAGGATGCCGGCGTAGACATCCGTGGTACCGGCGTAGGAGTTGGCCAGATTCAGGCCGATGGTGCTTGCGGTGGTTTTGGCGACGGAGCCGGCACCCGCTAGTCCGATCGACACCCGACCTTTCTGCAGTTCGACGTAAGGCGATTCGATGTCGTACTTAAACCGCACATTGCCCGGACCGCGGATGGTCTCCCCTTCCAGCGCGCCGTTGACCAAGGTGATGTTGCCGAGGCCGACCAAGGCGGCCGCCGTCCGGAAGACGCCCCGGCGGGTCGCCGAACCGACGGTGATCGCGCCGGACCCCATCGCGTCCGGATGCGCCGCGATGACCACGCCGGAACGGATATCCGTCCCCCCGGTGAAGCTGCCGACGCCGCTCAGGCGAACGGTCGAAACGTCGGATACATAGTAATAGGACTGTTCCCGGCCCTCGACGATCAATGCCCCGGAACCCAGGGAGAGCGGGCCGTTGACATGAATCCGCCCATCGGACTCGGCGAGCGAGTTCCATTGCCCCAAGTACAGGTCCTTGTTCGCGCCTTGGATGCCTCCGAGCGTGAGCGTATCGCCCCAGTCGCGGTTATTGATGCGTCCATGGGTGACCACGCCGTCCAGAAGGTCGTCGATGATGACGGTGGGGGTGACGGCGACGCTGCGACCATCGCCCTTGGTGCGCAGGGCCCCAAAGCCGCCCTGGCCATCGCCTGAGATGTAGATGCGCTCGTTGGCGATGGTAGTGCCCACGGTCAGTTCAAGTGCGCCCGAACGACCGACGACGGTGTAATCAGTCAAGGGATCGGCCGACGAACCCAGACCAAGGCTCCCCACCTGAAGGACGCCACCCGTGATTTCCGTTATGCCCTCGTAGGTGTTGACTCCGGAGAGGAGGACCGTGCCGGTCGAGGTCTTGGATAGGGCGATGGGATTGGGGAAAGAAGGCGTACCGAGGGAGGCGCTGACGGCACCGCTGCGCAAGTCGTAGGACTGGGCGATGAGGTCGACGCCGCTCACCAACCCTTTGTCCAACCGGAGGACGCCGGGAAGATTCGTGGAGACGGCGATATCGAGCGTGCCGGCCAAGGTCGCGCTGCCGACCTTGACGACACCGTTGCCCAAAGCTTGGGCGTGCCTGGCGACGACACGGCCACCCAGGATTTCGATGGCGACACCGTCGCCTTGCGCGGATCCATCGATAGATCCAGCCGAAGACAGTTCCAGGATGCCGGCCCCTTTCTTGACCAGCCGTCCGCCGCCTAGGTCGTAGCCTCCGGCGAAGAAGACATAGGCGCCGGATTCGGCCTCAACCGTCAGCGCATGGGCAGAGCCATCTCCGACCGCGGCCAATTGCAGGCTTCGCTTGGAACCGCCGCCATCGGCATAGATGGTGGCGTCGCCGGACAGCTTCAGCTGGCTGGTGATCGTGTTCACGCCGATATCGTTCCGAAGGGCGCCGAGATTCCCGGCGCCGGCGATGGTGATCTCCTCGTTGATCGTCAGGCCGTAGCTACCGCTCGGCTTGCGCAGCACGAGGCTCCCGCCCGCGGCCACGTCCGTACCGGCCGCCAAGTCTCCCAACGCCTGCGAATTCGAGATGGCCAGCACCCCGCCGGTGACGGAAGTCAACCCTTGGTAGCCGTTGGTGCCGGACAGCAAGACCTCATCGGGACTGGACTTGGTAAGCCCGACTGCACCGAGCAAGCTGGCGCTGACGGTGCCCTTCCTCAAGTCGTAGGTATTGGCCGTCAGGGTGCCCGGTCCGGCGATTTCCCCTTCGTGCAGACGGACCACACCTCCAAACGACGTATTGTTGTCGATCACGAGTTTGGGGCTGTTGACGACGCCGGTAGCGCCGACTTCGACCAACGTACCCTGCCCGAAGGAAGTCAGGCTCTGTGCGTACAGCGTTCCGTTGAGCACGTAAAGGCCGCCGGTGAAATTTGCGACCCCCGACAAGGTGGCGGAACCTTCACCAGTCTTTTCGAGACGGCCGGACCCCAGGTTCACCGTGTTGGTCAGCTGCAGCGGCGCGGTCGCGGCCGAATTGGAGGCGACCGTAGACAATAACGTGAGTTTGGCGCCGGCCCCCGAGACGTTATGGATATCCAAGATACCCCCGCCTGAGGCGAGGGTGGTGTCGCCCGACAGCGTCAACGTACCCGTAAGGTGGTTCGTGTCGGAAATGTTCCGCAAAGCGCCGACGGACGCGTCGCCCGTGCCGATCAGCGTGATGTTCTCGGCCGAGTAGAAGCCGTCCCGCAGGAGCAGGCTGGCGCCAGCCTGAACGATGGTATGACCGACGGCGCTGCCCAGGCCGCTGCCGCTGGCGAGGTCAATACGTCCGGATTCGATGGTGGTCACCCCGTCGTAACTGTTGTTGGCCGTGAGTTGAAGCGTGCCGGAACCACGCTTCGTCAACTTACCCGTGCCGGAGATGATGCCCGGGAGAACCTTGGTCCCCGCGTTGTTGTAAATGAGCTCCGTGGTCGCGCCATCGAGCTTGATGTCGCTGACGACCGCCGCCGCCGAACCCAAGCCGGTACTGGCTCCGTTGCCGATCTGCAGCTTGCCCGCCGAGATCGTGGTCAGGCCCTCGTAAGTGTTGGCACCGAGGAAAGTAAGCGTACCGGCGCCGAGTTTGGTGACGGCTCCCGAGCCGCTGATCACCTTGTCGTGCGTGAGGTCGTTGGAGCGGTTGAAGCGCAGCAAGGCCCCGTTGTTGATGTCGCCCGGCAAGGCGCCCTCGGTGCCGCCGGCTCCGATGTCGAGCCCGCCGGTCGGCAGTCCATTGACGATCGGTCCGGCGACAATGGTGGTGAGGCCCGAGAAGGTGTTATTCCTGGACAGCACCAAGACACCCGCCCCCTCCTTATTCAAGGTGCCGATGCCGGAAAGCAGATTCGCATAGGTCCAGTTATTCGTCTTGTTGATAAGCAACTGCGAACTGTTGAGGATATCGCTGTTCTGCTCGCCAAAGGTGCCCATAATCTGAAGACGGCCCTGAGAAATTTTGACGAGACCTCCGGAGTTGTTCGTTCCCTCGATTATGAGTTCTGCCGCGCCCGTCTTCTCGTAAGCCGAACTGATTCGGGCCCGGATGGTAGCCTGACGCTGGGTCTGGATGGACGACCCCTCGGTAAGGTTGATTGTTCCCTCGTTTGCGGATGCCCCTATCACATAGGATAGCCGAGAGGGGGGTGCCCCGGGATCGGTAACCTGGGTGAATATCATTGAGCCCAACGAAAAGCCCAATCCACCAAGCGAGACAGTGCCTGCTTGGTTGCCCCCGAAGGAAACCGCTTTACCGTCTATGAACGCGACTGGTGAGCCACTTGACGGCTTGGAAAGCCAATTGGTGGTGGTGAAATTCCATGAGCCGTCTCCACCCGAGGGCGCCAAGCCCTGCGGATTGGCTGCATTCCAGTGGAGGATGGTGTCCGTCGACGAGTAGAACGCCACATTATCCAGGTTGCTGCTGCCCGTCCCAAGCATTTCGAGCCTGATCTTGCCTACTCCGGACTCAAGGCCGCTGAACCCATAGAAGCCTTCACGGCTGTCCAAATATGCATTTTCCCAGGCGATGGCGTCGAAGGTGGCGCTGTAGGTGGCTGCTTTCGATAGCGTTATCCGGCTGTTCGCTGTGTCGATTGAATTCACCACCGCATCGTTCACAGCATCCGCCGCAAAAGTCATAGTGACCGTGGCCGCAGTCGAAGTGGGGGCGTTACTCAGCTCGACGGTATCGGCGTCAACTATGCTGACGATTTTGGTCCCGGCCGGCAAACCGCCAGTGACATTCATGCCGACGAATAGGTCCGCAACCAATGGCAGGCTAGCGGCGGGGATTTGTATGAACCTGCTGGTCCGATCCACCGGGATGGATGGAATGGCCGTGTTATTCGATACTCGGCTCGTCGAATAGATGTTCGCGACCCCGGTCAACCCCAGCAAGGCCTCCAATCCCCCGTTGACCGTAGCGACCGCGGAACCAGCCGTGGTTGTGAGATTCAAGCTCCCCGCATAGTAGCCCCTTGTGATGGTCAAGGCGACGCCGGCACCCGCCGCTGTCGTTGGGTTATTCAAGGATAACGTGTTCCCGTTAATGGCAGTGATAAAACTCAAGGGGGCGATTCCCGTCCCCGTGACCCAGGAGCCAACCTTGACTGCGGAACCCAACAAATCGGCGCGAGGGTAGGTAACCTGCTTGCTGAACTTACCGAAAGTCCCCCCGGGCGGCGAGAATGTAAGGCTCAAGGAGCTTGTCGAAGCCTTCAGCGGATTGCTGAGGCCGATTATTCCGCCGTTGATACTGGTTATCGTTGTGCCGGCAGTCACATAGGTTGCGCTACCAGCGACTTTCATTCCAACGAACAAAGCTCCGGAGAGGGGCAGGCTCGCACTTGGCAATGTCACAAAAGTCGATCCGGCTGAGACAGGAACGGCGCCGACCACCACAGCCTGCGTGCCAGCAGTGGTTGTGGAGTTTGAACCCCAGCTCCATAGGAGTTCACCGGAATTACTGCTGGTAGTGTCGTAGATTCTAAGCACAGTCCCCGCGTCGGGGTCGTACATCCTGAACGAAAAACCATTGATGGTGGATCCATTGAAGTTGAAGTCGAACTTTCGGTCGGAGCCCGTATTGAGCTTGCCGCCCGTCAGCCATGCGAACCCAGCGGCCCCTGGCGTCACGGTCATGGTCGACGTCACGCCGCCGCTCGTGACAGAATAAGAAGACGCGGCCTGGTCGAAGGTAAAGAGGTTAAGATTACTCAAACCAGTTGCCGCACGGGCAGCTTGACGCCAGCTTTCCTCCAACTTGGTAGCGTATTTGAAATTGGTGGAGTTGATTTCGCTCCCCCCGTATGAAGTCGCTTGGGCTGCGAGGTCGGCATGCAACAACACAGCCGCGCTCATCAGGACGGCCTTGGAAACCTTCACGAGGGGATTTCGCATTTAACTGGGGGTAAGCATCCCGTGTGCCAAATGAGCGATTTGCTCAATAACTATTTATACTATCATTAGTAAAATAGTTGTGAAACGCTTGCGCGGACCCGCGTCGTGCGGTCCGAACGGATACGGTCGGCGAAATCCGCGTGACGTCCGCGTGACGGGATGACACGGGCGGCGGCTGCGGGTCAGGCCGGCGTCCACCCCCCTGTTCAGCACGCGGGCGGGATCCTCCACCCCACCCTCCACCGGCCAACAAGAAGGGGCGCCGATCGGCGCCCCTTTGTTTTGAAGGCCGGTACCGGCCCACGCGACCCGCACGGAGGCGGGGCGCCGCGCTCAGTCGCCGCCCTTGGAGGGCTTGCCGGTGGAGGAGAAGAACTCCTTCACGCGGGCCCGGAGGTAGTCGCGGTTGAGCTTGGCGATGACGTCGAGCGTGATGCTCTTGGGGCAGTGCGCCTGGCACTCGCCGTAGTTGGTGCAGTTGCCGAAGCCGGCCTCGTCCATCG
>JACCDL010711236.1_pt1 | contig 12311 bp, 10 predicted proteins | sample 7441931 | NCBI WGS metagenome assembly JACCDL01 (sample SAMN15323437, study PRJNA562643) | freshwater metagenome | isolation source: river surface water | place: USA:Blue River Watershed | collected 2017-08-16 | reverse complement strand
TGGGGGAATCCTCCCCTGGAGCCAACGACGCCAACGAGCGCAAGGCCGCCGCCATCTCCCTGGCGACCTTCGGGGATTATAATAATGTTTCCGTCTCGGGTGACTACCTCCGCAAGTACTGGATCCCGTTCTACACCTACCTCGAGAACAACTTCCGCTATCACGCCAACCTGTTCCGCAACCTCAGGGACATGGCGATCGAGGGCGGGGACGATCCAGCCTTAGCGACCGCTGGGGCCGCGGCGACCGCCGGGGCCGCCTTCACGGGCCGCGCGGCTGCCGGCGTGGCCCTGCGCTTAGTCTTGCCCTGGGTAGCCGTGCAGGCCTGGAACGCCATGGGGCCGGGCAACGACGGCCTCGAGGATGACCTTTCCGACGAGGACCGACGCCGCTTCCACATCAACCTTGGCCGGGACGAGAAGGGGAGGGCCAGGGTCGTCTATCTGGCGACCGGCTTTGCCGACATCCTCCGCTGGTTCGCCGGCAACCGCTTTGCCCAGACCGGCATGGATCTCATGGCAGGCCGGACCGACTGGAGCACCACCGTCGGTGACTTCGCCCAGGGTTACGCGAACGATCTAGCCAATCAGGTCGCCGGAGTCGGCCCAGCCCAAAAGACAATCTACACCGTGGTCTCCGGCAAGAACCCGTTCCCTGACGTAGCCAACCAGCGCAACATCCCGCGCTACGCCATGGCCCAGACCATCCTAGGCCAGATGACCGACCAGTTTACGGCCGACATGGTCATGCGAGCTACCAACCCGGATTACTATTCGCCGCGGTCTTCCTGGGACTGGGCCTCACAATTGATCCTCCAAGTGCGCCGACGTGATCCCGAGCAGTGGGCCTATTATTATATCCGGGACAAGGCCACGCAGTGGAAGCAGGCCAGGAGCGGGGTCTCGAGGGAGCAGGGCAGTTATGACTCCCCTGACGCCGAGGCGCTGCGGAATTTCCGACGGTCTATCTACGCCGGCGATGTCGAGGCGGCCAAGCGACTCTATGTCAGGCTTCTGGGCTACGGCTACACCGCCCAGCGTTTCGAGCAGGGCATCAAGGCATCCGAGCCTTTGGGCGAGCTGTCGGCCAAGGACGGTTCACGGAAGGCCTTCGTCGACAGCCTAAGCCCCTACGATCGCAAGATTTTGGACAAGGCCAAGGTATATGAGATGCGCCTTTCCCGGCTTAAGCTGGATGCCCGGAAAATCTTTCCGATAGAGATACAGGGTGTGCCTGCCGCCACACGGAAGGTCATTCAGATGTATCAGGATCGACCAAGGAGTGGTGTGCTCGAATGGGAGATGGCGAACCAACGCTAGTTTTGTCTAGAGCGAAGGTCGATGTGTTTAACATTTTGCCAATTAAACCTATGAGGGAACGCTAACGTAAACATTACCGAGAATGTTAAACCAGCTTCTGCTAAGCATTCGGGCGATTTGTACTTCGGGCTGTATGCCGAATTAACGAGACCAGAGAAGCTTTCATTTTCGCGCAACCTCTCATCGGTTTCTACTCCGCGGCTGCAGTTCCAGCATAGGATGTCGAGATGGTCATCCGGTTCAAAACGAGAAAGTGAAGTCTGGGAGATGTTGCTCCAGATTTGATTCAGGAAGTCGCGTTCGCCTCTGTTGGCTAACATTAAAACAAGGCACTCCAAGGTCCATGATGATTGGGCGATTCGGGGAGTGTTGGCATCGCCTGTTAGAAGTTTGTGCAGTACGTCATCTTCGCTGATGTACGGATCTGGAATGAGCGCCATTTCTGATCCAACGTGATTGTGTTCAGCTATCGCGGCAGTGACCTGCTTGAGCAGGTTGACGCTTGCGCATTGTGCGCTACTTGACTTGGCGCCCCAGGCAAGAAGTGCGATTTGTGATGTCTGCGCTTCGCACAGGTATTTCAAAGAATTATTGTCTGCTGCTCTGGTGATCAGGTCGTCTACGACACTCTGGCCGCCAATCTGATCGGCTTCGCCGATCAAACTCACGGCGGCAATGCAGCTACATACTTTCAGGTTCCTTAATCCGGTGTACTCCTCAAGTTCGAACCCCGCGGGTCTCATGGCCGTTTCGTCGACACCTTCTTGGGCTAGGGCAATCAGGTGGTGCTTCGCTCTTTCGAGTGAGAGACTAAAGGTTCCGTGCCAGTCCTTTTCTTTCAGTTTGAGTTTCTTCGACTGGCGCATGCAGCTGGCCGCTGCAATGACCCATCCTTGAAATAAACTCCAGTGGTCTAGGGTTTTTTCAAATGAGGAGAGGGCTATAGATGTAAATATGCCAGCAGCAGAGATGCGCTGGAGGGATTTATTCTTTGTTTCGTTGCGAGATTCAGGCTGAAGTCTGCCGTCTATGAACTCTGCGAATGACTTTGGGTCAAAATTCCCAAGGCCGTCTGCCAAATAGAAACTCAAGAGCTTTCTGATGTCTTCGGGTCGATCCGGCCAAAAGCCAACGGACATTTCCGTAAATCTTTTGATGAGGCCAAATCTGTCTACAATCTGAAGCCCGCCTTTCCTCTGTCTGCGCCATTTAGGGTTCAGTGCGCTGATTTGCTGGAGTACGGTATCCTTGATTTTTCCCGATGTAATAAGATGCGGGGTATGCTTTGACCCTGGCGGAATTCGCGGATGTCTGATCGGAATCTCGACGAGTTCGTTTACTTGTCCGGAGATCTTCCTGAATTCCTTGAGGGAGAGGTCTTCGTCTTTAATCTGATAAGCGTGGAACGTTCCGTCGGGAGCTATGGAGGATATGTCTTTCCCGTATTCGTTAGGACTGTGTCCAAGCCAAAGTATTTCATGGCCTTGGCTTATGAGATACTGCCCGAAGGCGATGTCTATTCCGCCACGTTCGCCAGCTTTAATCAGCCAATCCTCGATTAGCTTCTCTTTGTAACTGTTCATTATGTTTGGCTTTAAAAATTGCTTTAATTTGCAGCATCTTTTCTGGGTCGCTTTCCCACTCGCGTATCTTTCCGGGTAGGGGTGATCCAGGTGCTACGAAAAGGGCATGCCCTTTGGGCATGCTATTTTCATTGAAAGAGCTGAACTCTAGCGACTTTAGGACGGCGAGGTAGTCCTCGAAGGTAGAAACCGAAATCTGTTTTGTGGCTTTGCCGTTGGATTGGCATGCATCGTCTATTCCGGTGCGGATGACCTCTGCCTGCTTCTCGCCCATTTGCTTCCCGAGTAAAGTGGCTTGTTCAACGAACTCTTTTAAGTTCATGCCTCGCATGTCCTCTTGCTTATAAGATATCTCCGCCTGCAGTCTCTTGTAGCCAATTTCAGATTTTCCGCCTGCGGCTCTGTCTAAAACTGCTCTATGGCCTTCTTTTTGATGTCGAATTCGAATTTTAAGTAAGAGCGGATTTTTCCTTATTACAGCTTCGCCGACGAGTTTAGCGAATAGATCGAGCATTGCGCGCCTGCTTTTGGCATACACTGGTAGCATGTTGGTGCGGTTATGGGCTGAATTTATATTGTTCCAATCTCGTCGCGCATCTCTTGCAAAGTCATGTCTCGAAACATCCAGTAGTTAGAGCCTTGGGCGGATTTCCAGGTCACTCCCGTCCTTTCGAGCGCCTTTAGTGTGGCTGGGGTGAGACTTAGCTTCTCGCCGAATAAATCTACAGTCGAGTCATCTACGATTGTGCAGGTGATGTTCTCGTCACGCGCGAACTTTAGGGTGTCGCCCGGCTTTAGGCCAAGCATCCCGAACTTAAGCCTGACGGCTCTTTCAGCGCGCTCTTCGTTCTTTGCAAGTGCTGCAACGTCGCCGGCCTCAGTCTCGATTTCCCTGCCCGGAGTGACGTCTCTGAGGGACGCAAGATCTAGCGCGGCCTTTACGCGGTGGGCTGCCACCCGGAAGAACTCTCTACGCTCGCGCACCCTCGTGTCGCCAAAAGCCTCATGAAGTAGCTGTTCGGTCTTAGTGGAGTCCTTCACTTCCGCCGCGTAGAAGCAGCGAAACGGTAGAGGGATGCCGGTCGTGTCGAGCTGCCGAATCCGAGTCTCGAGATCGCTGCTTGTCTTTCCGATTTTAACTAAGCCAGGCATGGCGTCGTTCTGGAGGATGTAGACGATTTCTGGCATGTGCTTTTGGGTAGGGTTACTCCTTGGCGATTACTGTATCGTACAATCCGTAGCGTGTGAGCCCCTCGTGGCTATTTATCCCTGTGTAGCTCAATGATGCATCTTCATATCGACGAAACGCAAACACTGCTTGATTCATTTGCTCGGTGTTGAAGACCTTTAATTGGACCAGCAGGTGGAAGTCGCTCACGGTTAGGCCTGTCACGGCTTTGAAAAGCTCTGTTTCAATTTTGGTAATAACATCCTGGAGGGTGTTTTCTCTGAAGTCTGTGAGATACATGAAGGCCGGGATTCTCGTCGCGAATTTGATGAGCTTTTCCTGGACCATTTTGCGTTTAGACTTCATTTCGCGCTCAGCATCAGAGAGCTGTTTCTTCTCCTTTTTGTTAAGTCCTTTTTCTTCCCCCTTCTTTTTCAGTTTCTTGATGGCGTCTGTCTTGTTGATGATCGCCTCAATCACGTTGTCTCCTAGGGATCTCCAGCCTTCGATTCTTTCAACTGCAGCCATGGCGTCGGGGTTGTCCAGGATACGCTTTAGGGTGCCATTATCTACGTTAACTAGGACGGCACTTTCCCATTTCCGTGCGAGGAGCGTTCCTGATGTGCCTGCCATTGCTATATCCAGTATGCCCCCGGCATCAATTTGGGTCATGTTGGCTCCATCGTATGCTAGCACTGGCAAGAATGAGACCAGGTCGTTGACGGCAGTCTCGGGATTCTGTTCTCCAGGGGAAAGCCCTATGCCGTATTCGGAGATTTGCCGGAGCGCACGTGTTGGTGCGAAATCAAAAACAAAGCAGACTGGTTTAACTACTTCTTCTTCGTTAGGATTGTCGCCGTTAGGGTTCTTAATCGCCCATGGTGATTGAACGCGGAATGCGGCCTGGAAGTAGGTCTCGGGCGATTTCAGATTCCTGAGCATCAGGATTGATGACCATTGAGGGACTGTGACACCAGTGGTTAACTTGCCGCAGGAGAGCGTGATCGACTTTGTTTCGAAGCCATCTTTGATGGCTTTTCTAACTGGCGGTAGTGCGTCGAGTCCGATTCCTGCAGAAAGGCCAGCAGCCACGATCACTTCATAGTCATGCCAGAATGTATTGTGCCTGAGCGCCAGAAGATTCGCCATGGCATGGCAGGCCGCAACATTTGGCAAGAACCAGAAGGAATGCTGGAGGTATGGTAATAGCCTGACGTCTGAGTAGGGGAATGGGGGGCGGCTTCCAGCCCTCAGGTTGTCGACAATCGCTGGTGCGTGTCCTCCGCGAATAACATCGAGCCATTTTTGCACATCGCTTTCATGTGCAAAGTACGCGTCTTTCCCGGTGCCAGTGGCGGCAAAGAACTCATTTAGGTCAAACTCATCAAATTCTCCGCTGCTTGCTACTGCCACAAGCTCGTCTGGCATTTGGTACGTCAGCAGCCGCATTTGCGGCAGGGAGCCGTAAGGGTTCCATTTGCCTGGTGCGCTTGTTTGGTGGCTTTCCTTGGCTCGCTGCTCGTCGGTGTAAGTCCAGTTAAAGATTTGCTCCTCAATGAACTCTCCAGTCGCGAGGGCTTTAAATGGGGTTCCTGATAGGTAAAGATAAGCTTTTGTTGTGATGGGAAGGAATGCCGACTCGCTCTCTGCCATTTCGCACAAGGCCTCGTTAATGCCCGCGAGATCAGAGGCGGCGCGCGCTTCTTTCTTTGCAGCAAAGTCATCTTCCCCTTCGAATAACTCCTTGGCCGTATCTCTCCATGCGCCGAAGTGGTATTCGTCAAAAATGACTAAGTCCCATTTTACTTTGTGTAGCCATTCATTCTTCGGCTTAATGTTGCCTACGTCATCTTTCCCGAGTAGGTCTTGGAATGAGCCGAAGTAGACTAGGGGTTCTTTTGCAGGTACTTTGGTGGGGTCTCCGTCAGAGTTTCTGGATAAGTAGTGCCAGCCATCAAAATCGACATGAGATTCAAGGTCAGTTTGCCATGCGTCTTCTACCGCCGGCTTAAATGTGACGACCAGGACTCGTTTGGCCCCGAGCTTTTTTGCTAGCTGATAACTGGTGAAGGTTTTCCCAAAACGCATCTTCGCATTCCAGAGGAACCTAGGAACTGCGTGCATGTCTTCCTTCCAGATGGAATGGAAGTACGCGTGTGTTTTAATAACCGCAGCATGTTGCTCAGCCCTCATTCCGAAAGATTCTGACCTTGTGCCCGTTATCTTTTTTCCGGCCTTGATCTCGTTGATTACGGCATGCACATCCTCTACGGTGCATTGCATCCATTCTAGCTGGGTGTTCTCGAACTTCTTCCTGACGAGCGCCGCACGCACTTCGCGGTCAGTGAAAGTAGTGCCGTCGTTCCGTGTTGCGGGTACGTCTAGTTCAATCCTAAAGTTCTTGATCGCGGCGGTTTTAAGCTGTTCAGATACGCGCTGTTTTACGTCTCTCGAGGTCTGGCCGATCTTGAGTTGTCCGGAGTGGTTTGAGTCACTGATGGAGTATGCGTAGATGCGTGGCCTTACTTGTGGCTTTGGGGCCAGGATCTCCTCGATTTGCTTAGTCATCGTTGTCTTCAGTTGTGTTGCTTTCCTCAAAGCCGGGCTTGTCGGCTATGAGTGACTCGATGAACTTAACTTGGTCTTTGGAGATCTTGTAGCGCTCATAGAGCTCCTGGTCTGACCATTCTTTGTTCATTTTGATTTTGGGGACAAACTTGTAGGAATCTCGGGTGATGTTTTGCGTTATCTTCCGGAGTGAAACTAAGAATCTTACGAACCGCGTTCGCATGTACGCGGCAAGGTTTTTAGCCTCTCTTTCATTGGCACAAAGACTAATTACGAGATATGTTTCTGTGCATGCGGTTCCGGGGCCTGCTATGACAGGTTCGCCGAGAATCGTAACATCGTCACGCCCGCTTGTTCCGTGTGCTTTGACGAGAAGGACTTTCCATTTATCGATCCATTCCTGGTTGGCCGCTATCTTGTTCCGTTCCATATACGACGTCTGCTGATTGCCGTATACGAGGACAGGATCTTTTAATCCGGATGCGGTGTCTTTGCCTTTTTGATTGGTCAAACCAAATGGCTTACGAGCAGATACTGAGTCGCTAAGCCTTTCTTCCGTTTTGCCCTCCTCTTTGTATTTCATGACTTTGTCTAGTATGACTACGGCCTCATTTCTGCGCACAAGCACGTCGTAGGCATCTAGACTTCTTACCACCGGTTCCCCTATAACTTCATTGCCAATCATCGTAGTCACTTCGCATCCCCCTTTGTGGTCTCTACCCCAAAGCCAGTAAGAGATGCCTCCTCGAATTTTCACGCCTGGGAAAACGTCGTATAGCTGCGGAAAATCAATGAGCTTAATGAAGCGATGATCCTTGAGCGTTCTGTCTCTAAATTCGTCTAGTCCTTTCCCGCCAGAAAACCACCGGGATGGCGTTATCATTATCGCATACCTAGGCTCCAGGGAGAGTGCTGCGTCGATGAAAAGATTGTAAATAGGTGTTGCGGAGGCCCCGCCGCCGCCGCCGCCATCGCTAAGCTGATAGGGTGGGTTTCCGATTACTACGTCGAATTGCATGTTGTTGAAAATTTTTAGGACAAGTGATTTTGCGTCGTCATTATGGATGAAGGCGTAGGCGTGAGTTTCGAGAGCTGACCCGCGGTCGTAGTCGTGTTTGCTGGCCCCGCAGTATGAGCACTTTTCGTGTTTCCAGGTGTGATTTGTTCTTTTGAACCAGATGTTTCCGTCGTTGTCGCCGAAAGTCTTTACAATTGAGTGGGGCCCTTTGGCGTTTTTGGAGCAATAAACACTTCGTCGTGCGAGTAGGCTTGTTAGGTGCGTGATCCCAATCCCGTACACTTGCTTGGTGAGGATATGGTCTACTCGCTCCTGAATGTCTGGGATTTCTTCTTCCAGGCCCTTTATAAGCCTCCCGGTGATTTCCCGGAGAAACACACCAGATTTTGTGCATGGATCTAGGAACTTCACTGTCTTGTCTGCCCAGATGTTGGCACCATTGTTGTCGCGTGCCCAGGCCTCCGCGACGGTATCAAGCATCCTGTTTGCTACGTCAGGCGGCGTGAACACTTCATCATTGGATAGATTTGCAATGCACGTAAGGACGTCAGGGTTACGTCCTCTTAGTGAGAAACTGGCTTTTTTACTCATTCAAAGTGATTTGACTCCTAGCGCTGCTAAGTCGCTAACGCTCAGGGGTGGGTGGCTTTGGGTTGGTGTGAAGATTTCATGCTTTCCAACATTAGCGAAGAGGCTGTCCTCCGCGCTAAAAGCAGATGATTGTGTAAGGCTATCTAGGCGAAAGTCGCGTTTCTGAAACTTGCCTTTACCGAGGTATCCCCATTCGGAAAAAGTGATGGCTTGGCCATCATGGGCGGTCATTTTCATCGCATCTCCATGAACAAGGTTTTGCGAAAGAACGTAAGCGGCCGCGTTCAGGAGATCATCCCCTGGGTTTAAGCTCAGATACTGAGTGAAGATCTCCATCAGGTTTTGCCTGCACTCGGCTATGTTGTCGGGGAGCAGCTCGACTCCGTAGATGCACATTAGGCCGAAGAGAGCATAGTGGCGTTTTTCAAATTCGGATTTACCGTATCGCAACTCAACTGTGGTCAGCTTGCGTTTGAGTACTTGGACGAGGAAATTACCGTCTCCGCATGCCGGCTCAAGGAACCGAGAGTCGATCCGTTCTGACTCTTCTTTGACTTGATTAAGCATAGCCTCAACCATCCACGGGGGCGTGAAGACTTCCCCGTGATCTGCGACTCGCTGTTTTGTCTTTGTTAAGCTTTTAGGTTGAGAGGCGCACATTTCTTGGCAGTTTCGAACTGTCTACGGCATTTGGGACTAAGGCAACTACTTGCTTATTAAGTAGTTCGAAAATAATCCTATGTCATTCACAGTGGCTAACCCTTTTCTATCTGAGTGAGAAGGGCTTGCGTCTTGATGGCTTCGTTTGAGTCGGCCGCCCCTGCTTTTTGAACTCAAATAGGGCTTTGCGGAGACAGGCTGCTCCGGTCTGAGCTTCGCTCATCTCAAGCAGGGTACGTCCGATCGTATCGTAGGCTCTGGCTAAGGCGAGGGGGTCGTCTGTCGGCTTGTTTTTTGCTAGGTCAACAGCATTCGACATGGCCACAAGCGCTTCCGGCATCTTTCGGGCAAGTGCCAGTAGCATGCCATAGTGCCTCCAGGCGATTGCTAGCCATTTGCAATGGGTCTCTGACTCCTTGCCGGCGGCGACGCAGGCCTCGGCCTCTTCGAGTGCGGGGCTGGCTTTCGGTCCGCCCTGAACTGGGCCTGCATGGCGAAGAACCGGGCATTAGACGTCAGGTGCTCGCAATGTGGGCGCTCGGCGGCAAGCGCGACGACACGGTGCGCCAGCTTGAGGGCCTCATCTGGGGCTGCCCCTAGAAGCAGGGTAGGAAGGAAGGTCAGGATCACGGAGGCCTCGTGGATGCCCCCTTTGGCTTCAGAGGCCTTGATGGCGCGCCTTGACACCTTCGTGGCCCCCTTAAGGTCCTCGGCCCGGCCTAATTCAATGGCCCGCCTGAACTGGAGCATGTACTTTTGGCTCGGGGCCGCTTCTGCGCCAGCCAAGTCGTCAGGCGTCGGTCCGTCAGCGATAGGCTTGCAGGGCTTCTTTGGCCTCCTTGGGCCTTCGTTCTGGGAGACCATGTCCATGTATGGGAGCCTTTCATGGCTTATCGGCAGGCTCAAGTTTAGGATGTTTAAGGGGGTTATATGACTAGGTCTTGAGCCTTGATGGAGCCAAGGTTGCCGCGCCGGTGTTATGGGGTTTGAGTAGGACTGGGCAGGGTCTATTTCAGGCCTATGTCCGAACCGATTCTATCAGCCGAAGAGGCCTTGGCTGTGCTTATGTCCATTCCGGACGTCTACCAGCGCCGCGACTATGTCGCCGAAGACCTCGAAGCTGATCGCCGATTGGCGAAGATAGATCGGCTTTCCTTGGCCCTTGTTTTGGAGGTGCCCTTTGGCCGCGACAGGAGCTGGCGCAGGATGGGACGTATGGCGATGTCCGAGGAGATCACGAACCAGGTCGCCCTCGACTGCATCAAGATGGAAGGCAAGGGCTGGGTTATCATGGAGCAGCTGGAGCGGGTTATGCCCAAGTATCGTTTCAAGGTGCTCGACGAAGCGGTAAGCGCCTACATCGAGTCAGAATCCAAAGGACTGTCCTTTACGTTCAATGAGGCGGAATTGCAGGAGATCTCAAAGTTCCTCGCGGTTGACCTGGGATGCGAGCTCGGCGGCGAGATCTTCTGGTCGCAGGATCAGGTAGTCAGTCCCTCTGGGCTGGAGCTGCAGTTCGTGTTTTCGATGCTTAGCCGTAAGCAGCTGCTGGGGTGCGTTGCAGGGCCCTACGATAACATGGACGAACTGGACCCGGAGGAATACGGCCTGATTGACCTGAATGAATTGGATTGGTAGAATCGGGGTGGGCTTGTTGCCTCTACTCCCCTCTAATTATTTCCCGCGAAAGCCCCTTGCGTTTGCAGGTACTACATTTGTGGGGGGTGTTAATAGTTTTGCGGGCCGCCGTCGGCGATGGAAGATACCTGCATGAGTTCGAGGCCCGTTAAGGAATATAAGGTTGAGGACGTCATGCAGCTGCACGTTATTTTGACCGGCTACCGTCCCCATTCTAAGTCCGGGTGGTGGTACCGGGGGCATGCCGATGCCTCGTGGAGGCTTATTCCTAAGGCTGGTCGCCCGGAGTTCTTGCTTCCTGGTGAGAGGCACTTGGGCCGTTTTCATGCGTGGGCTGAGGACTCGATAACTTATATCGATAACCCGCCTTCTAACGAGTGGGAGTTGCTGGCGATCGCCCAGCATCATGGCCTTGCGACATGTCTGCTTGATTGGTCTAACAATCCTTTGGTCGGGCTTTTCTTCGCTTGCTGCGAGCTGCCTGAGAAGGATGCGGCTTTTTTCATTTACCAGCCTCCGAGTTTCATCAGCAGGGATGAGGAAACGCTGCGACACGGATCCGCCAAGGGGATAGGGCTGATCTCCCGGGCCGTCACGACGCGTATACTTAATCAGCGAGGGGTCTTCTCGGTTCACATGCCCCCGGATTTCGAGATAACCAACGTGCCTTTAAGCGAGGAGCATGGGCCGATGGCCGGACAAGATAGTCTGGTGAAGGTCCTGATCCCGGCAGGGTTGAAGCAGGATATCCTTCGGATGCTGGATGCTTACGGCGTGAGCCGGGTTACCCTTTTCCCGGACCTGGACGGATTGTCGGGGTATGTTAATTGGGAAACTCAGCGCATGGTCCCCGGGAGGGGGAGAGTTAAGGGCAAGGATGGAGACAGTGTCTAGGATTCTGACCGAGCACCAACCCTCCCGGATAGTTTGCTGCGCTTGGCTGCGGACGGGATCATTGGCCCGTGCCGGCCGCGAGTTGCCCTAAAGGAGGGAGTCTCGTGTCGTAATCGATGGGGTCCGTTAGAGGCCCTTTTTCATCGAAAAGGCTAAATCGAATCTCGCCCGCCTCTTCCTTTCTTGGGTCTTGACCATGCGTTTTTCTTAGGAAATATGCATATTCCCTTCGCCGTGATCGTGGCTTGGAGGCGTGGATTATTTCCACGTTGTTTCCACAGAAACGAAAAACCCCGATTTCTCGGGGTGTCTCGGGGTGGGGCAAGCCCGACCGCCTTCGAAGACGAGGGTATTAAGGGCTCAGGCTTCGACGGCCTTCTTGATCTTGGCGAAGTTCGGCATCGAGCTCGGGTCGCGCTTGACCTCGGAGTGGACGACTAGGCCGTTCTTGTCGGCCACGAACACGGAGCGCTTGGCGACGTTGAGCAGGCCGGTCTTCTCGGGGATCACGCGGGTGTCCTTGACCTTGAAGGCCTTGACCGCCACGCGGTTGAAGTCGGAGGCGAGGGTCACGCCGATGCTGGCGGACTTCACCCAGGCTTCCTGGGCGAAGGGGGAGTCGACGGAGATGGCGATGACGTCGGCGCCCAGCTTCTTGTACTCGTCGAGCAGGCCGGTGACCTTGCAGAGTTCGTCGGTGCAGACGCCGGTGAAGGCGAGCGGGACGAAGAGGATGACGGTCTTACCCTTGCCGACGTTGCGACGCAGGTTGACGTCGACGAGGCCGGCTTCGGTCTTCTGCTTCAGCGTGATTTCGGGGAGGGGCTGGCCGATTTTGAGGGGCATGGGGGAGGTGGGGTGAGGGTGGAGCA